>FZPS01000044.1_pt13 | contig 66391 bp, 63 predicted proteins | sample 1817821 | NCBI WGS metagenome assembly FZPS01 (sample SAMEA104158645, study PRJEB21678) | metagenome | place: Germany | collected 2015-04-21
CCTCGGCTTCCTCCAGACCCCACTGTTGCCAGTGGCGCCCTTGCCTGCTGGTTACCTTCCCGCTGGTTGGGCGGTAGGGTTTCTCTCAACCCATCGGCTCGGTAGACATGCCGGGCACACGAAAAACCACCCGAGAGACTCGGGTGGTTTGTTGTTGCAGGTAATCCTAGAAGGGCACCTTGATGGAGGCGGACACTGTCGAGGAAACCTGTTTCTTGTAGTCGTCATCGAACGGCTGTACTCTCTTCAGAGTCAGGTCGATGGTGGTGTCAGACAGGCCGATCTTGTAGCTGGCACCAGTACCAGCAGTCAAGAACTTGCCTAGGCTCTCAAAGGAGACAAACGGTGTCACGGTCAGCTTCGGGGTCACAACAATGTAACCATCGGCGCCAACCTTGAAGCCCTTGTCTTCAACCACGGCCTCAGTGGCATCGGGTGTGGCCTTGTACAGACCATACTTAGCAAAGCCCTTGACCCAAATGTTCTCCATTACAGGGGAAGCGGCTTCGACACCTACTTCGCCGAGCTTCGCATTGGTCAGGTCAGCGAAAGCGTGAATGGCAAGGGCATCGTTGGTGTACCACTTGTCGGCCTTGAAGAGGTCAGCGTAATCCAACTTGTCGCTGAAGCGATACCAGGCATCCAGGTCGATAACATTCGTGTTCTTATCCTTGTCGTCTTTTACGAGAGTCTGTTTTACAGTGGCGGATGCCTTGAGGGCAGCATCTGCCCAAGTCACCGTACCGCTGAGCACGGTGTTCTTCGCATCCAAAGCGTCACCCTTCGCCCACTTCTCATTGGCATTGGTTACGCTGGCCGCGATGCTCAACTCATCGCTCAGGCCTACATCGGCACTTACACCAAAGGCCATACCAAAGTCTTCTTTGATGTCGAGACCGACAGCGGCTTTGGGAGCGATGCTCACGCCACCAGCATCAATTTTAGTGCCAGCTTGAACTACCACTACGTTGTCTGCGGTTACCTTTCCTTCGGCGTCCGTGCTCCAGTTCTTCCGGGCATAGGCCACGCCAATGTCAAAGCCGGATACCTCAGCTTCAACAAAGGTACGGAGGTTGTTGGGCTGCTCGAAGTCCAAGGTCACTGTGGCCATATCAACCACAGGCACTTCCACACGAGCGCGCATTTGATTGGCGGCCTTGCCGGCCTTGATCATGTCGAAGTAGGTAGCCTTGTCACTCAACTCTTGGCCATTACCCCAGACGTTGGCGGTGAACCATTGGTCATTGAGCGTCAGTTTGTACTTGCCAAGACCATGCCCAGCGTCGACGGCACCGGAGAATTCCCAGTTCGTCTTGGATTCGGCTTCGTCACCTTCGCCAACCACAGTTACGTCGTCGCTGGAAGCCTTAACGTTGAAGTTGAGCTTGTATTCGAACTTGTACGGCTGCTGGCCAAATCTGAAGCTGGTCATCGAATACGTGGCCTTGAAGTCACCACTGAACGACACTGCAGCCATGGCAGTGCTGGCAAGTGCCAGAACCAGTGCCAGGGTGAGTACTAATACCTTTTTCTTCATTCTTTTTTCCCCCTCAGTTTTTTGGAAAATGCTTCTTTCTCTCTCCACATCACCTTTGGAGGACGGGGAAAAAGTCTCCTTGTTTCCTTTCATCCCCATCTGACCCTAGGTAATGCCTCTGTGTCCCCGCGGCCACTGGATACTGAGCGGGCACCTCCTTTCTGCCCAGTGCCTTCAAGAACACAAAGCACGAGATTATATAGGGATATTTGACGTCAAACGGATAAATCCTTCCAACTACTGAACTTTTTTCCAGCGACCCCCACAAAACCACGGGGCAGTTCGCTATACTATCCTTTCTATTGTTATGCCCCGTTCCCTGCCATTTGTCACCTAAACGCGCAAAAATGGCTCCCGGTAAGCCGGGAGCCATTTCCTGCTTGCGTTATTCTCTTTTAGAACTCAACCTTCATGCCAGCGTTGAACGTAGTGCCGGTGACACGTGCGTGCTCGATGCCCAGGTTTACGCCGTTGGGCGCTTCAAACTTCGCACCAACCTTGTAACCTACGGACTCCAGGGCCAGCTCCGAAGCGGATACCTCGGCGCTCAGCTCCAGGCCGTTGATGGCCGGGATGAGGCCCAGAGTGGTCTTGGCACCGATGGTGTGCACCAGTTTGCGCTCCTCGCCGCCGGTCCATTTGCCTTCGTAGCTGGCGTCAATGGCCAGACCTTCCATGACCTCGAACTCACGGCCCACACCGAAGGTGGTGGACTTGGCAGCGATGCTGCTCACTGCAGGTACGTCCAGAACGGTTTCAACATCGAATCTGAATCCTTCGTACTCTGTACCTGCGCCAACCTTTGCTTCAGCAAACATCTGGTCGTAATCGGCGTGCAGTTCTACACCCTGCTGCTCCGTCTCAAAGCCCACGAAGAGCCCGGAGTTCTTGGCGCGAGGCAGGTGAATCCAGTCGTGCTCAGCATCTCCGTCTTCGCTCTCCTCCGCCACATAGCGGGGTACAAACCCATCGGTGATGTGCCTGTAACCAGCGGTGATGGTGGTGCTGTCAGCCAGCTCGTAACCTGCCTGCAGGGTCCAAAGGTTGTTCATCTTCAGGCCCGAGTCTTCCGTATGGTCGGCAGCCACGGAGCCGCGAACCTTCAGGCCTTCCACGGGTGCTGCTGCTGCATCAAGCTGCAGGCGTGTGATCTCGTCGTCTCTGATTACGGAAGCGCCCATGGCAATGTCTTCCATGATCTGCAGGTCTGTGCGCATACCCAGCACATGGCCGTGTTCGCCAGCCAAGGCGTAGAAGCCGTTCAGCTCTGCCAGTTCAACATCGACACCGCTTACGCTGATGCCGCTGCGCTTGGCCAAGCTGGCGTATGGGCTGTAGCTGATGTCCAGGGTACCAAAACGGGTTGTGGCCTCAGGACCGCCGTGCCAGAAGGCACCGTCAGCTTCGATGAAAGCCTGCTTCAGGGCGATGTCGCCCAGGGTGATGTCTGTGGGTACCAAGTCTTCGTTTTCGGTCTTCTTAGCAAGCCCGAACTCAAGGCCGGCCCGCACCTTGTCTTCAGCTGCGCTGAGGCCAAGGTTGAGGGACAGCTCCGAACCGGGAACAACTGTGACATCTTCGCCCTGCTTGTTTACTTGAATTTTCGTCTCGATGGAGCCGCTGATGTCCAAGCCAGCCGCGGAAACCGGTGCGACGGCGATCAGGGCTGCAACTAAGGCAAGAATGATTGTCTTTTTCATTATTTCTATCCCCTCTTTGTGCTTTGTTTCTCGTCTTCGTACAGCGCATGACTTTCTGCTGCAATGGGGGATGATCGTTGGTGAGTCTCCATGTTTCCTCGCCTTGATCCTCCCGTGAGTGTAACTAGTCTGTACTGTACGGCAGTTGATCTCAGTCACTCTGCGGGGGACACCTCCTTTCCTGAGCAGTCTGCCGAGACCACTGCTTGTACCCCACGCTTGGTTTGGTAGTGAAGTCGCTTTAGAATCTCCCTCCCGTGGCGGTACGCCTAACTATTTCTCCCCGCTCTTTACTATTCCTCCTGCTAGAGGGCTTGTAAGTCTTTCCAAGGGAACCAGTGTTCGCCAGAAAACACCCGGCAGATGGCGCGAAAAAAGAGGGCACCAACTGGTACCCTCTCTGGTCACTTCTTGCTGTTTGGCGTCCGCTGCGTCTAGCGGATAACCTCTTCCGTATCCCGATCGAAGAGGTGAATCTTCATCATGTTCAAGCCAACCTTGGCCTTCATGCCGTCTCTGGCAGTTGTGGATGCATCCAGGCGGGCAATGAAGCTGTTCTCTCCAGAGGAGAAGTAGACGTAAACTTCAGCACCCATGGGCTCGGTAACATCCACGTCGGCCTCGATGACGGAATAATTGGGATCCTCGCCCACAAGGGCCGCATCTTCAATGTCCTCAGGACGGATGCCCAGGACAATGGGCTTGCCCACGTAATTGCCGAGTCCCTTGATGGAAGCGGCCTTCTCCGCGGGGATCTCCAGTTTGAAGGTCTTGGCATCGATGGTGTAAACTTCGCCTTCCTTCTGCAGGAGAACATCGAGGAAGTTCATGGCAGGGCTGCCGATAAAGCCGGCCACAAACATGTTGTCGGGGTTGTTGTAGATGTCCAGGGGTGCACCGACCTGGTAAATATGTCCATCCTTCATAACCACGATGCGGTCGCCCATGGTCATGGCTTCCGTCTGGTCGTGGGTTACGTAGATAATGGTGGTCTGCAGGCGGTTGTGCAGCTTGCTGAGCTCAGCCCTCATCTGCACCCTCAACTTAGCGTCCAAGTTGGAAAGCGGCTCGTCCATGAGGAACACCTTGGGTTCGCGGACGATGGCCCGACCCACTGCCACACGCTGGCGCTGTCCACCAGAAAGTGCCTTGGGCTTCCGGTCCAGCAGATTCTCGATACCAAGGAGCTTAGCTGCTTCCTTAACTCTCCTGTCGATCTCATCCTTAGGGAACTTGCGCAGTTTCAAACCAAAAGCCATGTTGTTGTAGACGTCCATGTGCGGATAGAGGGCGTAGTTTTGGAAAACCATGGCGATGTCCCTGTCCTTCGGGGGCACATCGTTGACCACAGTCTGGCCGATGGTAATCTGTCCTGCAGTTACCTCTTCCAAACCAGCCACCATCCTCAGGGTGGTGGACTTACCACAGCCCGAAGGGCCAACCAGTACGATAAACTCTCTGTCCTTAATGTCCAAGCTGATGTTATCTACGGCAGTAACATTACCAAAACGTTTTGTAACGTCTTTCAAGAGAACTTGTGCCAACGAAAAATCTCCTCTCCGTGAAAACTGAGATATTTGAAATATGCCGGGGCAGTGCACCCGAACATATTAACTTACAATCAAATAATAACACACAATATTTTGTTTGGCAAAACAAACTTGCACTTTGCCGTCCATCTTCTCCTGCTCAAAGCCAGGAGCCTTTTCAGCTGCTGGGAGCCAAAGCAAATTCGCTGATGGCTTTGGCTACCCCATGCTCCCAACTGGGGCTTGTCACGTGGCCGGCTGCCTCCTTTACTTTGGATGAGGCATTGCCAACTGCCACGGAGATTCCAGCCATCTCCAGCATACTCACGTCGTTGTTTCCATCACCAATGGCCAGCACTTCCGCGGGGCGGATGCCTAGAAAGTCTATCAACCACTGCAGGGCCCGGCCCTTTGTGGTGTTCGCACTAGTGATTTCAATGAAGTGCGGCTTAGAACTGGCAATTTCAATTTGCGGTCCTGCTAGTTCCTTTAACTCTGCAATGCGGTCCCGGCTGTCTTCCGGCGGGCCTGGAATAAGGATCTTGGCCAGCCTTCTCCCGCCGTCCTTTATGAACCCAACCAAGTCACCAACCGCTGTAACCTGCACCTGGACCCCAGCCGCATAGCGCTCAACATCGCTGTTGATTTCCGCGACATAAAGTTCATCTTCGAAATAGGCGTTGATGGTCCAGCCGCGCCTGCGGCCGTGTTCGGCAACGGCCTGGGCAAGCTCAGGGGACAGGTAGCTTTCGTACAAGGTTTCTCCTGATAGGCGCCGAATCAAAGCCCCGTTGTAACAGATGATGGGCTGATGCCGATCGAGCCCCAGCTCTAGGGCAAAGGGAACTGCAGATTTAAACATGCGCCCGGTAACGATGGTGAACACTATCCCCTGTGCAACCGCTTCTCTAATCACCTCCCTGTTCACTCCGCTGATCTGCCCATCTCGATTCAGCAGAGTGTCATCAAGATCCGATGCAATCAACCTGATCATACTCAACCTCAATTCTATAGCAAAAGGAGATGGCCCTTAACCATCTCCTTTATTTTTCGCCACATTTTTCCCTGTTCCTGCTTAACTCTGAGCAGTAGATACGGTTATGGAACCAGAAACGCAACTTGCTGCCAAATGGAGCTGATTCCTGCAGTTCTGGAAACCGGAGGAATGGGCCTTAAAGACGGCTCCAACTCCCCTCCGTTCATCCTGGCTTACCTCCAGAGAATCCACTTCCGCGGAGACGCGCCCCACGGAGCTTTCTAGATCTAAAGCCACACCCAAATCCGCCTGCTCTGGAAGGTTCACCTTAACCGAGCCATTGGTGGTGCGCAGGCGGTAGCGGGCACTGCCGTGCACATTGAGCAGCTTCACCTTCATAGAACCATTGGTGGTCACCAGATCAACGGCGGGTGCAGACACGGACAAGCGGTAGGAACCGTTGTGCAGCTCGTGGCTGATCTTCTCTGCCTTGACCCTTTCCATTTCGCAAGAGCCGTTGTCGGCCCAACCCTGGATCTGACCAGCCTGCACCGAACGCAGCTCCGTGGATCCGTTCGCCGTCTTCACATGCACCGTGGTTCCCCTTAAGTTCTCCACCCCCAGGCTCCCGTTTTTCGACACCAGCTTCACTTCGTACGTGCGCGTTTCCGGCACCAGCAGGTGCAGGGAGATGGATCGATCTTCGAAACCAGGCACGGAAAGCCTGAAGTCGTCCCTGACCGCATCATCTTCCCAGTCCACTGCGAAAAGTCGGCTGCGCAGCAGTTCCCGGTCCGACCCCTTCACCCTCTGCACCACTGTGAGCTGATAGTAGTCCTCTGACCAGCCCTGCAGGCGGATGGACCCGTTCACATTGCTCAGGTCGACCGGTAGGACCTCCCCAGGCCCCACTGGGCCCCGCACCACCTGCGTGAACTCCTGGGTTTCTTCAGAACCTCCAAAGGGGAACTTGGCCAGGAACTCCGGCAGCTTGGTGAACTTTTCCCTAACCGTGCGCTCCAAAGAGCGAGAGAAGCGCTCCGCGGCAGCTTCCACTTTAGAGGCAATATCGTCGCCCATTTTCCCTAAGTGCACCCACGGATCTTCCTGGGGTTCTTCTTCGCTGCCCCCGGGAGCATCACCCAAGGCATTGAGCAGAGCCTCCGCCTCCTCGGCGGTGATCTTACCCTCTTCCAACATACGCAGAATCATGCGCCGCTCTTCCTGCATTACTGACCTACCTCCTAACCCTGCAGAAGCTTGATGGCTTCCTGCGAAGTGATTTCGCCCCTATCCAGCGCTTCAATGATCTGTTTACGCCTCTGGTCCTGCTCCCGTTCTACCCGGTAGCCCAGGGCCTCCAGCACGTTATCCAAGCGGCTGCGCACCGTGGGGTAGGAGATGCCCAGCAGGCGCTCCACTTCTTTGATGTTGCCCCTGGAAGTCAAAAACACTTCCACAAACTGCCGCTGCTCCTCATCTAGGCGGCAGAACCTGCACGGTTCGAAGCGGCCCTCAATGGAAGTGTGGCAGCTGGCGCAGTGCAGCTTGGTCACGGACAAGGCTTTGCCGCACACGGGGCATTTCGTCAGGATGGGTCTTGACAATCTTAATCACCACCTTTATGACTTAAAGATTCTACCTTGATTTTCCAATCCTTTATTTCATATCTTAAAGGCGACATTTAATTTTGTCAATGTCTGATTCAACAAAATAAAACCCCGGCTGCTCACAGCCAGGGTTTGTACTATAAGAGCTTTGAAAAATACTAGAAGGTAAAGGATACTCCGCCGCCCACCAGGATGCCGCTGTTGATGTCGTCACCGCTCCGGTAGTGCTTAATGGTACCCTGTACCGATATGTTCTCCATAACCTCATAGGCCACCGTGGCCCGGGCGCTGAGCAGGCTCTTAGCGTCCTCCTCACCGAACTTAAACTTGGGTGCGTAGCTCACGTCGGCCAGCAGAGTGAACTTCTCCGCGGGGACGAACTTAAACCCGAACTTGCCGTAGAAGCCGCTGCCCTTGGTGTCGTTGGACGATTCTGCGTCCGACGCCGCCACCCCCTCGGGCCCCGTGGCTGTAAAGCTGAGCATGCCGTAGCCGCCGCCCACGAAGACTTCCAAGTCTTCCTCGCTGGCTACGCGGTACAGACCGCCGATGGTCAGGAAGGTATCGGCGCGGGTCTCGCCCTTGTCTTCATTCTTGAAGTTGATAAAGGAAAAAGCAGCATCAGCAAAGATGTTGTCAAACACTTCCACCTTGGTATTGGCAGCAAAGCCCTGCCCCTTCGCCTCTTTGCCCAGACCAAAGAGGTAACTGGCGTCCCCATCCAAAGAAAACGCCGAAGCTACCAGGCTAGCCCCCATAACAACACTCAACACTGTCAGCAGACATACTAGTCTCTTCACTTTTCAGCCCTCCGCATACTACTATGTTTTTCCTTTCTATATTCTGACAAGCTTGCAGAAAACCTTCTAAGAACAGCAGGTTTTCCCAAGAAGATCACGAATTTATCTGCCATCCAGTACTAACCAATGAGGAGGAACTACGCATGCGCCGAGGTTTTAGCCTGATCAGCCTGGCGATTGTGCTGATCTGCCTGGTATCTGCGACGCCAACCGCATCGGCCCAGCTGCTCGCAGGAGTACAGCTTAGTTACGGCAGGGCCAATTTCGAAGAGGTCTTGGGAGAAGAAGGGGCCAAAACCTCCCAGCTGCTGAACACGGTGTGGGCTCACTACGACTATGAGGATCTCCGCTTCACCGGTATCTATCAGGGCAGCTTAGGCCTTGGCGGCACATCCATCGGCCGGCATCTGGGCCAGGTGGCGGCAAATTACCGCGTGCTGGAGGAAGGGCCCATGCAGATCTACGCTGGCCTGGGCTACCATTTTACCTCCACACGCTTCGCCAAGGAGATGGGCGGACAGGAAAACCCCTTCACGCTCACGGGCCACGGCTTCGCCGGTCAGGTAGTGATTGACATCGAAATCACCGAAGAACTGCGCACCAGCACCACCCTCACCGCCAGTCCTTGGGTAAACTGGTCGTTCTCCAGTGCGGGGACAACCAGGTCCATTGATGCCAGCGGGTCCTTCAACGCCAAACTCGATCTGGTGTACGACTACTCAGATCAGCTGAGCGTGCAGATTGGCCTGCTGGGGGGAAGTTACAAAGTACTCGGCTTCACCCACAACGATAATAAGTTGGGCGAAACAAGGGGAGTGTTCGCCGGGTTCAGCGCCGGGATCACCCAGCGCTTCTAATCATCTGGACGATGGAAGAGCTAGCGCTCCTGCGCTAGCTCTTTTGCATATGCTGGTATATTTCCCCCGCCAGCTTGGCGCTGATCCCGGGAACCTGCTGTAGTTCCTCTAAGCTCGCCTCCCGGATGCGCTTCACTGAGCCAAAGTGTTTGATCAAATCCTTCTTACGCTTGGGGCCCACACCCGGGATCTCATCCAAGATGGATGTGCGGGCCGCTTTCCCCCGCAGATTGCGGTGATAGGTGAGGGCAAAACGGTGCGCCTCATCCCGGATCCGCCTGAGCAGGAGCAGCCCCGGGGAATCCAGGGGCAGAACCACGGGTTCTGAGCTCCCTTCCAGATAAAGCTCCTCACGCCTTTCCGCCAGGGCGATAAAGGGCATGATCAAACCCAGCTCGTCCCGGACCTCCAGCGCTGCACTGAGCTGGCCCTTACCCCCGTCGATCAAGACCAGGTCCGGGAAGGCTGCGAACTTGCCATCCTTCACCTGCTCCTCCCTTTCCTGGAGACCCCTCTGGAACCTGCGGCGCACCGCTTCGCGCATGGACTCATAATCATTGGGCGCGCCTTCCACGCCGCGGATACGGAAGCGCCGGTAGTCCGAACTCTTGAAGTCGCCATCCTCCCAGACCACCAGCGAAGCCACGATATTGGTCCCCTGGAGGTTGGAGATGTCAAAGGCCTCGATACGCTCTGGAGGCTCAGGCAGATCGGCCACTTCCTGCAGTTCCTGCAGGGCCTTTTCCTGCGCCTTCTCCTTAAAAGCCTGGCGGCTTTTGGTTTCATCCAGCACCACCTGGGCGTTTTTGATCACCAGATCCAGCAGCTGCCGTTTAACGCCCCGCTTAGGAGTGCGCAGATACACCCTGCCTCCCCTGAGGCCGCCCAGCCAGTCCTCCAAAACCGCCGATTCGTCCAGCTCTTCTGGGATCAACACCTCCCGGGGGATATAGGATGCGTCCTGGTAGTACTGCTGCAGAAAAGAGCGGAGGATCTCCCCTTCATCCTCCTCGGCGGAACATTCCAGAAGAAAGTGATCCCTGCCCACCAGTTTGCCGCTGCGCACAAAAAACACCTGCACGCAGGCGAGCTCCCCGTAGCGGGCGCAGCCCAGGTAGTCCTGATCCTCGTTGTGCTGGGCCACCATTTTCTGCCTTTCCGCCAGGGTCTGCAGGCCCCGGATTTGATTGCGGAAGCGGGCGGCCCGTTCAAATTCCAATTTGGCCGCGGCCTGGTGCATTTTCTCCGTGAGCTCAGGGATCAGGCGATCGATGCGGCCTTCCAGGAACATGATCACTTCCGCGATCATCTCGCCGTACTTCTCCTTACTCACCAGGCCTGCACAGGGCGCCAAACAGCGCCCGATGTGATAGTTCAAACAGGGCCGGTCCTGCTGCCCTTCCACGATTTTCTTGCTGCAGGTGCGCAGGGGAAAGAGCGTACGCAGAAAAGACAGGGTCTTTTTCACCGCGGTCACGTCGGTGTAGGGGCCGAAATAGCGGGCACCATCGTTGAGACGCCGGCGCACCATGAGCACCCGGGGGAAGTCTTCCTGCACAGTCACTTTGATGTACGGATAGGTCTTGTCATCCTTCAGGCGCACATTATAGCGGGGGGAATACTCCTTGATTAAGTGGTTTTCCAGGATCAGGGCTTCCACTTCGGAGTCGGTGACGATGATCTCCAAGTCGTGGATGTGTTCCACCATCACCCGCACCTTCAGGGGATGGGCGGCGGATTTCTGGAAGTAGGAGCGCACCCGGTTGCGCAGGTTCACCGCCTTCCCCACATAGATCACTTCTCCCGCCTCATTCCTCATCACGTAGACCCCCGGAGCGGTGGGAAGATTACTCAGTTTGTGCTGCAGATCCACCGGTTACCCCCCTTTCAGCTTTCAGCCGCCAAGACCTTGCGCAAAAACTGGCCGGTGTAGGAAGTGTCCACTGCCGCCACTTCCTCCGGAGTGCCGCAGGCAACTACGGTTCCGCCCCGCTGGCCCCCTTCGGGCCCCAAGTCGATGATATAATCCACGGTCTTGATCACATCCAGGTTATGCTCAATAACCACCACCGTATCACCCGCATCTACCAGCCGCTGCAAAATGGAGAGCAGCTTGCGGATATCTTCAAAGTGGAGCCCAGTGGTGGGTTCATCCAGCAGGTACAGGGTCCTGCCGTTGCTGCGCCGGGAGAGTTCGGTGGCGAGCTTGACCCGCTGCGCCTCCCCCCCGGAGAGCGTAGTTGCCGGCTGACCCAATTTGATGTAGCCCAGGCCCACATCGTAAAGGGTCTGCAGGCGCCTGTGAATTCTGGGCACGTTCTGGAAGAACTCCACCGCCTCTTCCACCTGCATGTCCAAAACATCGGCAATGGATTTCCCTTTGTACTTCACTTCCAAAGTTTCCCGGCCGTAACGCTTGCCCTTACACACTTCGCAGGGCACGTAGACATCGGGCAGGAAGTGCATCTCGATTTTGAGGATGCCGTCTCCCTTGCAGGCCTCACAGCGCCCGCCCTTCACGTTGAAGCTGAACCTGCCGGGCTTGTACCCGCGGATCTTGGCCTCTGTGGTCAGGGCAAACAGCTCCCGGATTGCGTCAAAGGCCCCCGTGTAGGTGGCCGGGTTGGAGCGGGGCGTGCGCCCAATGGGCGACTGGTCGATCTCTATCACCTTATCAATGAACTCTAAGCCCTCGATGGCCCTGTGGGCGCCGGGCTTGGTTTTGGCCCGGTACAGCTCCTGGCTGAGCCGCTTGTAGAGGATTTCGTTGATCAGGGTACTCTTCCCCGAGCCGGAAACACCGGTCACGGCCACGAACAGGCCCAGGGGTATTTCCACATCAATGTCCTTCAGATTGTGTTCCCGGGCGCCCCGCACGGTGATGGCTTTCCCGTTGGGCTGGCGCCTCTTTTTCGGGATGGGAATCCGCCGCTCTCCTTTGAGGTATTGGCCCGTAATGGAGCGAGGTTCCGCGCAGACCTGTTCCCAGGTGCCCGCGGCCACCACTTCACCGCCGTGGGTGCCCGCTCCCGGCCCCATATCCACGATCCAGTCCGCGGCCTCCATGGTGTCCCGATCATGCTCCACCACAATTAGGGTGTTGCCCAGATCCCGCAGCTCCCTGAGGGCGTCCAAGAGCTTTTCATTGTCCCGCTGGTGCAGGCCGATGCTGGGTTCATCCAAAACATAGAGCACGCCGGTGAGCCTAGAGCCGATCTGGGTGGCCAGCCGGATGCGCTGGGATTCGCCGCCAGATAGGGTGGCGGAAGCACGGCTCAAGGTCAGGTAATCCAGACCCACATTCACCAGGAAGCTCAGGCGCTCCTTGATCTCTTTTAGGATCTGCCGGGCAATCAGCTCTTCCCTGGGAGTCAAGCTCAGCTGGGTGAAGAAGTCCAGCACTTCCAAGATGGTGAGCTCAGTCACCTGCATGATGTTTTTGCCGCCCACGGTGACCCCCAGCACCTCAGGCCGCAGGCGCTTGCCGCCGCAGGCGGTGCAGGTGCTCACGCTCATGAACTGCTCCACATCCTGCTTCACCCACTCTGAGGAAGCTTCCCGATAGCGCCTTTCCAGGCTGGGAATGAGGCCCTCATAGGGCGCATCGTAAACCCTCTCCCTCCCCACGCTGGTGGTATAGTTAAACGTGACCAGCTGATCCCCAAGCCCATAAAGGAGGACGTTAAGCTGTTCTGGGCTCAGCTCCTTCAGGGGAACTTCCTGGTCTATGCCGTGGAGCTCGCAGACGCGGTCGACAATGGCCCAAAGCCAGCGGCTCTTGGAGTTGCGCCAGGGAATCAGCCCCCCTTCGGAAATGGACAGGTTCAGATCCAGGATCAGCTCCGGATCGATTTCCTGTTTCGAGCCCAGCCCCTCACAGCTGGGGCAGGCCCCGAAGGGGCTGTTAAAGGAAAACATGCGGGGCGTCAGTTCCTCCATGGAGATGCCGCAGTCGATGCAGGCAAATTTCTCGCTGAACATGAGCTCCTCCCCGCCGATCACGTCCACGAAGACGATGCCCTCGCCGAACTTGAGCGCGGTCTGCACCGAATCGCTGATGCGCCCCTGCACATCGGGGCGGACCACGATGCGGTCCACCACAATTTCTATGCTGTGTTTTTTATTCTTGTCCAAGTTGAGCTCATCGCCAACTTCCCTCAGCTCCCCGTTGACCCGGATGCGGATGAAGCCTTCCTTGGCGATCTGCTCCACTACCCGCTTATGTTCCCCTTTGCGGCCCCGCACCACCGGAGCCAACACCTGGATGCGGGTGCCCTCGGGCAGGGTGAGGATCTGATCCACAATCTGCTCCACAGTCTGCTGGGCTATGGGCTGGCCGCAGCTGGGACAGTGGGGCCTGCCTATGCGCGCAAAGAGCAGGCGCAGATAGTCGTAGATTTCCGTGACCGTGCCCACAGTGGAGCGGGGGTTGCGGCTGGCCGTCTTCTGATCGATGGACACCGCCGGCGAAAGCCCCTCGATAAAGTCCACATCGGGCTTATCCATCTGCCCCAGAAATTGCCGGGCATAGGCGGAAAGCGACTCCACGTACCGCCGCTGGCCTTCGGCGTAGATGGTATCAAAGGCCAGGGAGGACTTGCCCGATCCAGACAAGCCTGTGATCACCACCAGCTTGTCTCGGGGTATTTCCACATCTATGTCTTTCAAGTTGTGCTGACGCGCACCCTTGATTACCAGCTTATCACTCAAACCGATAACCCCATTTCCGTCCTGATCTCCTGGATTTCATCACGCAGCTCGGCCGCCCGCTCGAAGTTGAGCTCCTGAGCTGCCCGGTACATCTCTTCTTCCAGCTCTTGAATGAGGGCGATCACGTCCTTGATGCTGCCCTTCAACCGCGCAGTGTAGCTTGGCTTTTCTTCCGCAACCTTCTCCTCCGCGAGATGCTGGGCAATATCGCTGATGCCCTTCTGGATGGTCTGGGGCGTGATCCCCATGCGTTCGTTGTATTCCATCTGAATACGGCGGCGGCGGTTGGTCTCGTCAATGGCATAGCGCATGGCCTCAGTGATGCGATCCGCATACATGATCACCTTCCCATGCACGTTGCGGGCCGCCCGTCCAATGGTCTGGATCAAGGAAGTGGGCGAACGCAGGAAGCCTTCCTGATCCGCATCCAAAATGGCCACCAGCGATACCTCGGGCAGATCCAGCCCCTCCCGCAGGAGGTTGATGCCCACCAAAACGTGGAACACTCCCTGGCGCAGCTCCCTGAGGATCTCGATGCGTTCCAGGGTATCCACGTCGGAATGGAGATAGCGCACCTTCAAGCCCACTTCGCCCAGGTATTGGGTGAGGTCCTCCGCCATGCGCTTGGTGAGGGTGGTGACCAGCACCCGCTCGTCACGCTTTACAACCCGCCCGATCTCATCAATGAGATCGTCGATCTGGCCCTTCACCGGCTTGACGACCACCTCGGGATCAACCAGCCCCGTGGGGCGGATCACCTGCTCCACCACCTGCTGGGAATGCTTCAGCTCATAGGGTCCGGGGGTAGCCGATACATAGATCACCTGGTTCATGTGGGCTTCAAACTCCTCGAACTTCAAGGGCCTGTTATCCAGCGCCGAGGGCAGGCGGAAACCATATTCCACCAAGGTCTCCTTGCGGGAGCGATCACCGTGGTACATGGCCCGTACCTGCGGTATGGTCACATGTGATTCATCAATGATCATGAGATAATCCTTGGGGAAGTAGTCCAGGAGCGTAGCCGGGGTTTCCCCAGGCTGGCGCCCGCTCAAGGGCGCGGAGTAGTTCTCCACACCGCTGCAGTACCCCAGTTCCGCCAGCATCTCCAAATCGTAGCGGGTGCGCTGCTCCAAACGCTGGGCCTCCAGCAGCTTGCCCTGGCTGCGCAACTCCCCAAGGCGCGCTTCCAGTTCCGCTTCAATGGCCGGAATGGCCCTTTTCAGCTTCTCCTCAGGTGTAATGAAGTGGGAAGCCGGGTAGATGGTGAGCTCACCGTGCTGCTCGAGGATCTCCCCGGTGATGGGATCCACCTCTTGGATCCGCTCGATTTCATCGCCGAACATCTCAATGCGGATCACCGTTTCACTGCCCACGGGAATGATCTCGATCACATCGCCCCGCACCCGGAAGGTTCCCCGCCGGAAACCGATGTCGTTGCGTTCATACTGAATCCCCACCAAGCGGCGGAGGATGTGATCCCGGTCCCGGTACTCCCCATTCTTGAGGGAAAAAGTCATGCCCACATAATCTTCGGGGGAACCTAGACCATAGATGCAGGACACGCTGGCCACAATCACCACGTCGCGGCGCTCAAAGAGGGCGCTGGTGGCCGCGTGGCGCAGGCGGTCGATCTCTTCGTTGATGGAAGCGTCTTTTTCTATATAGGTGTCGCTGGTGGGCACATAGGCCTCCGGCTGGTAGTAGTCATAGTAACTGACGAAGTAATGCACCGCGTTGTTGGGAAAGAACTCCCTGAACTCACTGCACAGCTGAGCTGCCAGCGTCTTGTTGTGGGCGATGACCAGGGTGGGCTTTTGAACCGCCTCAATTACCTTGGCCATGGTGTAGGTTTTGCCTGAACCCGTAACGCCCAGCAGAGTCTGGTGCTTCATGCCGCCGCGCAGTCCTGAAGCGAGCTGTTCTATTGCTTTGGGCTGGTCCCCGGCTGGTTCGAAGGGGGCCGCCACTTGAAAGGCAGTGCGCATGGCTTTCTCCTTTTCTCACGGTGAAGTAGGTAATCCGCCTTGGGCGGCTAATTATATGCTTAGGACAGAATCAGAGAGGGGGCCCATACATGAGCTTAGTAGTAATGGTGGAAATTCCCAGGGGCAGCCGCAACAAATACGAGTACGATCCCAAAGAGAAACGCTTTTACCTGGATCGCATGCTGTTCTCCTCGGTCCACTACCCCGCCGACTACGGGTTTATCCCCGAAACGCTGGCAGAAGACGGCGATGCCCTCGATGCACTGGTCATCGTGGGCGAGGCCACTTTCCCGGGCTGTATGATCCGGGTGGAGCCGGTGGCGGCGTTTGAAATGTGGGACGAAAAGGGCCCGGATCAGAAGATCCTCTGCGTGCCCGTGGGCGATCCCCAGTGGAACTGGGTGAAAAGCCTGGAAGACGTCCCCCCACACCTGCTCAGGGAGATCACCCACTTCTTTGAGGTGTACAAAGACCTAGAGAAGAAAAAGACCAAGGTGGGGGATTGGCTGAATAAGGATGAGGCCCGGCGGATCATCGCAGAAGCCCAGGCCCGCTACATCCACAACAGCTAGAGTTCCTCTCCCCCAGGAGTGAACAGCACCCTGGAGATGGGCACCAGTTCAACGCCTGAGCTGAGCAGCTCAGGGATCATCTCCCAAAGTGCATCTGCGGTGGCAGGGCGCACATGCCCGATCACCACGGCCTGTCCCTGCCGCTTGGCCAGGTCCAGGCCCGCCCGCAGCTGCGCTTTTATTTTCTCCACATCGCTTTCATTATCGATGAACAGATCGTTGACGCCAAAGGGCACCCTAAGATCTGTTGCCACCTCCGCCACTACGCTGCGGCCGGAGGTGCGGCTGTCCACAAAGAACAGGCCCAGGGTATCCACTGCCTCTAGTATGCTCCGCATGGTCTCGGGATCTTCCGTGGCCAGTGAACCCATGTGGTTGCTCACTCCCACCGCCATGGGCAGTTCAGCCAGATTGCTGCGGAGTGTGGCGTCCACTTCCTCCGCCTCCATCACGCCATAGATCCCCCCCGGGCCCAGCGGCAGGCTGGTATCCAGGGCTTCCAAGGGCTGATGCAGAATCACCTCATGCCCGGCGGCATGCGCCCGCTGAGCCAATTCCCCGGTGAGATCCAGCCGGGGCAGGATGGCGGCGGTCAAGGGCAGGGGATAGGCCAGCAGCGGCATGGCTGCCGGGGAGTGGTGCCCCCAATCATCGATAATAATGGCCAAAACCGGGGCCTGGGGCGTGCGCTTCAAGTGGCCTTGGGGATCGAAGTACTGGCCCAGCACCGGAACCAACCCGGCCGCGTGCTGCCGGTAGTTGCGGGGATTGAGCAGCTCAAGCCGCCACTGCAGCGCCAAGACCCGCTGTTCACTTCCGGGCAAGCTGCTCCAAAAACCCAAGTAGTAACCGTGCTCAGTGCGCTCCAGCTGCAGTGCCCAGCCCTGCCCCAAGAGATCGCTGCAGAGCTGGAAGAGAACGCCCGTCAGATCGAGCCCAGGGCTTTGGGGCACGAGCACCCACTCTTCGCTGGTTTGTACCCAGGCAGCATGCTCGTCCCATCCCCCAGCGGGCTGCAGCTCGTTCTCCTGGGTGCGCTGGAAGAGGTTGAATCCCGCCTCCCCCCAGAACTCCACAAGGGAATCGAGATCTGGAACCTGGGGCCGGAGGATCTGCACCTCCAGCTCATGCCTTCTATCCAGGCCTCCGCGGTAATCTGGGCCCAAAATCAGCCCCAGCACAGCAAAGCCCAGGGAACTGAAGGCGAACAGGGCTAGAAACGCCACTATGCAGGTTTTCTTAGTATCCAGCTGCAGCTGCACGGACTCACTTCCTCTTCGCTCTCCACCTGTTCCAGAGGCTTTTCAACGCTCCATCCTTGATCCTCATATACGCCCCTTGGTTAGGATGGGGTGCGGGAATGATCCCCAGGGGCGGAACCTTCCCCCGAAAGTGGATCTCCCGCCGCTTGGGATCGAGAAACTGATTCTCCACCACGAACACGGGATCAACCGCCCAGGGGGAAATCTCCTGGACCAATTGGGAGAGATCCCCCACTTCCACTCCGTTGACGCTTTTGATCACATCGCCCACCCGCAGCCCCATGTTCTCCGCGGGAGAATCGGGGTAAACGGACAGGACCATCACTCCGTCCTCGCCGTGGAACACGGGCTGTCGGTTCTGCTCCCGCCACTGACCCCAGAGAATCACCAACTCATGGCCTAGGGGCGCAAAGAGCACGGGCAGAATGGACAGGACGGGGTACGCATTGGCAGCCAGGGCCAAAGCCAGCAGAACCAAGCTGTAGGCCAAGAGCATGCCCGCGCTGCGCCTGGCTTTGGCCTTGGGCAGCTCGGTTTGGACGAAGTCACTGTAACCCAGGGCCACCACCAAAGGAAAGAGCATGTACATGAGCACATGGCCTTCCGGCGCCTCCATGCCGGCGCGGAAAACCGGCCACCAATCCGGCATGGCCACGGTCTGCCAGTCGGCTCCCGACCCTGCCACAACCAGCCCAACCAAAGCGATGGTGGGCATGGGCCAGAACTTCCTCAAAGCAAAGCCGCCCACCACTTTCCCGCTTTTGTGCTTGAAGAACATGGGAGAAGACCCATGGTAACCGTTCACAAAGATCAGGGCCGCCTCCACCAGGTGCAGAATGGCCACCAAGGCCATGAGCGTGGCGATGTGCACCTGGGGGTAACCGAAGAGCAGGTTCAGAATGCTCACCAGGCTCCCGGCATAGGCGAAGCACAAAAAGCGGGGATGGAACAGCATGAGCAAAATGGCCGCCAGCCACAGGTAGGCGGCGCCGGCGTTGGTTACGGAAACGCCCAGAGCGATGAAGAGCACCGTGGCCAGGAAACCACCGCCCAAACCATAGATGGCCGCGGCTGCAGTTTCCCGCAAAGGATCAATTCGCCTCAGCCCGAAGAACCCCTGTTCGTAGTCGCGGATTTTCGAGTACTGTCGATATACAATGCTGAAGACCAGCACCAAGATGAGGATATAGCGCAGATCCGTGAACATGAGGGCAAAAGTCTGCCAAGTGATCACCGCAAGATCCCAAATTTGCTTCATATAATCTCCTCCTGAACCTCACCCAGGAAAGGAAGACCCCGGAGAAGTATCCGGGGTGCGACCGTCTACAGCTGTGAGCGTAAAACCTCCAAAGCCTTCTCCAGCTGTGGATCGAATTCCGCTTCGCCGAGATAAATGGCTTCCTCCTCTTCCAGGGTAACCTCCACCACAATATCGGGTTCGATGCCTACACCGTTGATATCCTTGCCGCCGGAAGTCAGGTAACCCTGTTCCGTCACGGTCAAGGCGCTGCCGTCCCGGAGCGGATAGAGGGATTGAACCAATCCCTTGCCAAAGGTGGTGGTCCCCACCAGGGTGGCCAGGCCGTTGTCCTGGAGAGCCCCGGAGACGATCTCCGAAGCGCTGGCGCTGCCGCCGTTAATCAAGACCACCATGGGTATGGGCTGGCGCGTCCCCTCCACGGTACTCTCAAAGGGGGTGCGGTTGCCTTCCTTGTCCTCGAGATACAGCAGGGGCGCCCCTGACACGAACTCGTCCACTACCTTAAGGGCTGAGCTGAGCGTACCCCCTGGGTTATGCCTCAGATCAAGTATTAGAGCCCGCTGGCCCTGGGCATCCAGTTCAGCCAAGGCCTGCACCAGTTCCTCGTACGTGCGCTCGGAAAAGCTGGTCATCTCCACATAGCCAATGCGGTACTCCTCATCCACTATGCGGTATTCCGGCACCGACACCACGTTGATCATCTCGCGCACAATGTGGACCTCAAAGGTCTCCTCGCCGCGCTGGATGGTCAAATCGATTTCCGTGTCCGCGGGCCCGCGCATCAGGCTCACAGCCTCATCCAGGGTCATGAAGGTCGTATCCTTACCGTCGATGGCCACGATCTTATCCCCCCGCCTGAGCCCAGCACGCTCACCGGGGGTTCCCTTGATGGGTGAGACAACCGTAACCCGGTCATCTACTATGCCCACGGACAGGCCGATGCCTCCATACACACCCGTGGTGGTGTTCATCATATTTTCAAAGGCCAGGGCATCCATGTGCCGGGTATAGGGATCGTCCAAGGCATGCCGCAGCATACCGTTGATGGTCCCGGTAGTAACATAGCCTTTGAGGAGCTCCAAAGTGCTCACCGGTTGATAGTAATGCCTGGTCTTCACCAGGGCGATCACTTCCAGAACAGTGCCTATGCTCTCATGCCCCGTTCCCCAAGCTCCGCTCTGGGAACTGGCCTGGTAGGTTCCGTAAAAGAGGGTTACAGTCAGCAGAACCGCAATGGTTATGATCGTGAGGGTTGTTTTCCTGCTCACTCTACCACCAGCTTTCTAAATCTACGCAAACTATATTCCACCCGCTCCAGGGATAGACTTCTGCAGCTGCATTCATAATATCATATCAAATACTGTGGGACTTGACAAGGCAGCTCACTGCCGCTCCGCGGCTTCAGGCAGCCTTCTAAACCCTTCCCCCAATACCTCATGGACATCGTGGATAACCACAAAGGCCTTGGCATCAACCTCCGCCACAATCCGCTTAATGGCCGCTATTTCCATCCGGGAAACGATCACCAAGAGCACTTCTTTGCCGTGGCGGGTGTACATACCCCGCCCCTCCAGACTGGTCACTCCCCGCTCCAGCTTTTCCATGATGGCCTGGCCGATGGGCTCAGGGTGATCGGAGATGATCAAACAGGCCTTGGCGTAATTCTGGCCCTCCTGGACCAGATCAATGGTCTTGGTGGTCAGAAACACGGCAATCAGCGCGTACATGGCCAACTCCAAACCGAACACCGCACCTGCCAGCAAGATCACCGCACCATCCACAAACAGCAGGGCCTGCCCCACACTGGTGGGGAAAAACCTGGCCAAGAGCTGTGCCGCCATATCCGTACCTCCTGTGGAACCGCCGCAGCGGAAGGCGATGCCTAAACCGATCCCGGAAAGCACTCCGCCGTAAATGGCCGCCAGCAGCAAGTCCTCGGTGATGGGTACAGCCCAGCGGTTGAACAGGTCCACGAAAACGGAAAGGGCCACGGTGCCAAATAGGGTCCGCGCCCCGAACATGGAGCCCAACACCCGCCAGCTCAAGAAAAAGAGGGGCACGTTCAGGAGCAGCATGGTCACTCCTGCGGGAAAACCGGCGAGGTGGTAAACCACGGTGGCCAAGCCGCTCACCCCACCGGCGGCAACCTTGGCCGGAATTAGGAAGAAGCTCACTCCCACGGCGGTAATAGCCACCCCCAGCAGAACTCCGCCAAAGCCCAGCACGATCCTGCGAGCCATTGCGCTACCTCCCCTTCACTAAACGCTCCTTAAGCACGGCCAGTACAAACAGGGGCAGCACGGCCATGCGTCTGATCCTCCACGGCTGGCGCACCAGGCGGTACAGCCACTCCAGGTTCATCCTCCGCATCCAGCTCGGCGCCCGCCTATCCACACCAGCCCACACGTTGAAGCTCCCGCCAACACCCACAGCCACCGGAATGCGCAGCTCAGCCAAGTGGGCGGCCAGCCATTTTTCCTGGCGGGGAACTCCCAGGGCTGCCAGGAGGATGTCCGGGCGGGCCTCTTTCAGGCGGGCCAGGATCTCCTCTTCCTCAGGCCCCTTGAAAAAACCGTGGTGTGTTCCGGCAATGCGCAGCCCGGGCCAGCGCTGGCTCACGGCTGCGGCAGCCTTTTCCGCCACCCCCCGCTCACCGCCTAAGAGGAACACCCGCCACCCCTTCTCTCCGGCGCGGGCCAGGAGCGCTTCGGCCAACTCGATGCCGGGGATGCGCTCTGGAACTTCCTGTCCCAAAAACGAGGCAGCCCAGACCACACCAATGCCATCGGCCACCACCAAATCCGCCCGCTGCAGGATCTCAGCCAAGAGGAGATCCCGCCTGGCCTTCATCACCATCTCCGGGTTGGCGGTGACAGCTAGATGGGGCTTGCCCGAGTGGATAAACTCTTCCAGCATCTGGAGGGCTTGGCCCATGGAAATCGGGTCAAAGCCCACTCCTAGAATGTCCCTCCTGCTCACACTCTCACCTCAAAACCTGAGCTAAAACCCTGCGGTTGCCTGCTGTGCGCCGCTGCAGCTCCCCGAGGGCCCTTTGATAGCCTTGGCGCTGCTCCTCCATGGCGGTGAGCACCTGGCTCACTAGTTCCGGCAGGCGCCCCAACTCCCCCAGCTCCACATAGGGCACGCGCAGCTGGGCGCACACAGCCGCCACCTTAGGATCATAGTTCACTCCCACGGGCTGGCAGTCGTTGAGGGCACTGAAAATGAGGCCGTGGAGGCGCATGGATATGCACAGGGCCGCCCCCTGAAACATTCGATCCAAGTTGCTCAACTCCGGTTTGGCGTGGACCTTCAGCCCAGGACATCTCGTCTGCAGAAATGCGCCCAGCTCCTGATCGCCCGGTCCTAGGGGCAGAAATTCCACTGACCAGCCCTCCTGCTCCCAGCGCAGGAGGTGCTCCAGCCAGAGCGAGCTCTGTTCTGGCCAGCCTTCATGGGGCCTGAGATTGAGCAGCAGCCTTCTGGTCCGCTCCCCTGTATTGGCCGCTAAACCCCGTGCAAACACTGGATCAGCCGCCAGCACGATCTTCTCCTCAGGTACCCCCAGCTCTTCCAAAAAGCGCAGGCTGTCCTCATCCCGCACGGAGCAGGCTGCAGCCCGTTTGTAAACTCGCGCGGTCCAAGACTTGTAAGGCCCGCTGGAGATGGGGCCCAGGCCCTGGGCATACATCACCACCGGGACCCGGCGCAGCAGAGCCAGCTCCACCAGGGAGAGATAGTAGGGCAGGCTGCGCTTGCTGGTGGCATCCTGCAGCAGCGAACCCCCTCCGCTCACCATACAGCGAGCGGAGGACAAAACCCGCCAGATCCCTTTAAGATCGCAGCGCCCCAGAACGGACACGCCGTGCTCAGCCGCGGTTTGCTGCGGGTTGCCCGAAGGAACCACGATCTGCCTGCGGCTGATTCCCAGGGAAACCAAATCCTGGCACAGGGCGGCCAGGATGGCCTCGTCCCCTAGATTACCGAACCCGTAGTACCCCGAAACGAGAATCACTGCGCAGCCACCTCTTCCCCCAGTGGTAGATCCGCCAGACCAGCCAGCCCAAAGCATAGCCGAACACCCATCCGTACAGTGTGCGCAGCAGGCTCACCCACAGGAAGGTGTGGGTGTGGGTAAAGGTGTTCACTAAAGAGAGCTGCCCAATCACGGCCAGGGGCAGCAGCCAGGATCGCTTGGGATCCTGCGCCCGCAGTGCCAAGTACAAAGCGGGGTGGCCCAAGAACAGCTCCTTGGTGCGGGGCCTCACCCGCAAAAGGTTTTCCAGCGCCTCCCGGAGCTGCACCTCCGCCTCCAGGACGGGAATTCCGAAGTTCCCGGTGCGCAGCACATAGAGCACTCCCACTAGGCCCACCCCCCCTGCGGCCAGCAGCCAGCGCACGGGCACCTCCCGGCGCAGCCAGTCGCGCACAGGGCGCACCACCGTAAAGAACATCAGGGCAATGGGAAGCACATGCATGAGTTTCACGCCCCGGAACTCTTCCATCTTCACCAAAAACTCCGTACCGCTCAGCGTACCCACGACAAACAGGGCTCCCAATAAAGAAACCAGGAGCACGCTGTGGGCGCGCCTAAAATGCGTCCCACCCCACTGGCACTCCAGGGCCAAACAGGGAAAGACAACGGCGGCCACCAGGGCCAGCCCCTGCTTAGCCAGGAGGGGGGAAACGGCAAGCAGTGCCACACTGCCGAGGTAACCGAGGATTCCGCCCCCCAGCACCAGACGGGACAGTCCAGGAAAGAGAGCCTGGCCGTAGAGAATCGCGCCCGCCCAAATGCCCGCTGCGACCAGTGCGGTCAGAAGTCCTAGGGGCTGCCAGAAAGCAAAGGGCTCGGCAGTGCCCAACTCAAAACCGGCTGCCTCGAGCCTGGCCCCCAAGGCATCCAGGACATCCAAGGATCTCTGCCAGCCTCCCTCGGCCTGCATAAAGGGGCGCACATACAGCACCCGGATGTTCCGCTCCCTGACGGCGCGGACGTAGCGGTTGAGGATGCGCTCATCGGAGAGCACCTGCATTTCCCTGGCGCTGATGCCGTGCAGCCTCACTACTCGGCCGGGCTCAGCTGCCTCTAAACGGGGGGTGGAAAACTCCACCAAAGCCAAAACGGCAGGCGAGCCCTGCAGCTGATCCTGGGCCATGGTCCCCTGCCCGCTTAAGATGAGCAGCTGCGGCTGGGCCGCCAGCCACACGGGCTCCACATCCCAGGGAACCGTGTTCAGCTTGGGTGCGGCCTGCAGCCCAGCCTCCTGAACCAGCTGAAACTGCTCCCCATGGAAGGCCAAAGGCAGGGTCAAAAACCGCCCCAGATCCCCAACCTCCTCCGGCAGCTCGGCCCGCACATCTTCGGGTATCGCGCCGCCCGCGAGCATGCGCTCGCCCAAGCTCTCAGGCTGGATGGCTATGGTCCCAACCTCTGCCCCTTTCAGGTCAGCCAAAAGCCGTTCCAGGGGAACCCCGGACTCTTGGCTCAGCTGCTGCAGGCCCACAAAATCATAGACCAGTTCCACTGTGCGGTTGGGTCTTTCCACCATCCAGCGCTGCGCAGCGACCAGGAGTGCCGCCAGGGCTGCCACTAGGATAATAGTCCACAGAACCCTTTTCATTGCCGTCCTCCAATGCGGATCTCCATCTTGTGCTCCAAAAGCTCAACCGCCTGCATCTCCACGGGCAGGGGGAACTCTCCAAAATCAACGGTGAAGTCGAAGCTGTCTCTGAGCATGTCCAACAGTAGTTCAGGAACCCTGGCATCCTGCACAGCCAAGTCCATGAGCACAAAGCGCAGAGCTGAACCGTTTTCCACCACCACATCGCCGAGGACGCGGACGCTCACATCCATGTTCCAGATGCCCACCGTCCCCAACACCGCCAATCCTTGCGGGGAAATCTCCAGCCAGAGCCGGCGGGATGGGTCCACTTCCCTCCAAAAGGCCTCATTGAGGGCGCTTTCTGAGACCAGGAGCGAACCGGTTATGCTGCTAAAGCTCGTGAGCACCAGTTCGTGCTGGGTAAAAAGGGTCCAGGGCTGAAAGAGGATCTCTTCGGCCTCCAAGTTCAGCTGGGAGACATCCACTCCTTCCAGGCCCGCATCCCGCGCGGTAAGGGCCAAGCTGGGGATTCTCCCCATGAGCAGTTCCCACCCCCAGGGAGCCTCAACGGTGAGGTCCAGCTCGGCCGTTTCCAAAGCCGCAGCCAGCTCCCCCTTCAGCTCCGCGGTCAAACGGGGCAGCAAAACCACCCTGGGCAGGGCCAGCAGGATCAGGATCACAATGAACAGGGGGACAACAGCCCATGGCCGCTTCATACGCTCCGCTCCTCAAAAAGGCCCTTTTCGGCTCTGCGAAAAAGGCCTCCGCCGTTTAGCGCTTCATCTTAAGATATGCTTCGATAAAGGGATCCAGGTATCCGTCCATAACCGCCTCCACGTTGCCCACCTCCACGTTGGTGCGGTGGTCCTTGACCATGGTGTAAGGACAGAAGACGTAGGAACGGATCTGGCTGCCCCAGGCAATTTCCTGCTGCTCTCCCTTGATGCTTTCCAGCTTGGCCCTCTGCTCCGCCAGCTGCCTTTCCATCAGCCTGGCCCGGAGGATCTTCAGGGCCGATTCCCGGTTAGCATGCTGTGAACGCTCGGATTGGCACTGCACCACAATCCCCGTGGGCAGATGGGTAATGCGCACCGCCGAGTCCGTCTTGTTCACATGCTGGCCCCCGGCACCGCTGGAGCGGTAGGTGTCGATGCGCAGGTCATCGGGGTTAATCTCCACACTTACATCATCTTCTATTTCCGGCAGCACTTCCACCGAAGAAAAGGAGGTGTGCCTGCGCCCGGAGGAATCGAAGGGAGAAATCCGCACCAGGCGGTGCACTCCCTTTTCGCTCTTCAGATAGCCGTAGGCGTGCAGGCCCTTGATGAGCAGAGTGACATCCTTAATGCCCGCTTCGTCGCCGGGCTGGTGATCCAGTACCTCCACGCCGTAGCCCTGATCCTCCGCCCAGCGGGTATACATCCGCCAGAGCATGGAGGCCCAATCCTGCGACTCAGTGCCGCCGGCGCCGGGATGGATTGTTAAGATGGCGTTGCTGGCATCATACTCGCCGCTGAGCAGGGATTCCAGCTCCAGCCGGTCCACTTCCCGCTCCAGACGCTCCAAGCTTCCCGTGAGCTCTCCTTGGAGATCCTGGTCCTCAGATTCCTCCACTAGTTCCAGCAGAACCTGGACATCTTCGTAGAGTTCGTGAACGTTCTGCCACCGTTTGATTATTCGCTTGAGCTCGCTCACTTCCCTCGTGGTCTGCTGCGCCAATTCCTGGTTATCCCAAAAGCCGGCCTCCAGCATGGATCCTTCCAGGTCGCCCAGGCGCTCCTGCTTACCCGCTATGTCAAAGATAACCTCGCATTTCTTCGATCCGCTTACCCAAACTCGCTAACAACTCATGCATTGGTTGACCTCCCACAACACTTCTTGTATTTCTTCCCGCTCCCGCAGGGGCAGGGGTCATTGCGGCCCACTTTTTCCCCCACACGGCGGGGCTGGCGTTCCACTTGCTCACCCTGGCTGGTCTGGGCATCGGCCAGCCTGTCTTTGGGCTGGGCCTTTTCAGCACCCACCAGCCGCACCTTAAAGAGCATGCTGATGCTGTCCTCTTGGATGCGGTGCACCATCTCCTGGAACATCTCGAAGGCCTCCAGGCGGTATTCCACCAAGGGATCGCGCTGGGCGTAAGCCCTGAGGCCGATGCCTTCCCGCAGATCATCCATGTTGCTCAGATGATCCATCCACTTCTGATCCGTGATCTGCAAAAGCACCAGCTTCTCAACGTGGCGCTGCAGTTCAGGCCCGTAATCGGCCATCTTAGCCTCATAGGCCTGCCGCGCCTGTTCATAGAGCATCCGGGCCATCTCCTTGGGCGGCAGGGCAGCGAGTTCCTCCGCGCTCAGGGCTGCGGGCTGGCCCACCATCTCCGCGAACTGCCGCCTGATGGCCTCCAGATCCCAGTCGTCCCGGTTCAGTTTCTCATCCGCGTAGCGCTCCACCAAACGTTCGCAAACCGCTTTCAGCATGGCATCGATCTGCTCAGAGATGTTCTCATCCAGGAGCACATTCCGCCTCTGGGCGTAGATCACTTCCCGCTGCTTGTTCATGACGTCGTCGTATTCCAAGACCTGTTTTCTGATCTCGAAATGGCGGGTCTCCACGCGCTTTTGGGCGTTTTCGATGGCCTTGCTGACCTGGGGATGATCAATTGGCTGATCCTCTTCCCATCCCAAGCGGTCCATGATCCCCATGATGCGGTCGGAGCCGAACAGCCGCATGAGATCATCTTCCAGGGAGACGTAAAACTGAGACGAACCCGGGTCGCCCTGACGGCCGGAGCGGCCCCGGAGCTGATTGTCAATGCGCCGGGATTCATGGCGTTCCGTTCCGATCACGTGCAGGCCGCCCAGCTCCACCACGCCCTCGCCCAGGACGATATCGGTACCACGGCCGGCCATGTTGGTGGCAATGGTTACCGTGTTGCGCTGGCCGGCGAGTTTGATAATCTCCGCTTCCTGCTCATGGTACTTGGCGTTGAGCACCTGGTGCGGGATGCCCTGCCCCTTGAGGAGCCGGCTGAAATACTCTGAGGCCTCGATGCTGATGGTGCCCACCAAAACGGGCTGTCCCCGTTTGTGGCGCTCCACAATGTCGGCGATGATGGCCCGGGCCTTGGCCTCACGGGTCCTGAAGACCAGATCGGGCAGGTCTTTTCTGATCATGGGCATGTTCGTGGGTATGACCACCACATCCAGCCCGTAGATCTTCCTGAATTCCTCTTCTTCAGTCTTGGCGGTGCCGGTCATGCCCGCCAGTTTATTATACATACGGAAGTAGTTCTGATAAGTGATGGAAGCCAGGGTCTGGCTCTCTTTGAGCACGGGCACCTTTTCCTTGGCCTCGATGCTCTGATGCAGTCCGTCGGAGTAGCGCCTGCCCGGCATCAAGCGCCCCGTAAATTCATCGACGATAATCACTTCGCCGTCTTTGACCACGTAATCCCTATCCCGTACAAAGAATTCCTTGGCTTTGAGGGCCTGATTGAGATAGTGGTTCAGCTCAAAGTGAGCGTCATCAAACAGATCATCTATGCCCAAAAGGCGCTCAACCTTGGCCAGGCCTTCTTCCGTGATGGAGATGGTCTTGGCCTTTTCGTCCACTTCATAATCCCGCCCGGCCCTGAGCTGGGGAGCGATTTGGGCAAAACGCACATAATACTGGGCCGAATCCTCCGCAGCTCCTGAAATAATCAGCGGAGTTCTGGCCTCGTCAATCAAAATGGAGTCCACTTCGTCCACGATGGCGTAGTTCAGCGCCCTCTGCACGATCTGTTCCGGGTAGACTACCATATTGTCCCGCAGATAGTCGAATCCAAACTCGTTGTTGGTGCCATAGGTGATCTGGCAGTTGTAGGCTTCTTTGCGTTCCTCGAAGCTGAGCCCGTGCACAATGACGCCCACGCTCATGCCCAGGAACTTGTAGATCTCCCCCATCCATTCAGCGTCGCGCTTGGCCAGGTAGTCGTTGACCGTGACCACGTGCACCCCTTGGTTGGTGAGCGCGTTCAAGTACACGGGCAGAGTGGCCACTAAGGTCTTGCCTTCACCCGTCTTCATCTCTGCAATGCGCCCCTGATGCAGGATAATGCCGCCCAAAAGCTGTACATCGAAGTGGCGCATGCCCAAAGTCCGCCGGGACGCTTCCCGCACTACCGCAAAGGCCTCCACCAGCAGATCATCCAAACTGGCCCCCGCGGCCAGTTTCCCTTGGAAGTATGGGGTTTTTGCTCGCAGCTCCTCATCGCTGAGGGCCTGCATTTCTGGTTCCAGGGCATTGATGGCATCAACCACTGAACGCAGGCGCTTCAGCTCCCGCTCCGTTGGGTCCAGCCAGTTCTTGAGCCTCTCTAGCACGTCTCTACCTCCCAGGTTTATTGTACTACGACCTGCAGCCCCCCGCAAGCTGGCCCCTACATCCCCTTGAGGCCCGCATCCACCAGGGCCCACAAACCGCCAGCGACCAGCGAATGGCCCCCGAGAAGGATGGGAATGGGTGCTTCCAGGCTGGCCCGGGTGAATTCCCGCAGAGCATCGTGGGTAATGAGATCCACCTCGCCCAAGTCAGAAGCAAAACGATCGGCGGCACTGAGCTGCCAATGAAAGTGTTCGAAGAGGACCCTGGTATCTAAGACGGCACCTCCGGCCAATTCAGCCAAAAAGCTGAAAAAGGCGGTAAAGCCCAACTCTTCCACCAGCCTGCCCATGAGGGCCTTCACTTCTCCCCGGGCGTCCCTGCCCAGGGCTTTCATGCTCCGCTCTTCGGAATAAAGGCGCAGGCGGCAGCGGGTGTTGGCATCCAGGTACTGAAAGAGGCTGGAACCCACGCGCCCGTAGATGATCAGCTCTGCACTGGGATTGCCCAGCAGCTCCTTGATGGCCTCGGCCCGGGAAAGATCCCAGGTCAGGTTCTGCACCGCGGCGCGGGTGTGCTCGCCCAGGGCTGGATGCACCGACATGATCAACACGTCCGTGGGTGTGTCCACATCGAAGTTCAAACCCAAAGTGCGCTGCAACGGCACGTGCCGCAAGCCCGCTTCATTGCTGAGCGCCAGGGGCAGTGCATTGTCAATGGCGGGTAGGGTAATGCGGCTGAGCGCCTCCCCCGGGGTAAAGCCCACCAGATCGGCGGAATAGTAATTGTTGGTGAGGAAGATCTCTTCATTCTGCTCCAAGATCTCCCGCATATACTGCAGCTCCGCGGAAGAAAGCAGGGGAGCCGCCGCTCCCCCCATGTACAACACCTTTTCCAGACGGCAACTCTCCACCACATCCCAGAGGCGCTGGCCAAAGTGGAAGGGCCGTTCAATCTCCCTGTCCACCAGGACTTGAGCTCCCGTTGCCTCCAAACGCCCAGCCAAGTCGGGGTAAGAAGTCACCACCAGGATGTGCACAAACCCAGCTTCCCGGGCACGGTCCACCAAGTCCAGAACCATGCCCTGTCGCACCATCTGCATCTGGGTTTCCAGCGCACCACGCACTGCGCCGCCTTCAAAGATCACTAAACTGACCGGTTTAGCCTGTTTAGAATTGGGATTCGATGAGCCCATAGTTCCCATCACGCCGTTTGTAAACAACGCTCACTTCGCCGCTTTCCGCGTCCCTAAATACAAAAAAGTCATGCCCCAAGAGCTCCATCTGCATGACCGCTTCTTCCACATCCATGGGCTTTAGGGCAAAGCGCTTTGTCCGCACTATGCGGGGACCTGCCGTTCCTCCCTCGCCTTCCTGGCCAGGAGCCTGCAGTTCGCTGAGCTTGGGCCCTTGAGTCTTCTTCCAAAGCCGCCCCTTAAACTTGCCAAACTGACGTTCAATCCGATCCACTGAACTGTCAATGGAAGTGTACATGTCTCCAGTCTTGCCTTCGCCCCTGAGCAGAACACCGGAGAGATTCACGGTTACTTCGGCAATGTGAATTCCCCGCTCAATCCTGAGCATCACTTCAGCAGAGGCAGTCCGATTGTCATTGAGGTATTTTTCAAGCTTCGAGACCTTTTTCTCCACGTAGCTCCGTAAGGATTCTGTAATCTCGAGGTTCTTTCCGGAGATGCTGATTCTGATCTTGGCCATCCCTATTCACTCCTTCAATGACGACTTTATCCATAATATTACCCTTAGCGGAAGTAAAATCCTTCCGGGCAGTAAAAAATGGACTGAGTCCATGCCCAGTCCCCTCCTATGCATCTTGTCCCGCGCTGGGAAATCCGCGCCTTAAGAATCGCCCTTGCCGTAAGCCCTTTGGGCCCTCTTCCGCTGCACCTCCTGCTGCGCCTGGGTCCGCTTCAAATAGGTGCCGAGGGCAGCCTCGTTGCGGCGCTCCTGGGACTCCAGCTTTTCCAGCACAGGGACGAGCTCGCTCACCACAGCGTTGAGGGCTGCCAGATCATCCTGATAGTATTCTGGGGCAGCCAGCTTCAGCTGCGGTAGGGAAAAGGCGGCGAGCTCGAAATGGGTTACCAGCTGCTCCTGGAGAGCCCGAATCTGCTGCTCGTACTCCCCGGCGCGCTTCAGCAGGCCCTCTTTGGTCTTGAGCACCTGCAAAAGCCGGTCCAGCTGGCCGTGTTCAATGAGCTCGCCTTCCTGCGAACCCACCTCACCGATCTCTTTATACAAGTTGAGCTGGTCCGTATAAGCCTGGGTGAGCGCCGTGATCTTCTCGCGGATTTCCCTCATCTGACCTGGGACACCACCTGTTCCCAAGTATCCCTGAGCTCAACCAGGAAGCGTATGGCCTCGTCTACGATCTCGGGATCCTTCTTGATGTTGGCCTCCACCAAACGGTCATAAATATACGTGTACAATTGCTGCAAGTTCTGCGCGATTTCACCCACGCTGAGATCCAGCGATAAATTCAGCTCGCTGATAATGTCTTGCACGCGGATGAGTTTGCTGTTGGCCGCCTCCAGTTCCCCCTTGCTGATGTGCTCCTGTGCCTGACGCGCGAAACGAATGGCGCCGTCAAACAGCATGAGCAGAAGCTCTCCTGGAGAAGCAGTTGATACTTGAGTCTGTCTGTAAACCTGATAAGCATGTGCAGTCATGATTGTGCCTCCCAACCCCCTAAGCCCACTTGTCGATCAGAAGCCCGATCATCTCGCGGATCCTGGCCACAGTATCGAGTACTTCTTCAGGAGGGATTTCTTTAATCACCTCGTTGTTTTCAAGGTTCACGACCTTGACCATCATCCGCTGCGTGTCCTCATGGACGCTGAACCTCAAGGCGCGGTTGATGTACTCTATTGCATCGTTGAGAGCCTCCACTGCTTCTTGGACTTCAAGCTCGTCGAGTTCTTCAGGTTTCGCAGCTTCCTTCCAGTGCTGCTCCAGTGCAGCTGCATCGAGACTGGCCTGCTGAGGTTTCCGCCCCAGGCTCTGTGTTTCGGGAGCCTGCGGCATATACTCCGTCCTCTTCAGCTCCAATGATCCTCCTTGAACTTTCATACGCCTACCCTCCTTGTCTTCTCATCTTCTCACAGGTCGCTCTGGGCATCGGGCCGAACTTCACGCAGCGCCTTTTCCAAGGTCCCCACATCGATCTCCCTTTGCAAAGCGGCCCGTTTGTTTTCCTCCTGAATCACCTCATATACCTCATGCCTGTGAACCATGATGTGGCGCGGGGCATCAATGCCAAGCTTAACCTGATCGCCGCGGACATCCACCACCACAATGCGGACATGATCTCCAATCATGATGCTTTGATCAACTTTACGCGTTAACACGAGCATGTCTGTCCCTCCCTGGACCATATTCTGCCCGGATTAGCCCAGATTTAGACTGATTCTGAAATATCTTCCGTCCTCTGCGCTGCACCGCTTTTCTGCTGGATCAGATAAGCATTCTTGTGCATCTCGGCTATCACGTTATGCTTGGTATGAAAAGTGTCCCCAGCGATGATGAGCTGAGCGCCCAAACGCTCTTTGGTGTTGATCACCACAGGAGCCTGCAGGTTCACCGTCATCTCCGCCACATTCTCAGGAATGGTTACGATGCCGTATACCTTACCATCCTCAGGCGAGCTGATCTGCAAAAGATCTATCTCCTCATTGCTCAACTCCACCTCATAGTCAGCCCGGACCAGCTCCGGCATGATCACTACGAAAGTTAGGCCCGGCTCATCAACGGACTGGAGAAAGCTGAAGATACTGTCTTCCCGCTCCACAAGCACGTAGCGATGGTAATCTGCAAAGCCTAAGATCCCCCGGGGAAAATGGATGATCTGCTCCTCGTCCACTGTGATGGTGCCAAACTTCGTTTTCAGTTCCAACTAACCCACCTCACCCTTCACCCACGCACATCCACGTATACCCCACCCAAGTGCCAAGTAATGGTGGGAGGACGCACGTCGTGTGTAATTGCAACTCCGCCCGGGCTCCAGTCCAGCTCAAGTTGATAATGGAAGCTGATCTTGGGCGGCGTGGTTGGCACGGCCTGGATGTTCAGCTCCGGGATCCGCTCATCCATACGGCGTTTCGCCTGATCAGCAAAGATGATCTCCTCGCGGAAGTGCCCCGCCCTTTCCACAACTTCATCGCCCTCGGCCGCCAACTTACCTATGGCTTCCAGAGTCTTCAGGCGGGCTTCGTCCCGCACCTGCTTGCTGTAGCCCAGGGGGCTGGGCAATCCCAACTCCGACCAGCACTGCCGCTGATCGATTTCCACCACGGGGCCTTCCGTCTTAATCTGCACCCGGGTAACCTGCTGCTGGATTTCTGCCCTGGGCCAGTGGTATTCTAGGTCAAATCGAGGATAGACTGTGGTTATGCGCAGCATGTCCCGCTACCTGCCTAGCGCAAGAAGTCCACCAGCGAAGGCTGGATGATGCGGGCCCCCACCGCCAGCGCTGTGCGATAGGCAAATTCCTCCATCTTCAGCTCCATGATCGCCTCAGCATAGTCCAAATCCTGCTCCTCAGAGAGAATCTTGGTGAGGTTGAGCTGCAGATCCAAGAGGCGTTCCTGGGCCAGCTCAACTCGGTTCTGTTTACCGCCCAGTTCCGAGACGTGCTGCAGCACACCGTCCAGAGCTGCATCCAAGGCACCAATGGGCTCTGCACCCGCATAGTCGGGATGATCAACCAGCTGCCCGTAGAGCTGCTGCAGCGCCTGGAAAACAGGGGTGAACAGGATCTCACTGCCATCGTCAGCGAAAGCATCCACGTTCACTGCCATGGTGACGCCTACGGCGATTTCAAACTCCAAGGATCTCTCCTCCGGGGGCAGCGTTTTCCCCACCTCACCCAGGAAAGACACGTCATTGATCTTGCCATCAGTTACCCCGCCGCCGTCAAAGGGCTTCGTATCGGTATGCTGGCCAGCGAAGATGTAGCGTCCTCCGTGCGTGGAGTTGGCCAGCTGCAGGAGGTTATCGTGGAGCTGAGCCACTTCATCGGCCAGCGCCTGCCTGGCGGTGGGATCTAGGTGAGTAGATGCACCATTCACGGCAAGTTCCTTGGCCCTGTGGATCACGCTGATCACATCTTGCAGCACCACATCTGAGGCATCGAGCCAGGAAATGGCAGCGTCGATGTTGCGGATATACTGTTCCGTCTCCTTTATGGAGCTGCGGGTGCGCAGAATCAGCCCCGCCTTGACCGGGTCATCGGAAGGCGCGTTGATCTTCTTCTTTGTACCCAGCTGGTTGTTGATGCGCTCCAGACGGGACAGTCCGCGGTTGAGATTGAGCAGCAAAGTGCTGTTCATCATCTTATTGGTAACGCGCATAAGCAGCTACCTCCTAGCGTCCCACTATACCTAAGCGGTTGATAATAATATCGAGAGTCTCATCCACAGCCGTCATCATCCTGGCTGCGGCACTGTATGCATGCTGAAAGCGGATCATGTTGGCCATTTCCTCATCGAGGTTTACGCCGGAGACGGACTCCTTCAGGTTCCTGAGGTGATTCTCCAAGACAACCTGATTCTCCGTCATGCGAATGGCTTCTTGGGTTCTCACGCCGATGTTGGCAATAATGGCATTGAAGGCGTCGCCGATGGTGGTTTGCTTATCTTTCGGCGGCGTGTGGCGCAGTCTGGCAAGTTCCCGGGCATTGTCTCCGTTGCCCTTGACTCCTTTCACTGCACTGGCCCTGATCAGGCTTACGTCTTCTGCGATTAGGGGGTTGACCCGCACCTGCAGGGCCGCGAAGGATACCTTGTCATAATCAGGTTTTTCCAGGTCACTTTGATCGGCAAAGACGAAGAAGTACGCCTCGGGGGCATCGTCGTTCCCATGCCCGCCGAGATCGTAGCCCTGGGCATGTATCCTGTTGAACTCCTGGACAAACTCAAGGGTCCATTTGTCCAAAGCGGCGGAAATGCCTTCCATTTCATCTGTCCCGTTAATCTGATCCCGCATGGCAAGCATGGCGCCGATTTCACCTGCGCTGATTTGGGCCGCACTGCCCGTATCTGCCCAGACAATTTCATTCCTCTCGTAGTTGGCCCATTTCTCGTCGGGCACTCGGGCCACGGCAAGTTTGTAGGCCGTGCCGCGGTGGACCAAGCTGGCCCCGCCAATGGTCACGCTCACCATGTTGCCGTAATCCTGGACCACATCGATATCCACCAACTGGGACAGCTCTTCCAGGAGCGCATCCCTCTCGTCCAGCAGATCATTGGGCATACTGCCGGTGGCGCTAACCTTACCGAGCTGCACGTTGAGGGCGGCCAGCCTCTCGGCCAGGATATTCACTTCACCCACCTTGATGGGGATATTGTCGTTGAGGTTCTCGCTCAGCCTCTGCAGCTGTTCTCTAGTACCCGTGATGGCTTCCACCAATACATGGGCTCTCTGCACCACCACTTCCCGGACAGAGGTCAACTCCGGGTCCCTGCTCAGATCCTGCAGCGAATCCCAGAGCTGATCCAAAGCATGGCTGATGCCGTTGTCGCTGGGTTCGTTGAAGAAGAGCTCTACCTGCCTGAGCCCTTCCTCCAAGGTCTCCCAGAAGTTGCGGCCCTGGAGCTGCTGCCGCAGGCGCAGATCCACGAAGTTGTCCCGCATGCGCACGATCTGGCTGACCTCCACGCCCGTACCCAGCTGCCCCTTGGAAGGAGTATATCCCATCATGGGCATGGGAAAGGGTTTGGTGGCCGCATGCAGGGCAACCTGCCGGGAGTAATTGGGGTTGTTGGCGTTGGCAACATTGTGCCCTGTAATATCCAGGGACACCTGCTGCGCCTGGAGAGCGCGTAGTGCAATGGAAATACCGCTAAAAGTCGTCCTCATGGCTTACACCTTCCGGTCGAAAATTGATCTGCCCGGAGCAGTGCCTCCCGGTTTGGAATAAGTGGGCGCCGCTTCCTCCCCCGTGATCAAGTTCAAAGAATACTGCACGTAGCTTAAGGCTTGGGCCAAAAGCTGCTGGTTAAGGTCGTTCAAAGCCTGCAGTTCACCGAGGTTCTGAGCCAGCTTGAGCAAAAGCGGCTCCACCACTGCCCGCTGCTCTCCATCAAGGCCGAGCAGCCATTGCTCCAAGCCTTTGCCCATGGCCAAGACATCGAAGAGCTCTGCCCTGCGCTGGTCTGTCTCGGCAAGCCGCACTAAGGCTTCCTGCTCTTGCTCCGCGATGCGGGCCACTTCGGGTGCGTTGTTGATCTCCCTCTGCTTGGCAGTTCCCAGGTGGATCAACTCTTCCAGCAGGGCATTTTCTGCGGAGAGCACTACCACAAACTCATCCCAGACAGTCATTTACTCAGTTCCTTTCTGGGCCCGAACCATGGCTTCGGCGACTTGTTTAGGCGAAACTTTGTAGGTGCCGTTTTCCACGGCCACCTTGATTTCCTCTGCCCGCGGACGGACATCAGGGGCAGACTGCAGCTTGTGCAGCATGGTCTGGAGCTCCCTGCTCTCTGGAGATAGGGTCACCTCGTCGCTATATGATGCACTGCCGGTGCTTTTCTGGAGGCGCCTGGCCTGTTTGCTTTCCGCATAGATTTGGGCCACACGCTGGATGGCAGGATTCTTTGAAATGAACATGGTCGAAAACCCCTTTCTTCCCCTCGCTACATTTGTCGGCAAATTCACCAGAAAGCTTTAGTCAGCGCCGGCGCCTAATTTGATCCAAATAACGCACTCGGGCCTCGTCAGGCTGCTTCCTGGACTCCGGTTGGGGTCCCCTCACAGAGCTGGGGTCAAGCTCTCCGCGACATTTGCGGCAAATGCGCCCCACTTGGATGGGCGTCCCGCAGATTTCGCAGGTGAGTCCGGCATCCTTGGGAACAACACTCAGGCGGCCCTCCCTGATAAACTGGTAGATAAGATCCACATCGGACTCCGTGGCCTGGGCCACTTCTGCAACCGTTGCACCGGGGTGCTGCTGCAGGTATTCCTTCACCGCCTGGTAACTGGCTTGAACCTTTTTATAGCAGTCCTCGCACAATACCCGCGTCGGGTGGGCGAACACCTTACCACACTCTTCACAGTTCTTCAGCAAATTTCTCACTCCCGTATACTTTCCGTACGGGCGGCAAAGAGGCCCACGGGCCTGCCTCCGTACTGTTCAACTAACCGCGCCAGAGCGTAAAAGGTCTGGCCGGAGGTGATCACATCGTCCACAATCAGGCAGTGCTTGCCCTGCAAGCTTACACCGGGCAGCAGCGCAAACGCCCCGCGGAGGTTGCGCTGTCTGTCTCGGAGCGGCAATCCGCTCTGCGGCCTGGTCTCTCTACTCCTCACCACATGTCGGCAGATAGGACGCTTCCACACCCCCCTTATATTATCGGCAAGCAGTGCCGCTTGGTTGAATCCCCGTTCCCTGAGGCGCCCTGGGGCCAGGGGGACGGGAATGAGCACATCCACGGAGGCCAGCTCCGGTTCTTCCCGGCTGGCCAGCCCTAAAAAGAAACCCAGTGTGACGGCGATATCCTGCCTGCCGTGAAACTTCATGCTCTGGATCACACTCCGCCCAAACCCCTGATAAGGGAAGAGGGAAAAATAGGGATAGCGCTTGACGGCCCCCTTTTCCCAGCGGATGTTCAGGGAATCCAGGCAGGCCCTACAGGCGCCCACATCCAGGGCAGGGCGCTCGCGGCAGAGCCCGCAGGGCAGTTCCGGGGGAAACAGCAGCTGTTCCAGGGCCCGTCCCCACTCACGTAGTAGTTTCATGGACCAGCAGCCCCCTACGCCGCGCTTCTTCATTCAATTCCCTGATCAGCGCCACCGCTTCCCCCATGGCGGGCGAACGCCTGGAAGCGGCAAAGAGGACCGTGCCAGTGGGCGCCTCCGCGCTGCGCCCGACGCGGCCCGCCATCTGCACCAAGGCGCTGGCGGAAAAGATGGGGTGATCAGCGTAGAGCACCATCACCCCTATGCCGCTGAAGTTCACGCCCCTCTCCAAAACAGAAGTGCTGACCAGGATGTCCACAAGTCCGCTGCGGAATGCATCGATCATCTGCTCGCGGCTTTCCAGCTTAGAATGGCACAAACCCACTTCCCTGGGCACTGCCTGCACGAGGGCCTTGTGCAGAGCAGTGCACGCAGCGATGGTGGGAGCAAAGACCAGCCACTGGCAATCAGTGCCCGCCAGGGTATCCACCACCGCAGGGGGCAGGACCGCAGCCTCGAGCTCCCCCACGGGGGGCAGCTTGTCCACCAAGATCTCGGGCTCGGGCAGGGGAAAGCCGTGGTGGCGGGCGGGAATGGTAATCACCCGGGACGGCCTTGGCCCGGAAGGAGTGGCTGTCATTTCCACCAGCTGCCCTTGGGGCGCAAGAGCCCGCTCCAGCCCGAAGCGGAGCATCTCATTTCCCTGAAAGGGAAAGGCGTCCACTTCATCCAGGATGGCCAGGCCAAAGCGCTGGTAGAAGTGGAGCACCTGGTGTGTGGTGGCCGCAACCAGCCTGCCCGGTGCCAGCCAGGGCTGCCCGCCGTGGTGGGCGGCCACTTCAACGCCTGGGAAGGAAGCCTGCAGACGCTGGGCGATTTCCCGCACGATGTCTTTCCTGGGAATGGCAAAAAGCACTTCCTGCCCCTCCTCCAGTGCCCGCTGGATCAGGGCAAAGGCCACTTCCGTCTTCCCCGCTCCGCAGGCAGCCCAGACCAGGGCCCTGCCCTGGCGCCTGCCCCAGAAATCCAAAAGTTCCGCAGATGCTGTCTGCTGGGCCGGCGTAAGCTCGTAGGCGAGGGAGAGCTCCACGGTCCCCCGGGCCCAGTTGGGGCTGGATCCGCGCCTTGCCAAGAGAGTGCTGCAGGCGCGGTGCTCCCCCACGCTGGAACACTCCAGGCAGATCAGGCAGTGCAGATCCCCGCAGTTCCCGCAGGGCAGGGGCCGGGCCTTTTGGCTCCCGCAGCGGCTGCAGGTGCTGCTGCCCCAGGGACCAGCGGTAAAGCCCGGCAGCTGAGCGATTTCTCCCCGGAAAACACCTAAGTCCAGGGCGCAGCTGATCTGGCTGGGCCAGTAGCCCTCATCGCGCAGCAGCTTGACCAGCCTACGCTCTGGGACAAGGCGTCCTGCCAGTACCTCCTGGATTCGCGCCAAAACCTCCAGGGCGGATTCTGCAGTGCCCGTGGGAGGCTGCAGCCGGGGCAACTGCTGCCTGCGGCCCAAAACGAGCCAGCGCAGCCGCCCTGCGGGCCCCCGCAGCTTCCTCTTCCAGATCTCCAGCTCCCGGTAGGCGTGGAAGCTGGGGAGCGGCGGAGACAGTATGGCCAACTCCTGGCCGTCCTCCAATCCCAACACTGCCACATGGTGGGGATTTCTCAGCACACCGAAGGTTGTTTGCCCTTGGGTGGATTTGTAGGCAAAAATCTGTAATTTTTGCATGCAATCCTCCTACAATCCCTGGGCGTGCAACCTATTCTGCGGCGGCGGCATCGATTCCTGCAATGAAGAAAGCGACACCTATGTGACATAAATGCCGCCTTCACTTCCTTACTCTTTCTCCGCCAGATCCTGTTCACGGGCCAGGAGCGCCACCCTGGTGCGGTCGTTATCCCCCAACTTGCGGTAGATGTTGCTTACGTGGTTCTTTACGGTGTGCTCGCTGATGAACAAGGCGGAGGCAATCTCCCCATTGGACATGCCCTGAGCTATGAGTTTCAACACCTCGCGCTCCCGTGGGGTAAGGAGAGAGAGGTTTTTCTTCGCCATCTGACACCCTCCTACCCATCGCACTGATTTGAGAGTTTGTTCATTTTATTCTCCAGCGTGCGTGATGTCCACAAAAGTGAGGAGATCAAGAAAAAACAGTAGCCGGGGGTTGGGGTTGGGGGTGGCTACTGTTTTTCCTGTTGTCTTCTGGCTTTAGTGTAACACGAAGAGACTAAACAGGAAATTAGCCAAAGGTCCCATTTTCTCTGGGACCATCGGGCAAAGATCCCCTTGCCCAGCCTGTCTTCTGTGTGGTATACTGAGGAAACTATTTGAAAGGGGGGCCCCGATGATCACCCTCAATGACATCAAGCAGGATCCTGTCTTCCAAACCCTGATTGAGCGTTCAGGAACGTATCTGAAAAAGCGAGGCTATACGGAACACGGCCTCCGCCACGTTTCCTACGTTGCGCAAAAGGCCGCCGACATCTTAGCTCAGCTAGGCTTCGACCAGCGCACCGTGGAGCTGGCAGCCATCGCCGGTTACCTCCATGATGTGGGCAACCTGTTCAACCGCAAAGACCACGGCATTACTGGCGCGGCCCTGGTCTACCAAGAGCTGCGGCGCCTGGGCATGGATGTGGGCGAAATCTGCACCATTTCCTCGGCCATTGGCAACCACGAGGAAGCAAACGGCAGGGCCGTGAGTCCAGTTTCCGCGGCGCTCATCCTCGCGGACAAAAGCGATGCCCACCGCACCCGGGCCAACCGCCTGGAAGACCACCGCCGTCCCGGAATCCACGACCGGGTCAACCTAGCCATTACAGACAGCAAGCTTTATGTAGATCGGGAGGAACAGGCAATCACCCTGGAGATCTCCTTCGATCAGACGATCTGCCAGATCATGGACTTCTTTGAAATCTACCTAACCAGAATGGAAATGTGTAAGGAGGCCTCCACCGTCCTGGGCTGCCGCTTCCGCCTAATCATCAACAACCTGGAGTTTTTGGGTAATCTGCCCCTACATCATTCTTGAGGAAACAAGCCCTGGCTCACCGCGAAGACTGCGGCCTGTGTCCTATCCTCCACATCCAGCTTCCGCAGGAGGCTGGTAATGTGGTTTTTCACGGTCTTCTCGCTGATGTACAGGGCCGCGGCGATCTCTTTGTTGCTCATACCCTCCACGATGTACTGCAGGATCTCCAGTTCCCTGGCGGTTAGTGAAAGATCGCTGATGGCTGCCGCGGTCTGCAGTCTGCCGAATTTCACCTCTAGGCTGTGATAATGCGCCATCACGCGCTCCATGAGTTCCGCAGGATAGACCGATTCCCCAGCCGCCACCTTCCTAATGGCCGCAACCACCTCCCGGGGTTCGGCATCTTTCAGCAGATAGCCCTTTGCGCCGCTGCGGATCATCTCTTTTACGTAGGTCTCATCATCATGAATGGTGAGCACCAGGATGGCGGTCTCTGGCTGCTGCTCCCGCAGGACTTTAGCCACTTCTATTCCATTCATCCCCGGCATGTTGATATCCAGCAGCACCACCTGGGGTTGGAGCTGCTCCGCTAGGCGCAGCGCTTCCGGCCCGTTGCTGGCCTGCCCCACAACGGTGATCCCGCCCTCCAGTTCCAGCAGGGTCTTCAAACCCTGCCGCAGCAGCGGATGGTCGTCTACGATCAGTACCTCAATATTGTCTGGAATCATGTCGCCTCGCCTCCTTCACCATTGACCAGCGGAATTGTGGCCAGCACCCGCGCCCCCTTACTCGGTTCGCCGTGAAAGTGCAGCGACCCGCCTAGGATCCTGGCGCGGCTCTGCATGTTCAAAAGCCCAAAGTGCTTGCCCGACTTGAGCTTGTCCTGAACGCGGCCCGCCTCAAACCCGATCCCGTCATCCTGTACCGAGACGCTGATCTTCTGGTGGTGGTACTCCAGGGTAACCTGGATGGAGCTGGCGCTGGCATGTTTGAGGCAGTTGTTGGCTGCTTCCTGCACAATGCGGAAGACCGCCGTCTCCAGCTGGGGGTCTAGGCGCCTTTCCTCACCTAAGAGGATCAGGCGGGTCTCGATTCCCGATTGCGTGGAGAGATTGTCCAGATAGTTGTTGATGGTGATCACCAAACCCAAATCATCCAGGGTCATGGGGTTAAGATCGTAGATAATGCGCCGCAGATCCGCCATGGCCCCCTGGGCGGTCTTTTTCAGATCGCTGAACTTCGCCAACACTTCGGCTTGCCGACCTGCACCGTAAAGCTTCTCGCAGATCTCCAGCTGGACTGCGAGGTGAGCCAGATCCTGGACAGGCCCATCATGGAGTGCCCCGGCCATGCGTTTCCGCTCAATCTCCTGGCCCAGGAGGATCTCTTGGCCGGCCTGTTCCCGGATCTGCATATGTTCAAGCTGTCTATTCACATCCTCCAGGCTGCCCGATAGATAGGTTAAGGCCATACCCACTTGGGAAACCAAAAGGTCGGCTTTACCAGCGATCTCCCGCAGCTTAGCCAGGGTCTGCTGCAGGTTGTCCCTACGCACCCTGAGGAGCCGCTCCCGCTCCTTAGCAGCGGCCAAGGCATCCCTGACCTCAGCTGCAGCTTCGTAGCTGCGGCGCTTTTCCTCTTCGCTGTAATCCTCGAAATCCCGGTTGGCCCTGAGCAGTTCCACGCGCACCTGGGCAAACCGCTTGGTCAATAACTCCACGTCGGCAATGGCCTGCTCCATTTCGGCTTGGACGGTTTGGAGAACCACTTCCGTGCGGGTACACTCCTGGCGGGCGGCCTCGGCCACCTCAAAAATTTGTGAGCGCCCTTCCTCCAAAGCCTCTCTAGTCCTCTTCAGGATTTGCTCCAATGCCTCGGTGGACAAAAGCTCCTTGGCCGCTGTCATCGCCACGCCTCCCCGCAAGCTCTCCCTATAATATAACATTTTTCTCTAGGCTTGGCTAGAAATGGGTTTTGCTATTGACAAAGGTGGGAGCCTTGCGCTATACTAATTTCAATTTTATACATGAAAACTACTGCTCTTATCCAGAGAGGCGGAGGGACTGGCCCTATGAAGCCCGGCAACCACTGCAGTTTGCGTGCAGCGCGGTGCCAATTCCTGCTGAACCGTGGGTTCAGAGAGATGAGAGGAGAGGCTTGAACTATTTAGCACTCTAGATAGAACTAAACCTCTTCTTTCGAGAAGAGGTTTTTTTGTAGGCAAAGGAGGGGTAGATTGATCCGCCTGAAGAACGTATCCAAAACCTTTGAGGGTAGAAGCGAAGTGCGTGCCCTCAGCGGGATCGATCTGACCATTCCTGCGGGGCAGATCTACGGCATCATCGGCCAAAGCGGTGCGGGAAAGTCCACTTTGCTGCGCTGCATCAACATGCTGGAGCGGCCTGATTCCGGAGAGGTGTGGGTGGGAGGTACCCTCATGAACAGCCTGAAGCCCAAAGAGCTGAGGGCTGCACGCAGGAAAATGGGGATGGTGTTCCAGCAGTTTAACCTGTTGAACTCCCGGACGGTGTTCGCCAATATCGCCTTCCCGCTGGAACTGAACAAAACGCCCAAGCAGGCCGTGCGCAAAAGGGTTGAGCAGCTGGCAGACCTCGTGGGCCTCGCGGACAAGCTCGAGGCCTATCCCCGCCAGCTCAGCGGCGGGCAAAAACAGAGGGTGGGCATTGCCCGGGCCCTGGCTACGGAACCTGAGGTGCTGCTCTGTGATGAGCCCACTTCGGCCCTGGACCCAGAAACCACCGCCTCGGTGCTGAACCTGCTGCAGACCATCAACGAGCGGCTGGGACTCACCGTGGTCCTGGTGACCCATGAAATGGCGGTGATCCAGGAGACCTGCCATTCCGTGGCTGTGCTGGACGAAGGTACGGTGCAGGAGGCGGGGCCGGTTGCGGAGATCTTCACGCACCCGAAGTCTAAAGCGGCTCAGCGCTTGCTGCAGGGCCTGCTCGCCGCTAAGTTCTCCCTGCCCCAGCCCAGCCCAGACGGGATGTTCATCCGGCTCACGTTCCTCCATGACCGGGCCAACCAGCCCATAATCTCCAAGCTGATCCGCAGACATGAGGTGGAAGTGAACATCCTATCCGGCCGCATTGACCAAATGAAGGGCTCACCCTTCGGCATGCTCCTGGTGGAGCTGCGGGGAAGCAGCCAGGAAAAGGATGCAGCGCTGTGCTTTTTGGAGGAAAACCAGGTGGAAGTGGAGGTGTTGAGCCCATGAATGCAGCTGCCCTCAGCATACTGTGGAACGCCACCTTGGAGACACTGCTCATGGTGGGTGCAGCCACCGTCCTGGCGGTACTGGGGGGCCTGCCCCTGGGCATCCTGCTGGCGGCCACTGACCCGAACGGCATTTTGGAGCACAGGTGGGTCAACCGCATCCTGGGCACCGTGATTAACCTGGGCCGTTCCGTACCCTTTATCATCCTCATGGTGGCCATCATCCCCTTCACCCGGAAAGTGGTGGGCACCTCCATCGGGACCACGGCAGCCATCGTACCCCTCACGGTAGCAGCGATACCGTTCATGGCCCGCCTGGTGGAAGGGGCCCTCAAAGAAGTGGACCCTGGGGTGATCGAGGCGGCCCAGAGCATGGGGACGGGCCCCCTGCAGATCATCTACAAGGTTCTGCTCCCCGAGGCCTTACCCGCCCTGGTCTTGGCGGTCACGGTGACCGCGGTGAACCTGGTGGGCTATTCAGCCATGGCGGGAGCCATTGGCGGAGGAGGTCTGGGGGATCTTGCCATCCGCTATGGGTATCAGCGTTTTCGAGGCGATGTGATGCTCCAGACCGTAGCCATTTTAGTCCTGTTAGTGCAGGGCATGCAAATGCTGGGCGACAGGATCGCCCAAAAACTCTACCAGCGAGGTTAAGGAGGTAAACCATGAAAAGAAAGCTAGTGATCGTCGGCGCGCTGCTGTTTGTCCTTTCCGTCTGCCAAGGTGGTTTGGCTGCCACCTTGAAAGTGGGGGCCACACCGGTACCCCACGCGGAGATCCTAGAAAGGGTGGTACCCATCCTGTCCGAACAGGGCATCACCTTGGAAATCGTGGAGTTCACCGATTATGTCCGTCCCAATTTGGCCCTGCAGGACGGAGATTTGGACGCCAACTTTTTCCAGCACGTCCCCTATCTGGAGTCCTTCAACGAGGATGCCGGCACCGACCTGGTATCCCTAGCCGGGATTCACATCGAGCCCCTGGGCGTCTTTTCAGAGAAGCTGGCGTCCCTGGACGAACTGCCTGCCAGGGCTTCCATCGCCATCCCCAATGACGCAACAAATGGGGGCCGGGCGCTGCTCCTGCTGCAGGAAGCAGGCCTGATCTCCCTGGATCCAGCTGCGGGCATCACACCCACCGTTTTCGATATCACCGCCAACGAACGCCAGCTGCGCTTTGTGGAACTGGAGGCAGCCCAGCTAGTGAGGAGCCTGCCCGACGTGCACGCAGCGGTGATCAACGGCAACTACGCCCTGCAGGCGGATTTGAACCCCATCAAAGACGCCATCTTTTTGGAGGGTGCCGAGTCGCCCTACGTGAACATCATCGCGGTGCGGGCAGGGGATACGGAGCGGGCAGATCTCCAGCAGCTGGTGCAGGCGCTGCTGCGGGATGAAATCCGCCAGTTTATCCTGGACGAATACCAAGGCGCGGTAGTGCCTGTCTTCTAAAGAAGGGGTCCCCTGAGGGACCCCCTTTTTTACGCCAAAATCCTCACGCCGTAGGCCGGCACAACGAGTTCGCCCAGTTTGAACCGTTCATCGCTGAGCAGATCGCGCACCTGCCGCGGCATCTTCACAGGCCAGTTAATTTCCCTCAGGTTGACCGTCTGCGGCTGGGGCGAGTTGTTGAGCAGCACCACTATCTGCTCCCGCCCCTGGAAACGGACAAAACCGTAGACATTGCTGACGCTGTCCGCCCACACGGTGCGGCAGCGCCCGGTGCGCAGCGCCCGGTGTTCCCTGCGCAGGGCGATGAGCTGTTTATACCAGCGGAGCAGCTCCCCGTTCTGCTCCTTTCTGCTCCAGACCATGCCGCGCCGGCAATCGGGATCGGTAAGTCCCGTCATGCCCACCTCATCCCCGTAATAGATCATGGGCGCCCCTTCATAGGTGAGCTGGAAAGCCACGGCCAGGGCATACTTGCGCAGATCCCCTCCGCAGCTGGTGAGGAAGCGCTCAGTATCATGGCTGCCCAACAGATTGAACATGGCCAGGTTCACCGCCTGGCAGTGATTCACCTGCACCTTGGCCAGGCGGCTGGCAAAGGAGCGGGCCCTGATGGTTCCCTTGGCAAAGAAATCGAAGCAGGCGTGCTGGAACGGGTAGTTCATCACCGAGTCGAACTGGTCGCCCCGCAGCCAATCGCTGGCCTCGTGCCACACTTCGCCCACGATGAGTGCATCCGGGTTCTCCCTTTTCACTGCCCTACGGAACTCCCGCCAAAACTCGTGGTCCAGCTCATTGGCCACATCCAGGCGCCAGCCATCGATGCTGAACTCCCTGATCCAGTAAACCGCCACCTCCAGCAGGTACCGCTTCACATCTTCGTGCTGGGTCATGAGTTTGGGCATGGTGGCAATCTGGTGGGCAAAGGTCTCGTAATTGGGAGGATCGGTCTGCACCGGGAAGCCCTCGATGTTGAACCAGTGGGCGTAAGAAGAGCGCGCCCCGTGTTTCAGCACGTCCTGGAAGGCGAAAAATTCACTCCCGCAGTGGTTGAACACGGCATCCAAGACGATCCTGATCCCGTGTTTGCGGCAGAGGGCGATGAGCTTCCGCAGCGTCTCCTCATCGCCGAAGTGGGGATCGATGGTGTAGTAGTCCGCCGTATCATATTTGTGATTGCTGGGCGATTTGAAAATGGGGGTTAGATAGAGCACATCCACTCCCAGATCCACCAGGTGCTGAAAGCGGTCAATAATGCCCTGGAGATCGCCCCCCTTGAAGCTGGCGGGTGTAGGCGCCTCCTCCCACCCCTCCACATCAGGCGGATCGTTTGTGGGATCACCGTTAGCGAAGCGCTCCGGGAAGATCTGGTACACCACCGCCCCCTGCGCCCACTCAGGCGGCTCCCAGAGATCCCCTGGAGCTATGTAGGGATAGTGGAACTGGATGTTCGGCTGCAGATCCTCGCAAAAGCCCTTCTCCGTGTAAAACAGGGTCTGCTTCCCGTCGTCCAGGAGAAACACGTAACCAAAACGCCTGGTCGCCAGCTGTACATCTGCTTGGTAATAGGTGAACAGGTCATCCTCGGCGGCAATGCTCATCTCGGCAGTCAGCGTAGGCGAACTCCCATAGCGATCCCAGTAGAGGACAGCCGCCCGCTGCAGATCACCCCTGGCCGCCCGCAGGGTCAGGCGCAGGGTGTCTGGGGAAACCGGGTAAGCGAAACTGCCGTGGGCTGTGTGGTGCACCGCCTCCCTCAGCATACGATCACTCCTTCTCTGGCAAACGTTAGCACACTGTGTCTATTCGCATTGTTCAGGAGTTTCCCTGCCTAAGAGAGGCAAGACGATCCCCGCCTTCCAATGCAGCCCCCGCTGGCTGTCCAGCCCCACCGCGGCCACCAGATAAGGCCGGGGGGTAAGGATCACGCCCAGATCAGTGCGGCAGGCCGCGCTGGGACCGAAGCTGAGCACTCCTTCAGCATAGAGTGTGCACCAAGAAGTGAGCGGATAACCGATCACCTGGCCCAGTTCCCCAAGGACCAGCCCGTTCTTGAGCTGCCAGGCTCCCCTGGAAAGCAGCTGCCACTCACCGTGAGTCCAGGCGCACTTGAACCGCAGCCCCAGTTCAGATCCTGCCGCAGTGTGCTGCAGATACCCCTCCCAGGGCGGATACTGCACATCCAGCCTGATTCTGCGGGAATCAGCGGTGAGGTTCAGCTCCATGAGCTCCCCAGGTTTCCAGGCCGCGCTGAGCTCTTTTGGGCTGATCTGCACGCGGAAGCGCCCATCTCTTTTTTGGAGCCACAGCGTCTCGGCCTGCAGGGCGCCTCCCCCGGACCAGCCGCCCGCGCTTAAGCCCAGCCGCACATCGCCGGAAGCCAAGTGCACCCGCCACCGCTCAGTTCCGTAAGCGACAGATACTTTGGGCGGCTCGGCCTCCCCCCGGGGCAGCTCTACGCTCCACCGCCAGCTGCCCCCCTGCCAGCTTCCGTGGTAAGCCAGGGGCGTCTGCCTCCACTGCCAGTTCCCATCGGCGGCAAAGTCTCCCCAGGACAGTGCCGCGGCCAGCCTATCCCCTGACCCTTGTGCCAAAAGGGGTCCCCACTTGAGCGTGAATCCCTCCTGGGCCGCATCCAAGAGCCATTCATCGGACCATGCCGCCGCCCTCCAGAAGAATCCTTCGTCCCAAATCAAGATGGGGGCCACCACAGTGCGGTCTGTAGCTTCCCCAGGTTCAGCGGACCACTGAACGGCCTCCGCCAGGGGAAGCCCCGTCCAAATGGGAGATTGGGGCGCTTTTAGCGGCAGGATTACATCCAACTTCCCGCCTGGTACCAAAGCTGCACTCCCAGCGCCCGTCAGACGTCCCCCTGGCAGGAGCAGCGGGCTGTCTGCATCCTGTACCGCGATGGACTGCAGGTGGTTGTGGTCAAACCAGCTGCGCTTAATGTGCACATCCAGGACAGCTCCCACCTCTTCCCAGAAGGCTTGTACCATGGCCGTGGTTTCCTCCAAAGGCAGGAGCGCCTGCAGGCTGCCGGTAAGTTCATGCGGACCCGGGGAGAGGGCGGGTAGTGCCACCGTGAGGATATCCCCTGCTCTAGCTGCAGCCAGCACTTCACCGTCCAAAGACCATCTGGAACCAAGTCTTAGCCCCGCCATCCCGCGCAGAGTGAGGGTGCTGGGCCGCGCCGGCCCCTGAAGGCAGAGGCTCACTTCGGCCCTATCCCCCGCCTCCAAACTGAGGGCAGGCACCATCCAGCGCAGCCTGTTCCCTGGCGCTTCCGTCCTGGACTGGAGGGCTAACCCCTGCCGAGTACCGGCTGGGGAAATGAGGATGCGGTCTGCACAGCGCACAATGTCCCCAGGCTGCAGCCGCAACCAACGGCCTGATGGAAGCGGGATCAGCTCCCCCCGCCGTTCCACTTCGACCTCGTGGTTACTGAGGGGCAGGATCCAGTAATCGCCCGCAAGCTCCAAGCCCAACACGCCTTGGGCTTGCTCTAGAGTCAACTCCACTTCCCAAGCGTAGCTGCCGGCGGAAAAGGGCAGTTGACAGTGGAACTCCAGCCCTAGGAGCCCTTGGTAAGAACCCCTGCCCTCCAAAAGCGGGCCCTCCGCACTGAGCTGGCCATCGCGGTCACGGAGTAACACCCCCGGCGATCCTTCCGCCATGAGCCGCCAATCTCCCGCCGCCTCCACCCACAGATCAGCGTTACGCTCGAACACAGCAGGCTCTGCCCCCAACTCGGCTCGGTAATGCAGGCGGGGTGCTTCAGCCTGCACCCGAGCGGCCAGGAGAAGCACCCCTAGAATCAACCACAATCCCTTCACGAGCCATCACCAAGCTGCAGGGAGCGGACTTCCACCTGCTGCACCCAGCCGGGCAGGCTCACCTGCAGCCCCCGGCTGCGTCCGGGGAGCACCACGCCGCTTTGCACCGACACCTTTTCGGCTAACTTACCTTCCCCATCGAAAAGCAGCAGCTCCCCTGCCCAGAATCCATGGCAGAGGCCGCTGTTCTCAACGGTGATGGTCAAGTCCGTACCCCTCTGTTCCCAGCCAGAGAGATCCAGGCTGGGTGTGCCTTCCCCGCTGGACAGCAGGAACAAGACCGCCAGGCGAGTGCTGGGCCCGGGCCGAACCGGCCTCAGAAACAGCACTGCATAGAGATGCTGGAAGTCGGCATGGGCCAGCTGTACCTGCACGGCCTCACTCTGCCCCGGCTGGAGGAGGAAACGGCGGCGCTCCAGGGACAACGCTTCTTCTGCCCTGGCCACGCTGGCCTCGTCTTCCATGAGAATCACCCTTCCCCAGGCATCCTGGTCAAAGAGGGCCAGGGACAGCGCCACTTCCAAGGGCTCTTCGCCCCCATGGCTGCAGACCACAGTGAACACCTGGCCCGCTTGGACCTGGTCCGCCTCGATGATCACGGGGGCAACGGCAATGCTGGCCAGGGCCTGCCCGCAACACACCAAAAGCAACACGGCCATTGCCAGAATCACTCTGGTCATAGCAGTGGCACCACGGCAAACTCGATCTGGATGTCGTATGTACCCGGGTCATGGGAGAAGCTGCCGGTGAAGCGGAGGGGAACCTTGATCACAACGCCATCAGGGTCCGTCTTTGGTTGATCCCATATCACAAGGTTTGTTGAACTACCCAGTTCGATCCAGGTGCCGTTTCTGCCCTGCACCTCAACAATTCCCGGCGCCTCAACTGTTCCGTAATAATTGGCAAACAGCTGCCAGGGCACGTTGGACCAGACCTGCAGCTGCAGCTCCCTTTCCTCCGGTATGCCTGGATGCAGGGAACCGAAACTGACGCTGCCGGGCCCGGAAATGCGGAACCCAGGCAGGATCTCCACCTCCAGGGTGATCACTCCCGACGCCTGGGCGGCAGCCGCGCCCAGGACCAGAAGTATGCCCAGGGCTGCCGCCAAGACTTTGAATTTCGCCATAGATCTCCTCCTCTCTGCGATAGACCCTGGGTTTATTGTACAATATCCACATATTTCTGTCAATTATCTGTTTTCTGAACTATGCCGCCAAAAAAAGGGTGGAGCCGCGCTCCACCTCATTTTCTCAGGGCCTCCACCTTGTCCAGCCGCTCCCAAGGCAGATCCAGATCTAGGCGGCCAAAATGGCCGTAAGCAGCCACCTGCCTGTAGATAGGACGCTGCAGATCCAGATTGCGGATAATGGCTGCGGGGCGCAGGTCGAAATTCTCCCGGATCAGCTGCTCGATCTCAGAGTCGGGTACTACTCCTGTGCCAAAGCTGTTCACGTGCAGCGACACGGGGTTGGCCACCCCGATCACATAAGCCACCTGGACCTCCACCCGCCTGGCCAGGCCTGCGGCCACGACGTTTTTAGCAACATAGCGCGCAGCGTAGGAAGCAGAACGATCTACCTTGGTGGGGTCCTTACCCGAGAACGCTCCGCCGCCGTGGCGGGCGCAGCCCCCGTAGGTATCCACGATAATCTTCCGGCCCGTGAGGCCCGCATCGCCCTTGGGGCCCCCCACCACAAAGCGCCCTGTGGGGTTGATCAGCACCCTTGTATCTTTGGTCCGCAGCTGGGGAGGGATCACGGCCTCGATTACATGCTTGTCCAGATCCCGGGCAATGGTAGCCTGGTCCACATCGGGGTGGTGCTGGGCAGAAATGACCACGTTGTCCACGGCTATAGGACGGTGTTCCTCGTCATAGACGATGGAAATTTGGGTCTTGCCATCTGGCCGCAGGTAGGGAACGATCCCCTCCTTGCGCACCTGCGCCAGGCGCCTGGCCAGCTGATGGGCCAGTTCTATGGGCATGGGCATGAAAGCTGGGGTCTCGTCTGTGGCATAACCGAACATAATGCCCTGATCCCCAGCGCCCACCTGGGAGTACTCGTCGCCTTGGCCGAACCGCGTTTCCAGGGCACTGTTCACGCCCAGGGCAATGTCGGGGGATTGCTCTTCAATGGAAGTGAGCACCGCGCAGGTATCGGCATCAAAGCCGTACTTAGCCCGGTCGTAGCCAATATCCCGGACCACTTCCCTGGCGATACTGGGTATGTCCACGTAGCAAGCGGTGCTGATCTCCCCAATCACCAGCACAAGTCCCGTGGAAATCGCGGTCTCGCAGGCCACCCGGGCTTGGGGGTCCTCACTAAGTATGGCATCGAGGACGGCATCGGAGATCTGATCACAGACCTTATCCGGATGCCCTTCCGTTACAGATTCTGAGGTAAAGATGTACCTTCTTGCAGCCACTGCTGCCCACCACCTTTTCGGAAAAAATAAGTCCTCTCCCAGACGGGAGAGGACACCAAGCTGCCTGCGTGCTTCTCCCATCTCCCAAAACCTTCCCTAATCAGGTTTTGCAGGACTTGGCACCTTGTGCAGGCGGCGCCTGCAGAGGTTGCCGGGCTTCATCGGGCCAGTCCCTCCACCGCTCTTGATGAGAACGTAATTCTAGTGTATCAAGGTAACCTAGGTCTGTCAAACCTGGGGTCTGAGCTAATCGTCCACCCTCACCCAAGTGTAGGTCGGCATAAGGTCCGCAGTGAACTGGCTCACGGCCTGCCTGATGGCGCTCTGCCTTACGTAGGGCACCTGCGAGTAACTGGGGGCAGGAACATCCCAGGCAGTGGGTTTTCTGTTCGGCGGCCACCATTCGTAGGGGAAGCGGAGAATCTCCTTGCGCTCGGTGTCGGCCTGGCCTTCCACCCGCAGGCGGTGGATCACATTGCCCGTGCGGGTCTCCATCACCCGTCCCGTAAAGCCCACCATCACCTTGGTGCTTTCCAAGTACTCATATTGAGTCAGGAGCTGTCCAGTCCTCTCATCCACCTTAGTGCGGCCCGTTGGATAGGGAGGAGTCTGGGTCACCGGCTGGAAGTAACCGGAAACCTCACCCACCACCACTGCATCCACTCCCAGCATCTGCCCGAGCCTAACGGCCTGGTCGCGATCGGGGGAATGGCCGCGCAAGAGCCCCAGGCGCACCAGCGCCCATTCCGTTTCCGACGGGGGCAGTACCCGGTAATAACCGGAAAGCGTCTTGACGATCTCCTGCTCTACTTCGTGGGTAATCGCGTAGTCATCGGTAAAGTTATCAAAGAACAAGACTGCAACGGTGTTGCTTCCCCCCACCGTAACACGGGGCGGGTTCTGTACCCGCTCATAGCTCGCGCACCCTGATAAAAGGACGGCTGCCAGCAGCAGCAAAATCAACTTGCGTTTCATCTTGTCACCCCACGAGGTTTGGATTTCTCACTAAGTACTTCATAGAGGGAGCTGCCAGATTCAGGAACCCCCTGTCTGTTCTCAATTCGTCAAATCCCCTGTTTTTCCTACCGGCTCATATTCGTTTGGACGAAAAAAGAGGAAATCACCGGCAGATAATAGAAATACGCGGTGCGTTTTTCCTACTTGGCGAGGAGGTACTCCCATGCACAACGAGATTTACTTGGACAATAGTGCAACTACTCCGGTGGCGGAGGAAGTTGTGCAGGCCATGGAGCCTTATTGGTCCGTGCAGTACGGCAACCCCTCTTCGCCCCATTTACGGGGAGTGGCAGCGCAGAAAATCGTGAACGCCTGCCGGGCCCAGCTTGCCTCCATCCTGCAGGTGAACCCCAGTGAGCTGTATTTCACCGGCAGCGGGACGGAGGCCAACAACCTGGCCCTCCAAGGCGTGGCCAACGCGCCCTATTTCCAGCGCAGCCCGGGACACATCATCACCACCCCCATCGAGCACCCGTCGGTGCTCAACGTGGTACAGTACCTGGAGAAGCTGGGCTGGGAAGTCTCCTACCTGCCCGTAGATGCATACGGACGCATCGATCCCCAGGAGTTTCCCCAGTACCTCAAAGAGAACACCAAGATCGTCAGCATTATGCTGGTCAATAACGAACTGGGCACCATTGCTCCCGTGCGCCGCATCGGCGAGATGATCCAGCGGGAGAACCAGGGGCGCCAGCACAAGATCATCTTCCATGTGGATGCGGTCCAGGCCCTGGGACATCTGCCCCTGAAGATTCCGGTTCTAAAGGTACACCTCTGCACCTTCAGCGGGCATAAGATCTTCGGTCCCAAGGGCATAGGCCTGCTCTATGCCCATAAGCAGGCGCAGCTCAGGCCGATCATTTTCGGAGGAAACCAGGAGGGCGGGCTGCGTTCGGGCACGGAAAATGTTCCCGCCATCGTGGGCTTGGCCAAGGCAGTGCAGCTGGCCACCGAGAACCTGGACGACAACCTGAAAAAGCTCCAGGAGCTCCGAAAGGCCTTGGTTGACGGAATCAAGACTATTCCCGACTCCCACATCAACAGCCCGGAAGATGGCGCTCCCCACATTCTCAATGTGAGCTTCCCCGGAGTACGGGGAGAGGTATTAGTGCATTTCCTGGAACAAAAAAGGATTTTCGTCTCCATGGGCGCCGCCTGTTCCTCTCGGAAGAGGGATGTTTCCCACGTGCTCAAAGCCATCGGCCTGGAACACGACCGCATCCTCTCCTCCATCAGGCTGAGCCTTGCACCCCAGATCACCCTTGCCCAAATCGAATACGTGGTTTATAGTCTAAAGGAGACAGTGGAAGAAATCCGCAACATCTATATCTAAGGAGATGCTTATGTATCCTCTGCTTTTAGTACGCTACGGCGAACTGAGCCTCAAGGGCCGCAACCGCCGTGTTTTTGAAGACCTCCTGCTGGCCAATATCCGGGCCAGCATCGCCCACCTGCCCCACGGCCGGATCATCAAAACCTTCGGGCGCATCTACCTGGAAACCAAGGACAACTGGGAAGAATTGGCCGCACGGCTGCAGCGGGTGTTCGGCATCGTTTCCATTTCCCCCGTACTGCGCCGCGACCTTGATCTGGAGGAGATCAAAGAAGGAGCCAAACTGGTAACGGAGGACACTCCGGGGAAAACCTTCAAAGTTGAGACCCGGCGGGCCAATAAGCAGTTCCCCGTGAGCTCACCGGAGCTCTCCAGAATACTGGGAGGGCACCTCCTGCGCAGCTTCCCCCACCTGAAGGTGGATGTACACAATCCCGACTTCGTGGTCAAGGTGGAAGTGCGCAGTGAAGGCGCTTTCATCTATTCCCAAGTCCTCCCTTGCTTGGGAGGCCTGCCGGCAGGTTCGGCAGGCAAGGGACTGCTGCTCCTTTCCGGGGGCATTGACAGCCCAGTCGCGGGCTTCTTGTCCATGAAGCGGGGCGTCAATTTGGAAGGAGTGCATTTCCACTCCTACCCCTTCACCTCCCAGCAGTCCAAGGAAAAGGTGCTGGATCTGGCCAGGCTGCTCGCACCCTATAACGCCGGAGGCAGGTTCAAGCTGTGGGTTGCCCATTTCACGGAAGTCCAGAAGGCGCTGGCTAAGGGTTCCTATCCATCCCTGAGCATAACCCTCATGCGCCGCTTTATGCTGCGCATCGCCGCCCGGCTGGCCCAACGAGAAGGTGCCCTGGCTCTGGTTACCGGAGACAGCCTGGGCCAGGTGGCCAGCCAGACCATGGAGAGCATCCACACCATCAACGCGGTGACAAACATGCCCATCTACAGGCCCCTCATCGGCCTGGATAAACAAGAAATTGTGGAGCTGGCCGTAAAGATCGGAACCTACGAGACTTCCATCCTGCCCTACGAAGACTGCTGCACAGTCTTTGTGCCCAAAAACCCAGCCACCAGGCCAACCATCCAGCAGGCTGAGCGGGCCGAAGAGGAGCTGGACGTGGAGGGCCTCATGGAAGAAGCCCTGGCCAAAACGGAATTGGTGGAGCTTCACCGAGACAAAATCCTTTAGCTTTGTCACCTTTTGCAGGAAAATGCGGGTATTTGACGAAGAAAGTGAACATCAAACTGGCGAGGAGCTTCATCCTATGAACATTAGCCCAAAGGAACTGCAGCAGCTGTTGGAGGAACTCGACCGCCTGCGGCAGGAAAACGCTCTGCTGCGCGAAGCGGCAGGCATTCGCATCTCAGAGGACGACTCCAAACCCGTGGAAGTGACAGTGCAGGAGCGCAACGCCCTCCTGCGGAAGACGGTGTAATCCTTACTACGCGCAAAGGCCCCCATGTGGGGCCTTTTTCTTTTGTGACAGATTTCCCTAACGGTAGATACCGATCTGCAGCATGCGGCCGATGTTGGCCTCGGGATCCAGGCGCACACCAAGACTTCCATCAATGCAGGTGAACAGCGTGGTTACTCCTGGCCCATGGCCCGCCACTAGGCAGTCGGAATGGACCACTACGCCCACGGACAGCGCACCCTTGCGGTAGCTGCGCCCGAAGCGGTTGTCCGCATCCTCCAGGGCCACAAGGTCGCCAAACTTGAGCTTGTCAATGCCCAAGGCTTTGATTTCATCCTGGTCAGTGGTGGTGATGTCGTAGTCGCCGGAGGCCGTTGTGGAAGCACCGATCCCTGAACCCATGAGCCTGGCCGGGATCTTCCCCGCCACCGGAACGATGAGCTGGCCCCCTTCCTCGGTGATGCCCAGCTTCTCCAACAGGTTTGGATCCAAATTGCGTACGGTGATGCCCGGGTAGTCCAAAAGCTCCAATCCCAGTCCGTAGGCCTTGATGAGCACCTTGTCCTCAATGACCATTTTCTCCAGGTCTTCCTGGGCAAAATCGATGAGCACGTGCTCGATTCCTCCGTGCTTGCCCGTGACCACTCCCCTGGCTCCCTTGGCATCGCCAGAAATCACCACTGCTTCGTTGCCAACACAGGCCAGGGTGTTGTACGCCTGGTTCCTGGCCCCGCCGCGATCATCGATGCTGGCTGCAGTGGAAACACCGGGCTCCACATGATCGCCGACCCAGCCGAAAGCCGGTTGGCCCACCTTCACGTTATAGGCAATACCCCCCGTACCCGGCAGCACAAAGGGGACTCCCTCTCTGTCCACGCGGTAAGCGGTGCGCTGCATAGGCGGTGTAATCTGGCCCTGAACCGAAAGCATAACTAGATTGGACGCGTTAGTTCTCAGCATTTTCTTCCACAACCTCCTTGTGTTTGTTCCTTATGCGAGCCCCCAACCACAGGGCTGTTGCCACCGCTGCTATGCCCAGAAAATCGATGAACACATCAGTCCAGGCTCCGCTGCGGTGCTGCAGGCGCATTTGGTAACTCTCATCCGCCGCGGCCACCACTAGAGCTGCGGCCACTGCAACGGGCAAAGCCCACCTTCTGAGCCTTTTTGTGTTAGTTGCAGCATAATAAACCAGGACAGTGAGGAACCCGTAGGCCAGCACATGTCCTGCCTTGCGCAGCAGCCAGACGTAGTGCCGCAGCTCAGAGCTGCTCAAATGCGGAAACCACCTGGCCAGCAGCTGCGCGGTATAACCCGCCCCAGAAGTATCATGGCGCGTAAAAAGGAACAATGCCAAAACATAGACTACCACAACAGCCCATTGCAGCAAAACAATTCCCCTTCCAGCAGGGAGCACCTTAACTGCTTTCATACTTCGGACACTGCCTGCATCCCTCCAGCAGATCCAGGTCTATGCGCCGATCGAAGTGTACGCAGTGAAACTCCAGTTTCCCATCGCCATCTTTAGTGGTGCGCAAATGCCGGCAGAAGACCACCCGCAACACCTCCCGTTGTTAATATACGGAAGGGCGGGGGATCCTATGCGGAGGGCCTCAGCGCCCAAACAGGAAAAAGCGCCTCCGCTTGACATAAGCGCGCGGTGTGCGCTTGGGGACAAAATCGCCCGCCAGCATTTCCCGAGGGTTGGTGTCCACAAGCTCCCTGGCCTTTTCGCCCCCCAGCAGTTCCACAAGGGCCCCATGGGCCTCTGGAAGTTCCAGTGGGCGGCGGCGTAGGCTGTGGGCGTCGCTGGCCACAAACTGAGCCAGGTCATGAGTGAGCAGGATCTCCGCGGTAGCTGCTACGCTGGATCCGAAGCGCCCCAAAATGCTTCCCGTGTTCACCTGAATCAGGCAACCTTTCTCCAGCCAAGCCAGGGTTAGGTTGGGATCCCGCACCACCGGGCTGTAGCGCTCGGGATGGGCAATGATGGGGGTAATACCCTTAGTCTGAAGGTCGAAGAGCACTTCCTCGGCATACACAGGAATCTGGTGCATGGGAAATTCGATCAGGCAGAACCGGCCCTGGTCGCCGTAAGTGGGAATCTCCCCCCTCTCCAGCTGCAGCAGGGAGGTATCCATCATCAGCTCGGCACCGGCCACCAGCTGCACCTGGATCTGCGCTTGGGCAAAATGTCCCTGCAGCTCTGCCACCTTTTCCTTGACGCTGTCCCAGGAAAGGCGCCCGAAAAAATGGGGAGTGGCGGCGATGACCTCCACGCCCCGCTCTTCCCCATAGCGCCCCATGGCTAAAGCAGTTTCCAGATCTGCTGCCCCATCGTCCATCTCGGGCAGGATGTGTGTGTGCAGGTCAATCATGGTGCCTACTCCGCATCAGAGTAGTAGTAATGGTAATAGTACATGCTCGTCCGGTCGCTGACCTTGACTCTGTTCAGGACCACGCCCAGGATCCTGGCATTGGCCCTCTCCAAAAGCTGCTTAGCGTGGAGGGCAGCCTCCTTGGGTGTCTCACCGGACTGAATCACCAGAACAGTGCCGTCGGTTTGGCTGGCCACCACCGCGGCATCGGTCACGGCAATGGCCGGCGCCCCATCGCAGAGCACCACATCATAGCGTTCCCTCAGTTCCCTCAAGCACTGGCGCATGGCCTTAGACTGCAGCAGCTCCGCCGGGTTGGGGGGAATGGGCCCAGCTGGAATGAGATCAAGCCCGGGCACCTTGGTCTCAATGATGACCTCATCTAGGGGAACCCGGCCGCTGAGATAAGCTGACAGCCCGGAGGTGTTCCTCACTCCAAAAATGGCATGCGTAACGGGCCGCCTCAGGTCGCAGCCCACCAACACGACCCGTGAACCCGATTGGGACCAGGCCGCGGCTAGGTTGGCGGCGACGGTTGATTTCCCGTCCCCCGGCCCCGCGCTGGTGATCAGGATGGTTTTTACTTCTCGGTCCGGGCTGGTAAACTGCAGATTGGTCCTCAAGGTCCTGAACGCTTCACTGGCAATGGCCTTAGGATCGCCATGGATAATCAGTGGACGCTCTTTGATCTGTCTCCTCTTACGTCTACGCACCCAATCCACGTCCTTTTCTCAGCAAAGATCTCTTCTCTTTTGCCTTTTGTGCTCCGTTCAAATCGGGTATCTCCCCTAACACGGGCAGTCCCAGAACCTGTTCCACTTCTTCCTTGGTCTTCAGGGTGTTGTCCAGGAACTCCACTAGAAAGGCCAAGCCCACACCGAGGAATACTCCCAGGACGCCGCCGATGGCAATGTTCAGCTTAACCCTGGGTTTCACGGGCCTCTCAGGCAGCGTAGCCCGATCAATGATCTGGACATCTGCAGTCTGCATAGCCTCGGTGATGCGCGCTTCCTCACGCCTAGTGCGCAGCAGGATATACAGCTCCTCCAAAACCTTGGCATCGCGAGTAAGTCTGGCCAGCTCCAGTTCTTGGGCGGGGAGATGGCTCAAGTCCTTTTCCCGTTCGTCGATGATGGCCAGCAGAGCCGCTTCCCTGGCAGCCAAGGCATTGGCTTCCACTTCCAAGTTGATCAGCGTACCGTATAATTGCTGATAAATGGTATTCAAAGTCCTGGTCTCCGTGCCCACAACGCGCTCAACTTCTTCCGTGAGCTTGCGCCGGACATCTTCGATCTCCGCCTGAAGCGACAAGATCTCGGGATGGCGCTCGGTGTACTTCTCCCGGGCGCTGGAGAGCTTAATTTCCAGGTCCGCCAACCGACTGCGGTACTCAGTGACCAGCCGATTATCGGCGATGGTGGTGGAAGAGATGAGCGTTTCATCCTGCTCTGCCAGATTAGCCCGCACTTGTCTGATCCGCTCGTCTATTTCCTGCTTGGAAATGGCCAGTTCAGTTAGGTTGGAGTGCAGGGAAGCGAGTTGGCCCACCACAGCCGTTGTTTCCTGGGCTGGGGCCAGAACCCCCTGTTCCTCCTTGAAGTTCTGCAGCCTCTCTTCAGCCAGCCTCAGGTCTTGTTCCACCGTTTCCAGCTGCGACTCAATGAACAGGCGGGCGGCCTTTCGGTCGTTCTGCCTGTAGTCCAGATTCCAGGAAATGAAGACATCGGCAAGCTTGTTCACGACTGCTTGGGCCAGCGTAGGCTCAGGCGACTGCATGGAAATCTTCAGGACGTCGCTGCCCTGGATGGGCTGTATGGTGATGGCCTTATCCAAGGCCGTTGGGGTCAGCTCCTCTCGGCCTAATTCGGCAGCAACCTGCTCCAGCACAGTCCTACTCTTCATGATCTGTATATAGTTCTGGGCTGTGTTTTTGCCCAAAGTGGCTATGCCGTCAAAGAGAATGGCTTCCGCATCGGAACCACCTTCCCGCACAATTACGGTTGTTGAAGCCTCATATATGGGGGTAGCTACCAAGCTATAGATGGTGACCGCCAGAACGGTAACAAAGAATACCGCCAGGATCAGCTGCTTCTTTTTGACGAGTATTTCCCAGTATTCTCGCAGATCCATTTCTTCCATTTCCATTGTCCTCACCACCTACTTGAAAATCCCAAACAGAGTACTGGTAAACGAAGCAATGGTGTTGACGAATCCAAAGATCTTGGTCCAATTCGGCTTCGTCGTCTCCGGCACATACACTATGTCACCCGGCTGAAGCAGCGGATTCTCCGAGGCATCGCCGGTAAACAGTACCTTGTCCTGCCCCATGGGCACGTGTTCAGATTCGTCCAGAATCCCATCACGATACACACCTACGTTCTCCAGAGCTGCCCGCTCCAAGGGTCCTCCTGCTAAAGCGATGGCATCCATGAGTCTGGCACCTGCGGGAAGGGTGTAGGCCCCGGGTTTCTGCACCATACCCAGGATCAAAATCTGGGTGCGTGTAGCCGGTACGTAAATCACATCGCCGCCCGCCAGAGGGACGTTGTACTCACTCTGGGCACTCATGAGCTCGCCATAGCTCATCTGCCACACCTGCTCCCCATCGGCAGCCTGCCTGGTCACTACCACCCGAGCGGTGCCCAGGTTGCTCTGAAGGCCACCAGCCTCGGCCAGGACATCTAAGAGCCGCCCCTGTGGTGGAAGAGTGTATACACCCGAGCGAACCACATCGCCAAACACCAGCACTCTGTTGTTGGCCTTAGGCACGGTAATCACTTCGCCGCCCCGCAGCTGGCGCGTGTAGTCAGCACCGGAGAGCACATCTAGGTTAACCGTCTCCGTTATCACGCCTTCAGGCCCGCCCACGGTCACAACTACCTTGGCTGGATCGGCATCTGCGGTGAACCCGCCTGCCCGGCCAATGAGGTCTAGATACGTCTCGTCTGGGCCGAATACGTAGTAGCCGGGGTTACGCACCTCACCCAACACCAGGGCATTCCGGCTGCTGCGCGGCACGATGATCACATCGCCATCTTCGAGGGAATGATCGTCCCGCAAAAAGCGATCTTCCTTCAGCTGGCTGAAATCAACCTGCTGCACCAGGGCACCTTCGGGGGTCTGCCTGGACAGGGACACCTGCTGTTCGTCCGCGGAATCCAGGAATCCTCCGGCAAGCATGATGGCATCCAAAACCCCGTCTCCTGGCTTGAACTCATAGTAACCCGGGCGCTGCACTTCGCCCAGTACAATCACGCCTCGGCGGGCCTTGGGGACGACAATCACATCGCCGTCTGCCAGGAGGTGATCCTCCGCCAAAAAGCGCTCTTCCTGCAGCTGGCCAAAATCGATGATCTCAACCACACTGCCCTCATCTGTCTGTCGGGTCAGAGACACCTGGTGCTCATCTGCCGAATCCAGCAGGCCTCCCGCGAGCATGACCGCTTCCAACACACCATCCCCCGGTCTGAACTGGTAGTAACCGGGGCGCTGTACCTCGCCCAAGACGATCACGCCACGCTGGGCTCGGGGAACCAGAATCACATCACCGCCCTGCAGGGGCAGGTTATCGCCGAGGAATCGGTTTTCCATCACTTCAAGGAAATTGAGGGTGGTCACTTCCATACCGTCTGGAGTCTGCCTGCTCAGGGACACCTGTTCCTCCCAGGCCTGATCAGTCAGCCCTCCCGCCATGGCAATGGCATCCAGGAAGCGGTCGCCCCGCCGGAACTGGTATACTCCAGGCCTGGCCACCTCACCCAAAACCAAAACCTGCCGCTGGTCTTCGGCGACATAGAACACGTCGCCGGGCAGTACCTTCTCGTTCTGCAGGCCCAAACGCTCCAGGGCGCCGAGATCGATGATCTTGTGCACGCCATCCCTAATCAGGGTCAGCTCTTCGCCTGCCCGGTCAGTGGTGCCTCCGGCCGCGGCTAACAGATCTAGAATCCTGCTCTGCTCGCGCACCGCAAAGGAGCCTGGATTGCGCACTTCACCAAGGACCAGTGCGTTTTGATAACCCTCCGGCACAAAAATCAGGTCATCGGGTTTGACCAGGGGGTTGTCCCCTCCGGGTTTGCCGCTTAAGGCCGGCTGGATGTTGGCCACAATAATCTCGGCCTCTGCCCCCCTGCGGGTAAGGGACACCGCAGCAGGGTCGCCGGTGGACAAAAGGCCTCCCGCCCTGGCAATAATGTCAATGAGGCGCGCTTCACTATGTAACGGGTAAACCCCTGGGTTTCTCACGGCACCCAACACCATAACCTGCTGTTTCTTGGGGACAAAGACCACGTCATTGGGGCTGAGGACTAAGGGCTTGCCCCGGCCGGAGAGCAGTTCTTGGACGTTTACAACCTGCTCCGCGGGCTCGCCGTCCCCCTGGCTGCTCACAACCACCCGCTCCAAATCCGCGCTGTCCAAGGCCCCGCCGGCCATGGCCAGCAGCTCCAGGATGTCCAGTCCCTGCTGTCCCAAGGAATAGCTTGACGGCTGGCGCACTTCACCAAAGACCGCTACGCTGCCCGAGCGCGGAACAAAAACGGTGTCGCCGCTCTCGATCACAGGGTTGGCTGCTAAGTTACCGCCGTTCAAAAACTCGTTTACATTCACCTGCAGTACTTCACTGCGTTCGGTACCGGACGCATCAAGGGCATAACGGGTCACGGTTACGCTGCTGAGATCGGCAGTGGCGTTGGGGCCCCCTGCCAGAGCCAAAACCTCTGTTAGACGAGAACCTGCCTTGAGCTGGTAGTATCCTGACTGTCTTACTTCACCCAGCACCTGCACATGGAGGGTGCGAAATTGGGTCACGATCACCGTGACCTGGGGTTTGACAATGAACTCGGAAAGGAGCGTCTGCAGCTCCCCACTGATCTGGCGCGGGGTCTTGTCCACCGCCCAGATGTCTCCGACCAAAGGAAACGTAAGATAGCCATCTGGCCTCACGGCGACTTCCGTGGTCAGGTCCGCATGCCCCCAAACCGTTATGCGCAGAACATCACCTATGCCCAGCGTGTACTCGCTGGCCTGCGTGGGCACTAAACCACCAGCCACCACCAGCAGTATCAAGGCTAAAACAACACTCGTCCCCAGATTCTTCATCTTAGCGCCACCTCAGATTCAAACATGATTAGGGTTCCATCACAAAATGAGAACCGAGGAACCTCTCGGACCGCGGTTCTCCAAGATTAAGAACACACGACAACGCTATTGATTGAGAGCGGGTCTAAAGTAGAAGCCCAACACAGGCGCAGCCCGCTCAGTCTCCACATAGAACTGGGTATTGGCTTCAATCTGAACGTCCTTGCCCTTAATTAAGTACGCTCCAACCGCGCCAACGGGGCTGCCCAGGAGGATAATTCCGGCCATGCTGGCCCCGGCCGCAAGTTCCAAGGAGCGGTTCTTTTCCGTTGACCTTTCATCAACCTTGAGACGGACCGCGGTGCCATCCAGGGCCGGCACAGAACCGAAATCCAGGAGAACGCGCCCGTCCTTGCCCAATCGTCCAGCAGCAGTGACTTCAGTAACCGTTGCCACGCTGGTGGTTCCTGCAGGGATAACGACCCGCCCGTCCACCATCACATCTTCGGTGATCCTGTACACGATCCGATCACCAACCTGGGCAGTGCCTGAATCCACGGTCTGGTTGAGCGCTACCTTGACCAGCGTCTGGGCTGGCAGGGTAACCTGCTTCACATCCAGCTTGGTGGTCCCCCAGACATCCATCATCAGCCGTTCCGCACGCTGGGAAACTGTTCCCGACTGCTGCTCGCCGTAAAGCACCAGCTCCAAGCCCTGAAGCCTGTCAATCATGGGCTTATCCCCTGATAGGGTAGCGGAAAAACCCCACTCCGCCAAGTTCAGCAGCAGGTGCAGACCTCCGTCCACATCCGTGTTCTGCAGAAAGGTGAGCATGCGATCAATGCGCATGAGCACTGCGCCTTCCTGGGTCTGGCCGTAAATGTCCAACTCCACCTGCTCAATGCGGGCCAACAGGGGCCCCTCCTGCGTGCGGCCATACAGCATTTCTTCCACAATCTCCAATGAGCGCAGGGGAGTCACATTAGCGGACACTGCAGAAGGGATCAGGGCAACAACTAAAAGCAAACACAACACTGCGGCCATGCTCTTCCTCACATTGCATCCCTCCGTAGCCTTCAAAACTTTATGGAAAACGCCGCTTCAGCTTCGGCCCCCATGTCCCGCTCCACACTGCTGAAGTCAATGAGCCGATAGTTGAAGTGCAGGGAACTGTCGTTGAACAATTGATAACTCAAGCCCAATTCCGCCACGTTTCTTGCGTTCATAGATTCACCACTACCAGGAGCAAGTCCTCCCAGCTCGGAGAAATTCCACTCCTGGGTCATGCCCAGGCGCACCTGGCCGCGGTTCATGGGCAGAGTAACCCCCAGGGAAGTGACTAGCGGCGGGTCGTCTTGTTCGGCCGCATCATCCTGCAGCCTTTCCCGCAGTTTGTAGCCGGCGCTGAGCGTGAACATGTTAGCCCAATCCCAGCTCACATCCAATGAGGTGCTGGTCGCTTTGGGCACCAGTTGAGGATCCAGGGCCAGATCCACTGCGGTCTGAAGGGACACATCGCCCACCTTGACAGAAAGCCCGTAGCCGGCTGATCCGTCCGAAGCAGAACCGTCCAGGGAAGAACTGCCGGGCGGAGTGGCCCGCAGGGCACCGGTCACCAGCAGGTTGCCGATCTGGATGGGCTTTACCTGTTCAGATTGGGGTTCCTCTTGGGCCACCAAACTAATTGCCGGAGGCAAAAGGCGGCTGGCAGAAGAAAACTGCCCCGTCCAAACGTTTCGGGACTCTTCTGACGTCCCCATCGTTTCCATGGCGGATTCCACGACAGGAGAAGGCGCAAACCTGGCTGCTTCCGCTTTGCGCGCCGCAGCCAGCGCCTGTTCCGAATAGACCAGGGGGCGTCTGGTAAGGGAAAAGCCCCGCTCTGCAGCCCAATTCTGGGCATAGAGGAGTTCAAAGTCCTGGACAGCATAACCCAGGACCTCCAGCTCCGCGCGGAACTCTATGACCAAGCGGTAGAGGCTTTCCACTTCACTGGCTGTAAAGGCCTTTTCCGGCTCTACCCTTTGGTTGTACGTAAAGACCATATCATCAAGGTAAACATTGCGGCTCACGCCAAAGCGGCGGGAATCAAGGCGATCCTCACCGCTAATGTGCTGCAGCAGGCGGGCAACCAGCAGCGCCTCCTGGCTGCGATTAGGCTCTGCGGGCACGCTGAACCCGGGAATATCCCGGCGTTCCCCAAGCATCCTTATGGCCTCAGAGGTCCATCCCCCGCCCTGGGGCGGATCGGCAAAGGGAGAGCCGGCTAAGGCAGCCGCGGTAAAACCAGAGATGAACACTAGAATCAGACCCAAAAGCACTACTCCGCGCCTCACAGCTCTCCCTCCTTCCCTAACGGATGTTACCCTTCCGTATTTCTCCAAAACCCCGTGAAAACCTCCCACATTTCCTCAGTTTCCAGAATGTGGCACTACACGCACCTACCGCTTCTGCCCCTGCAGAAACCGCTGTGCCAAAATGACCGCCACATAGTCATCGTAGGGCTCCGGCGGAGTCTGCATGCTCACTGGAAGCAGCCGGCGCCAGCCCCGGGGCGGATGCTCAACCCAGTAGAGTTTCCTGGCCTGTTCAGAGGTATAGCGTTCATCAACTTTTTTCAGGGGCACTTGAGGCAGGGCACGCTTCACCTCTTCCACAACCCGCGCTGAACCCGTTCCATCACCTATAACTATTTGCTGCACCTGAAACTTGTGCACCCAATCCGCAAGTACCTTCAGATAGCCTGCGCGGGGCGCCACCTGTTTAATCAAAACTGCATCCCCTCGCACAACGGCCAAGCCGCATTTGTCCTGACCGGGATCAATGCCCAACACCGCCATGTCGCCACCCCCTGCACCCACAGCTTTCGTTCCTGCCATACCCCTTGTGAGGGTAAAAAAAGGTCCTCCGCAGAGGAGGACCCTTTCAGCAGCTCAGCTGCTCAAAGACTGGTTTAGAAGCTTACGGTCAGGCCAGCCTTGTAGCCAAACTGATTGGTGAGCGTGCCTGTATCCTTGTCGCTGGGGATGGTCTGTTTTACAGTACCACCCAAGGTAAGTTTGACGTTCTCGGTGAACGCATAGGCCAGATCCACGTTGTGGGTCAGACCGTAATCACGCTCATCCTGGCCGTCCTTGATGATAGGCAGCACGAAGGTTGCCTTGTAGTCCAGGTCAAGCTTAGCACCGCTCAGATCCACGCCGTAACCAACGTTGGCAGCAAAGGTGGCGTTGTCGTTCACGCCGTAGTCGCCAGCCTTCTTCCAGTTCGGCGAGCTTACTCCCCAACCGTTGTGCTCGTAAGCGGCGCTTAGGCCGTAGCGCAGACCAGAGTCGTTGTTCTGGGCAAAGGCCAACTTAGCAAACGCACGCATCTTCATCTCCGCGGCGGCGTCGTTGGTCTGGGCACCCATGACTTCACCAGACAGTGTCAGCGGTACAAAGAGATCGAACTCAGCAGATGCGTCGGCCTTGAAAGCGACGATGCCCTTCTTGCTGTCATCGGTATTATGGGGCAAGCCTTCATAGTAGGCCCGTGCGTTCAGGCTCACAGGACCAAACTTGGTGCCAAGTCCACCTTCAACGCCGAGTCTGTAGTCTTTCTTGTAAACCAGTGCATCTGTTACGCTGTACTTCTCCTCCTGGAAGGCAACCTTAGCGTCAAGCTTCAGGTCTCCGAAGGAGGTCTCCACGGTGCCTACGCCGATGTAGTTCTTATCCTTAGCACTGAAGTCCATGGCGAAATCGCCAGTGTACTTAATGCCAGCCACTTCACCAAATAAGCCAATGCCAGCTGCGTAGTTGTCCTTAA
>FZPS01000022.1_pt116 | contig 66247 bp, 59 predicted proteins | sample 1817821 | NCBI WGS metagenome assembly FZPS01 (sample SAMEA104158645, study PRJEB21678) | metagenome | place: Germany | collected 2015-04-21
ATTTTTCGGCAAGAGACCCTTCGGGTATTTTTGAATTTATTTGAGTCATATCTGAAAATTTTCGTTTGTAAATTTAAAGTGAAATTAAATGGGAACAGCCCTTTCAATAAGCGAAGTAAATGTAAATCGGGATGATTGAAAAGCCGATCAGAATAAGAGTTGCAAAAATATTCCCAATTACTTGTATGCGTTTCAACCACACCTTGTTGCTCCAACCGATAGTGTGTAGCGCACTCCAAAAACCATGAGTCAAATGAAACCACAATAGCACGAAAGCGGCAAGATAAACGAGCACAACCCAACTATTTTGGAAGAGTGGAATTATCAGTTCCGATCCTTTGCTGACGGCCGTAGGGTCGCCAATCAATTCCTTAAACTGCATATTGAACCATAATTGATACAAATGAAGGATCAAAAAAAGCAGGATGCAGAGGCCCAGGACAAACATGTTTTTGGAAGACCATTGGGTGGGAGTTTTGCTCGAAGACTCGTAACGTTCCTTGCCACGCGCTTTTCTGTTTTGCAAGGTGAGTATAATGGCATAAATGACATGTACGGCAAATCCTGCTGCCAACACAAGTGTTCCGATGACGGCATACCAATTGGCTCCTAAAAACTCGCAAATTTTGTCGTAGGCTTCCAATGAAAACACCAATGCCAAGTTCATCGACATGTGGAAAAGCAAAAAAAGAATCATAAATAAGCCGGAAATGCTCATGATGAATTTGCGGCCAATGGAAGATTTGATTAACCAACTCATAGTTTTTTAAATTATGTATTTGTATGTATTGTTTTTTTTCGATTTTTATCGCACTGCAAAAGTAAACATTTTTAAGTATCTTGGAAAGGATTATTTGCAGAAATTTTTCTTTAAAGGCGGTCGTAAATTTGGGTATTTGCAAAAATAAACACAATTAACAATATTAACATTATTGATGTTAACGCGAGATAGGGCACAAGATTCTCGTTTCTTCAACTGAAGGAATACTGTTTTAATTGTTGATTTTCTGGGCATTATCCGCTAAAAAAAAGAGGCATGGGGCGCGGGAATCGTTTTCCGGGATGAGTGAAAATTTTTTTTATCCTCCGTCGGATTTTCCGACGTAAAGAAATATTTCGATTTGCCTTCGTCCCAATAGTATTCCTTAACAAACGAGCAGAATTTCCTGCCAAAACGGAGCGATTTTGAGTTAAAAAACCAAAATATTCGCCCGTCGGATTTTCAGAAATGGGATAAAAAATTTTTTCCCCTCTATCGGGTTTTCCGACGGAGGAAATTGGTTAGTTATTGTTAACGCGCGTTTTCCGAAAAAGGATAATCATTTGTCCCCATTCTATCGGAAAATCCGATGGGATAATTCAAAAACGTTCCAACTCCTTTATTTTTACCTGTCTTTATGTAAATTGAAAATTATCATGTAAATTTGTAGGCTGAAATCAAAAACAGATCTTTCTTTTCGAGATCGAAGCATGAAATTATGGATATAGTAGTAAGTGGTATTCGCTCAACGGGCAATTTGCATTTGGGAAACTATTTTGGTGCCCTGCGCAATTTTATTCGGATGCAGGACGAAAACACGTGTTTTTTCTTCATCGCCGATATTCATTCGCTCACGACGCATCCCGACCCGAAATCGCTGCATGCAAATGTAAAAAATGTATTGGTCGATTATTTGGCCGCAGGCATCGACCCCGAAAAGTCGATCATTTACCTACAAAGCGATATCCCCGAAATAGCCGAGTTGTATCTCTATCTGAATATGCATGCCTATTTGGGAGAATTGGCGAAAACCACTTCTTTTAAAGAGAAGGCACGCAAACAACCCGATAATGTCAATGCCGGTTTATTGACATACCCTACATTGATGGCTGCCGATATTATTATCCATCATGCCGATAAAGTTCCGGTAGGAAAAGATCAGGAGCAACATCTGGAGATGACGCGTCGTTTTGCGCGCAGGTTCAACAATTTTTATGGCGTTGAATATTTCAAAGAACCGGTTGCCTATAATTTTGGACAAGAATTGATCAAGATTCCCGGTTTGGATGGTAGCGGCAAAATGGGAAAATCGGAGGGAAATGCCATTTACCTTTCCGATGCGCCCGAGGTGATAGAAAAAAAAGTGAAACGGGCACTTACCGACTCGGGACCAAAAGAATTCAATTCACCCAAGCCCGATTATATCGAAAATCTTTTTACCATAATGAGAGTGGTTTCGGAGCCCGCAGTGGTACACCATTACGAAGAGCTTTGGAACAAATGTGAGATTCGCTACAGCGATATGAAAAAACAACTTGCAGAAGATATCATCAAAGTGACTTCTCCTATCCGCGAACGCATTTTGGAAATAGAGAAAGATGATGCCTATTTGCACAAAGTAACTACGGAAGGTGCCGAAAAAGCACGAGAGAGTGCATCGAGAACACTGAAAGAAGTACGGCAAATTATGGGTTTCAAGCCTTTTTAAATATATAAACTTATTATTCTGCGAAACGCAATCGGGAAGATGAATCTCATGTCCGATTGCTTTTTTATTGCATAAACAAATCGAAAAAATTATACATATGTTATCATTTAAAGAAGTGGAACTTGATGATAAGCCACTTATCAAACCTTTTTTGGAACAACAAAATTATCGGGCTTCCGAATTTTGTTTTACCAATCTCTGTTGTTGGAGAATAAAATATCAAACCCAATTTGCGATACACGACGATTGGTTGTTGATTCGTTTTAAAGACGATGACAACCGCCTATCTTATCTTAAACCTCTTGGAAAAGGGAACCTGAAAGAAGCCATTGAAATGGTGATGGATGACGCTTCGCAATTGGGCATTCCCTTTCGGTTGAGTTCGGTGACTCCACGCATGTTGAAAGAAATTGAGGCAGTGATGCCGGGAGTATTTCGCAAAGTACCCAATAGAAAAATATTCGATTATATTTACACTTCGGATAAACTAATCCATTTGAAAGGCAAAAAGTTGCAGAGTAAACGAAATTATGTCAACCGTTTTAAAAAAAGGGACAACTGGGAATATAAGTCGTTGACGGATAATCCCGATTTGGTGAACGAATGCAAGCAAATGTTGGAAAAATGGATGGAAGAGAAAGGCGAAGATTCCGATCCTTCGTTGAGATTCGATCATCATGCAACACGTATGATGCTCGACAATTTTGAATATTTGGAATTGCGTGGGGGAGCAGTTTATAGAGAGGGGCAGATGATTGCCTTCTCGGTGGGCTCAAAACTTACACAAGATACGCTTGATGTGCACGTGGAGAAAGCGATGAGTGACGATGTGTCAGGAGCATATGCCATTATCAATCAGCAATTCGTGAAACACGAGGCTAGCGATTTTACTTACATTAACAGGGAAGAAGATATGGGGCTTAGATCGTTGCGCAAAGCAAAGCTTTCTTATCGGCCCGATATTTTGTTGGAAAAATATACCTTGAAGTTGAAAGGAAAATAACGTATCATTGCTCACTCATTGGACAACGAATGATAAAATATGCCGATAATAGCTTAGCACCACAAGTACGCAATATGTGGAAAACCGTTTTTGACGACCCCGATGCGTACATGGATGTGTATTTTCGCGATAAATACCGCAACGAAAATACGTTGGTGTATATCGAAAACGACAAAGCCGTGGCGTCGTTGCAAATGTTGCCCTATATGTTTACTTTTTGCGGAAAAGAAATCCCCGCAGCGTATCTTTCGGGAGCTTGCACGCTGCCCCAATACCGTGGCAAAGGATACATGTCTGCCCTTTTGAAACGGTCTTTTCGTGAAATGAAAAAAAGAAATATTCCTCTTGCCTTATTGGTACCTCAAGAGTCGGCATTGTTGAAATTTTATGCCCCATTCGGTTTTGCTCAGGCATTCGATGCCGGTACGGAGGAGTTGCCTTCGTTGAAGGAGTTGCTCGCACGTCACCCCCACGATTTATATGGAGCTTATTGCGAGTTCGACGGGTGGTTCAGACAAAAGGATATGACGGTGCAGAAATCGTTTGACGATTTTTGTTCGATCGTCGAAGAGGCCGCTCTTTTCGATTTCCCGCCGAAACAAAATCGTATGGGAATGGCGCGGATAATAGATGCGGAAACCTTGTTGGCTATTTTTGCACAACGGTATCGCGATAGGATTTTCTCGCTTTCGGTTATCGATTCCGTGTTGCCGGAAAATGAGGATACCTTTGTTGTTCAAGGAGGAGAGTGCAAAAGACAACGCACCGCATACGAACCCCATTTTCATGTCGGGATCGACGAGTTGGTTCAGCTTTTATTGGGTTATCGTACTGCGCAGAAAGACGAACCTTTGCGAACGTTATTCCCCGAAAAGAAACCCCAAATGAATTTTATGCTGGAATGAATCGGCTCACAACCATTTTTTCTTTTTGAAGAAAAGGAGAATGAAAACGGCCGATAAAACCATGATGACGAGAGAGAAAGGGTATCCCCATTTTTTGTCGAGTTCGGGCATGTGACGAAAATTCATGCCGTAAATGGAGGCAATGAGTGTGGGGGGCATGAAAACAACGGAAACAATGGTAAATATTTTGATGATTTTGTTCTGCTCCACATTTACGTAGCCCAAAAAAGTATCTTGCAGGTAGTCCAAACGGTCGAAACTGAAGTTTATGTGTTCGATGAGCGAATTGATATCTTGGATAATCATATTCAGTTTGGGTTGAAGTTCGGCACGCATGAATTCGCTGCGAAGCATGCTCGAAGCCGTTCGCTGCTTGTCGATGATGTTTTCGCGCAACATCATGGTTTTTTCCTGAAGATTTTTGATTTCGGACAATAGCTCTTCGTCGGCTTCCTGTAAGCTGATATTGTTGCTGAGGAGGGTGATCTTTTGGGTCATATCTTCGATCATGTCCGCGTCGAATTCGACCCGTGTTTCAAAAAGGGCGACCAACACATCGGCCCCCGTGGTGTAGTTCTTGGGATTGGCAGATATTTTTTTTATGGTTTCGTGAAACGAAATGAGTTCTTGACTGTGAACCGTTACCAATATATTGTTTTTAAGAATGAAAGAAACGGGATCGCTCTCGAAATTCGACAACAGGAAGTTGGAGTTTACTACCAGCGTGTCGTTGGTTTCGATATAGCGCGACGACATCTCAATCTCTACTATTTCTTCTTCTTCTTGGATATATATTTTGAGAAAGTCTTCGAGCTCGTTTTCTATTTCTTCATCCACATCGATAAGATCGATCCACAAAAAATTCTCAATAGGCGTTGATTTTAGAAAATCGAGACTACGGCTCAATCTGATAACGCCATCTTTATGATAAAAAAGTTTGATTTCCGCCATTTTAATTGGGTTTTAATCGGTAAATGAATCCGTCCTTTTATCTCTCGAAGAAAAGTCTTTTGTTATTGGCTCAAGTAAGTTGGCAAGTGTTTCGAATTGTGCAATAGACAGTTGCTCAGGACGTTGATTGAGCAAAGGATGGTCGGGTAGCCGACTTTCTTCGGACAGCAGGGATTTGAGGGAGTTGCGCAGCATTTTGCGCCGCTGATTGAATCCTGTCTTCACCACTGCTTTGAATAGTTTTTCGTTGCAGTCGAGCTTCTCGCGCTTGTTGCGTGTGAGCCGTACAACTGCCGATTTGACTTTTGGCGGAGGGATGAACGCATGTTCGCTTACCGTGAAAAGATACTCGATATCGTACCATGTCTGCAACAAAACACTAAGTATGCCGTAAGTTTTGTTGCCCGGTGAAGCAATCATGCGTTCGGCGACCTCTTTTTGTATCATTCCCGCACAACAAGGAACGATATCTTTATTGGCCAGTACTTTGAAAAAAATTTGTGACGAAATATTGTAAGGGTAATTGCCGATGAGGCAAAATGGATTGTTGTGATAGAGTTTGCCAAGATCCAATTTCAAAAAATCGGTTTCGATGATCTTGTCTTCCAATTCGGGATAGTGTTGCCGTAAATATGCAACAGATCGGCGATCGATTTCCACAACGGTCAAATCGCGTTGTTTTTCGATAAGGTGACGCGTAAGCATGCCGGTTCCCGGACCTACTTCCAACACGGGAAGCAGAGGAAATTCGTCGAGCGTATCGGCTATGTGTTTTGCAATTTCCGTGTCTTTCAGAAAATGCTGCCCGAGATTCTTTTTTGGCTTTACCGGCAACATATGTTATTTAATTAAAATACCTATCTTTGTTGGCGCAAAGGTAAGGAATTTATTAAAAAAATAGGCACAAAACTCGTGTTTAAAAAACAAGAATAGTGCGTGTTGCAATTTCAAAATTGTTACGATTGTATGGGCAATAGTGTTTTATCGATGTTTTATCGGTGGATGGGGAAGACCGAAGTCAAATTGAAAACGAAATGAATTCGAAATCCCTAAAAGAAATAGTAAAAACGGTTTTTTCGCTTGGTGTGGGAATTCTTGTCGTTTGGCTGCTGTATCGGAATACCGATTTGAACACCCTTTGGGAGATTGTGAAAAATGCCAATCTCGAATTTATTCTCATTTCACTTATATTCGGACTCATTGGCAACATTATTCGCGGATTGCGATGGGAGTTGTTTATCAATTCGTTGGGATATCGTCCCAAACGGCCAAGTGTCATTTATGCCACGCTCGGCAATTTTGCCGTAAATTTTTTGCTGCCACGTGCGGGCGACGTGTGGCGATGCGCTGCCCTCACCCGCTATGAAGGTGTTCCTTTTGCAAAAGCATTCGAAACCTATCTGGTGGATAAGGTGTTCGATTTGCTTGCCTCTGTTTTACTCGTTGTTTTGAGCATGATTCTGTATCTCGACTTTTTTATTTCTTATTTTCGGGATAACCCCGATTATGGCGAGAGTATTGTAAATTTGTTTGGTTCGGTTTGGTTTTATGTTGTGCTGATAGGGTTGGTCCTTATCTTTTTTATCGTGTTCACGGTATTTGGGAACACTCGCCCTGTAACGAAAGTGCGCAATTTTTTTAAAAGTGTGGTGCACGATTTAAAAATGGTGGCTCATATGAAAGAGAAAAAGCGTATTATTTTCTATACGATACTCGTGTGGTTTTCTTTTTATTTGTATTTTTATACATGCTTTTACGCTTTTGATTTTACAAAAGGGCTGGGACCCCTTGCGGGGCTGATTGTTTTCACCATGAGCAATGTGGGTGTTGCGGTGCCTGTACAGGGTGGAGTAGGTGCGTGGCATTTTATGGTAATTTCTTCGTTGGTTATTTTGGGTGTCGGCTACGAAGAAGCAGGGGCTTTTGCAGGGGCCGTGTTTACGATTCAATCCATATGGATTATTTTATGTGGAGTATTCGGCATCGTGGCATTGCCTTATGTGAAAAGAACGCCGCAACCCGAAACAGTGGAAGTGAAATTGAAAGAGTAGCGTAGAACAAGGAAAGAATAAAGAGAAAATACTGAAAATATAATGATTATGGCAACAAAAGAAATCGTGGATCTGAAACCGCAAAACGTATGGCGTAATTTTTACAAACTGACGCGAATCCCGCGTCCTACCGGACACATGAAAGAGATAACCAAATTTATGATGGAGTTCGGCAAATCGCTCGATTTGGAAACCCTTCAAGATCGTGCGGGGAATGTGCTCATTCGTAAACCGGCTTCAAAAGGATATGAGGGAAAACAAACCGTAATTTTGCAGGCGCATTTGGATATGGTTCCTCAACAAAACTCGGATATCCGGCATGATTTTACGAAAGACCCCATCGATGCTTATATAGATGGAGACAGGGTAAAGGCCCGATTCACAACATTGGGCGCAGACAACGGCATCGGCGTGGCCATGATTATGGCTGTTCTCGAAGACAAATCGTTGCAGCATCCGCCTATTGAAGCTCTTTTTACGGTTGATGAAGAAGGGGGTATGGACGGGGCTTTCGCTCTGGGAAAAGGGTTGTTTTCCGGAACGCTTATGCTTAATCTCGATTCCGAACAAGAAGGCGAATTATGCGTGGGCTGTGCCGGAGGAGCCGATGTGAATGCAACGATTCAATATAAAGACGATACGGAAATAGAAAAAGGCGATGTGGCTTTTAAGATCGACATCAAAGGGTTAAAAGGCGGACATTCGGGGGCTCAAATTCATTTGGGCAGGGCCAACGCCATTAAATTGGTGAATCGCTTTCTTAAGGATGCCGTACGAAACTACGAGGCCCGTTTGTCGCGCATACAAGGAGGTTCGTTGCGCAATGCCATTCCGCGTGAAGCATCTGCCGTAATCACTGTCCCCGAACAATTATCGGAAGATTTGATCGATTTGGTGAAAGAATACGAAGATCTTTTTAATGAAGAATATCGGGGAATCGAAGAGGGGATTATCTTCGAGGCAGAAAAAGTGAAATTGCCAAAAAGTCTTATGCCTGTTGAAATTCAAGATGATATCATCAATGCAATAGAGGGTTGTCCGAATGGGGTGATGAGCATGTTGCCCGATTTTCCCGGTGTAGTGGAAAGCTCCGTCAATTTGGCAGTAGTGACGTCTTCCAAAGGCAAAATTGAAGTAAAATTAATGGTGCGCAGCTCTTCGGAAAGCCGAAAAGAATGGGTTTGTTCGTCGGTCGAAAGTGTGTTTTTGCTGGCCGGTGCCAAAGTGGAGATCGAAAGCGATTATCCCGGATGGCAACCGAATATCGATTCCGAATTGTTGCATACAATGGAAAAAGTGTATTTCGAAAAATACGGAAAACGGCCTGTCGTATCTGTTATTCATGCCGGTTTGGAATGTGGAATCATTCAATCGAATATCGGGCGTAAAATGGATATCGTTTCCTTTGGACCCACCATAACCGGAGCGCATTCTCCCGATGAATCGGTAGAAATAGAGTCGGTAGAAAACACGTATGATTATCTGATTTCCGTTTTGGAGCAGATCGGTTGATGTAAAGTTCATTTTAAAGGCGAAGGTAAAATAATTCGGTTGTCGTGAAAAAGAAAATAAAATCATATGTGCTGGTGCCTGTTTTGCTGATTGTATACACGGTTGTGATGGCAATTGTTAGCTTGCCCCGCTATCGGCGTAGCGGCAATTGGCGTGAATATGTGCTGATTGTTTCGGTGTCGCTTATTGTTTCTGTTGTGCTTTACTTTGTCCTGAAAAGGAAACAAAAGATTCGGGATAAATTCAAGTAACCTGCCTTTCGAAATTGGAGATCAATCATGGTGCGAAATTTTATATCTGTTTTATTTTTTGTTTATTCGGCTTTTTTGTTTGGACAATCTTCTTTTGAATACATGTTTCGTGTGTATCTTAGCGATAAAGGCGACCACCCGTTTTTGGTTGCCGAACCCGAAAAATTTTTGTCGGAACGTTCCATAGAGCGGAAATTGCGTCAAAATGTGGCGATAGACTCGTTGGATTTTCCGGTTTCAAAGGGGTACCTCGACAGCATAGAAAAAGAGGGCGGAAAAATTGTGGCAAAAAGCAAGTGGTTTAATACCTGCGTGGTACAATTTGCCGATAGTGTTTCCGTAGATCGAATAAAGTCATTGCCGTTTGTCGATTCCGTGAAATATGTGTGGAGAGGACAGGTGTCCGATCGTTTTGATTGGATGCGGCCTCGCCTGCAAAGAATTCGGTGCGAGGATGAACCCGATTTTCATAATTATTTCGGTTTTACCGAAGAACAGTTCAAGGTGCATAATGCCGAAGAAATGATAAAAGCGGGGTTTCGGGGAAAAGGAATGCATGTGGGTGTGGTTGATGCAGGTTTTACCAATTGCGACGTGATTCCTTATTTTGAAGGGATAAACCTTTTCGGATACCGCGATTTTGTTCCTGGAGGCAATATTTTTTCGGCAAACGATCATGGAACGAAAGTACTTTCAACAATGGCCGTCAATCAGCCCAATCTGATGATGGGGTCTGCCCCGGAGGCAAATTATTGGCTGTTTCGTTCGGAAGACAGCAAAACCGAATTCCCTGTCGAAGAAGATTTTTGGGTGGCGGCCGTTGAATATGCCGACAGCGTGGGGGTGGATTTGGTAAATACTTCTCTCGGATATAACGAGTTTGACGATAAAACGTTAAGTTACTCTCATTTTCAACTCGACGGGCAAACAGCGCTTATGACCTCGGCTGCCAATAAAGCATTCGAAAAGGGTATGTTGGTAATCGGAAGCGCGGGTAATGAAAGGAAAAAAAATTGGAGAAAAATTACGGTTCCTGCAGATGCCGAAAATTTGTTGGCAATAGGTGCCATACGAATCGATAGCCTAATTGCTCCGTTCAGTTCCACAGGACCCACGGCCGATGGGCGAATCAAACCCGATTTGGTTTCCGTTGGCTCGGGAACCATTACCATTGGAAGTGATGGTACCATCGGAATGACAAACGGAACTTCGCTTTCTTCGCCTTTTATGGCCGGCCTTATCGCTTCCCTATGGTCCATCAATCCTTCCTTGAACAGGAAAGAATTGGTGGATATCGTGAAAAAATCGTCCAGCCGGTATGCTCATCCCGATACGATTTACGGATATGGAATTCCCGATTTTGGGAAAGCCGTGAAAGATGTGTTGAAAACGTTGGATGCTTTTGATAAAAAAATGATGACCCGGCATCTTGCCATCGTGCCGGATCAATCGGGAAAAAATTATCTGTTGACGCTTTTTGATCCGGTGTTCAGAAACGATTCGTACCGGGTGGGTATGCTTGATGAGGATGGAATTCGAATAGCGGATGCACCGTTCGATGAAAATAATTCGGCAATGTTTTATCTTCCCGAAAAGGTGCGTAAAGAAAACAAATTTATTCATTTCGTTATAGATACTCCTTTAGATCAATATATTGTTCGTATAAAATTATGATTTTCACACAGCAATCATCCGTTTCTTTATCCGAGCTCAACCGTTTGGTTCGCGATGTTATTCGGAAGAATTTCCCCGACACTTATTGGGTACGTGCGGAAACGAGCGATGTGAGGCAAAACCGCAGTGGGCATTGTTATCTCGAATTCATTGAGAAAGATCCGGTAACACAGGCTATTCTTGCACGCTCACGGGGAACGATTTGGGCAAATACTTTCCAAATGTTGTCGACCTATTTCGAATCGGAAACCGGTCAACCGTTTACTTCGGGATTAAAAGTGCTGGTGCGTGTGAGTGTGGAATTTCATGAAATTTATGGCTTTTCTTTGAATGTGGTGGATATCGACCCGACGTTTACCCTCGGAGAAATGGCTAAAAATCGCTTGCTGGTGTTGAAGCGGTTGGAAGAGGAAGGCGTGTTGACGCTGAACAAAGAATTGCCGTTGCCCGAATTGTGCAATCGCATTGCGGTGATTTCGTCGCCAACGGCGGCAGGGTATGAAGATTTTTGCGATCAATTGAAAAAGAATCCTTATGGATTGGTCTTTTATACCAAGCTTTTCCCTGCCATTATGCAAGGTGAAAAGAGTGAGGCTTCCATTATTGCCGCATTGGAAAGAATATATGCATACCGACATCTATTCGACGCCGTGGCCATTATACGCGGAGGTGGCGCAACGTCGGAATTAAATTGTTTCGATTCGTATGTATTGGCAACCCATTGTGCCCAGTTCCCTTTGCCGATAGTTGTGGGTATTGGTCACGAGCGCGACGTAACCGTGTTGGATATAGTGGCACATACTCGGGCGAAAACGCCAACGGCAGTGGCTGAGTTTTTCATTGATCATCTTGCCGGATCTTTTACCGAATTGGTCGATTTGGAGAAGCGATTGGTTACGGAAAGCAGGGAATATTTGCAACAGGAAAAGTTTAAGTTGTCCATGTTGTCAAAAGAAGTTTACCATTTTTCCACGGGGTTTATACGTGATCGGTTGGCTTTAATGAGAGAAACGGCTTTTCGATTGAAACACCTGGCAAATCGGGCGATTCAATTTTTGCAGCAAGAGGAAAAACAGCGCAACAGGCAATTTGCACACGTAGTGAAACAACGATTGCAAAACGAAGCCCATGCTCTTTTGGTGAACGAGCAGTATATTCGGATGGTTTCTCCCGAAAATATATTGAAACGTGGCTATACGATCACGATGAAAACGGGAAAGATAGTTACATCGGCAGCAAAATTGCAGCCGGACGATATGATCGAAACTTTGTTTTGGGACGGTAAAATAGAATCGCAAGTAAAAAAATCGAAAGAATGATGGAAAAATTAACGTATACGGAAGCTAAAAAAGAACTCGAGGCCATTGTGGCAGCAATCGAATCGGGTGAATTGGATGTGGATGCCTTAACGGAAAAGGTAAAGCGTGCATCGGAACTCATCGCATTTTGTAAAGAGAAACTGAAAAAAACCGATGAAGAGCTTCAAAAAATATTGGATGAGATCGATTAAATGCAGGGGAAAATGACACTCGAAAAATCAAGTGTGGTAATTGTTGCCGGAGGCAGAGGATTGCGTGCGGGAGGAGATATGCCCAAACAGTTTCGGCTCATTGGCAATAAACCCATGCTGATGCACACCATTGACGCTTTTTATACATACAATCGTCAAATGAAAATTGTGATTGTTCTTCACCCCGATTATTTTGCGGTTTGGGACAACTTGTGCGAAAAATATCGTTTTACCGTTCCGGTTGTTGCGGTTGAAGGAGGAGAAACCCGATTTCATTCGGTAAAAAACGGATTATCGGTAGTCGAAGACGATGAAATGGTTGCCGTTCACGATGCTGCAAGGCCGTTTGTTTTGCCCGAGGTCATTGAGCGTTGCTTTCACGAATCTTTTCGTTTCCAATGTGGTGTGATACCGGTGGTTGACGAAAAAAACAGTGTCCGCATCCTTCATCCCGATGGTAGCAGCGAGCCATTCGATCGTGACCGGATAAAATTGGTTCAAACGCCACAGGTATTTCCGGCGTATCTACTGAAAAAAGCTTATGATACCGATTATAAATCTCATTTTACCGATGATGCTACCGTGGCAGAGGAAGCAGGTGTCGAAATTCGTTTGGTTGAAGGTAACGAAGAGAATATAAAAATAACAACTCCTTTCGATATGCTGTGGGCTTCTTTCTTTTTGAAAAGTGGGCGCTAATTTTTGCTTTTTGTTTTCAAATTCCCTTGAATCGTCGTTTTTTTATATACAAAATGGGCTTTTTTAGGGAAAGATATTTTCAAAATGTCAATCTGTGAAAGAAATTTACTATTTTTGAGGACGATTTGTACTATAAATTCACACCTATGGGGAAAATTGATAAATTGGATAAACAGATTTTGGAGATAATTTCTCAAAATGCCCGCATTCCTTTTCGCGATGTGGCAGAGCAATGCGGCGTTTCGCGTGCCGCAATTCACCAGCGTGTTCAACGCATGATTGAAAATGAAGTGATTACGGGGTCTGGGTATAATGTAAATCCCCGAGAATTGGGGTATGCCACAACCGCTTATATTGGCGTAAAACTCGAAAAAGGTTCGATGTATAAAAATGTTATACCCGAATTCGAAAAAATTCCGGAAGTGACGGAATGTCATTTCACGACGGGTCCATATACCTTGCTTATCAAACTTTATGCTCGGGATAACGAACATTTGATGGATCTGCTGAATAACCGTATTCAGGAAATACCCGGTGTTGTTGCTACCGAAACAATGATTTCGTTATGTCAGAGTATTAAAAGAGAAGTGCCTATTACACAGGGGACGTAAGAAAGAATCGTTTTTTATATGATTCTTCGGCGTTGCTTTGTATGCGTCTTTTTCCGGAAGGGTATTTCGGTAAAGCATTCAATAAAAAAGCGAAAGTTGAACCAACTTTCGCTTTTTGTCGGGATGAGGTGACTCGAACACCCGGCCTCCACGTCCCGAACGTGGCGCGCTAACCAACTGTGCTACATCCCGAGCTTTTGGGAAGGCAAAGATACTTATTTTTTGCAGAAAAACGATAAAAATTGCGCGGAAGTTGTGCATCGAATAATAAAATCTGTTATATTTGCAAAATGAAATGCGGCAATAGCTCAGTCGGTAGAGCATTAGCTTCCCAAGCTAAGGGTCGCGAGTTCGAGTCTCGTTTGCCGCTCGACGAATTTTTTCCGCCTTACGGCTTCGTTTGCCGTTGGGCGGTTTTTTATTTAAGTTGCAGCCAACAATCTTTTTTCATGTATTTTTTCAATCCCGAAAAACGACCTTGCGTTGGCTAATTTCGCCCCATTCCATACATCGCCGGCTTCTGCAACGAAAATGGCAAAGGATTTCCCTATTTTATGTGTTTTCGCTTGTAGTTAATTTGTTATTGTGTAACTTTGCATCGTCTTTGGTGAAAATAAGGAAAGCTGCCGGAGTGGCTGAACGGGCTTGACTCGAAATCAAGTGTACGGGTTACCGTACCGGGGGTTCGAATCCCTCGCTTTCCGCTAATAATACTACACTATAAATACCGAACGCGAGTGATATTGCGTTTTTTATCGAGACGACTTCATTTTTTTTGCAATCTCTTCATCGCTTATCAGTGAGACAATAGGATGCCCATCGGGACTGTAGTTGGGTATGCGGCAAGCAAAAAGCCGATTGATGAGGTGCGACATTTCTTCAGGAGTTAGGGTCCTGCCATAGGGAATTGCAGCGAGGTGAGCAAGCGAAAGTGCAATTGATTCTTGAATTTCCGATTTTACATCCAGTGCGGTTTCCATACTTTTTTCTATGATGGATCGAATTAGCGATATCGGGTCCGATGAAGCTATTTCAGAAGGAATTCCCTGAATGGCAAACGAGTGATTGCTTAAACTGTTTAATTCGAATCCTACGGCTTGAAGGTCTTCTGCAATTGAAGATAATGTTGCGGCTTCCGATGGCGATAATTCGATGATTTCGGGAAAAAGTACCCGTTGTGAAACGCCTTTTTTATTTTTAATTTGTTCCAAAAAAGTATCAAAAAGAATGCGGATGTGTGCTCGATGTTGATCAATAATCATCAATCCCGATTTAACGGAAGTGAGGATATATTTTTGTTTGTATTGGTAATGGTCGGGTAGAATTTCGGTATCGGCATTTTCATTTTCGGAAGAATAAAATAACCCCGTGTTTGTATTTGCCAATGGATCAACTTGTGCCTCTGTTGGTTTTTCTTTTTTGAATCCTCGATAAAGGGTTTCCCAGTCGAAGTGAGGGAGAGAATTGGGGTGTGTATTTCTTTGTATGGTATGAAAAGGGTTATAGTTGGGGTTTATATTTACTTTGGGCATTGGCGCGGGTTTCGATTCGTCATAAATGGGAATTTCTATTGCATCTTCTCTGTCGAAATCGAGGGGAGGCAAAGCATTGAATTTGCCTAAGGCTTCTTTTACGGTTACCATAAGGATTTGCCAAAGAGCTTGTTCGTTTTCGAATTTTACTTCGGTTTTTGTAGGGTGAATGTTAACATCGAGCGATGAGGGGTCAACTTCAAAATAGATGAAATAATCGGGGTTTTTATTGGGAGGCAGTAGAGGTTCAAAAGCAGTCATTACTGCGCGATGGAAATAAGGATGACGAATAAAACGTCCATTGACGAAGAAGAATTGGTTTGCACGACTTTTTTTGGCACTCTCGGGTTTGGTAACGTAGCCATGAATTTTTCCCAATGTCGTTTCCTCGTTGATCTCGATCAATTGTTGATTGATGTTTTTTCCCACCAGTTGTACAATTCGTTTACGAAGAACTCCGGGCGGTAGTTGCAGTGTCTGAATGTCGTTTTCGATTAGCGAAAATTCGATGTCGGGATTTGCCAATACGAGGCGCTCTATTTCCATGAGAATGTTCCTTCGTTCCGATTCGTTGGATTTAAGGAATTTTCGGCGAGCAGGTACGTTGAAAAAAATGTTCTTGACCGAAATGATCGTTCCTTTCGCACATGAAATAGCTTCTTGTTCTTCTACTTTCGATCCCGAGATCGACAACCGTGTGCCTATTTCGTCTTCTTCTTTGCGGGTTTTTACCTCTACCTGTGAAATGGCGGCAATTGATGGCAATGCTTCTCCGCGAAAGCCCATCGTGGTGAGCGAAAAAAGATCATCCACCTTCTGTATTTTGGAGGTAGCATGGCGCTCGAAAGCCATTCGTGCATCGGTAGCCGACATTCCCTTGCCATTGTCGATTACCTGAATGAGCGTTTTACCGGCATTTTTTATGACAATCTGAATTTGGGTGGCTCCCGCATCGATGGAATTTTCAACAAGTTCTTTAACAACCGATGCCGGTCGTTGAATAACTTCCCCCGCCGCAATCTGATTAGCTATGGAATCGGGTAGGAGATGGATAATATCAGGCATGACTCAACTATTCCGCAGTTTTTAGCTTAAAATCCAAAAAAAGAAAATACCCAATAAAATAACGAGTATCACAATGAGTAACCCGTTATTGGAGAGAAATGAATTTTTCCCTGCTTCTTCGCGTTCTTTGCGGCGCTTGAGGTGTTTGGTCTGAGAAAAAAATTCCCCCCGAATTTCTTCTGCTTGATGACGTTCCTTTTCTTCGGGAGTTAAAGCATTCATATCTTTTTTAATCTCGTAGATGCGTCGATTTAGTTTCTCCACTCGTTCTTCTTCGACGGGATCAAAAAGGATGGGTTTATAATTATATTGGCGGGGTTTTCGGTTGTTGTAAAAAAAGAATAATCCCATAAGTTGTTTCTGTTTTGTGCAAATTTATAAAAAGAACAGTACACTGGCAATAGTGTGCTATTAATCAAATTCTTCCTCTCTAACGAAACGTCGTGGAGGAATTATATTTTCCGAATCTTTGCGTTTAACCTTCCTAAATATATCGTCTTTATTTATTGGACGCAAGTAATCCAGCCAAACAAAGCCTTTCAGTGTTTTATCTTCGGGAGAGGTTTGGCTCAAGGGCGTAGTTACCCCCTTGATAGATGACCATAATTTCAGTTTTTCGAGTTTATTGTCTGCGATATCCATCGACAAGAAAGGACTTTCCGTTTTATTTATTCCGATGATTGTACTGTCTTTTTCCATTAAATAATATAACGATTCGGCACTCCCATCTACCAGGACATGACGCATTTCTCCATCGAGGAACGAGACAGTCATATTTCGTCCCTTTAACTGATTATACTGATCTTCTACCGGTCTTTTTTGAATGCTGAATGCGTAATTTCTCACATAGGCTTTTTCGATGGTGCTGTCATTTAAAAGTACATCGATTCGATCGCCCATCACCTGATTGTCTTCGTTCCAGATCACCGGATCGTTTTTCATGTAAATGGTGGAATCATTCGAGACATAATGCATTGTATCACAAACTCCTTGTAAATCCACCCGATAGAATCGTGCATTTGGATAGGCCTGCATTTCCCTTCCCAGTGAATCGGTAATCATTTTCAAGGTATCGGCATGTATATAAAGGCTGTCTTTTTGCGAATATTCGATAGCGTGTGCGGAGTCGGTTGCGAGCGCAAATTCCGTTTTTTCGTTATAATATCCGTAATTGCCTTTGAGAATAACCTTTTTGATCGTATCCTGAAGGAACATATTTCCATATACTTCCGCAATTCCATTTTTTCGATTGTAATAAATGGTATCTCCTATAAGTATCTGTGTGCTGTCTTTGTCGATCACTTGAGAACGATCCAGCAATTGGCAATCGTCTGTTTCCGTGTTATACCAACCTCGGGTAGTATAAATATACCCGCTATCGGAAACAAGGACAGATGGTCCCATAATATCGGCAATTTTGGTTTCCGTGTTGTATTTAAGCGTTTCGGTATATAATGTAAAATCCGGATTTATTAGTTTTACGTTTTCTTTGAATAACGCTTCTTTGCTATCGGGACTGTATTGTCCCCAAATTGAGGTTAATTCGTTTTCTTCATCAACCAGCATACCGCCATCGAAGTAATAACTGATATTTTCCAGCCGGTCGTAATTCAGACTGTCGGTAAACAGGGTTGCTTGAGGGTTTTCCATCCGTACATTCTCGCGAAGTCGCGCCAATCTTCGGTTGCCGTCGTAATGAAGGTAATTTCCATATACAAAAATAGTATCGCCTTGTTCCATTCGCACGTTGCTGAACGCTTCGAAAATATTTTCCCGCTCATACCAATAGGCACTGTCACAATACATGAATGCTCCTTCGTGGTATAATATGACATTGTCTTTGAGGATTTGGGCATCGAAATTTTTTCTTTTATATAGCATGTCGGCATGCTTGAGCTCGATGATCTTTATATTGGAATTCGACGTTGATTGCGTTGGTGGCGGTTGTTGGGCATGTATACCGGCTATAAGGATAAAAAATATACCTGTTGCTGCAAAGACAATTGTCGAAGGGAATGTTTTCAGATGTTTTTTATTTTTTTTCATTGTTGACGAAAGATCCGATACCTTATTTTATCCATCCCGGGTATTTAAAGTCGCAATTTTTCCATGCAGGATCAATACGCACATATGTGTTTTTTATTTTTTCGCGCAACCATTGATCTATCATTTCTTGCCTGCGGGCATTTTCCGCTAGTGTTTTTATAATTTGATAGTCGTTGTTGAGATTGGCTTTGTGCCCCTCGATGCGGTTAGTTACTTTTACTATTGCGGCAACCTGTTTTCCGTTTTTATTGAGCATGATGAAGGGATCGGATATTTCGCCCACTTTCATGTTGCCGATTACGTTTGCAATATCTTGATTGAGCTCGTCCAATTGAAAACGGGATGTGCCATAGTAGTTGCTCTGACGGTTGGAATTTACCATGATGCCCTTATTGTTGCGGGTGTCTTTGTCGTCAGATAAGAATGTTGCCACTTCTTCAAACGTAAATTTCTTTTCTTCAATAGCGGTTTTAACGGAGTCGAGTCGAAGGAGCGCTTTGTCCAATTCTTCTTTAGGAACTTTGGGTTTTAACAAAATATGTCGGAAATTGGCTCTATCTCCTCTTCTTTCGATGAGTTGAATGATATGGAATCCGTATTCGGTTTCCACAATGTTTGAAACCTTATTCGGATCATTCAATGAGAACGCAACGCTTGCAAACTCGGGCACGAATGAAGAGCGATCGGAAAAACCCAATTCACCCCCTCTTACTGCAGATGCCGGGTCTTCGGAATAAAGCAGAGCCAATGTTGAAAAATCGGCTTTGCCGCTGGTTATTTGTTCGGTAAAATCGCGTAAACGTGCTTTTACCGCATCAATTTCGCTCAAAGGAACAGTAGGGTTTGCCGTTATGATTTGCACTTCTACTGTCGTAGGGATGAAAGGAATGCTGTCCGGTGAGAGTTTGTTGTAGAATTTGCGTATTTCCGACGGAGACAAGTTGACTTCCCCGAATCGTTTTTGCTGAACGCCCTGAATAAGTTGACCCTCACGAACCATTCTACGCGTATCTTCACGAATGGAGCTCATATCCTTCTGAAAATATTCCTCTACTTTCTCTGCCGAACCAATATTGGCAATGTATTCATTTATATACAGCTCGGCTATTCGATTTACTTCGCCTTCTTCAACATTGATGCTATCCAATTTGGCTTGGTCGAGAAACAATTTGTTTACGGCCAATTGTTCAGGTATAAAACAATAAGGATCGCCATCGATTCGTTGATTTTGCATAAGTAATTCTTTGCGATATTCTTCAACTTCCGATTTCAGGATAGCCTCATCGCCTACTACCCAGACAATTTCATCAATGATGTTGTTTTGTGAAATGATGTGTTGAGTAGCAAATAATGCAATGAATAGAAAAAATATCTTTATCACTTGTTTCATATAAATTTTCTCCTTTGAAATTGTAATGTAAAAATAAAGATAATATCATTAATAGCCAAATCGTTTGATAGTTAAAAAGCGTATAAAATCATTCTTCTTCCAAGGTTGCTTGTGCTGCTGCCAATCGAGCTATGGGTACACGATAGGGAGAACACGAGACATAATCCAATCCTACTTTATGGCAGAACTTTATCGATGTAGGTTCGCCTGCATGCTCACCGCAAATACCGCATTTGAGATCGTGACGTGTTTTACGTCCGCGAGCAACTGCTATTTCAACAAGTTCTCCGACTCCGGTTTGATCGATAACGGTAAAAGGATCTTGCTTTAGAATACCTTTTTTTATGTACAGGGGCAAAAACTTACCGGAGTCGTCGCGACTGTATCCAAAGGTCATTTGCGTAAGGTCGTTGGTTCCGAATGAGAAAAATTCGGCACTGTTGGCTATTTCATTTGCAGTGAGAGCAGCACGAGGTACTTCAATCATTGTGCCAATTTTATAATCGATTGAGTCTCCTTTTTCGGCAAATACCATTTTCGCTGTTTGTTCAATTACCGCCTTTTGAGCATCGAATTCGGTTGCAATACTGGTAAGAGGAACCATGATTTCGGGGATTACTTCAATGCCTTTTTTCTTCAGTTCCAGTGCTGCTTCGAGAATAGCTCGGGTTTGCGTTTCAGTAATTTCAGGATAAAGTATGCCTACACGACAACCACGCAGTCCCAGCATGGGATTTGCTTCGAGCATGCTGTTTACACGAGCGCGCACTTCTTCATAAGGGAGATTCATGATTTTAGCCATTTCTCGTTGACCCGATTCGTCGTGAGGAACAAATTCGTGTAAGGGAGGGTCTAATAGACGAATGGTAACCGGCAACCCGTTCATAACTTTGAAAATCTCCATAAAATCGTTTCGTTGGAGAGGCAATAGTTTAGACAAGGCTTTACGACGGCCGGGTTCGTCTTTGGCGAGAATCATTTCGCGCATACTTTTGATTTTATCCCCTTCGAAAAACATGTGTTCCGTGCGACAAAGCCCTATACCGCAAGCGCCAAATTGGAGTCCAATTGCAGCATCGTGCGGGGTGTCGGCATTCTGGCGTACTTTCAGTCGCGCATATTTATCGGCAAGTTCCATGAGTTCGGCAAAATAACCGGTTATTTCGGCTTCTCTTGTTGGAATTTTCCCTTCGTAAACATATCCAGTAGAACCGTCAAGCGAAATCCAGTCACCTTCTTTTAAGGTACGGTTTTTCACCGAAAGTGTTTTTGTTTTATAGTCGATAATTAGATCGTTGGCTGCCGAAACGCAACATTTACCCATTCCGCGGGCTACTACTGCTGCATGCGAAGTCATACCGCCACGTGCGGTAAGGATCCCTTCGGCAACATTCATGCCTCGAAGATCTTCCGGAGAAGTTTCTATACGGCAGAGAATTACTTTTTTGCCCTCGTTGTGCCACCTTTCCGCATCTTCAGGATGAAAAACGATTTGTCCTGTTGCGGCTCCGGGCGATGCGGGTAACCCCGAAGTGAGAATGGTGGCTTTTTTTAGAGCTTCTTCATCGAACACGGGATGGAGCAATTCATTCAGTTTTTCGGGATCGCAACGTTTGATTGCCGTCTTTTCATCGATATATCCCTGATGAAACATGTCGATCGCAATTCTTACCATTGCAGTGCCGGTACGTTTTCCTGCGCGGGTTTGCAGTATCCATAGTTTACCTTGTTGGATGGTAAATTCAATATCCTGCATGTCCTTGAAATATTCTTCGAGTTTTTGCTCAATCTCGAAAAGCTCTTTGGCGCATTCCGGCATTGTTTCTTCAAGAGATGGATATTTCAATGCCCGCTCTTCTTCCGAAATTCCTTGTAATTTTGCCCATCGGCGGGAGCCTTCGAGTGTAATCTGTAATGGTGTGCGGATGCCGGCTACGACATCTTCGCCTTGTGCATTGATCAGGTACTCGCCGGTGAAAATATCTTCTCCGGTAGCAGGATCGCGTGTAAAAGCGACGCCTGTGGCCGAAGTATTTCCCATGTTTCCGAAAACCATAGCTTGTACATTGACGGCAGTTCCCCATTCATCGGGGATATTGTTTAGCTTTCGATAAAGAACAGCCCGCTCGTTTTTCCAACTATCGAATACGGCAATAATAGCTTCCCAAAGTTGTTCCCATGGATCTTGAGGAAAATCTTTTCCGGTATTTTTTTTGACGGCTTCTTTGAATTGGGCGACTAATGTTTTCAGATCATCAACGGTTAGTTCCGTATCCTGTTTAATTCCTTTTGAAGTTTTCAATTTTTCCAGTATTTCTTCAAAGGGATCAATATCTTCTTTGTTTTGGGGTTTCATGCCCAGTACCACATCTCCATACATTTGTACAAAACGGCGGTATGAATCCCATGCAAAACGTTCGTTGTTCCATTTTTTTGCAATACCTTCAACGATATCGTCATTTATTCCCAAATTGAGTATGGTGTCCATCATTCCCGGCATAGAAGCACGTGCGCCTGAACGTACCGATACCAAACAGGGATTTTCTTTATCGCCAAACTTGGTGTTTGTAATAGATTCAATGTGGGCTATACCTTTTTCGATTTCCGGTTTCAATAATTCGACAATGCGTTTTTTCCCTAATTTGTAATACTCGATACATACTTCGGTGGTAATGGTGAAACCGGGTGGAACAGGAAGTCCGATCAAATTCATTTCGGCCAAATTGGCTCCCTTGCCGCCGAGCAAGTCTTTCATGTCGGCACGACCTTCAGCAGCTCCGTTACCGAAGGTGTAAACTCTCTTTTTTGTTTGATTTTGCGTATTTTCCATACTAATCGAATTGTTTGATGATGTTTTATTGATAAAGAAAACACAAGTATACAATTATTGCTTCTTTGATTCTTGATGTGAGAGAGGTTTGTTTGTCTGTTGAAAATTGTCTTTATTTTCCAGATGTATGTTATAAAGTTGAATTCCCTTGAATAGGTTTATTCTGTCTTGTAAATGGATGAAGCCGGACAATTGCCGTAACGTGTCGTTCGGTATGTATTTCGATGCAGTTATCGAATAAGTTTGATTTGCGGCGATGGATTGGGTTTTGTATATGGTTGTATCGCCATACTCAAGGATAAGCATTGAGGTGAATCGAGGTAGGTTTTGTTGCGATAGCCCGATGACGTCGAAACGGAAATCGAAATTGTTTTGATTGATTTGTTTGGAAATTTCTGCCGTATCCAGTCGGAATGAAAAGCCGGTCCCTGTCCCCATGAAGTCAAAGACATATAATTGGGGAATATAAGAAGGGGATTGGGTCTTTCTTTTTATTTCTTGTTCGTGGGAATGCTGCTGTGCTATTTGTTGCTCGATGTTCTTTTGTTGGCGTAAAATGCGTGCCTTTACCGAGTCGTTGATTTTAAGGTAAATATCGATATGATCGGCATACCAAGAAAGCGATGTATCCCATTGTGCTTCCGTAATTCCGTGTTTGCGAAAAACCTGTTGTATAAAAGCTTCTTTTTTTTCAGGTGTATCGAATGTCGCATAATCGCTTTCTATCAAGGCTTCGGCAATATAGATATCGTACAAGAGTTTTTCCATCTCTTTTTTGCTCAGCACTTCTTTTGGGCGGCTGCAAAAAGAGATGAGCATGGTCGATGCCACAAGAAAAAATACATATACAAAAACTCTATGCTTCACTGTTTATTCCTTTTTCTTTGGCGAGTTTCTTTTGTGCAAGCTTTTCTCTTTCTTTTTTCGATAAAAGAGAGTATGATAATGTTTTGCGATAAAACAGTAATAGTATGATTACTCCAATTGTGATAGATGCATCGGCAATATTAAAAATAAAACGAAAAAACAATACATCTTTTCCTCCTACTAGCGGTATCCAATCGGGGATTGAAGTTTCGATAATGGGAAAATAAAGCATGTCTACCACTTTACCGTGCAACAGAGGCGCATACCCTTCTCCAAAAGGAACAAATGAAGCAATGTGACCGGGATAACTGGCTTCGAAAATAGCGCCGTAAAACACACTGTCTATAATATTTCCCGAAGCACCTGCCAGGATAAGCGATATGCAAACAATAAATCCTGTTTTATAATCTTGTTTGATGAGTTTGTTCAAATAAATAATGATAGCGATAACGGCAATAATACGAAAGGCCGAAAGGAATAACTTCCCTACAGCTTCTATTCCGAAAGCCATGCCGTTATTTTCCACAAAATAAATCTTGAACCACGGGGTTATGTTGATTGAATCATAAAGCCCCATGTGTGTCTTTACCCATATTTTTGTGAGCTGATCGATAAAGAGAACCAGAAAAACAACCAGTATGGCTATAAGGCTCTTAGGTATTTTATTTTTCATATGGAGATGATTGCCTCATATGAATCCACTTACGGAAAAGGGAAAAATTTTTCCCCTTCCGTTGCAATGGATCGATTAATATGCAAGATGTACATTTATTTATTTCTGGCTTTTTTTGCTTCTATGCTTAGTGTGGCGTGAGGTACGGCACGAAGACGTTCTTTGGGAATGAGTTTGCCTGTTTCACGGCAAATTCCATATGTTCCGTTCTCAATACGTATGAGAGCAGCCTGAAGATTTTGGATAAATTTTAATTGACGTTGTGCTAACCTTCCGGCTTCTTCTTTTGATAATGTGGATGCTCCTTCTTCTAAAATTTTAAATGTTGGAGAAGTGTCTGTCGTATCGTTACTGTCGGCATTCATCACCGCTGCACGCAGCATTTCGTATTCGCGTTTTGCCTGTTCCAATTTCTCGTTTATGAGGATTCGGAATTCTTCCAGTTCCTTTTTTGAATATCTTGTTTTTTCGCTCATCGCTTCCTCCTTTTTTCTGTTTTCCTTCTATTTTTTTAATGATGATATTCTAACGCATTTTTCTAGAATTTTGTTCAAATATACACATAAACTATCAATTTTCAATTGATTTTTTTGATAGTAATGGTTAATGTTTGATCGTCGATTTCTATCTTGTCTTCTAAATTTTTAGATGTTAATTGGATGTTGTTTGCCAATACTTGCGATTTGATATATTCTGCATTTTCCCGGATTGCTTCGTCAACCATCGGATTTGCCGATATTTCAAGCGATATTCTGTCTGTAATCTCAAAATCCTTTGCTTTTCGAAGGTTTTGAATCCGATTTACCAATTCACGGGCAATTCCTTCTTTCCGTAGTTCGTCGGTAATGGAGATATCCAATCCAACGGTGATTTTGTCGGAAGTGCCTACCAGCCAGCCGGGAATGTCTTCCGAAATAATTTCAACATCATCCCGGTGTATTTCAATTTGTTGTCCATTTATATTGAAAGTCAGTACGCCGTCCTTTTCAAGTGTATTGATATCGTTTTGAGATATTTCTTGAAGAAGTGGGACGAGTTGTTTCATGATCTTACCGTAACGGGGTCCGAGCTTTTTGAAATTGGGTTTTACTCTTTTTACCAACATTGCGGTGGTAGAGTCGGCAAAATTCAGTTCTTTTACGTTTACTTCATTCAGAATAAGGGATTTTACAGCTTCGATGTTTTGCCTTTGTGTTTCGTCCACCGTAGGGATCATGATTTGAGATAAGGGTTGGCGAACTTTGATGTTTACTTTTCGACGTAAAGACAGAACAATGGACGAGGTTGCCATTGCCAAGTACATTTGTTCTTCGAGCTTTTTATCGATATGATTTTCATCGGCTTTGGGGAAATCGGCCAAATGTACCGATTCAAAATTCTCACTTTCCGTTACCGTTATCAGATCCAGATATAGCTTGTCGGCATAAAACGGTGCAATGGGAGCCATAAGTTTAGCTACGGTAATTAGGCATTGATAGAGCGTTTGGTAGGCCGAAAGCTTATCGTCGGTCATTCCTCCGCCCCAGAAACGTTTGCGATTGAGGCGAACGTACCAATTGCTGAGGTTGTCGATTACGAAATCGGTAATTGCGCGTCCGGCTTTGGTAGGTTCATAAGTCTCCAAGTCTTCATCTACTTCTTTGATAAGCGTATTCAGCTCGGAAATAATCCAGCGATCGATTTCGGGACGTTTCTCGATAGGAATTGCGGGATATTGATCATAAAAATCGTCCACATTGGCATATAATGCAAAGAAGGAATAGGTATTGTAGAGTGTTCCAAAAAATTTGCGACGCGCTTCTTCCACCCCTTCAATATCGAATTTCAGATTTTCCCAAGGTGATGCATTGGTAATCATGTACCACCGTAACGAATCGGAACCGTATTCCTCGATTGTTTCAAAAGGATCTACGGCATTGCCCAATCGTTTCGACATTTTGTTCCCATTTTTGTCGAGCACCAGCCCGTTGGCAATTACATTTTTAAATGCAACACTATCTTTTACCATTGTAGAAATGGCGTGAAGTGTAAAGAACCAACCACGCGTTTGATCGACTCCCTCGGCAATGAAATCGGCCGGATATACTTTTTGGAATTCTTCTTCCGAAATATGAGGATAGAACACCTGACCAAACGGCATTGCACCCGAATCGAACCATACGTCGATGAGATCGGTTTCGCGCTTCATGGGTTTTCCACTATCGGATACCAGAACAATATTATCCACATACGGACGATGCAGGTCTATTTTGTCGTAAGGTATTTCCCGACAATTATCCAGGTCGAGGTCTTCCCAGGGAAGTTTTTTCATCACGCCGGCATCCAATGCTTTTTGCATTTCACTAAACAACTCTTCAACCAATCCGATGCACTTTTCTTCTTTACCGTCTTCCGTGCGCCAGATAGGCAGAGGTGTTCCCCAATAACGACTGCGACTCAGATTCCAATCTTGTAGGTTTTCGAGCCATTTGCCAAAACGTCCTGTACCTGTAGAAGCCGGTTTCCAGTTGATTGTTTGGTTGAGTTCTATCATTCGCTCTTTGCAAGCTGTGGTGCGAATAAACCAGCTATCCAAGGGGTAATACAAGACGGGTTTATCGGTGCGCCAGCAGTGCGGGTAGGGGTGCACCTGTTTTTCTATACGAAATGCTTTGTTTTGCTGTTTCAGCATAACACAAAGATCGATGTCGAGGGTAGGATCGTCTTCCGAAAGTGTTTCGTCGTATTCGTTTTTTACATATCGGCCTGCGAATTCGCCATATAATTCCACATTGACATTATCTTTCACAAAATCGGGATCAAGATCTTCCAATCTGAAATATTTTCCCGTTAAATCGACCATCGGACGAAGGTTGCCGTCTTTGTCCTTCAACATTAATCCCGGCACATTGTATTCTTTCCCCACTTTGGCATCGTCTGCGCCAAAGGTGGGAGCAATATGTACGATCCCCGTACCGTCTTCTGTGGAAACAAAATCAGCTGTAACTACCCGAAATGCATTATCGGAAGCTTTTACCCAGGGTATCAATTGTTCATAATGCATCCCTGCAAGCTCCGAACCTTTCCATGTTTTTTCCAATACCTTAAAAGGAATATTTTTATCGCCGGGTTTGTACTCTGTCAGGGATAAATTTTTGTTCTTCTCGGGGAAATAGGCCGGTATCCGATCCTTTGCAAGTACAGCGGTCATGGGTTTCCCCGTATAGGGATTGTAAGTTTGTACTGCCGCATATTCAACATTGGGGTTGACGGCCAATAATACGTTGGACGGCAACGTCCACGGTGTGGTGGTCCATGCCAAGAAAAAAGCCTCGCCGAATTGTGCCATTTCGGGGAATGGATCCGTAATCTTGAACTGGGCTGTGCAAGTCGTATCTTTTACGTCACGATAACAGCCGGGTTGATTCAATTCATGCGTACTCAGACCGGTTCCGGCAGCGGGGGAATAGGGTTGTATGGTATACCCTTTGTAAAGATATCCCTTGTTATATAAATCTTTGAGCAAATACCAGAGAGTTTCGATGTAACGGTTATCGTACGTTATGTATGGATTTTTCATGTCTACCCAGTAACCCATTTTTCGGGTGAGGTCTTCCCATTCTTTGGTATATTTCATTACTTCCCTCTTGCAGGTAGCATTAAATTCTTCCACGGAAATTTTTTCCCCGATATCTTCTTTGGTAATACCCAACATTTTTTCTACCCCCAATTCTACGGGCAAACCGTGGGTATCCCATCCGGCTTTTCGGTTTACAAGGAATCCTTTCATGGTTTTATAGCGGCAGAAAATATCTTTTATGGAACGGGCCATAACGTGATGAATGCCCGGCATTCCATTTGCCGAAGGAGGACCTTCATAAAATACAAATGATGGATGTCCTTTGCGAATTTCCAGACTTTTTTGGAATATGTCTTTTTCGTCCCACGTTCTTAATATTTCCTTGTTGACCTTTGAAAGATCCAATTGATTATACTCCGAAAATTTCTTTTTCATATTTTAAATTGTGTCCTCTTATAAAATTAAATTGCAAAGGTAGTGATAAATTGAAAATTAGCAATCAAAAAATCTCGGTTAGTGAGAAAATTGACTAACTTTGGATCGTTATAAAAAGCAAACAAGGATATGAAAAAAACAAAGAATCCAGGAAATTGCAGGGAATATGCCGGTATTCTGCACAGGCGATTTCAATGCAATTCCCGATGACGAACCCATTCAGATCATTTACAACGACGGCAGTCTAATGGATTCCTACCGGGTTACACGGCAACCTCCTTATGGAACGGAAGGCACCTTCCATTCTTTTAATGTGAATTCGCCTATGAAAGACCGAATAGACTATATTTGGGTAACAAAAAACATTACGGTTATTAAATATGGCACGCTCAATGAACAACAATATGGGCGATTCCCTTCGGATCATTTTCCGGTAATGATCAAAGCCGTTTTTTAAAAAACGTTATGCCAGTTTTGCCAACGCTTCTTTTATACGGTTAATTGCTTTGGCGATATTTTCCTCGGACGTCGCATACGATAATCGAATGCATGTGGGTGCACCAAATGCAGCACCACCTACGCAGGCTACATGTCCTTCTTCGAGCAAATACATGGCAAGATCGGATGCATTCTTGATGATTTTCCCATTATGTGATTTTCCGAAATAGCTGTTACATTGGGGGAAGATATAAAAAGCACCCATCGGATCGTTGACCTTCAAACCCGGAATGTTGTCGAGAAGGTTCACGATAAGATTTTTTCTTCTTTGGAAAGCTTGACGCATGGTTTCTACGCATGTCTGATCACCGGTATATGCGGCTAGAGCAGCTTTTTGCGAAATGGATGACGGCCCCGATGTATATTGTCCTTGCAAGGTATTGCAAGCCGATGCCAGCCATTTTGGAGCAGCTATCCACCCGATACGCCATCCTGTCATGGCGTAAGCCTTGGATACTCCATTTGCTATGATTACACGTTGTCGAATGTTTTCGAATTGCGCAATGCTTTCGTGTTTCCCGATATAGTTGATGTGTTCGTAAATTTCGTCTGAAATCACGAATATTTGCGGATGAACGGCCAAAACATCGGCCAACTTCTCTAGTTCTTCTTTAGTGTAAACACTTCCCGTCGGATTTGAAGGAGAACAAAGGATAAGTGCTTTTGTTTTGGGTGTAATGGCTTTTTCCAGTTGTTCGGCAGTAATTTTAAAGTTTTGTTCGATGTCGGCTGCTATAAAAACCGATTTTCCTTCGGCCAGTTTAACCATTTCGGGATAACTTACCCAATAAGGTGCGGGAATAATCACTTCATCGCCTTTGTTTATCAATGTCAGTATTACATTGCAAATGGATTGTTTTGCCCCGTTGGAACAGACAATCTGATCGGGTGTAAAATCAAGATTATTTTCTCTTTCCAGTTTTTCGCATATGGCTTTTCGCAAATCAAGGTAGCCGGGAACAGGTGAATAGAAAGTGAAATTATCGTCTATGGCTTTTTTTGCAGCTTCTTTTATGTGATCGGGAGTATTGAAATCGGGCTCGCCGACGCTTAAATTGATTACGTCAATACCCTGTGCTTTCAGTTCATTGCTTTTTTGCGACATGGCAAATGTTTCCGAGGGTGAAAGCGTTGTTATTCGGATAGATAGGGGAGTGTTCATAAATTATATTTTTACTTTTTGAACAAAAATCTGCGCAAATATAATGAAAATTCATTTTCTACGTGATTATTTATGGATTTTTGTAAGGAAAAATGATTTATGGGTTGCAATAAAATAAAAAAACCGCCTGAAAAAGCGGTTTCTGCGGAAGCTGGGGGATTCGAACCCCCGGTACGATTACTCGTACGGCAGTTTAGCAAACTGCTGGTTTCAGCCACTCACCCAAACTTCCGAATGAAGAGTTTGCAAAATCGCTTGCAAATATACGAGTTTGTTTTCAGCTTATCAAAGGAAATTCAAATTTTTCGTGAAAATATTCCTACATTTGCATACTTTTTTGTGGTAAAAATCGGTTGAATGAAAAAGAAATCAAAAAGAAAACGGTATAAAAAAGCAGGATGGATTTTTTCATTGGCAGTATTGCTGATAATTGGTGCTGTTTTTTATTTAAAAAAAACCGTTTTTAAACCTTTCACTCCGGATACGACCGTTTATATCTACATTGATGAAAAAAGAGATTTCGATGATATTGTTCATCAATTGAAGGAAAAAGCCGGTTTGCCTTCAGAAAAAATTTTCAACATGTTGGCAAAGCGAATGAACTATTTGTCTAATATCAAAACCGGTTGTTATGCCGTTAAAAATGGCATGACCATGATCGAGTTGATTCGTATTTTGCGTGCAGGAATGCAAACCCCCGTAAATCTTACTTTCAATAATATTCGCACGAAGACCGACCTGGTTTCGCGACTTTCGCAACAACTCATGCTAGATAGTGTTTCTTTAATGAATGCCTTGAATGATTTGGAAAAAGTCGAGAAATTTGGATTCGATACCTGTACGGTGGTATGTATGTTTATTCCCAATACGTATGAAGTATATTGGGATATCGGGGTCGACAAACTTCTTTCGCGAATGAAACGCGAATACGATATTTTCTGGAATGCTGAGCGCAAAGCCAAAGCCCAAAAGATTGGTTTGACGCCGGTAGAAGTTTCCATCTTGGCGTCCATTGTTGAAGAAGAGGCCACTTATCCCGATGAATATCCGGTTATAGCAGGTCTTTATTTGAATCGTTTGCATAAGGGAATGAAACTTGAAGCCGATCCGACAGTCAAGTTTTCCGTTGGCGACTTTTCGTTGCAGCGCATTCTGTTTAAGCACTTGGAAGTGGACTCGCCTTATAATACATATAAATATGCCGGATTACCGCCGGGACCCATTCGTATACCCTCTATCGAAGCCATTGATGCTGTTCTTTCACCTCAACAGCATGGTTATCTGTTTATGTGCGCCAAAGACGATCTTTCCGGGAGACATAATTTTGCGTCTACACATACAGAACATGCACGCAATGCGGTACGCTATCAGCGTGCACTCGATGAAAGAAAAATCTACTAAAAAGTGATTTCGTCGGGATGAGATCCAACCCGTTGATCTTTATTCAGTGAACTAATTCGTTTCATGTCTTCTTCCGATAGTTCGAAATCGAAAATATCCAGGTTTTCTTTCTGGCGAGATAAATTCGATGATTTGGGAATTACTACAATACCGCGTTGGATGTCCCACCGCAAAACCACTTGTGCGGGTGTTTTCCCGTATTTTTCGGCTATCTCTTTAAGAATAGGTTCTTCAAGCAAATTATTCTTCTTGGCACAGAAAGGGCTCCATGCTTCAGGAACAATGTTTTTTCCATGCAAATAATTCACGAGTTTTTCTTGAGTCAGGTAAGGGTGAAGTTCAATTTGATCTACCGCGGGGATTACCGATGCCGTTTCAAGCAGTTCATCAAGATGATGTTCGAGATAATTGCTGACGCCTATGGCTCTTACTTTTCCGCCGGCATAGATTTTTTCCATTTCTTTCCAAACAGAAACGTATTTTCCTTTCACCGGCCAATGTACCAGATACAAGTCTACGTATTCTGTCTTTAGCCGTTGCAAACTGGCTTCAAAAGCGCCTTGCACATTGTCTTTCCGTATATCGTCGTTCCATAGTTTGGTGGTCAAAAAAATTTCTTCACGCGGCACACCACTATCTCTGATAGCTCTTCCCACAGCTTCTTCGTTTTCGTATATCATTGCTGTATCGATATGTCGGTATCCCACATCGAGAGCCATTCGTACCGTTTCGTATGCAATTTTGTCGTCGTTTAACCGAAAAACACCTAGTCCCACATAAGGAATTTTTATTCCATTGTTTAATGTTGCGTATTCCATAATTTTCCTCTTTTTTTAGTTGTTGAGTCTTTCCATTACCGTAATTTTGTCTTGTCTTATTTGTTCGACCAACGATTTTATACTGTCAAATTTTTTATCAGGCCGAATAAAATCAACAAATTCAACAGTCAATGATCGATTATACAGATCGCCTTCAAAATCGAAGATATTGACTTCCATGCTGATTTCGTTATTGTTGTGTAATGTCGGTCGTGTTCCGATGTACAACATTCCTTTGTAAATTTCGTTTTCGAATCGGACAAAGACCGCATAAACGCCTAATGCCGGAATCACTTTATATTTTTCCCATGCCTGAATATTGGCTGTGGGAAAACCGATGGTGCGACCCACTTTATACCCCTCGATAATTTTACCCGAAAATTTGTAATTATAAGACAGCAATTTATTCGCTAATTTGATTTTTCCTTCTGCCAGTAAACGCCGTATCCGTGACGAGCTTACATGACGGTCTTCAAAACGCAGTTCGGTTGCCTGCATAACGTCAATTCCCAATTCGTTGCCATATTTTACATATTCCGGGAATCCCTCTTCCCTGTTATGGCCAAAACGATGATCGTGACCCACAATCAAGGTGTGCACATTGATTTTTTCTTTCAGTGCCTTCTCCATAAATTCTTTTGCTGTCAACGTTGCAAGTTCGACTGTGAAAGGCATGCTCACGCAATAATCGATTCCGGTGGTTTCCAGTTGTTCCAGTTTTTCTTCATATCCACACAAAAGTTTAGGTTGATAGTCCTGTTGTAATACCTTCCGTGGGTGTTCGGGAAAAGTAATTACTGCTGCAGGTAAATTTAATTGCTTTGCCTTTGCTTTTACCTGATTGATTAAATATCGGTGTCCGATGTGTACTCCGTCGAAAAAACCGAGAGTGGCCACCAATGGCCTATGTTCGACGTGCATTTTTTTTGATAAATCGATAAGTTCCAAAACAAGTGATCTTTGTTTGCTTTTGTTCAATAAACGCATGACACCCCTTTTTAGTTTAAAAAGGAGTGAGAAATTCGCCAAAAACGGTTTTTCTTTTTTCTCGAAAATACAAAGTCCTATTCATTATTTCTTTATCTTTGTGAAAAGGTGAAATAAACTGACCCATATTTCATTAATTAATATAAAAAAGAAGATCATGAAAACGAAAATTTTATTTGTTTGCGTTGTAATGGCGGGAATATTTCTTGTTTCCTGTAAAAGTGGAGAAAAAAATAATGTGTTGACGGCAGCCGAAGAGGCCGAGGGGTGGGAATTATTGTTTGATGGCAAAACCTTGAATGGTTGGCGCGATTACAATGGCGATTCGTTGACCGCTCCATGGACAGTTGAAGATGGAACGATTCGTGCATTGGGTGGAGGCAGCGATGCGAGTGGTTACATTGTAACCGATGAAATTTATGAAAATTTTGAGTTGGTTTGGGACTGGAAAATTGCCAAAGGCGGTAATAGCGGCGTACTGTATCATGTTGTGGAGCATCCCAAATTTAATGTACCATACATTACGGGTCCTGAATATCAATTGATTGATGAGGAGAATTTTCCCGAACCGCTTGAAGAGTGGCAGAAAACGGCAGCCGATTATGCCATGTATGTTTCCGATCCAAGCAAGAAAAAATTGAACCCCGCCGGAGAGTGGAATACTTCGAAAATCGTTTTCGACAACGGCCATGTCGAATATTGGCTTAACGGTGAAAAAGTGCTTGAATTTGAGGCATGGACAGACGAGTGGTTTGAGCGAAAAAACAGCGGCAAATGGAAAGATGCTCCCGAATACGGATTAGCACACAAGGGTGTTATTTGTCTTCAGGATCACGGTTCGGCCGCCTGGTTTCGCAATCTCAAGATTAAAGAATTGCCCAGAAAAACAAAAGAGGTAACGCTTTTCAATGGCGTCGATCTACATGGTTGGGAAGTATACGGGACCGAGAAATGGTATGTCCAAGATGGCGTTTTGGTATGCGAAAGTGGTCCTGAAAAAAAATACGGTTATCTTGCAACGCGCGAGTACTACGATGATTTTGATCTTACTCTTGAGTTCAAGCAAGAATCCAATGGGAATTCGGGCGTTTTCTTCCGTTCGTTTATCGAGCCCGGCGAGATTATTAACGGTTGGCAAGTGGAAGTTGCACCCAAAGGGCATGGTACAGGCGGTATATATGAATCCTATGGAAGAGGATGGCTGGCGCAAATTCCGGAGGAGAAAGAAGATGTCTTGAAAGAGGGTGAATGGAATACTTTACGCATACGTGTACAAGGCGATAATGTAAAAACATGGTTAAACGGTGAAGAAATGATTGATCTAAGCGATGAAAAAATCGGCAAAGGTCAAGGTCGCATTGCGTTGCAGATACATGATGGCGGCGGTATTAAAGTACTCTGGAAAAATTTTCAATTAAAAACGCTATAAAAACACAATTCCAGGTTAATTGACCCGTTGAGCAACATCGAAAACGCTCAACGGGTTTTTTTGGCATCTTTTTTGTACAATAAATTATAAACCAACAAAGGTTATTTTCTTAGACGATAGTTTTTTACGAAAAAACAAACTATCTTTGTATTGCAAATTTACAGAATAGCGAATGAGAGAAAAAAACAGGTTATTAGAAAGCATAATAAAAGGAATACAGGAAAAAAAGGGGAAAAACATCACCACTATAGAATTGAAGGAGATTGCAGGAGCAATCTGCGATTATTTTGTTATTTGTGAAGGAAATACTCCTATGCAGGTTTCGGCTGTCGCTGAATCTATCGAAGAGGTTGTATGGGAAAACACGAATGAAAATCCGCTCAGAATACACGGTCGACAACGGGCAGAATGGATTGGCATGGATTATGGCACCATTATTGTGCATATTTTTTTGCCTGAGTTGCGTGTTTTTTACGATATCGAACATTTGTGGGCTGATGCTTTTCTAAAGACTATTCCCGATGTAGAATAAAAACTTATTTCTTTTAAAATTGTTACATTCGTACGTTATTAATTTTTTCTTGGGGATAATAAATAAATGGATAAAAACAATAAAAATTCGAATAGACAACCACCCTTAAACCCTAATAAAGGCAATAAACCTCCAAAATCATCTTTTAACGCATACTGGATTTATACCCTTATTTTTGTAGCCCTGTTGGCGTTATATTTTTTTGGTGGAAATTCTTCGGTAAAGGAAGTATCATGGTCTGATTTTCAGAAATATGTAAATGAAGATCGGGTTGAGAGTATTGTTATTTACAGCAATAAAGAGATAGCCGAAGCAAAAGTAAGGAAGGAATCCGCAGGTTACATTTTTGGAGAAGATGTAAATGCTGCCGGGAAAAATCCCGTTATTACGGTTCGTATCCCATCTGCAGAAGGTGCTTCGGAGTTTATCGATAAAGTAAAATCGGAAAAAGGGTACAACATTGAGGTGCGTTTTGACACCACATCCGAAATATGGGGAATTCTACTTACCGCCGCTCCTTTCATTTTGTTGATTGTTTTCTGGATTTGGATGATGAGAAGGATGCAAAGCGGCGGGGGTGGCGGAGGTGGAAATATTTTCAGTGTCGGGAAATCCAAAGCCCAGCTTTTTGACAAGGATGCAGGTGAAAAGGTCACTTTTAAAGATGTTGCGGGGCTTTCGGAAGCCAAGGAAGAGGTTAGGGAAATAGTGGAATTTCTTAAACATCCCAATAATTATACCCGATTAGGTGGAAAAATCCCTAAAGGCGCATTGTTGATAGGACCTCCCGGTACAGGGAAGACCTTGCTGGCAAAAGCTGTTGCAGGTGAAGCTGATGTGCCGTTTTTTTCTATTTCGGGATCCGATTTTGTCGAAATGTTTGTTGGAGTGGGCGCTTCACGAGTACGAGACCTCTTTCGTCAGGCAAAAGAAAAAGCCCCGTGTATCGTTTTTATCGACGAGATTGATGCTGTAGGGCGTGCTCGCGGCAAGAATGTCAATTTTGGTGCAAATGACGAACGGGAAAACACCTTGAATCAGCTTCTAACCGAGATGGATGGCTTCAGTTCGAATAGCGGGGTTATCATTCTTGCAGCAACCAACCGCGCCGATGTGTTGGACAAGGCTTTGCTGCGTGCCGGTCGTTTCGATCGTCAGATCTATGTGGAATTGCCCGATTTAAATGATCGTAGAGAAATATTCAATGTTCATCTTCGTCCGATTAAAATTGATGAAACGGTAGATGTCGATTTCTTGGCTCGCCAGACACCCGGTTTTTCCGGTGCAGATATAGCCAATGTATGCAATGAAGCAGCATTGATTGCTGCACGCAGAAAAAAGAAGTTTGTTCAAAAAGAGGATTTTTTGAGCGCTGTTGATCGTATAGTTGGGGGATTGGAAAAGAAAAGTAAAATTATCACGCAGGATGAAAAACGCTCCATTGCTATTCACGAGTCCGGTCATGCGACGTTGAGTTGGTTCTTGAGATATGCAAGTCCATTGGTTAAAGTTACCATTGTTCCGCGAGGAAAAGCGTTAGGAGCAGCATGGTATTTACCGGAAGAGCGGCAAATTACAACCAAAGAACAAATGCTCGACGAGATGTGTGCGTTACTAGGTGGTCGTGCCGCAGAAGAATTATTTACAGGAACCATTTCATCGGGAGCAATGAATGATTTGGAAAGGGTTACCAAACAAGCGTATGCGATGATTATGTATATGGGTATGAGTGAGAAATTGGCAAATTTGTGTTATTATGATTCTACCGGTCAGGAATATCCTTTTTCCAAACCATATAGTGAGGAAACGGCTAAATTGATCGACAGTGAAGTAAAAGCCATGATATCGGAACAATATGAGCGAGCAAAGGCTATTCTTTTAGAGCATAAGGAAGGTCATGGCAAACTTGCTGAAATTCTTTTGGAAAAAGAGATTATTTATGCCGAAGATTTGGAAGCGATTTTTGGCAAGCGTCAATGGATTTCTCGTTCGCAAGAGATTTTGGAAATTAGTAAGAATATGAGACCCGACGATAATATCATTCGTTCGAAACCGCAAGAGGTAAATCCTTTTGCTGACGCGAATCTCAATTCAGCTTCGACACCTCGTTTTTCCAAAGAAGGAGAAGAAACAAAAGTGGAGAAATTTTCAGAAAACGAAAAAGATATCGATATATCCGAAAAAGAAGAGTAATTCGTTTTTTATGTCGCAACAAGGGCATCCAAAATTGCTTGGATGCCCTTGTTGCATAATGGATGTTTTCTTTTTATTGTTTTTAGTTTTTCTTAATAAGAATCAATCTAAATTATACTGAACAATATGCATGTCTTATTCGTTATAGTGATAGACATCAAATGTGGCTAATAAATGTATTCTCATTGAGTGGGGATTAAGTGCAATGGGCATGTTGATGTACCTTAATTTACATACTCAACGCAACGATAATATTAACTCTAAAAACAGTAAAAGTATGAAGTTTGAAAAAGTACCGCTTCCTTATGCACCCGATGCTCTTGAGCCGGTTATTAGCAAAACGACAATTGAATTTCACTATGGCAAACATCATCAGGCTTATGTGGATAATTTAAATAGGCTGATTGTAGGAACAGAATTCGAGAATGCCGATTTGGAAACGATTGTGAAAGAAAGTGATGGGGCTATCTTCAATAATGCAGGACAAGTTCTGAATCATGATCTTTATTTCACGTCATTTTCTCCAAACGGAGGTGGGAAGCCAAAAGACAAGTTGGCTCAAGCGATTGATGAACAATTCGGTTCATTTGAAAAATTTCAGGAATTATTCAACGAAGCCGGAGTTTCATTGTTCGGTTCAGGTTGGGTTTGGCTGGCTAAAGACGGGGACGGCAAGCTTTCCATAGAAAAAGAAAGCAATGCCGGCAATCCGATAAGAAAAGGATTGACCCCGATCTTGGGATTTGATGTTTGGGAACATGCTTACTATCTCGATTATCAAAACCGCCGGGCCGATCACTTGAAAGAATTATGGAAGATTATAAACTGGGACGTTGTTGGCCAACGTTATGAATTGAAAGCAGTTTAAATCCGGTAACATTGACACGTTTGATATGGAAATAGAGATGTTGAAACAACCGACATCTCTATTTTTATATTTTTAATCGTATCGCTTAATTTAAAAATCTTCTTCGTAGTAATCGATCGTGTTTTTCGAATCGTTGTCGCTGCTGCCATTTTCGTTATTTGCAGCGTCTTTCACTTTGTTGAAGTGGGTGGATGGTATATCCATATCCCGATGAACCAGCGTGTCTTTTACTATTGCATGAGGATCAAAATCTTCGAAATCGAGTGTTTCCCAAAGAACATCTTTTAGCTTTTGGATGCCGAAACCTGTAATGGAAGAAATAAACACATAAGGAATATCGGGTAAATCTTGTGTAATTTTTTTCATTTGCTCCTCGTCGATCATATCCGATTTCGAGATGGCCAAAACGCGGCGCTTGTCTGCCAGTTGAGGGTTGTATCGTACAAGTTCGTTTACCAGTGTATCGTATTCTTTGTGGATATTTTCGGAATCAGCCGGAATAACAAAAAGCAACAGCGCATTGCGTTCGATATGTCGCAGAAAACGTAATCCGAGCCCTCTCCCTTCACTTGCTCCTTCGATAATCCCGGGTATATCGGCCATCACAAACGATTTTCCATCACGATATTCCACCATTCCCAAAATTGGCTCCAATGTAGTGAAAGGATAATCGGCAATTTTGGGTTTTGCCGCTGAAACTACCGATAGGAGGGTTGATTTCCCTGCATTGGGGAAACCTACCAGCCCCACGTCGGCCAGAAGCTTTAGTTCTAAAATTATCCAGCGTTCCTCTGAAGGCTCACCGGGTTGTGCATAACGTGGCGCTTGATTGGTAGCCGATTTGAATCGGGCATTTCCTAATCCGCCCTTCCCGCCTTTCAGCAGGATGACTTCTTGTCCATGCTCGGTTATATCGTATAAAAACTCACCTGTATCTGCATCATAAACTATTGTTCCGCAAGGTACTTCGATGATTTTACTTTCTCCTTTTTTTCCCGAGGATTGGTTGCGCGAGCCGCTTTCTCCATGTCCTGCAAAAATATGGCGTTGATAGCGCAGGTGCAATAGCGTATGATAATTGCGGTTCCCTCGAAGGATGATATTTCCCCCGTCACCGCCATCGCCTCCGTCGGGTCCGCCTTTTGGAAGGTGTTTTGCTCTATGGAAATGCACAGAGCCGCTACCTCCTTTTCCGGAGCGACAAAATATTTTCACATAATCAACAAAATTAGATTTTGTCATTCTTTTTTCTCCGCCACAACTTTGTCGACTGCCTCTGCAATCGAAGCAAAAATCTCTTCGATCGATCCTTTTCCCGAAATTTCCACCAGTTTACCTTGTTCTGCATAGAATTCCTTTAAAGGAGCAGTTTGGTTATAATAGACTTTCAATCGCGATTCAATGGTTTCGCGGTTATCGTCGGAACGCCCCATCAGTTCGCCTCGTTTGAGCAATCGGTCGATAAGTTCTTCATCGTCAACCTCAAGACTGATCACAATGGATATTTCTTGACCGAATTTTTTCAGTATTTCATCAAGAGCCTCTCCTTGAGCCAGCGTTCGAGGGAATCCGTCGAAGATAAATCCTTTTGCTTCCGGATTCTTTTTGATGGTATCCTCCAGCATACCGATGACCACTTCATCGGGGACCAATTGACCTTCAACGATATAATTTTCGGCCATTTTCCCTAAGTCGGTTTTTGCAGCCATCTCTGCTCTCAACAAATCCCCTGTTGAGATGTGTATCAAACCGTATTTATCTTTCAGATGAATGCTTTGAGTTCCTTTCCCCGAACCGGGTGCTCCAAAAATAACAACGTTCAACATAGTTTACCGTTTAATTATATGTAATTACTATTTCTTTTTCAAAGATACACCATTTGTTCCTTTTAAGGAAAAAACGCGAAAGCGAACGATTAGCTTTCTCAATTGAAAAATAAAAACGACACTTTGGAGTGCCGTTTTTGCTTGTTTTAGAGGTACCTGGCGGATTTGAACCGCCGTAAACGGTTTTGCAGACCGCTACCTAGCCACTCGGTCAAGGTACCAAGAATTGGTAACTGCAAAGATAATACAATTTCCCGATTTCATAAAACAAAAGCCATTATTTTATGCAAAAAGGCGTTTGAATGCTTCCTCGACTTTGCGTACCGTTTCAATTTTTATTGTTGTTTTTGTAGTAAAACCTTTTAGGTTATGTGCCGGGATGAGAATAGATGAAAAGCCGAGTTTTTCTGCTTCAAGGATGCGTTGTTCGATCCGGTTAACGGGGCGGATTTCTCCCGATAGTCCCACTTCGCCGACCAAACAAATGTTTCTGTCTATCGAAATATCGAGGCTAGACGATAAAATGGCACTGATTACCGATAAATCCAGTCCGGGATCATTTATTCGCAAGCCTCCTGCTATATTCAAAAAAACATCCTTCTGCGAGAGTTTGAAACCTGCCCTTTTTTCCAATACTGCCAGCAGCATGTTCATTCTTCGGATATCGAAACCTGTGGACGAACGTTGCGGCGTACCATAGGCTGCAGTGCTTACCAGAGCCTGAGTTTCGATCAGAAAGGGGCGGATACCTTCGATAACGGCAGCGATACCTACGCCGCTCAGGCCTTCATGGTTTTGGGTGAGCAGCAGTTCCGATGGGTTGGTTACTTCGCGTAGGCCCGACGAGCTCATTTCGTAAATGCCGACCTCGGATGTGCTGCCAAAACGGTTTTTTATGCTTCGTAGAATACGATACATATAATGGCAGTCGCCTTCGAATTGCAAAACCGTATCCACAATATGTTCCAGAATTTTAGGTCCCGCAATGTTCCCTTCTTTGGTGATGTGCCCAATCAAGATGACGGGTATACCCGATTGTTTCGCAAACTTCAAAATCGAAACGGCGCATTCGCGTACTTGAGAAATGCTTCCCGGCGATGATTCCAATACATCGCTGTATACCGTTTGAATGGAATCGATTACAACCAATTGGGGCAACGTGTTTTTGATATGTGTAAAAATCTGATCGAGATTTGTTTCGCAAACGATTAGGCAGTTATCGTTTGCGATTCCGATTCTATCGGCACGAAGTTTTATCTGTCGTGCACTTTCTTCTCCCGACACATATAGCGAACGTATATGTTGCAGTTTCAACAGGCTTTGCAGCACCAAGGTAGATTTTCCGATACCCGGTTCTCCGCCGATCAGTACCACCGATGCCGGGACAAGCCCTCCGCCAAGTACGCGATTCAATTCGGCATCGCAAAGATCGATTCGTGGTTCTTCGTCGGCGTTTATTTCGTTGAGTGGCAATGGCTGGCTTTTTATACCGGAAAAAGAACGCATATCTTCTTCTTTCGAGAAATCGTTTTTGCCAACGAGTTCTTCTACGAATGTTCCCCATTCGCCACAAGCCGGACAACGCCCCATCCATTTGGGTGACTCATTGCCGCAATTGCTGCAAAAATAAACCGATTTGAGTTTTGCCATAGTTCTTTCTCGACAAAGTTAGGGAATATTTGTAAGTTAAACGCTTTAAATGAAGGCATATCCTCCTATTTTACCGCAAAAACACACAAATTATCATGAAATAATTTTAATTCGAGACCAATAGTCGATTTGTTTTGTGCACGTGATTTCGATAGTTGACCGGAAGGGAAAAGAAAGCGACGTTGTGTTTCTTAAAACTCGATTTTCAATTGTTTTTCAAACAGCGCAAAAGTTTTGCGGTGGTGAGGAGTAATGCCGTACTTTTTTATTGCCTCGCGATGTAAGCGTGTGGGATATCCTTTGTTTTGCGCCCAACCGTATACCGGGAATTCGGTATGAAGATTTTTCATATACCCGTCTCGGTAGGTTTTGGCCAAAATTGAAGCGGCCGCTATCGACATGTATTTTCCGTCACCTTTTACAATGCATGTATGGGGAATATTTTTGTACGGACGAAAACGGTTTCCGTCTACCAGAATATGTTGTGGTCTTACAATAAGTTTGTCCAGTGCCTTGTGCATGGCTTTTATCGATGCCCAAAGAATGTTCATTTCATCGATTTCCTGCGGCGAACACGATGCGACGGCAAAACACAGCGCCTGTTTTTCGATAAGGATTCGCAGCTCGTCGCGGTCGTTTTCCGAAAGTTGTTTGGAATCGTTGAGTTTGGCACATTCAAACTCCGGAGGGAGGATAACGGCGGCGGCAAAGACAGGTCCTGCCAGACATCCGCGCCCGGCTTCGTCGCAACCGGCTTCCGTGCAATTGCTATTCATACGGCATGCCAAATGTGGGAACGCTTTTGGTTTCATAAGGCAAGTTCCACATTGTTGTCGGCAGGCGGGTAATCCGGTTGGAATGAAGTTGGTTCAAAATTTTCCTGCCCCATTATTTTCCCGAAAATTTGTATTGCCTGCAACATTTCTTCTGTCAAATGTTCATCTCCGCAAACGTGCAACAGGTTCATTTCAACGATAACATCGATAAGCGCCTGTCGGATTTCCTTGGGTAAAGGTATGTTGAGGTTGTTTATTTTTGATGAAGCCGAAGCTTCGGTTTGTTTACGTAGTTTTTCTCTGTATTCAGCTGCCAGTTGTGGTTTTGAAGGAATCGAATTTACTACGTGCGTGTTTATTTTCAGGGTATTATTCTCGAGAAGGATAAGACGGTATGGGAAGGGATATTGGGCCAGACTCCCGGTTTCCACATCGGTAATCGTATTCCCTGCGGGTGACGTGAAAGAGGTGATATCGTTGGCATGAAAGTGTCCTGTAAAAACAATTTTCAATCTGTTGTCTGCAAGAATTTCTGCATTTTTTTCCCAGTCATCAATCAGATATTCCGAAAAGAATGCACTTTGATAAGGCATGTGTTCCACCAAACCGTGATGTATCATGCCAATTACGTCGATATTTTTTTCTTTTGCTTCGTGGAGAATGTCCAATGCCCAGTTGAGAGTTTGTGGAAGAATTCTTCCGGATGAAATGGATGAGGTGCGGTATTCGTTGTATCGATTGGTGTCGAAACACAGCAGCCATAGCGAATCGTTTATGAATGCAAGGTAACTCAGCGAAGCGGTATCGCGTTTCACGGCTTTTCCATAGCCGAAATCGGAATAGATTGCCGCGAATTCTTCGGCTGAAACGCTCTCTATGGGTTCGGCTTTGTCTCCAATGTACTTTTTTGCCGTGGGAACATTGATATCATGATTACCCGGAACAACAAATACTTGCGTACCGTTTTTGGTTAACGGCAGGAGTTTTTCTTTAAAATCCAAATGGCTTTGTTTTTCTCCGCTGTTGGTTATATCGCCGGGAATGAGCAAAATATCGGGGCATTCATCGAGCAAATCGTTTATTACTTTATCCAATACCGCGTGAAGATCTTCCGTATTCCTTCCCGTTGCCGTTTCGTATTTCTCCAAAGCGGTACCTTTTCCTGCGAGTTGGGAGGATAGATAATGCACATCGCTCACAACGGCTATCTTTATCGGTTCTATTGTCCAAACCGATACCCAAGAGGTTAGGAAAAGCAGAATATATAAAAATCGTTTCATTGAGATGAATTATAAATTGAATGGGTTTTTCGGAAGGAAGGGATAAAAATATACCGATACCAATTCCAAAAGTAATTATGTTAAATCAACATCCGATTTGTTGAATAGGGATTGAGTCAAAATCATGGCAATGCATGAAGTTTTTATGAATTAAGTAATCGCTCAATTTCTTCAATATCGGCACGGAATCTTTTATCTACTTCAGCAAGATTTTTTACGGCGTTGCAGGAATGTAGTACCGTGGAATGATTTCTGTTGCCAATTTGAGCTCCAATTTGAGCGAGTGAAAGTTTGGTATGTTTTTTAACAAAATACATAATTACCTGACGTGCTTGAACAATTTCTCTTTTTCGGGATGCAGAGTGGACAAGTTCTTTCTTGATGTTGAAAAAATCACAGACAGTATCTTGGATCTTTTGTACGGTGATGCGTTTTTTTTCCAATTTGAGTGTTTGTTCCATCACTCGTTTGGCAAGACTTATATCAATATCGCGGTCGTTGATGATAGAATGTGCCATCAGCGAAACAATGACACCCTCGAGGTCGCGTACGTTATCGGTAACATTTTCCGCAATGTAATCGATAACTTCATCCGAAATGGACAGCCCATCGGAAAGCACTTTGTGCTTCAATATTTTTTTGCGTAATTCTTTGTCCGGACGTTCCAGGCTTGTCGTCAACCCCCATCGGAAACGTGTTAGCAATCGTTCTTCCATTCCCAGCATATCCATAGGAGCGCAATCGGAAGTCATTACCAGCTGTTTGTTGTTTTGATGCAGGTGGTTAAAGATGTGAAAAAATGTATTTTGCGTTTTTTCCAATCCCGATAATTCTTGAATATCGTCGATAATCAATACATCGATGCCTTGATAGAAATTGATGAAGTCGTTTATTGTATTGAATCGGCGGGCATCGGTAAATTGTATCTTAAAAAGGTGAGCCGAGAGGTAAAGCACTTTTCTTTCGGGATATTTATCGAGGATTTTTGATCCGATGGCGTGGCAGAGATGCGTTTTGCCAACTCCTGAATTACCATAGACAAATAAGGGATTAAAGGCAGTTTTTGCAGGGTTTTCGGCTACAGCTTCTGCGGCCGTGCGTGCCAAGCGGTTGCTTTCCCCTTCAAAAAAGTTGTTGAAGGTATATTTGGAGTTTATTTGGGAATCGAATTCGGGAGTTTCTACGCGTTCAAACGGATTGGGAACTTTTATGGCTATTTTTTTTGCAAGTTTTTTGTCTCCCGATTGTTGTGTTCGGGGTTCGCCCCGAAGTTCCACCGCCGTATTGGTTTCTGTTTCAACTAATACCCGATAGTTGAGAATGGTGCCCTCTCCAATTTCGCGATAAAGTGTTTGCTGAATCAGGTCAATGTATTTTTCCTCAAGATATTCATAAAAAAACTGGCTTGGCACCTGGATTGTCAACACATTATCTTTATAACTCAAAGGGATAATCGGTGCAAACCAAGTGTTGAATGCAGCTTCGGAAATATTATCGCGAATGACGTTCAGACAGTTATTCCATAAAATCTTGAAATCTGCTTTCATTTGGCTATTAAAAATCGTTTTCTTATCGTTTCTTGAGTACAAATTTTGGGAATATTTTTCAGAAAAAAAAATGTGTTTCTTTATTGGAAAAGGACAACAAAGCACAGGGTTAATTATCAAACGGATAGCTTTAAGTATTTAGATGTCAATTATCTACAAAAGCTCCATCCCTGCAAAGCTTTGAAAATCAGTATTCCTATTAAGTGTATAAAAAACTTTGAAAATGTAAAAGCATTTCGTTTTTTATCGCTATATGCAATAATACGAATACTTTTGCGATTTTTATACGAGAAACACTTATTTAGAGTGAATCTAGTTAAATGTTTTTTGAGATAAAAGTCAAATGGGCTTTAAAATTAGAATAGGCGCAATTTTACGCTTAAATATCTTTTCGGATTTTCTCGTATGTCCTCCAGCAATTTTGTTGCGCTATTGATAACGATCACTAAACTGTCATGAAGTTCAGAACCATTTACCAGTTTTCCTACCGAGTTGTTGGGCGAATTAATTTTTTGCGAAAGTAACTTCAAATTTGTAATTGTTTCGTCAAGCGATGCTAGGGTATTGCTTAAATCGGAGTTTTTCAACTCTTCGCTTACTTTTTTCAGATTATCGGTTACGGTTGTCAGATTCAGGGTAATTTCGGGAATTTCTTCTCCTACGGAAAAAACGATTTTGTTTATATTGTGAGCGGTTGTCTGCAACTCTTTTATCGTATTGTTTATTCCGTTGATGGATTCCTTCCATACCGGGTCTGTGAGCAATAGGTTTAATGCCATGATCGTGGAATCGATATGTAACAAAATAGAGTCGGCTTTGGGGGCAATTTTTTCGGCGCTGTCTATCATTCCCGTTGCTCGTCCTCCGATAAGCGTATCCCCGGGATTTAAATATCGGGTGCTTTCGTCGTTGATTTTCAATTTGACCGACGATCCGCCTAGCAGATCTGTGCCAAACTCGAGTCTGCTTCCTTCTTTTATTTTAAATTCGTCATCTAATCTTATTTCTACCGCAAACTTCAGAGGATCGTAACTGATCATTCGAATAGAACTTACCAATCCTACTTGATATCCGTTTACCAATACGGGAGACGAGGTGTTTAATCCCGAAACATCGTCTAAAACAGCTATATAATTATTCTGTTTTCGGAAAATGTCGATCCCTTTCAGAAAATTAATGCCAAAGTAAATTATCGCAAGACTGATAAGGAACGCTAATCCGATGGATGCATTTTTGTTTAATTTCAATTTCATAAATTAGTATGACTACCCGTTGTTTGTTTAAGAATATGACATAAAACGTTGTCCATCCAAATAAAATTTGTATACCTATGGTAATCAACCGGATAAATATTGAGGACAACAAGGGCGCAAGTTACGAAAAAATTTTGAAAACCCTCCAAATGGTAGGAACGAAAATAATTTTTTCGTCTTGTGGAAATTCCGGTATGCACGTAGCGTTTTTTTGCTCATTCCGGAAAGCGATTTTTAAGTTCCATTACCTCCCCCTTGCTATTTTATTCGAACGCCATTTTGGAATTGAACGATAAAAGCGTCTTTAAATTTTGGCTGCACTTCGTGTAATATCGTTATGATTTCTTTTAGGTCGGTAGCACTGCCGTAGGTGTATTTATAAACTGTTCCGTCTTTATAACAATTCACAGGCGACAATCCTTTGAAAACGGGCGAATTCGCTTCATATTTTTGTGAAGAAGTCAGGAATTGAACCCGATATTCGATTGTATTTTCCGATGAAATCGTGTTTTGTGATTGTTTTTGAGGTTCGTTCGAGAAAATTTGGTTTTTTTTATCGTAATCCCGTTTGTATTCATTAAATGCCAGATAAATTGAATTTGCCATGGAGTTTTGCCCAACGGCACTTTTTAGGTATTTTTCGTCGTTCCGATTGCTGATATATCCCAATTCGACGAGAATACTTGGCATGGCTACTTCGCGAAGCACCAGAAAACCCGCTTGACGGACATCCCGGTTTATTCTCCCGGAATTTTTTACCAAACTATATTGAACCAATGAAGCCAGATGAAGGCTTTGTTTGAGGTATTGATCGGACATAAATTCAAAAATAATGTACGATTCGGGTTCTTGTGGATTAAAACCTTCATACTTTTGCGAATAATCCTCTTCGAGTAAAATTACGGAGTTTTCTTTTTTGGCCACTTCCAAGTTGTCTTTACTCCTATGGAGTCCCAAAATAAAGGTTTCCACGCCCTGAGGCGAGTTTCGGTTTTTAGGTACTGCATTGCAATGAATGGAAATGAAAAGATTGGCTTTGGCATTGTTGGCAATGGCTGCTCTGCGATCGAGTGCCACAAAACTGTCGTCTTTACGCGTATAGATCACTTTTACGTCTTTGTGATTTTTTTCTATCAATGCGCCCAGTTTTTTTGCTACGGAAAGCGTGATGTCTTTTTCGCGCGATGACGAACCAATGGCGCCCGGGTCTTTTCCTCCGTGGCCTGCATCAATTACTACCGTAAATCCTTTTGTCTGACCCATACCGGGAAATACGGGGAAAAGCAACCCTCCAAAAATAAATAAGAATATTACTTTTATATGTGTCGACATACCCTCCCTTTCTTTTCACAAAAATAATGATAAAAATCATTTTATTGACAGCATGGGGGCATTAAGGTTTAATGACTTTTTTCATTTCGAAATTTTGCAGTACCTTTGGAAAAATAATTAAACACTTATGAATCATCATTTAATCGCACCTTCTATTCTTTCTGCCAATTTCCTGGAGCTGCGCAAAGATGTGGAAATGTTGAACCAAAGCGAAGCCGATTGGATACATCTGGATATTATGGATGGTGTTTTTGTTCCCAACATTTCTTTCGGTTTTCCTGTGATAAATTCGCTAAAACAGATAACCGACAAGCCATTGGATGTTCATTTAATGATTGTTCAGCCCGAAAAATTTGTTTCGGAAGTGGCCGCAATCGGCGCATATATGATGAATGTGCATTATGAAGCTTGCACTCATTTGCACAGCGTGGTCAAAGAAATCAAAAATGCGGGAATGAAAGCCGGTGTAACATTGAATCCACATACTCCGGTATCTTTTTTGGAAGATATCTTGCATGAGTTGGATATGGTTTTGTTGATGTCGGTAAATCCCGGATTCGGAGGGCAGAAATTTATTGAACATTCGGTAAAAAAGGTATCGGATTTAAAAGAAATGATTCTTCGAAAAAATCTATCTACCCTCATTGAGGTAGACGGTGGTGTTAATCTTGAAACGGGCAAACGGTTGGTTGATGCGGGTGCCGATGTGCTTGTAGTTGGCAATTTTGTTTTTTCTTCCGAAAATCCTATTGAAACTATTCGTCAATTGAAAAATCTGTAAAAATCTTTTTATTGTGTTTTCACAAATGAAGATTTCTGCGTTTGTGCTGAATATGCGATGAACAACATAACTGGAGAAACGCCTTTTTTTCGGTTGCTTGTTCCTGTGGTATTGGGAATTGTCGCAAATGAATTCATTGAGTTTCTACCTTCGGCAGTTTTCTTCTCTTCCATAGGGTTTCTTGCTATGTTGTTATCCTTTTTTATTCCCAAAAATAATGAGTTTCATTATCGATGGATTTTTGGGGCCGGAGTTTTCATATTCATTTTTTCTCTTATTACTTTTCAGTATAAACGGAAAACCGAAGATAGTTCTTTTGGATCGGTCGTTCCGCAGGGTATCTACAAGGGAGTTGTTCATGATATTCCGCAGGAGAAACCCCGTTCCGTCCGGGTGAATACAAACTTGATGTACCCTGTACGGAAAAAAATAATTCTTTATTTGGAAAAAGATGCCGAAAGCAGTGTACTTCGACCCGGCGATGAGATTCTATTTCAAGCCAAGATGCAACCTTTTAAAAATTTGGGCAATCCCGATGATTTCGATTATGTTCGGTTTATGAAAATAAAAGGTTTTGCAGGATCGGCATATGTTCCTGCCCACCGGTGGATGAAAACAGGAAAAAGCATTCGGTCGGTTTACACCTTGTCGCAAAATTTACGAGCCAAGGCACTCGATTTTTATAAATCTTTTGGATTGAACCCCGATGAATATGCCTTTATTGCAGCACTTACCTTGGGATATAAATCGAATCTTTCGAATGATTTGCAAGAAGCTTTTCGTGCATCGGGAACAGCACATGTGCTGGCTGTAAGTGGATTGCATGTTGGGATTATCTATCTTATTCTCAACATGTTTTTTTCTTTTCTGGGTAATTCCGGTAAAAAATTCGTTTTGAAGCAGCTGTTGATTGTTCTTTTTCTTTGGGGTTATGCTTTTATTGCCGGGTTGCCCGTTTCGGTTGTTCGAGCGGCAATTATGCTTTCGATTTTTTGTCTGGGTAAGGCTTTTCACAGGGAAGGATTTTCTTATAACAGCCTTGCGGCTGCGGCGTTTTTCATTCTTGTTTTTGATCCGATGAGTCTTTTCGATGTGGGCTTTCAAATGAGTTTTTTGTCGGTATTTGCTATTTTGTTTTTTAAACCGAAACTCGATACGTTATACACGCCTTCTCGTCGTTCTTTCCTAAAGATTCGGGATCTTTTCACCCTTTCCCTATCAGCACAATTGGGGGTATTCCCTCTTGTTTTGTACTATTTCGGAACGTTTCCCACGTATTTTTTTGTTACAAATTTATTGATTGTACCCCTTATCGGTATGGCAATTTATGCTGTTTTCCCTGTTGTTTTTTTTGGCATATTGAATCAATTGAATCTTGCTGTTTTTCATTCGTTGTTTCGGGCAATGAGTTGGGCACTCAATAAATTGATCGGTTTGATTATACATATAGTTTACGTGTTTGAATCGTTGCCTTGTTCCCGGATCACAAATCATTATCTTTCTTTCGCACAGGTGGTGCTTCTTTTTATCGTTTTGTTTGTCATCGGCAGATACGTGATAAAAAAGCGATTTAGCTACGTTTTTGTCGTACTGGGATCCATTCTTGTTTTTTTGTTTATAAATACCTATAATATCGTCAACATGACTACCGATAGATTTGTCGTTTATAACCGACCCGGAGTGAGTGAAATGGGAGTCGTCGTAAACAATAAAGCAACACCTGTGATGAGAAAAGGGAATAATGTGCTGGCTTATTCTTCGAAACGGATTGTAAGATTATCGGAAAATACATATCGATCGAAAATTTCAGAGAAAACGTTTCCCGTCGATTTTTTGATTTTATCGGAAGATGATTCTTTTTCCATGAACACGTTGAACGATTATTTTTCACCGCAAGTGGTTATTCTTGATAGTTCGCTTTCGAAATATGCCGCCGGTCGCATAACGGAAGAGTGTCGACGATTGCACATAAAAGTACATGATGTAACGCAAATGGGGGCATTTTCCATAAATTTATAGTATATTTGCGGCAAAACCCGATGGAAATCGGATAGTTTAATAGATCGGATGAAAGTAACTGCAATTACAGAAATTATCTCGAAAGAACACGTCGAAAAAGTTCGTTCTTATATCGAAAAATACAATAAAATAGTCATAACCACACATCTTTCTCCCGACGGAGATGCCTTAGGTTCGTCTTTGGCTTTATATCACTATCTTTCTCGTAAAGGAAAAGATGTGAAACTCATTGTTCCTAATTCGTTCCCTTATTTCTTGAAGTGGATGAAGGGGGCAGAGAATGCCTTGATTTATGAGTATAATCCCGAAGCGGGTCGGCGCATCATCAAGCATGCAGAGTTGATTTTTTGTCTCGATTTCAATGTTCTTAAACGGGTTGGCGATATGGCTCCGTTTGTAAAGGATTCCGGTGCCAAGCTGATTTTGATTGATCATCATCCTTACCCTGATAATTCTTTCGATACCGTGATTTCTTATCCCGAGGTGTCGTCCACCAGTGAGTTGATTTTTCGTTTGCTTTATCAATTGGGGGAATACGAAAGTATCGACAAAGATATTGCTGAATGTATTTATTGCGGTATGATGACCGATACGGGAGGGTTTACTTACAATTCCAACGACCCTGAAATATTCGAAATCATCAGCTTTTTGTTGAGAAAGAATATCGATAAAGACGCCATTTACTCAAATGTGTATCACAATTATACCGAACAACGTTTTCGGCTGTTGGGATTTACTTTGTTAAAACGGATGAAAGTCTATAATGATATGCATTCGGCCCTGATTTATCTTTCGAAAGAGGATTTGCAAAAATATAAATCGCCAAAAGGCGACACCGAAGGCTTTGTGAATTATCCGCTGAGTATAAGAGGGGTTGTTTTTTCTACTTTTATTTACGAAGAAAATAATCACGTTAAATTGTCTTTTCGTTCTCGTGGCGATTTTGCCTGTAATGAATTTGCTGCTGAATTTTTTCAAGGAGGCGGTCATTTGAATGCGGCAGGAGGTGAATTTTATGGAACCATAGAGGATGCGATTGCGTTATTTGAAGCAGCTCTAAAAAAACAGGAGTCGAAGTTGAAAAATGCGTCTTCTTGATTACATGAAAAGGATGGTTTTAGATGAGAAGAATCGTTTAATTTTCATAATTAGCTATTTTTTTGAGGTTGATTATTTATTTTTGTAGCGAATTCGAATTTTATTATTAAGAATAAGGATGAAAAAAATAAATTTTATAGTAATCATAATTGCTACTTTCTTGTTTATAGGAAATTCCTGCGATAGTCAGAAAACCTATGCGGAATATTTAAAAGATGAATCCAAAGCCATAAAGCAATTCATTGCCGAAAACGGAATCGTTGTTCTTGCTGAATATCCTGCAGATCGTGTATTCGCGCCGAACGAATTTTACCGCGATCCGGCCACGGGAGTATATTATAATGTGATTGATTCGGGAAGAGAACCCAAAGCTGTTCCCGGTGCAGAAGTGTATATACGATTCAGCGGACTGACCTACTTTATAAATGGTGATACTACAAAATACACAAATATTTATGATCCCGATCCCCAAACGTTGGTTTATGGCAACCCCACCACCTATCCTTGTTATGCCTGGATACTGCCGTTGGGTCATGTGGGGCATTTGGGCAGAGTAAAAATGATTGTTCCGTTTAATTACGGTTTAACTTATGATAAATCCAATTTTCGGACTGTTTTTTACGAGAATTTGCAGTATCGTATAGAAGATATTGATTATCCTGTAAATTAAAATCAATAAAATAGACATGACACTGATTAAATCCATTTCCGGAATTCGCGGAACGATTGGAGGAAAAGCCGGTGATAATCTGACACCGCTTGATGTTGTTAAATTCACGGCTGCATATGCCGCATTTATCGAAAAAAATCGGCAAGGAAAAGAGAGAAAAATTGTTGTTGGGCGAGATGCGCGTCTTTCCGGTGAGATGATTCACCGACTTGTTGTTGGGACACTTAATGGGATGGGGTTTGATGTAGTGGATATCGGTATGGCAACAACTCCGACCACGGAAATTGCCGTTGTGGAGGAAAATGCTGCCGGAGGAATTATTATTACTGCGAGTCACAATCCCAAGCATTGGAATGCGCTGAAATTATTGAATTCGGATGGCGAATTTCTAAATGCCGAGGAAGGACAGCAAATTTTGAATATTGCCGAAGCGTGCGATTTTAATTTTTCTCCCGTTGAAGAGTTGGGGAAAACGATAAGTAAATCTTATCTTCAAGCACACATTCAACATATATTGTCGCTTGATCTGGTGGATGCCGATGCAATCAAAAAGGCCAATTTTAAAGTGGCGGTTGATGCTGTGAATTCTGTTGGGGGAATAGCGGTACCGGAACTGCTGTATGCGTTGGGAATAAAAGAAGTATTCAAATTGCATTGTTCGCCTCATGGTAATTTTTCACACAATCCCGAGCCGCTTCCGCAACATTTGACCGAACTGGCCGATCTGACGAAAAGTGCGCATGCCAATGTCGGTTTCGCTGTTGATCCGGACGTGGACAGGTTGGTTATTTATTGCGAAAACGGAGAACCGTTTGGCGAAGAATATACATTGGTTGCCGTTGCCGATTACGTATTGCAACATAAGCCGGGAAATACGGTATCGAATTTGAGTTCTACTCGCGCTTTGCGCGATATTACCGAAGCACGTGGCGGGAAATATTATGCAGCAGCCGTAGGTGAAGTTAATGTCGTGGCTAAAATGAAAGAAGTAAATGCGGTGATTGGTGGCGAAGGAAATGGTGGGGTTATTTATCCCGCTTCCCATTATGGGCGTGATGCATTGGTTGGTATTGCCTTGTTCCTTACTTACTTGGCAAAATCCGGTAAAAAAGTTTCGGAATTGCGCACTTCTTATCCTGCCTATTATATGGCAAAACAAAAAGTAGAATTGACACCCGATATGGATGTAGATGCTATTTTGGAAGCTATCAAGGAGAAATTCAAAGACCAGGAGATTACAGCTATCGATGGTGTAAAAATTGATTTTCCCGATAAATGGGTACATTTGAGAAAATCGAATACGGAACCTATTATTCGGGTTTATTCCGAAGCCCGATCGGTTGAAGAAGCCGAAAATATAGGAAAACAGATTATTGAAATGATAAAAGGATTCAAATAATTATCTTTGATTTTTCAGGGGTTTTGGTGTTGCTTTGTGGAATATGCAAGCAATGCGAAGATGAGAACGTGAGGTTAACAGTGTTGCGTAATGAAAGACAAACTGATTAGTTATGATGAGATAAGAAAAATTCATCCGATTTTCAGAGGAAAACATGGGGATTATCTTTTCAAATTGATAATGAAAATATCGGGATTGGATCATGTAAATGAAATCTACGATAAGTCAAAACACCTGACGGGCCCTGCTTTTTGCAAAGATGTATTGGATAAACTGGGAATACAACGCATCTTACGAAATGTGGAAGTGTTGGATAAATATAATGACAAGCCATTTATTACCGTTTCCAACCACGCTTATGGGCACATCGACGGCATTGCAGCCATAGAAGTGGTAGGAAGCCGCGTGAAGGATTATAAAATGATGGTAAACTTTGTATTGGGGATGATCGATACCATGTCTGAAAATTTTATTGTAGTTAATCCTTTTAATTCCGATAAAAAACGCGATGTCACGCTCAACGGTATAAAAGAATGCATCGATCATGTTCGTCAGGGACATCATTTGGGATTTTTCCCGGCCGGTGCCATCTCGGATTTTACGAGAAAAGGTTTCAAAATAACGATTGCCGATAGAAAATGGCAGCCTTCGGTGGTTAAGTTGATAAAAAAAGCTAAAGTTCCGGTGATTCCCATGCATTTTTCAGGGGGGAATTCGCCGCGTTTTTATGCTTTGCGTCTTTTGGGTTGGCAGGTACGTACGTTGGGTTTGTGTCATGAATTAAAAAATAAAAGGGGAAAAGAATTGGTTATTACTTTTGGTGAGCCCATCATGCCTGAAGAAATGGCAAAATATCGGGATATAGAAAAACTTGGAGAATTTTTGAAATCAAGGACGTATGCTTTGGGGAATGTCAAATAAATTTATTATTTTTGATATTCCATCCTGTTATTGATTTTATTTTTGCAGTTTGGAGATTCATATATGGGAAAACAAAATATTCAACAAGTAAAACAACGATTTGACATCATAGGCACTTCACCCGAATTGGATCGTGCCATTGATGTGGCCTTACAGGTAGCCCCGACAGATTTATCTGTTCTTATTACAGGCGAAAGCGGGGTAGGTAAAGAAATTTTTCCTCAAATAATCCATCAATATAGTCGAAGAAAGCATGGTCCTTATTTTGCGGTAAACTGTGGCTCTATTCCCGAAGGGACTATTGATTCGGAACTTTTCGGTCATGAAAAAGGCTCTTTTACGGGCGCAATGGCAACGCGAAAAGGGTATTTTGAAGTGGCCGACAAGGGGACCCTTTTCCTTGACGAAGTGGCCGAATTGCCCCTTCCAACGCAAGCGAGATTGCTCAGGGTACTCGAAACGGGAGAATTCATCAAAGTGGGTTCATCCAAAGTGGAGAAAAGCGACGTACGTGTGGTTGCTGCCACCAATATGAATATGGTTCAAGCCGTTGAAAGTGGAAGATTCAGGGAAGATCTCTATTATCGATTGAATTCGGTACCTATCCGCATACCCCCTCTTCGTCAGCGAAAAGAAGATATTCCTTTGCTATTTCATAAATTTGCTACCGATTTTGCGGAAAAATACATGATACCTCCCATTAGTTTAACCAGTGCCGCAAAGGAAATGCTAAAAAATTATCGGTGGCCGGGCAATATACGTCAATTGAAAAATATTACGGAGCAAATTTCCATTATTGAACAAGAAAGAATAATTACGCCCGAAATTTTAAAACGATATTTACCCGACGAAGAAGTGGGGATGGTACCTATCCATTTGTTCGATCCAAAAGGAAGCGGACAAAGAACATTTGCAAATGAACGTGAAATCCTGTATCAGGTTTTGTTCGACATGAAAAAGGATATTATGGATTTGAAGCAAATTGTTGCCACTATTTTGTCTGCTTCGGGCGACAAGATAAAAACCGCTCTTGCTACAGAAAGACCGATGGGCAATCCTTCTTTGGTGCCTCACGACATAACTTCGTTGAATTTTCCCTTTAAATATGATGACGCAGTTCCGGATACTTCTTTTAAGGAAGATGAGTCGAAGGATGATGATGAGGAGGAGATTCAAGAAGCTGCGGAATATGAAGAGCGAGCACTTTCATTGGAAGATGTGGAGAAAGAGATGATCGTGAAAGCATTGGAGCGTCATAATGGCAAGCGAAAACCTGCTGCCAATGATTTAAAAATATCCGAGAGAACATTATATAGGAAGATCAAAGAGTATAAGTTGGAAAATCTATGAAACCCGTCCTATTTTTTGCTTTTGCAGGGATTTGTATTTTGATGGAGTCATGTTCTATTTCTTATGGATTCGACGGGGCATCCATTGATTATAACACGACCAAAACGTTATATTTGGCCAACTTCCCGAATCAAGCGCAGTTGATATATCCTCCCCTTGAACAGCGTTTTAATGAGGATTTGAAAGATGTTTTCATTCGCAATACCCGACTTCAGCTCGTGAATCAAAACGCCGATCTGGAGATCGAAGGTGAGATCATCGGATATGAACTCACCCCGATGGCTGTGCAAGAAGATGCATTTGCTTCGGAAACTCGTTTGACAATGACAGTGAGAATGCGCTATCGTAACAATAAAGTGGAGGGGCAGGATAAGGAGGAAACTATATCGGCTTACAGAAACTTTCCCAGTGATCGTTTGTTGACCGATGTGCAAGATCAATTGATTAAGGAACTCTCCGGAGAAATTATTGATCAGATATTCAATGCAACGATGTCGAATTGGTAAGTCGTATTTTTCTGATGGGCAATGGCGAATTATATAATTGGGTTGAAAGTCCTGAGGCGTTGGACAATGTCACGTTTGTGAAATTGGAGGAGAATTTAAAAGAGTACCCTTATTTTCAGACGCTGCGTTTGCTTTATCAAAAAAATCTGCAAATTTTACGACATCCACGTTTTTCAAGCGAATTGGCTAAAACCGCTTTCTTTTGTGCTGACAGAAAGAGATTGTTTTATTTGATAAATAAACGGGATTATGCCTTGTTCTTGGTCGGAGATGAGCCAAAAAAACAAGTTCAAGAAGATCGTACTCAAACATTGATCGATTCTTTTTTCGATATTGTCGAAGAAGATGCAAAATCCGAGGAAGCGGTTTCCCCCGATTTAGGGATAGGAACGATTTCATACGATTATTTATCGTATCTGGAATCGATTGACCAAGAAAATGCGAAAAGTGAGAACGAATCGGATAAAAGTTTGTTGAAGCATCACGATATTATTGATCGGTTTATTGAAAAAGCAGATTCGAATGAAGCATTTTTAACAAGAAATGACAATGACGATGCGGCTATCGATGAAAATCAAATGGATGAGATTCCGGATAATGAAATCGATGAAGATAAATTTTTAACCGAAACACTAGCAAAAATTTATATTAAACAAAAAAAATACGAACAAGCGCTTACAATTATTAAGCGATTAAGTTTGAATTTTCCAAAAAAAAATGCTTACTTTGCCGACCAAATTCAATTTTTGGAGCATTTGATTATAAACGAAAAAAATAAAAAACAATCTTGATATGTATGTTTTCCTCACCATTCTTATTTTAATTGCAGCTATCTTAATGATTCTTATTGTGTTGGTTCAAAAATCCAAAGGGGGAGGATTAGCGGCCGGGTTCTCGTCATCCAATCAAATTATGGGTGTACGTAAAACTACCGATTTTTTGGAAAAAACAACATGGATTCTTGCCGCGACGATCATTATTTTAAGCATTTTTACTGCAAAATATACGGCATCACATTCTCAGGGTCCTCAACCTCAGGTTGAGGTGCAACAACCTGCTCCCCTTAGTCCGGGCGTAGCTCCCGATGTGACACCTACCATGCCGATGCCTTCGCCGACGTTGCCCAATCAGGAGGGTGCACAACAACAAGAGCAAAGCCAAACGAATTCGCAACCAGCCGAATGATATAAAAAGCGATTTATCTTAGTACAATATTATATACAATAGGCATTCCCGCAGCCTCATTGAGTTTCTCGATGAGGCTGTCTTTATTCATTTGTAGTTCTGCTCGCAGAACCGATGACGTGAGTTGAACATAAAGTGTGTTTCGTTTTAGATAGACATTTTTTGTATAGCTGCTTACTCCTGAGCCAAGCAATTCGCTCCAGGCACGTACGGCACGTTGTTCGGCTATTTTGGTTTTTAGGAAGGGATTTTCTTCAAAATATTCCGACAAGATGTCGCCAATGGATTTCGATTCGCGTTTAAGCATAAAAACTGAATTTAATCGGTTAGTTGGTTAATGTAGCCATTTTTTACAGAATAGAGAAGGTAATCGGTATGTGCTGTTTTTTCCAGCATTTTGTCTAGCGATTTTCGATTGGTGTCGGATATGAATATTTGCCCAAATTCGTTATTCAAGACAAGTTTTATTATTTCTTCTACCCGTGAACTATCCAGGCGGTCAAAAATATCGTCCAACAGCAAAAGAGGCTTGGTTTTTGTTGTTTCGAGCAGAAAATGGAATTGAGCCAATTTCATGGATACGAAAAAAGTTTTGTTTTGACCTTGAGAGCCTGTTTTTTTGATGGGAAAATTGTTCAACAGCATTTCCAAATCGTCTCTATGGATGCCTACAGTGGTATATCCTAGCACAATATCCTTCTTTCGGTTTGTTTTTAACAGGTGATAAAGGTCGTTATCTTGTAGTTGTGAGATATAGTTCAGAGAAACATTTTCATTTGATCGACTAATTAAATTATAAAAGCGATTGAAAATAGGAATAAATTGGTCGATAAAGGCTTTGCGTCTTTCGAAAATATACATTCCTTCATCCGTGATTTGTTCTTCCCATATTTCGAGTAAGTTGATGTCGATGTCTTCTTTTTCGTTTTTCAGTAAGACATTACGTTGTTGTAAGGCCCTGTTGTAGCGAATCAACGCATGCATGTAATTTTTGTCGAATTGGGAAATAACCATATCCATGAATTTTCGTCGTTCATTGCTGCCTCCAATAATCAGTTGATCATCATCCGGTGAAATCATTACCAGAGGAATAAATCCAATATGATCCGACAATCGCTCATACTCTTTTTTATTGCGTTTGAATTGCTTTTTTTGTCGTCTTCGTATGGCACAATAGATTTCTTCTATCGCGTGATCGGGGAATTCGTATTTTCCCTGAAGCATGCAGAAATCGGAATGATGGCGAATAATCTGAGAATCGATAGGATTTGTATGGCTTTTGCAAAAAGACAAATAGTAGATGGCATCCAATAGATTGGTCTTTCCCATACCGTTATTGCCAATGAAGCAGTTGAGTTTGGGAGATAGATCAAGTTCTACCTGTACCAGATTTTTGTAATTTATAATGGACAATTGTTGTAAAATCATCGAAAATTCCCTAATACCTTTTTTTATTCTTCAAGTAACAGTTGTTGTAATTCTTCAGGTGAAACGTTCATTTTAAGACGCCCTTTCCATGCATACGAAATTTTTCCTCTTTCTTCCGAAACGATAATCGCTTTAGCATCGGTTTCTTGTGAAATTCCGAGTCCTGCCCGATGTCTCAACCCAAGATATTTGGGAATATTGGGGTTTTGCGACAGGGGTAAAATACAGCCGGCTGCCCTAATTTTTTTTCCTACGATAATCATGGCCCCATCGTGCAGGGGACTGTTTTTGAAAAAGATGCTCTCAATTAATCGTGAGGACACATCGGCATTGATAATTTCTCCTGTTTGTTCATATAGACCCAACTGAATATCACCCTGAATAACGATGAGTGCTCCCGTATAGGATTTGGCCATATTCATGCAAGCCAATACCACAGCCGTTAGGTGCGAATTGTCTTGCTTTTGTTTGTTATTCGGGAAGAAAAGCTTCGATATGAATTTCCATCCTTTTTTTGATCCCAGCGACATGAGAAACCGTCGAATTTCATCTTGAAAGAGAATGACCAGCAAAAAGAGCCCTACACTTACCAGTTGATCAAGGATAGTTCCCAGCAAAACCATATTAAATACTTGTGAGACAAGTACCCAGATGATGAGAAAAACCAATATTCCTATAAATAACGGACGTATGCCGGATACCTTTACTATATTATACAAATAAAAAAGTAAAAGTGCCACAAGAAAAATATCGACAAAATCTTTTATCCCGAAATGTTCAAACATAATTAATTGATTTCGTTTAGTTGGATCGATGCGGTTTCGAATTTTTTGAGCTGCGATATAATCTCTACGCATTCTACCGCTTCTTTCACATCGTGCACGCGTAAAATGTCGGCACCATACATTAATGCATAGGTATTTAAAACGGTACTCCCATTCAAGCATTGTGATGGATCGGAATCGAGCAGCCGATAAATCATGGATTTTCGTGATATTCCCACTAAAAGCGGCAAGTCAAAAATATCGAAATACCTAAGGTACGCCATCAGTTGATAATTTTGTGATAACGTTTTGCTGAAACCGAAACCGGGATCAATGATGATATCATTTACTCCCAATTGATTGAGAAGGGCTGTTTTTTCTGAAAAATAGTAGAGAATATCTTGAATAAAATTATCGTAATTGGTCAATTGCTGCATGGTTTGAGGGGTACCACGCATATGCATAAGGATATACGGAACATTTAATTGCGCTACTGTTGCAAACATATTCTTATCGATTTGCCCACCCGAAATGTCGTTTATCATGTCAACTCCATATTTTTCGACAGCGCTTTTGGCTACCTCTGCGTAAAAAGTGTCTACCGATAAAATGGCATCGGGAAATTCTTTTCTGACAATTTTAAGTGCAGGTTCCAATCGATTGAGTTCTTCTTTTGCTGAAAGTAAAACAGACGATGGCGAAGTGGATTGCCCTCCTAAATCGATGATAGTTCCACCTTCTTCCAAAATTTGACTTGCTCTTTCGAGAATTTCTTTTTCCGAGTTTTTGCGGCTTCCGGAGAAAAACGAATCGGGTGTAATATTGATAATACCCATTACCAATGGAGTTGAGAGATCCATTAGTGAACCTTTTATGTTGAGAAATTTTTTCATGCGTTATAATGTGGAATTGGGTAACTGATAAGGATAATCTATATTGTAATGCAATCCGCGACTTTCTTTTCGTGCCATTGCCTGTTTGATTACCAGGTATCCCACTTTTATGATGTTGCGTAACTCACAAATTTCTCGGGAAACTACCGAGCGTTGAAACAAGCTTTCCGTTTCGCGAAATAAAATATTCAATCTTGTCATTGCACGTTGTAAGCGAAGATTGGAACGGACAATGCCGACGTACGACGACATGATTTCGTTCACCTCTTTGTAGCTTTGGGTTATCAATACCATTTCTTCGGGTAAAGTGGTACCTTCGGCATTCCAAGGGGGAATATTTTCCTGAAAAGAGTAATCTTTTAATCGGGGAACAGAATGTTTGGCCGCTGCGTCGGCGAAAACCACGGCTTCGATAAGTGAATTGGAAGCCAATCGGTTTGCACCGTGTAAACCGGTACAAGCGCATTCGCCGTTTGCATATAATCGCTTGATGCTGGTTTCCCCATGAATGTTTACCCGTATTCCACCGCACAAATAATGGGCTGCAGGTGCAACGGGGATGTAATCTTTAGTGATGTCGATACCATACGACTTGCATTTTTCGTAAATGTTGGGGAAATGTTTTTTTGTTTCTTCCGGATCTTTGTGCGTGACATCCAAATATACATAATCGTCGCCACGATTTTTCATTTCCGTATCGATGGCTCTTGCAACAATATCTCGTGGCGCCAGCGATTCACGTTTGTCGTATTTATGCATGAATTCTTTGCCGTCTTTTGTCCTCAGGATTGCTCCATACCCTCGTACCGCTTCACTAATAAGGAATGAAGGGCGGTCGCCGGGATGATACAGGGCTGTAGGATGAAATTGAACGAATTCCATTCCTTTGATTTCACCTTTTGCACGGGATACCATTGCAATGCCGTCTCCGGTTGCGACCAACGGATTGGTGGTTGTTTGATAAATGCAGCCGATGCCACCTGTAGCCATCATGGTTATTCGGGATAGAAACGTATCGATTTGGTTCGTTTTCTGATCCAGAATGTAGGCGCCATAGCATTCGATCCCTTGGGTTTCCGATGTAATTACTTTTCCCAGATGATGCTGAGTAAGAATTTCAATGGCAAAGTGGTTATCGAATACATCGATATTGGGATGGTTTTTGATTGCGTTGATTAATCTAAGTTGGATTTCGGCACCGGTATTGTCTTTGTGATGAAGAATGCGAAATTCGGAATGGCCTCCCTCTTTATGGAGATCGAAATTCCCTTGTTCATCTTTATCGAAATCCACACCCCAGTTGATCAGTTCTTTGATTTGTGCAGGTGCTTCGCGTACTACTTTTTCTACTACGGCCACATCGCACAATCCTGCACCGGCATCCAAGGTGTCTGCAATATGCTTATCGAAATTATCCCAAGGATTGGTTACGGAAGCTATTCCGCCTTGTGCATAGTAGGTATTGGCATCCTCCAACGAATTTTTTGCTATGATAGCTACCTTGCCATAATCGGCAACTTTCAATGCGAAGCTCATCCCCGCTATGCCCGAACCTATTACTAGAAAATCGTATTTATAAGTCATACGGGTATATTTGTTCTTTCTATCTTACAAATTTATAAATTAAACTCTAATCATGGACATTTTAAGTTTAAAATAGTCCATTTGCAAAGAAAATCCTTTTTAATTCTCATTTTATCCTTACAGATACACAATGAATTACACATTATTTTGGATGCAGGATCCGATTCTTCGAAAAGTGCAATTGTTTTTTAGTTAAATACCGGAATTCTATTGTAATATTCGCAATAAAATATTTTCTTTGTTATAGGATATTCCTTTATTACGGTATTCATTTTTAATTTGTTATACATCTATATGAAAACATTTTCATTGACCTTATTGTTTTTGTTCAGCACAACGGTTGCAGTCCTGAATGCAGCCGGTTTGCAGCAAAAAAATGATTCTTCCTACTACGAGTTGCGTGGAAGAGTATGGGGAGAAGATACGCGTGAACCATTGGTTTATGCAAGTGTTTCTGTGAGAAATTCAAATATTTCGACCGTTACCAATCAGGATGGATATTTTTCGATCAAAGTCCCGTTATCGGCAAAAAATTCGCAACTCATTATCCGACATTTGGGATATCGAAATAAAATTATTCCTATTATAACGCTGATCGATAGGGCAAATAATTACATAATGATGCAGTCCTATTCTATTTTATTGGAAGAGGTTGAGGTTGTTTCGGGTGACGGGGGACCATTGGTGCGTGAAGCACTGCTTCGCATTCCGGAAAATTATCCCGATGTTCCAAATATGATGGTTGCTTTTTATCGTGAATCGATCAAGAAGAGGAATACCTATATATCCCTTGTTGAAGCAGTAGTAGATATTTATAAGGCATCGTATCGTTCTTTTGAAAACGATCAGGCCCGTATCTACATTGGGCGTAGGGCAACCGACATCAATCCGCGCGATACGATTTTATTGAAGTTTCAGGGAGGAATTACGAGCTCCTTGATGCTTGACGTTGCTAAAAATCCGGAGATAGTCTTTGGCAAAGAAGGCGAAGAATATATTTTCAATATCGAGAACATGGTTTACATCAATGAAAAACCCAATTATGTAATTTCATTTGTGCCACGTCCCGATATTGAAGAGATTCTTTTTCGAGGGAAAATTTATCTGGATGCAAACAGTTTGGCTTTTACGCGAATGGAATTCAATATGAACGTCGAAGGGCGAAAGGATGCTTCTCGTATCTTTATAAAAAAGAAACCTGCAAAAATGAAAGTGGATATGCATCACGCCGGATATATTGTGGATTACGTTGAAAGAGACCACAAATGGTATTTCAATTACAGTAGGACAGATGTTGCTTTTAAGGTGAATTGGTCGCATCGTTTTTTCGGTCTTTTTGCTCCCAGGTATACCATTACCTCCGAAATAGCCATTACCGACCGATATACAGATGATGTAGTGAAATTTCCAAGAAGTGAGCGTATACGTTCAACGGATATTATTGCCGAAAAAGTGGAAGATTTTCAAGATTCCGATTTCTGGGGTGAATATAATGTCATAGAACCCGATGCTGAAATATCGGCTGCTATTAAAAAGCTCAGCGATAAGCTTCGTCGTCGACAACAATAATCCAAAAATGCTTGTTGGTTAAAAAAATAACCTTTACCTTTGCCGTCCAAAGTTATTTAATTATAAAGTGTATGTATTTAGATGCAGAGAAAAAGAAGGAGATCTTTGCACGATACGGGAAGTCTAACACTGATACCGGCTCACCTGAAGCTCAGATAGCATTGTTTTCTTACCGTATTGCGCATTTGACGGAACATTTAAAGTCAAATAAGAAAGATTATAACACAGAAAGAGCCTTGAAAATTTTAGTAGGTAAACGTCGTCGTTTACTCAATTACCTAATTGAGAAAGATATCGAAAGGTATAGAGCAATTATCAAAGAATTGGGTATAAGGAAATAAATTTTCAAGAAAAAATCAAAAAAAGAGTAAATGAATTTTCATTTACTCTTTTTTGTTTCTATCTATGAGGATTATTTTCACTTAGGAGATTGATTTTCAAATAAATGATAGATATGGATAGGTATAGGGGACCCAAAACATATTGTAAAAGTATGTTTTATAATATGTTTTTTTATTTGTTTTTCTTGTAAGACCCCTATATATTTGTAACCGATAACCTAAAACAATCTTTTTACCTTAATACTAGTCCATATAAACCGTAATAAAAGAGACCATCTTGAGCAAGGTGGTCTCTTTTTGATAGTGTGATATATAGGGATGCTGTGTTAAACTTAAAAAAAGAATGTTTACCGGATCGAAAATATTTCGGAGTAGTTTTCTGGTCGTCGAATAAATAGAGAATTTTCGAAGATGGGTTTTATGTATTTGTGTGTAAATTAAGAATTAACCTGTACATTTGTAAGAAACAATTGGAGATGTTCATATGAATCCACCGTTGGCAGAGCGGATGCGCCCTCAAAATCTGGATGAATTTATCGGGCAAGAGCATTTGGTCGGTAAAGGCGCTGTTTTACGGAAAATGATTGATTCGGGCAGGGTGCCTTCGCTTATTTTTTGGGGACCTCCCGGAGTAGGGAAGACTACGTTGGCACATATCATTGCCAATACGCTTCATGCTCCCTTTTACAAGTTGAGCGCCATCAATTCAGGGGTAAAAGATGTGAGGGATGTGATTGAAAAAGCAAAAAGCGAGCGTTTTTTTGATGCGGCTAGTCCTATTTTGTTTATCGATGAAATTCACCGATTTAGCAAATCACAACAGGATTCGTTGCTGAATGCGGTTGAAACGGGAGTGGTTACACTCATTGGTGCGACAACCGAAAATCCTTCATTCGAAGTAATTCGCCCTTTATTATCTCGCTGCCAAGTATATGTATTGAAACCTCTTGAAAGAAAAGATTTGGAGATTTTGCTTCGTCGGGCGTTGGCCGAAGATATTTTTCTAAAAGAAAAAGAGATAGAAGTGAAAGAAACAAATGCTTTGTTTCGTTTTGCCGGTGGGGATGCCCGTAAACTGTTAAATATTATCGAGTTGGTTGTTATAGCCGAAAACAGCAATAAAATAGTGATTACCGATGACAGCGTAACAAACCGAATACAAGAAAATCCGGCAGCATATGACAAAGATGGAGAGATGCACTATGATATTATTTCGGCGTTCATTAAATCTATCCGCGGCAGCGATCCCGATGCGGCTATTTATTGGTTGGCACGTATGGTTGCAGGAGGTGAAGACCCGGCTTTTATCGCGCGGCGCTTGGTTATTTCGGCTGCGGAAGATATTGGTCTAGCCAATCCGAATGCGTTATTGCTCGCTAATGTGTGTTTCGATGCTTTACAAAAAATAGGATGGCCCGAAGGGCGTATTATATTGGCTGAAACAACTATTTATTTGGCAACTTCACCCAAAAGCAATTCGGCATATCTTGCCATCGATAAGGCGCTTGATGAAGTTGCACGTAGTGGGAATCTTCCTGTTCCGCTTCATTTGCGGAATGCGCCAACAGCATTGATGAAAGAACTTGATTATGGCAAAGATTATAAATATCCTCACGATTTTGAGGATCATTTTGTAGAGCAAGATTATTTACCTCGGGAAATTAAAAGTCGTCGTTTTTGGGAACCTCAGGACAATCCTTCGGAAGCAAAATTAAAGGCTCGGATGAAAAAATTGTGGGGAAATAAAAAATAAATCGAGGAATTTTTGAAAATCGTGCAATAAAATTCTTGTCAAAAACAATAAGCAAGGGGAGGATAAAAAGATGCTGCGATTGCAATTTAATACCAATCCATTTTTTGATAAGGTGAACTGTGTTGCTGGTATTTGAGATCCTTTAGTAAGGAAGAATTGGCGCGAATAATAAAGTTATACGACTGATAAGGCCCTACCGGTATGAAACTAGCCGACATGCTCCAGCAGTGCAGGTTGCGGGTCAATGTGCAATTCATGTATGAAAAGCGTTTGGCTTCGAAATTGTAGTCGGTATTGAAGGTAAAATTCCAGTTTTTGGTTGGCTGTAGCGAACCGCTCAATCCGAAATTATGGGTTAGTTTCCCTTTATATTCCATTTTTTTCTTATCGAACTCGCCATAC
>FZPS01000220.1_pt85 | contig 65578 bp, 70 predicted proteins | sample 1817821 | NCBI WGS metagenome assembly FZPS01 (sample SAMEA104158645, study PRJEB21678) | metagenome | place: Germany | collected 2015-04-21
ATTTTTGGGCTTTTAAAGAGGCTGAGTCAAAAATACTCAGCCTCTCAATTTATAAAATTGTAATAAATATACGCATTTCAACAATCTGGAAATAAATTTTTAAAAATGATTGTCAAAAATATAAAAACAGTGATTGCCAACTTTAAGTGACTTAGTTTCCTTTGCAAGCTAGATTTCCAACTTCAGACAAATTTTAAGCAAGTACTCACTGCTAACTTAGCCATAATCGGCTGAGAAATCAGCTCTCACCCCAACTTCCTTATTCTTTACCAATTATCCCAAAAATCACTGTCGTCTTCGTCTGGGCTTGTTTTATCGTCTTCTTCTGCTTGATCTTGAGTGATGATATTTCCATTTTCATCAACTTTTGGTTTCATGGCAAGTCCAACCATAATTAACATCACTGCTTTAAAAAGTGAAAAAGCACCTAAAAAAATAACAACTAACAAAAGTGTTTTATCCATGATTTAACTCTTTCTTTACATTTATCACACGTAAGTTCACGATATTTCTACGTTCGATTATAACATAAAAGCCTGAATTACTTTGACTTATTACTGTAAAACTTTTCTTCTTTACAAGAAAAAAAGAGCCTTGCCAGACTCAACAAAGGTTGATATGACAAGGTTCTTTTCTATGTAATTATTTTACAGCGTCTTTAAGTGCTTTACCAGCTTTGAATGCAGGTACTTTTGAAGCTGCAATTTCAATTTCTTCACCAGTTTGTGGGTTACGACCTTTACGAGCTGCGCGTTCGCGAACTTCAAAGTTACCAAAACCGATTAATTGAACTTTTTCGCCTTCAGAAAGGAAGCTTTCGATTGCTGAGAATACTGCATCTACAGCTGCTGCTGAATCTTTTTTAGTAAGTTCAGTTGCTTCTGCAACTTTAGCGATTAAATCTTGTTTGTTAGCCATTTAACAAATCCTCCAATTAATTTCTAAGCGTTAACACTTTAACAAAGTCTATGATACCCAAAAAAAGGCTTAAGGTCAAGTATTAAACGTTTAATTAGCTTTTTTTCTTGTAAATATCAAAGTTAAATTGATCGCCTACAAGATCGATTGTTGTCGCTTTCAAAAAGATGCCTGCATCGTTTTTTATGCTCTGAATATTGATATTAATAACAGACTCTTTTGGCAAAACTTCCACAAAATTTGGAAGGTCTACACTTGATTTTAAGTATTTCAAAACTTCTGATTCAGGCAGTGTCAATGTCCCGACTGAAAATGAAGTGATTTTTAGCTGAATAGCTCCCGATTCTAGGCGACTTGGTTGGAAATAAATATAAAGTGGTACTTCATAACCTAAAAAAGTATAAGTTCCTTCAAACAAAATCGCTGATGAAGTTGCGTAAACATTATAAGACGAATTTTTTGTTTGATAATCTTTCAAATAAGCAGCAACCGTATCATTCAATTGCTCACGTGTCGTTGAAACTGTTCCAACTTTGACACTTTTAACCTTTTTTGAAGTAATCGTTTGTGCTGCTGGTTCTCTAACTTGAATTAAGCGGCTAGCAACCACCCCCACAAAAGCCACATTAATAGCTAAAATGAGGAGACACGCCCACTTCCACCAGTTAATCTTTGTTCCATTCGTTTTTAGTTTCATTGATTTTCTCCATTGTTACGTCTGACATAATTTGATAGCCAATATTATTCGGGTGGAAATGGTCACCACTAAACAAAGCATCGTTGATAACCGTTGTTTGGTCACCAGATGTTGACACGATTCCTTCTTGACCATCAATTCCTTTATAAAGTTGATCATTGATTGGAACGAAGTAAACATGATGATACTCTTTTGTCACGCTCTCAGTAGCATCATTCCAATCATTGATAATTTCTTGCATCTCCGTCATTTCAGGGAAATTCAAGTAAAAAGGATTATAAATTCCCAAAATATAAATTGGCAAATCTTCATTTTCTGAACGAGCTAGCTCAATAATCTGACGTAAACGTTCTTGATATGATTTGGCAGGCTTTTTAAAGGTCGCCACAGATAATTTCGTCAAATGCTTGCGAATGACGGCCATAACATCATTCCCCCCAACGGTTAGGGTCATCATATCCGCTTTAGCTAAGGAATTTTGGATGTCTTGCTTATCTTTCATTCGTGTCAAAATCTGGTTACTGGTGTTTCCTGAAACCCCGTAATTATCATGTGTGACTTGATAATGATAAGTATCTGTTAAACTTTGAGATAGAATTGGGACAAAACCACCTTGATTAGTTGTATCGCCAACCCCTTCGGTCAAGGAATCACCGATAGCCACATAACGAAATGACTTTGTTTTCTGAGCTAAGAAATCCTTTTTGGTTAATTCTTGATCTGATTTTGGAATCAAAATATTAAAAACGGCGATAAACAGAAGAAGGCTTGCTAAAAAGAAAGCAAACCCAGTTAAAATATTCTTTTTCTTATTCATAGCGTACCATAACCGCAAAAGCATCTTCACCAGTGTGCGTTTGGATGATTGAACCAGTTTCTAAAACAGCAATTGGAGCACCCAAAACTTGCAGCTTTTCTTTAAAGCCATTTGCCATATCAGCCGTTCCACAGTATGAAATACCGATTTCAGCGACTTTCTTGCCAGATGTTTGTGCATGCTCAATAAAGCTATCAAGCCATTTGTTAAATGTTTTAACACCACGACCTTTGATAACTGTGTTCAATTCGCAATCAATCATTTCCATAACCACTCGAATGTTAAGTAGTGAGCTGAGAAGACCTGTAACACGTCCAATACGTCCACCCTTAACCAAATTTTCAAGGGTTGAAACACCAATGTAAAGTTCTGATTTTTGACGAACTTCTTCAACTTTTGCAAGAACTTCTTCTAAGCTTGCACCTTCTTGGGCTAATTTGGCAGCTTGCACCACTTGGAATTTTTGACATTGGTCTGTAAATGTTGAATCGATAACCGTTACATCCGCTCCAGCAAGGTTAGCCCCTTGACGAGCTGCTTCAACAGTTCCTGAAAGTGTATGCGTGATGTGAATTGAAACAATGTGCTCAGCACCATTTTTCATCAAGTTTTCGTAAACTTCTGCAAACACACCAACAGGGGGTTGACTTGTCTTAGGTAATTCTTTGCTATTGCGCATCAAATTGAGGAATTTTCCTTCCTCTTTCATGTCGTTATCAGAATAAACAACACCATCAATCATAACTGACAATGGCACAACTGTAATATCATATTTTTCTACTAATTCTGGTTCAATCGTTAAAGATGAATCTGTAACAATTTTAATTTTACTCATTTTTTATCCTATCATACTTTCAAAACTTTATATCAAAATTTATCCTAACAACCATTATACCAAATTTTTAGCAGTTGGGGGACATTTTATCAACCAGGTTTTAGATGACAAAAAAAGAAGCCCTGGGGCTCCTATTTTATTTCTTTAGCAATTCACGCGCTTGTTCACGCGCCATTTCCGTAATATCACTACCAGCAAGCATTTTTGCAATTTCTTCCACACGCTCTTCTTCACTTAACAAACGCACTGTTGAAACTGTTGTATTTTCATCACTACGTTTTTCAATAAAGAATTGATAATCCGCAATTGCAATCACTTGTGGCAAGTGTGAAATCGCCAAAACTTGCCCGTGACTACCGATTTTATAGATTTTTTGGGCAATAGCTTGCGCTACACGTCCAGAAACTCCTGTATCAACCTCATCAAAGACAATACTTGTCTTGTCTTCTTTACGTGAAAAGGCAGATTTTATAGCTAACATTAAACGTGAAATTTCACCACCAGAGGCTACCTTAACCAAAGGCTTGAAACCTTCACCAGGGTTAGTTGAAATGTAAAATTCAATAGCTTCATTCCCATCACGATTGAATTTTCCCTTGCTAAATTGCACTTGAAAATCAGCCTTTTCCATGTACAAATCAGCCAGTTCTTGCTTGATTTCAGCTTCCAAATTTTTAGCTAATCGATGACGTTCTTGGCTAAGGTTTTCAGCAGCAACAATCAATTCTTTTTCCAAGCGTTTGAGCTCCTTTTCCATATCATCAGATGACTCATCATTGCCGGTCAAAAGATTGTATTCTTTGGTAATATTTTCATAATAGTCTAAAACATCATCAACACTGCCACCGTATTTACGGGTAATGCTGTAAATCACTTCTAAACGAGCTTCAATTTGTTGAAGACTGCCAGCATCAAAATCAAGCTCATCAATAACATCACCTAAGTGCTTAGTCACTTCTTCTAAAATATAATAAGCTTCAGAAACATTTGATGACATATCTTTGTAATCCGCATCGAATTCTTCCAAGGTCATCAAGTCGTTCATAGCTGAACGAATGTTTGACAAACTTGAAAACTCTTCATCATCAAGCATGACATAAGCATTGGTTAATGTGTCTGCGATATGTTTGTGATTTAACAATTTATCACGTTTTTGGTTTAGAACTTGGTCTTCACCTGATTTTAGGGCAGCTGCTTCAATCTCTGCAATTTGAAATTCCAGCATTTCGATACGAGCCTTATGTTCTTGCTCATTTTTTTGTTTGGTTAAAACACGTTTACGCAAGCGGCGATAACGTTCAAAAAGGTCTTGGTACTGTTTCTTGACCGAAGCAAAATGACTATTTCCAAATTCATCCAACATACGAATGTGCATGTTTGGTTTCATCAATTCTTCTTGGTCATGTTGTCCATGAATATCAACCAAATATTGACCAACAGCACGAAGCGTTGTCAGGTTAACCATTTGTCCATTAATCCTACCAATCGAACGACCATTTTGCAAAATTTCACGACGAATAATGAGTTCGTCAGTTACCTCAATGCCATTTTCTTCCAGAATTTGCGTGAGCGCAGCATTTTCACCAACTGAAAACAGACCTTCAATTTCAGCTTTATTTGCCCCGTGACGGATGACATCAAGACTCGCACGCGCACCAAGCATGAGATTCATGGCGTCGATAATAATTGACTTCCCTGCACCAGTTTCACCCGTCAAAACGGTCATGCCTTTTTCAAAAGTCAATGAGATTTCTTCAATGATGGCAAAATTTTTAATGGAAATTTCTAAAAGCATAGAACGACCTTTCTTATTTGTGGTCTGTCATCCATTTACGAACTTCTTGGCGAATGGCTGCAGCATCTTCTGCTGTTTTTGCGACCACTAACAAACTATCATCATCAGCAATAACGCTAAAAAGACTATCTTTGAAATCTTCCAACAAGAAACGCTTGATTAAGCGGCTGTTTCCTGGAATGACATCAAGATTAATCATGTTTTCAAGACCTGCAGTTTCCTCTGAAACTGCAAGGACAGTGCTTTTAATTGGAACAGACACTTGTCCAACTTTTTTAGTTTTATCTTTTGAAAGGCCATAAATGTATGGTCCATCAACTGACGGCACTTTGATGATACCAATCTCATTCATATCACGAGAAATGGTAGCCTGTGTCAAAGTGAGTCCTTCAGCCTCAAGCAACTTTAGCAAATCATGCTGTGTTTCGACAGCATTTTCAGCAACAATCTTTTTAATTAATTCTAAACGTTCACTCTTTTTCATCTTTAAATTCCTTATGCGCTTTTTCAACAATTTCTGGAATCATAGCAGCAACTAAATTTTTCGCATCAGCTGATTTTTGCAAATGCGCCAAAAATTCAATATTACCATGTCCACCTTGGATAGGCGAGAAATCAAGCCCTTTAACTGTAAATCCGAAATCGACAGCAAAACTTGTCACAGTTTCCAAAACTTTTTGGTGCACAGCTTTATCACGAATGATTCCATTTTTTCCAATTTGGTCACGTCCAGCTTCAAATTGCGGTTTAATAAGAGCTACCACTTGACCATCATCAGCCAAAATATTATGAAGTGCTGGCAAAATCAAATTCAGCGAAATAAAGCTGACATCGATACTAGCAAAAGTTGGTTGCCCTTCGGTAAAATCAGCCAATTCAGCATAGCGGAAATTATATTGTTCCATACTACGCACACGTTCGTCTTGACGTAGTTTCCAAACCAATTGGTTGGTTCCCACATCAACAGCATAAACCAATTTTGCACCATTTTGTAGCATCACGTCTGTGAAACCACCTGTTGAAGCACCAATATCAATCGTTGTTTGACCATCAACAGAAATCTCAAAAACTTGCAAAGCTTTTTCAAGTTTTAGTCCACCTCGGCTGACGTATTTTAATTTTTCACCCTTTAGTTTTAATTCTGTTGCATCATCAATTTTTTCACCTGGTTTGTCGTAGCGCTCGCCGTTAATAACATTGACCACTAGACCAGCCATTACTCCACGTTTTGCCTGCTCACTTGTTTCAAAAAGCCCTTGTTTATAGGCTAGTACATCAACTCTTTCCTTAGGCATTTAGTCGTAACCTTTCTATCATTTCTGTGATTTTTTCTGCATGTAAGCCATGAGTGGCTGAGAGGTTTTTGAAAATCGCTAGCGCTTGGTCAAGCGATTGATTTAAAATCTCATAAGACTTATCTAAACCAAGTAAGCTTGGGTAAGTCGCTTTGTCAGCTAGTAAATCTTTTTTCGGTGTTTTTCCAATTTCTTCAAAACTTGCTGTCACATCTAAAATGTCATCACGCACTTGGAAAGCAAGCCCAATCAAACTACCTGCTTTACGTAAATTATTAATATCCTCATCTGCTAGTCCAGCAACAATTCCAGCTGCAACTACAGGGAAAGTCAGTAATTTTCCTGTTTTGTTGGCGTGAATCAATTGTAACTCTGAAAGGCAAAGCTTACGCTCTTCACCTTTCATATCAAGCATTTGACCACCAACCATGCCATAAGTACCTGAAGCATGCGACAATTCTGCAATCAATCGAACTTTGACATCAGCTGGTAGCGCAGCATTTGCCACCAAATCAAATGGGTCTAAAAAGAGACTATCTCCAGCCAAAATCGCTGTTGCTTCATCAAATTTTTTGTGGTTTGTTAAGCGTCCGCGACGATAATCATCATCATCCATGGCAGGTAAATCATCGTGAATCAAACTACCTGTGTGAATCATTTCAAGAGCGGCAGCCACATCATAATGAGCATCTGTCAAAGAAATTCCAAAGCCTTCTAGCAATTCCAGAAAAATCAATGGACGGATACGTTTGCCCCCAGCATCAACAGAATACAAGATTGACTCAATCAAATCTGGTGATACTAAGTCTTTTTGTTCGTAATATCGATGAATGGCTTGACCAATTTTACTTACTTTATCCATTAGGCATCCACTTCTGTTTCAGTTCCGTCAGCTTGCATCACTTTAACAAGTGTTTTTTCGGCTGAATCTAGTGTTTTTTGCAATTCTTTCGAAAGAAGCATTCCTTTTTGAAATTCAGCAATAGCGTCTTCAAGAGCTACGTCGCCGTTTTCAAGTTTTGTTACAATCGCTTCTAAATCTTGTAAATTTTCTTCAAATGTTTTTTTACTTGGCATCTTTTACCTCCACTTCGAGTTGACCGTCTTTTAATTGAACCGTCAATTTGTCTCCTAGATTGACATCGGTCACACTTGAGATGACTTTATCATCTTTTTGCACCATCGCATAGCCCCTAGCAATAATACGGCTAGTATCAAGGGACAATAAGGCATCTTGTGCCTTTTCAAATCGAGCTAACTTACTATCGTATTGACTAGTCATATTTGATAACAATAAACGTCTTAAACTTTGCAAATTGTCTTTGTAATGCTTAATCTGACTATCAAAATCCAAAGCAAGTAAACGCTGGTGTAATAACTCTTGACGTTGTTTAGCTTGGCTAAATTGATTTTGCATGGTATTTGTCAAGGACATGATCAAGCGATCCAGTTTTTGAACATAACCATCATATAAACGCTCTGGCTGTCTAAAAATCACTGAATTAGCTAATTTATCAAGACGTTCTTGACTTTGCTTAATGCGACGTAGAGCAGCTTGATAGATACGATTATCACGTTCAGCAATCCAAGAAATAATATCAGCCTTAGTCACAGGTGTCGCAAGTTCAGCAGCCGCTGTCGGAGTCGCTGCACGACGGTCGGCAACATAATCTGCCAATGTCGTGTCCGTCTCGTGTCCCACACTCGAAATGACTGGCAAACGAGATTCAAAAATCGCTTGAACAACAATTTCTTCGTTAAAAGCCCACAAGTCCTCGATAGAACCTCCACCACGACCAATAATCAAAAGATCTAAGTCATCACGTTCGTTTGCTTTGGCGATATTAGCAGCCACTTCCTGACTAGCACCTTCTCCTTGAACCTTTGTCGGGAAAAGTAAAATCTCAACCCCAGGAAAACGACGAGAGACAGTCGTGATAATATCTCGAATAACCGCTCCACTTGGACTGGTTACCACACCGATTTTCTTCACAAATTGAGGCAGTTGACGCTTATGACGCTCATCAAAGTAGCCAGCTTCTGCTAATTTCTTCTTCAACTGTTCAAATTGCAGCGCTAAAGCACCAATACCGTCTGGTTCTGCCTTTTCAATAATAATAGAATATGACCCACTCGGTTCATAAAGTTGGACACGTCCCACAACATTGATTTTCATACCTTCTTCAAGCTCAAAACCAAGTTTTTTAAAAGTCCCTGCCCACATCGTCGCTTGAATCACTGCATTTTCATCTTTCAAAGAAAAATATTGATGCGTTGGACGACGTCGAAAATTGGAAACCTGACCTGTCAAATAAACCCGCTCCAAATAAGGATCGCGATCAAACTTTAATTTAAGGTATTTAGTTAAGGTCGAAACACTTAAATAATCTGACATGACAGGCTCCTTTCCATAGTATTTTTGACTTCATACAAATTTTGCATATCATTTACTATTATAGCAGAAAAAAACTGTCCAGTGGACAGTTTTTTCATGAGCCTAGAAATTCAAAAGCGAGTTATGTCCAGTGGACAGTTTTTTCTCGAGCCTAGAAATTCAAAAGCGGCTCTATTGAAAATCGAAAAATTTTTCTAATTCTAGAACCTCTAACTAATGCACACTAACGATAACTCCTTCTGGCATGTTCTCAAAAAGCCACTTGGCATCTTCTTTTGATAACCTTACATTCCCATCAGTACATGCCTTTCCGAGTTTTTTCGTCTCTCCTTTCAAGACCTTTCCTTTCCAATCCGTCGGAAGACTTTGAAACTGACATGCTCCATGGTCTTTAAAGGATACCCAGTAACAAACACCTCGGTTCAAACTATCATCATAAGAAAAGTCACCACGTTCTGCCTCGATAGCAAATTTCCCCGTTGGTGTTGGCGTATCTTTAGCGCCAGTCGATACTTTGGTTTTAAAAATGACATCATTTTTAGAATAAACAATCATTTTCTGCTGTGAAATTGACACTAAAATACTTAAATGATCATACTTTGACAAGTCAGGATAAATTTTCTTCTGAGTTTTCTTCATGTTTTTTTCAAAAGCATACTCATCAAGTTTAACCTCAGATTCTTGATGAGTAACCATCAGTTGTCGACACAGACCATAACCAACCACTAGGTTAGTAAAAGTCAAAAGTAAGATAAGAACCTTTTTTGAAAACTTCTTTCGCATTTTCCCTTTTCCTAAACTCTACCTCTACCAGTTTAAGCACTGGTAGAAGCCCCTTCTCCTTTTAATCTATTAAAACGTAACGTCTTAAACCACCATAGCTAAGATAAGAAATCCATTGATGACCATCCGCATCCAAAGCCTTGTCATAGCGGACTTGGTAACCTGCATCAAGCGTGAATTCTGTTGGTGCTGATAAACGCGGTTGACTCTTGACCTCTTTTAAACTTGTAAAAGTATAAGTCCCACTTTGTGGCATTGCTGGTGTCTTAGGTGCTTCAAGGGTTGTTTTAACACCACCGACACCCTTCAGAGAACCATCTGCTTGCTCATAATAAAGGTGGATATTGTACTCACCATAATTATTTTTATGGTCACTAACATTAACCCTTGTCTTATAACTACCATCAGCTTGTTTAGTTGCAGTGTACCAAATAATGTCATCTTGTCCTCCCTGAGTTGACCAGACAGGTACCTTAACTGCTTTCAGTGAACCAGGATTAGACACATTAGTTACCAAAATATCAAAACCTGCTACAGACTGATTGCTAATGTGTAAATCGCCCGACAATCTTGCTTCAGGAATCGTCACTTGAGTGCCCGCAACACCTTGCAGCTGACCATTTGATTCTACATAATAAAGGTGAATATTATAGACTCCTCGTTCATTACGATGGTCTGAAAGTTTGACAGTTACCTTATAAGTCCCATCGTTTTGTTTGGCACCATCGTACCAAATGATATCATCTTGATCATTCTTAACGGTCCAGATAGGAACCTTGACGGCTGATACACCATTGGCATCTGAAATATTCGAAATAACCACATCAAAATCACCGTTAGCATGATTATTAACCGAAATATCTCCTGTTGGTTTTTGATTTGTCAAAGTTGCAATTGGAATATAGCGACGAACGCCACCATAGCTGACGTAAGAAATCCATTGATGATTATCAGCCTCTAAAACTTGGTCGTAATAATCTAATTTATAACCCTTTTCAAAGGTAAATTCTGTCGGTGCTGACATACGAGCTTCATTTTTTACTTCTACTGTATTTTGAAATACGTAAGAACCTTGAGCTGGAATCGTTTTGGCACCAGCTGTTTTTTCTGGTAAAGTTACTTGCTTAGCCGCTACCCCTTGAAGATGTCCATCGCTTTCTTGATAATACAAGTGAACATTGTAGGTTCCTGTTTCACCTTTATGATCCACTATATTCACACGGACTTTGTAATCACCATTACCTTGTCTAGTGGCGTCGTACCAAATAATATCATCTTGATCGTCCTTAACAGTCCAAACAGGAACTTTAACACTTGTAATCTCCTTAGGATTTGAGATATTTGTTACTAGGACATCAAAGCCTTGGCTTGTCACATTTTGAAAATTAAGTGAGCCAGATAATTTTTGAACAACTTCAGCTGTTAATTTAGAAATAGCAGCATAACGGCGTTGACCTGAATAAGAATTATAAGAAATCCATTGATAACCGTCTCGTGTTAAGATTTGGTCATAAAAGACACGGTCACCAGCGTTAGCATAAAAAGCAACTGGAGCTGAGGCACTCGGTTCATTTTTTACTTCTGTCTTTTGAGAATAAGTGTAATAACCTTGGCTTGGCAAATTACTTTGAGCAGTAACAGACACTTTTGATTCTCTAACAAATGACTCTTGATTGGCTTTTGCTTCACCTACTAAATCAGCCGCATCAACAGTGACAGTTTCAGGAAAGTCCGCTGACTGATTAATTTCTTCGCTAACAACTGTCTCTTGTTCTGGCTGATTTTCTTCTGTAGATACTTGATCATCCTTTAAAGCTAGGTTTTGATCAGCATTCACAGCTTCTTCTTTAGCACTAATATCAAGCACTTCACTAGGCTGATTGACTTTAGAAACAAGTTCTCCCTCACTTGTTTCCTGCTTAGTATTTTCGTTAGTTACTACCTGATTATTACCTGATTGAGTGACTTGTTCTTGTAACATGGTATCCGCTGACAACATATCCTCAGCTGCTACAACATGTCCTCCCATAAATAGCACACTTGCTACCAAAACGGATGCAACTCCAATGCTATATTTACGAATTGAAAAGCGTTGTGCTCTTTGATTAAAGTTACCTTTTTTCATAATATCTTTCCCCTTTGATAAAATAAACATTTCCCAAAAACTTGCTTATAACCAGTTTTTTGTTACAAAAAGATTACACTGTTTTTTCTAAAAAAATCTTTTGGATAATTTTAGAAAAAAGCTAATACAGCGTGATAAATAACCTTTTTAACAACTATTGTCATCTTAGAATCGGCCAATTCTGCCAATATTATAGAGTAGTTTTTTACAGAAGTCAATATAAAACTGTAATATTTGTAACATTTTTGAAATATTTTGTTTTGTAAGTATTTTCGAGAGCAAAAAAGTACACTTTTTATAATAAAAAGTGTACTTTGCTATTTTATTCTGATAATTTTTTCATTGCTTTTGGAAGAGCTGCGCTGATTGTCGTTGGCAAAACAACATAAGCTTCCTGACCAAGTTGATCAGCGATTGCTGAGTGCAAATACGTTGCTACTGCAACACTCTCAAAGAGATTATCCTTAAACTGAGCCACAAAACCAGCAATCATTCCACAAAGGGTATCACCCATGCCACCAGTTGCCTGATAAGGACCACCAACGGTTAATTCTCCAACTTGGCTACCTTGTAAGATTTTGGTGTGATGACTTTTAGCCACTAAAATCGTCTCTTTTGGAAAATTAGCTAGAGCTGCTTGTGTATTTTCAAGACTTTGGTCAGCAATTGCCAAACCAGACAGACGTTCCCACTCTTTTTGGTGCGGTGTTAAAATAATGTGACCTGCCTGACAAAAAACTGGCATGGCTTTGGCAAGAAGATTTAAAGCAGAGCCATCAACAAGCAAAATCTGATTTTCAGAAACTTTAGAAAGCACTTCTTCAAACACACGTTTAGCTTTGCTATTTTCTCCTAAACCAGGACCAATCAAAACCACATCTGCCTTAGTAAGATTTTCCGCTAAAAATTCTTCGTCCTCACAATCAAAAGCCATAGCTTCTGGTAACTGAGTGTGAAGTGCTACAATGTTCTCACGTTCAGTTGCTACTGTCACTAGCCCAGCACCGCTTTTAACAGCAGCTAAAGCACTCATGATAATAGCCCCGCCATAAGGATAAAAGCCACCAATCAAGAGCACGCGCCCATAAGTCCCTTTATGGGAATCCGCTTGACGTTTGACAACAACCTTGCGTGCTAAGCGTTCGTCAATAATCATGCTTTCACACTTCTAAGAGCTGATTGATAAGTTTGCTCCATCAGCATGGTAATTGTCATTGGACCAACGCCTCCAGGAACTGGTGTGATGAGACTAGCTACTGGTTCAACTTCATCAAACTTAACATCCCCGATTAATTTGCCATTTTCATCACGGTTCATACCAACATCAATGACTACAGCGCCTTCTTTGACGAACTCCTTAGTCACAAAATGTCCTTGACCGATTGCCACAATCAAGACATCAGCTTGTTTTGTTACACGCGCCAAGTCACGAGTACGTGAGTGCGCTAGTGTCACTGTTGCATTTTTATCAAGCAACAACTGAGCCATTGGTTTTCCAACGATATTTGAGCGTCCGATGATAACTGCAGTTTTACCTTCTAAATCGACTTCATAAGCGCGCAACAACTCCATAATACCAGCTGGCGTACATGGCACCATGACAGGACGTCCATTCCAAAGGTGTCCTGTATTGATAGGGTGAAAACCATCCACATCTTTTTTAGGATCAATTGCCAAAATCACACGTTTGTCGTTAATGTGGGCAGGAAGTGGTAGCTGTACCAAAATCCCGTGGAAGCGATCATCATTGTTGTATTGCTCAATGACTTGAATCAATTCTTCCTCACTAGTTGATTCTGATAAACGAACCGTTTCACTCAAGAATCCAGCTTTCTTAGCAGAGCGTTCTTTATTACGCACATAAACCTGACTAGCGGGATCATCACCAACCAAAATCACCACTAGACCAGGTACAATACCAGCTTCAGCTTTTAATTTTTCAACCTTCTCAACTAATTCATTTTGCATTTTAGCAGCTAAAGCTTTACCATCTATAAGTTTTGCCATGAAATTCTCCTGAAAATATATTTCTTTTATTATACCAGAAAACGACTTCATAATAAAATATTTTTTAATGAATTATCAGAATATTCTATAAAAATACAACAAAAGAAATACTTGCTCAGCTGAGCAAGTATTTCTTTTGTTATTTCATTTTCACACTTTTATGTTGGCTATCTTTTACAGGACAAGAACAATTGCAATCACCACAAGAGCCTTTACCCTTGATGAAACTTCGTAAGCCCATAAAGACAGCAAATGCAATTAGCAATGCAATAATAATAGTCGCCATAAACACTATTCTCCAACTTTTTCTAGATTATCTAATGTAATCACTTCTTCTTTTTCTTGAGCTGGTTTTCTCACGATAAAGTAGATAATCGCAATTAATAGAACAACAGCTACGATTGTCCAGAAGTTAATACCTTTACCGTAGAAAGCAACAAGCCCAAGTTGATAAATAATCAGACTAACAACGTAAGCGAGACCTGTTTGGAAACCAATAGCTCCAAGTGTCCACTTAGCATCACCCATTTCACGTTTGATAGCTCCCATTGCGGCAAAACATGGTGCACAAAGAAGGTTGAAAATCAAGAATGAGTAACCTGCAAGAGCTGAGTAATCCAATTGCAATGCTCGATACAAGCCGCTAGTAGTACTATCATTATACAAGACACCAAATGTTCCAACAACAGCCTCTTTAGCACCCAGACCTGTGACAGCTGCAACAGTTGCTTTCCAGTTACCAAATCCAAGTGGTGTGAAAATCCAAGCCACCAAATTACCAAGTGTTGCAAGGATTGATTTATTTGTAGGAACAGCGTGTAGTGTAAAGCTATAATTTGACATAAACCAAATAATAACTGTCAAGCTAAAGATAACCGTACCTGCACGTTTTACAAAGCTAAGAGCTTTACCAAAAGCATAGCGAAGTACACTCATAACTTTTGGCATGTGATAAGCTGGCAATTCCATGATAAATGGGCTCACATAACTTCCAAATAATTTTGTTTTCTTAAGAGCAATACCAGATAAAATAATGGTAAAGAAACCAATAAAGTATGCTGACGGTGCCACATAAGCATTACTTGGGAAGAAAGCACCTGCAATCAAAGCAATGATTGCCAATTTAGCAGAACATGGCATGAAGGTTGCTGTCATGATTGTGATACGACGGTCACGTTCATTTTCAATGGTACGACTAGCCATAATCGCTGGAACACCACAACCTGTTGCAATCAACATTGGGATAAATGATTTACCAGACAAACCAAAACGACGGAAAATACGGTCCATTACGAAAGCGACACGGCTCATATAACCAATATCTTCCAAAATGCCCAAACAGATAAAGAGGACGAAGATTTGCGGCAAAAAACCAAGGACAGTTCCAACACCAGCTACAATACCATCAATGATAAGTGATTCTAGCCATCCTGAAACATGAAGAGCATCCAGACCAGATTGAACCCAACCAGGAACCAATTTACCAAAAAGAACATCATTAACCCAGTCAGTTCCCATTGTACCAACAGTCTGAATTGAAAGATAGTAAACCAAGAACATCACAACAGCAAAAATTGGTAGGGCCAAGATACGATTGGTAACAATTCGGTCAATTTTATCTGAGACTGTCATTTTGAAATTGCTATCTTGGTTTTGAGCCATTTTAGCCACACGTTCGATAAATTCGTAACGTTCATTAATAACGATTGATTCAGAATCCTCTGTAAAGATTTCTTCTGTAATCTTGATCACTTGGTTAATTTCACCTTTTTGGAAATCAGACAAAGTAATTTCTTCTTGTACCAAAGTGTCACGTTCAAATAATTTAATGGCATAAAAACGTGCTGAACGTTCTGGAACAACATCTCCAAGAATATCAATAATTTGTTTGATAGCAGCTTCAAACTGATTGCTGTAAGTTGGGTACTGAATAAGATCAGTACTAGCTTTTGTCGTATTAGCTGCTTTTTTGATAGCTTTATCAACACCAGTATTTTTAATCGCACTTGTTGAAATAACTGGCACACCCAATTGGTAAGACAATTTATCAATATTAATTGTTTTACCTTGAGCTTTAAGCGCATCACTCATATTAAGAGCAACAGTTACTGGAATTCCTGTTTCAATCAATTGAGTAGTCAAGTAAAGATTACGTTCCAAGTTTGTTGCGTCAACAACATTAAGAATGCTGTCAGCATCATTACTCAATAAATAATCACGCGCAACTTTTTCTTCAGGCGTGTAAGGTGACATTGAATAAATCCCTGGTAAATCTTGGACTTTCCAGTCAGCGTGTTTTTTGACTGTTCCGCTTTTACGCTCAACAGTAACACCAGGCCAGTTACCAACACGTTGACTTGTTCCTGTCAATAAGTTAAATAGACTTGTTTTACCACTATTCGGATTACCGATTAAGGCTATCTCTGTCATTTTTCCTCCTCGCTATCTACTTTAACGACACTAATCATTTGCGCTTCAGACTTACGAAGTGTCAATTCGTAACCGCGTAAACTAATTTCAATTGGGTCTCCTAAAGGAGCAACTTTACGTAAGTAAACTTTTGTATGGCGAGTCAATCCCATATCCATAAGACGACGTTTTGCTTCATTCATTGCATAAATACCATCAACGTAAGCATACTCACCTACTTTTAATTCTGAAAGAGGAAGAGATAAAAGAGCACCTTCTTCTTCTGTGACATCAATTTGACTTAAAATCGATTGATCAAAAGCCAAACGACTTGATTTAAGCATTACAATCGCACTAGTTGGCGTTTTAGAAATCAGTTTAAGTGAGGCTCCTACTTTTAGCCCTAAGTCTGACAAGTGTCTAACACTCTCATCAGGTAAATCAATGCTGACAATTGTGTAAGGAATACCAACTTTAGCATTCTGCAAAATCAAAATTCTTGACCTCCCCAAATTTTTTTGATAAAATAATTGACCTTCCGTCCGAATCATTATATCATAAACATAGACGAAAAAAACCATAAAAATTAATTTTTTTCTTTATTTATACATTGATTAGAATCATTCTAAATAAAACCAACCTTTATTTAGAATCGTTATAATATAGCTGTTTTCACGGCTCTTTCATAGACTAAAGCACTCTTAAAAATAACTAAAATATAAAAATTAAGTGTGCTTAATGCATAAAAATCGCTCATTTACAGTTAATGTTTTACTCATTTTTAAGTGTCTTTAACTTTCTTTTTTTTATAACAAAAAACCTCAGCCGAGTTTGTAACTCAACTGGGGCTATTTTTTATCTTACAAAACTTTACTCAAGAAATCTTTTGTACGTGCTTCTTTAGTATTTTCAAAAACATCTTCTGGTGAACCTTGTTCAACAATCACGCCACCGTCCATGAAAATGACACGGTCAGCAACTTCACGCGCAAATCCCATTTCATGCGTTACAATTGCCATTGTCATACCAGATTTCGCCAAATCTTGCATAACACCAAGAACTTCACCAACCATTTCTGGGTCAAGAGCCGATGTAGGCTCATCGAAAAGCAAAACGTCTGGGTCCATGGCAAGACCACGTGCAATGGCAATACGTTGTTGTTGACCACCTGATAGACTTGTTGGATAGGCATCAGCTTTATCACGAAGACCAACTTTGTCAAGTAAATCATAAGCCTTAGCTTCTGCTTCTGCCTTAGCTATACCTTTTGTCTTAATTGGTGACAAAGTGATATTATCAAGAACTGTCATATTTGGGAAAAGGTTAAATTGTTGGAAAACCATTCCCATTTTTTCACGCATTTTGAAAATGTCGTTCTTCTTATCTGTAATATCAACACCTTCAAAGGTAATCACACCTTTCGTAGGTGTTTCAAGCAAATTCATTGTACGAAGGAAAGTTGATTTCCCAGATCCTGAAGGGCCGATGATAACAACAACTTCACCTGCTTTAATATCAAGATCAATGCCTTTAAGCACTTCATTTTTTCCGAAGTATTTGTGAAGGCCTTTAATTGAAATAAGAGTCTCTGACATTAGTTGCTACCTCCATTTCCCATACGATTTTCAAGTTTTTTAAGCAAGAATGACAAGACTGTAGTCACCATGAGGTAATAGAATGCAGCAAACAACAATGGCGTAATTGGTAGATATGTTGCTGTTACGACTGATTGTGCACCGTTCCACAATTCCATAACACCGATTGTTTGAAGAAGTGAACTATCTTTGATAATCGTAATAAATTCATTACCAAGAGCTGGTAAAATATTTTTAAGGGCTTGTGGCAAAATAACATAACGCATTGCATTTACAGGACGAATTCCTAGTGAATAAGCTGCTTCAAGTTGACCTTTTGGCACAGCTTCGATACCCGCACGAACAATTTCAGAAATATATGCACCACTGTTTAGTGAAATAATAATGATACCTGGAAGTAAACGTGAGAAGTCAAGATCCAAAACACCAAAACCAACAATTGGTGCATTACTAAAATGCATCCAAGCAAAGGCAATCATGATTTGAACAACCATCGGAGTCCCACGAAAGACCCAAACATAAAAACTAGCAATCCAATTTAAAATTTTAATATTTGTACGTTTAACTAAAGCAACCAAGATACCAATGATTGTCCCAAAAAAGACAACACAAGCTGAAATCATGATGGTTACAAGGACACCGTAGTTAAAATAAGCCCAATACTTTGGTAAAAATGAAAAATCCATTTGTGTCTCCTATAAGCAATAATCAATTAATTATAACATATATTGAATAAAAATACCAATCAACACTAAAGGATGGTTTGGCTTAAAAAGCTTGATATATAGGGATTTTAGACACTTCTAGTCAAAACGATTAAAAAGAATTTTTACCTAAGTATCAAGCATTTATAAAAAACAAAAAAGTCTAGAAAATCCTAGACTTTTATCAATTCAAAATAGCAATATAAGAAAGCACAGAAACCACACTTAAAAATAGGATGGAAAGGACTAAAAATCCTTTGCCCTTATACTGTGTCTGAATTTTTTCTTTATCTTAGTAAAGAAGATCGTAAATTTCCATTGCGATCAAATCAATGCTGTCAAATGAGTAAGACTCACGTGCTTCAACATCACGCAAAGTGAAAACTGGACCATTTTCAGGGTCATTGCTGAAAGACACTTCTGCCACAACGACACCATCACGTTCAAAATTACGTTTAAGATTGCTACCATCAGTCGTCATTAATTCAAGACGATTGATAATTCTCACCAAATGTGATTCCATGACTATTCTCCTCTTCGTTTATTGTCCATACTATTTTAACATAATTTCTCCTAAACAAACAACAAGAGAGTGCATTTTCTCACATTTATCACAATTTCTCGTCAAAAAAGAACGTTTTAAATCTCTTTTAGGGAATTATACATAATCGCTTTGATGGAATGCATGCGGTTCTCAGCTTCTTGGAAAATGACTGAGCTGTATTTTTGGAAGACTTCATCTGTAATTTCAAGTTCTGCTAAACCATATTTATCATAGATATCTTGACCGATTTCTGTGTTTAAATCATGGAAAGCAGGCAAGCAATGCATGACAATCACATCTGGATTTCCTGTCTTTTCAACCAAATCAGCATTAATTTGATAAGGCAACAAAAGGTCGATACGTTCTTTAAAATCAACTTTTTCGCCCATTGACACCCAAACATCTGTGTAAAGCATATCAACGCCGCAAACAGCATCAAGGTTATCAGTAATAGTTAATTCAGCTCCGTTATTGTGTTCCTGTGCGATCTCAATGATTTCCTTTTCTGGCTGTAAGCTGGCTGGCGCAATGATTTTTACATTCACACCAAGAATAGCTGAGGTAACTAGCAAAGAATTTGCCATATTGTTGCGTCCATCCCCGACATAAGCGATTGTCAAACCTTCTAGTTTTCCGAAAACTTCTTTTAATGTCATAAAGTCAGCAATCATTTGCGTTGGATGCCAAGTATCTGTCAAACCATTCCAGACAGGCACACCAGAGAATTCCGCTAAAGCTTCAACATCAGATTGCTTGAAGCCACGATATTCAATCCCGTCAAACATTGAACCTAGAACTTTTGCCGTATCAATTACGGATTCTTTTTTGCCAAGTTGAATTTCACTGCTTCCAAGATAAGTCACATTCATCCCTAAATCTTGTCCAGCTACTGTAAAAGCAGAACGTGTTCTGGTACTTGTCTTCTCGAAAATAAGAGCAATATTTAAGCCTTCTAAATATTTATGAGCAATTTTCTTCTTTTTCAACTCTTTAAATTTCAATCCCAAATCAATGAGATTAGTTAGCTCTTCCTTAGTAAAATCAATCTCTTTCAAAAACGAATTATTAAAAACCATAGGCCAATCCATCCTTTTCTTCTTGAATAATATACCTAATTTTAGCATAATTATACACCTTGTCAAGCCTATTTTGAATAAAAATAAATTTTAATTCAGAAAAACATGTCATTTATAATTGACATGTCACATATATTGTACTATACTTGGTACAAGAAAGATTAGGATGGAATAATGAACCGAGTTAAAGAATTTCGAACTAATTTAGGTATTTCTCAGCTGACCCTTGCTAAGCAAATAGGAATCGCAAGGCAAACCGTTAATTTAATTGAAAATAACAAGTACAATCCTTCACTTGACCTTTGCATCAAGTTAGCCGAGGCATTAGGAACTGATCTAAATACACTATTTTGGGAGACTCGCCATCTTTAAAAAGGAATTGGGATTTAGGAGATTTAGTCATGAAAAAAAGTAAAGGGCCGCTATGGCCACGATTCATCAAACGATTTTATGGTATTAATGGAGCATTGGACGAATACCGTGAACAAGAAGTTAACCGTATTGGAAATAAATTATTTATCTTGCTCTTCCTTTTTGAATTTATTTCAACAGCTCTTACCTTTCTCTTGAGCACTGTCTGGAAAGTATCTGCTGAAATTTTTCTCTACTGCAACGCTTTTGTCATTATTTTTGTCATGCCAATGGTTATGATGACAATGCTGACCAATAGAGACTTACAGGGACCTCTTGAAGTCCCTAGAGATAAGCTTGAGAAAGAGCGTCAAAAAGCTAAGAAAAAAGGCAGGCTTAATGGAGTTGTTTTTGCCATTTTTATGCTTGTTTTTAACATGTTTAGCAAATGGCAAGAAGGTGAAAATCCTCTTGAAATCTTGTTCAATCCTCTCTTCTTAAGTATCTTCATTTTTTCTGGTTTTATCTTTGGAGCTATTATGGGGTCTATGGCTGCTAGCCAAATTGACCCTGAAAAGGATTAGCACTCTTTTTATAAGAGTGCTAATTTTTAATGCTTTTTACTTGATTTCCTAGTGGCTAGTGCTATAATGTAAGTATGAAATCTGACTATCTTTGACCTTTATTGTTTTAGTCAGACATTACGAAAGGAGGGTATTTTATATGCTCTGTCAAAATTGTCATTTAAATGAATCTACTATTCACCTGTATACAAATGTCAATGGTCAGCAAAAGCAAATTGATTTGTGTCAAAATTGCTATCAAATTATGAAAACTGACCCAAATAACGCTATTTTAGGAGGATTAGGAGGTAATCCTCAATCATCTTCTAACCAAACAAACCAATCATCGAATCCTTTCGACGATTTCTTTAGTAATCTCAGCGGCTTCCCAGCATTTGGAAGCCAAGGATTCCAAAATACTCCTCCAACTCAATCTGGTGGAGGCAATAATAACGGACGCGGTGGCAATGGCAACAACAATTTCCGCCCAAACGGACCAGCACAGCAAGAACCTAAGGGCTTGCTAGAAGAATTTGGTATCAATGTTACTGATATCGCACGTCGTGGTGATATCGACCCTGTCATCGGGCGTGATGCTGAAATTGTTCGTGTTATCGAAATTCTTAACCGCCGTACAAAAAACAATCCTGTTCTTATCGGAGAACCTGGTGTTGGTAAAACTGCCGTTGTTGAAGGCTTAGCCCAAAAAATTGTCGACGGTAACGTTCCACAAAAACTCCAAAATAAACAAGTTATCCGCCTAGACGTGGTAAGCCTTGTTCAAGGAACTGGTATTCGTGGTCAATTTGAAGAACGTATGCAAAAACTCATGGAAGAAATCCGTGAACGTAAAGATGTTATCCTCTTCATCGATGAAATCCACGAAATTGTCGGTGCCGGTAATGCTGGTGACGGTAACATGGATGCTGGTAACATCTTGAAACCAGCTCTTGCTCGTGGTGAGCTACAATTGGTTGGTGCAACTACTCTCAATGAATACCGTATCATCGAAAAAGATGCTGCGCTTGAACGTCGTATGCAACCTGTAAAAGTTGACGAACCAAGCGTCGAAGAAACTATCACTATTCTTCGTGGTATTCAAAAGAAATACGAAGATTATCACCATGTCAAATACAGTGATGATGCTATCGAAGCTGCTGCTACCCTTTCAAATCGCTACATTCAAGACCGTTTCCTTCCAGATAAAGCTATCGACCTTCTCGATGAAGCGGGTTCTAAGATGAACTTGACACTCAACTTTGTTGATCCAAAAGAAATTGACAAACGTTTGGTTCAAGCTGAAAATCTAAAAACTCAAGCCACTCGTGAAGAAGATTATGAACGCGCAGCATATTTCCGTGATCAAATCGCTAAATACAAGGAAATGCAAAAACAAACCATCAACGAAGATGATATTCCAGTGATTACTGAGAAAACTATCGAAGCAATCGTTGAAGAAAAAACAAACATCCCTGTTGGTGACTTAAAAGAAAAAGAACAATCACAATTAATTCACCTTGCTGATGACTTGAAAGAACACGTTATTGGTCAAGATGAAGCCGTTGATAAGATTGCCAAAGCTATCCGTCGTAACCGTGTTGGTCTTGGTACACCAAACCGTCCAATTGGTTCATTCCTCTTTGTCGGTCCTACTGGTGTTGGTAAAACTGAACTTTCAAAACAACTCGCTATTGAACTCTTCGGTTCAGCTGATAGCATGATTCGCTTTGACATGTCTGAATACATGGAAAAACACGCCGTCGCTAAACTCGTCGGAGCCCCTCCAGGATATGTTGGTTACGAAGAAGCTGGTCAGTTGACTGAAAAAGTTCGTCGAAATCCATACTCACTCATCTTGCTTGATGAAGTTGAAAAAGCACACCCTGATGTCATGCACATGTTCTTGCAAGTTCTTGACGATGGGCGTTTAACTGACGGTCAAGGACGCACTGTAAGCTTTAAAGATACAATTATCATCATGACATCTAACGCTGGTACTGGCAAATCTGAAGCTTCTGTTGGTTTCGGTGCTGCTCGTGAAGGACGTACAAATTCTGTTCTTGGTCAACTTGGAGACTTCTTCAGCCCTGAATTCATGAACCGTTTTGACGGCATTATCGAATTCAAAGCTCTAAGCAAAGATAATCTCCTTCATATCGTTAACCTCATGCTTGACGATGTTAACAACCGTTTGGCAACTAACGATATTCACCTTGAAGTAACAGATAAAGTTAAAGAAAAACTAGTTGACCTTGGATATGATCCTAAGATGGGCGCTCGTCCACTTCGTCGAACTATCCAAGATCACATTGAAGATGCTATTACAGACTTCTACCTTGAACACCCAACTGAAAAAGATTTAAAAGCTGTGATGACAAGCAATGGTAAAATCATCATCAAATCAGCTAAAAAAGTTGAAAAAGAAGAAACTGTTTCAGCAGAATAATAAAAGCAAAGTCTAGGAAGTTTTTAGCTTTCTAGGCTTTTTTAACAATCCAGAAATCAAAATATTCCGACAATTTTCTAGCAAAAGACAGCTTTTTTTAGTATAATAACAGCAATAGCCTCTCTTGCAAATCTATCTTAGAGATTGATAATTTTATCTCCACTCTTTCTGGCACATGTTTATAGGAGAATTTTATGTCTAACCCAACTTTTGGTGAAAAACTTGATAACGTTGATTACAAAACTCGCTACGGAGTGTATGCCATTATTCCAAATGCGACTAAAGACCAAATCATTTTAGTTCAAGCCCCTAACGGCTCTTGGTTCCTTCCAGGCGGAGAAATCGAAGCGGGCGAAGATCATTTTTCAGCTTTAAAACGCGAACTTATTGAAGAACTCGGATTTTCAGCTGAACTTGGTTATTATTACGGACAAGCTGACGAGTACTTCTACTCACGTCATCGTGATACTTATTTTTATAACCCTGCTTATCTCTATGAAGTCACACATTATGAAAAAATTGGGGCACCGCTTGAAGATTTTAATCACCTTGCTTGGTTCCCAGTCGATGAAGCTATTGTAAAATTAAAACGTGGCAGCCATAAATGGGGTGTTGATGCTTGGAAAAAAAATCATCATTAAAATCTCATAATCTAAGTTTTTCACCTAAAATAGTGTTATAATAATTGTAGAAAGTTCATAGGAGGAAATTTATGAGGTTAATCAACACAACAAGTAGTCATTCCGAGCTAGTTCGTAACCAGCTTCGAAACACGGACGCTAAACTCGTTGAGACTTACTCTGCAGGAAATACCGATGTTGTTTTCACTAAAGCACCAAGTCATTACGAACTGTTGATTTCAAACAAGTATCGTGCTATCAAAGAAAGTGAAATCGAAGCCATTCGGGAATTCTTCCTCAAACGCAAAATTGACAAATCTACCGTTCAATTAGATCAGTTGAAAACCTTACATACAGCGAATCTAATTGAAATTTCCTTCCCAACAGTTCACTAATCAGGTTTTTAAAACCTGATTTTTTTAGTTTACATACAAAAAAACGAACTCAAGTGAGTTCGTTTTTAGTTATTATAGGTTATCGCATTATTTTGCTTTAACTTCAAAGCCTTCTGCTACTGCTTCTGGGAAGTTAGCTTCAACGATTTCAGCACAGTGGTCACAAATTGTAACACCGTATGAACGTTCTTTAGCTGTTGGATCTACGCGACGGCAACGATCACAAACTTCACCTTCAGCATGCGCTACTGTAAAGGCAACACCATCAAAGGCAACCGCATCTGCTGGAGCAGCTTCGTCAGTAACAGTCAATTGTGATACGATCAACAATTGAGCAATGTCGCTATCAAGGGCAGCAAGAAGAGTTTTCACTTCTTCACCAGCATAAATTGTCAAGTGTGCTTCCAATGATTTACCAATAACTTTAGCGTTACGAGCTTCTTCCAAAGCTTTTTGAGCTTGGTTACGAAGTGTCATGAAGGCATCCCATTCTTCAAGAATATTTTCTTGACCTTCGAAGACTTCAGCATCTGGTAATTCTGACAATTGAACGAATTCTTCTGGTTCGAATTCAAGGTATGACCAGATTTCTTCAGCTGTGTGTGGAAGAATTGGAGTCAACAATTTAGTGATTTTAACCAAGATATCGTAGAAGACTGTTTGCATTTGACGGCGAGCAATATTGTCTGCTGCTTCGATGTAAACAACGTCTTTGGCGAAATCAAGGTAGAAGGCTGACAAATCAACTGTGATGAAGTTAACAACAGCTTTGTAGATAGCCATGAAATCATAGTCTTCATAAGCTTTACGAATTGTTGCTACCAATTGGTTGAATTTAACAGTCATGTATTTATCAACTGAACGCAAGTCTTCGTAAGCGACGGCATCTTCGTTTGGATTGAAATCTGTTGTGTTAGCAATCAAGAAACGAAGTGTGTTACGGATTTTACGGTAAGTTTCTGAAACTTGACCAAGGATTTCCATAGAAACACGTACGTCAGCGTCAGTATCTACTGAAGCAACCCACAAACGAAGGATTTCAGCACCGTATTGTTTTGCAACGTCGTTTGGTGAAATGATGTTACCTTTTGATTTAGACATTTTTTCACCTTTACCATCAAGAACGAAACCTTGTGAAAGCACAGCTTTGTAAGGTGCATGTCCGTTAACAGCAACTGAAGTGATCAATGATGAGTTGAACCAACCACGGTATTGGTCAGAACCTTCAAGGTAAAGATCAGCTGGATATTCCAAACCTTCACGAGCATTCATCACACCATTCCATGAAGAACCTGAATCGAACCATACATCCATGATATCAGTTTCTTTAGTAAATTCACCATTTGGTGAACCTGGGTGAGTGAATCCTTCTGGAAGAAGGTCTTTGGCATCACGTTCCCACCATACGATTGAACCAAATTCTTCAAACAAGTCAGCTACGTGATCTGTCACTTCTTTAGTCATGATTGCTGTACCATCTTCAGCGTAGAAGATTGGAAGTGGAACACCCCATGCACGTTGACGTGAGATTACCCAGTCACCACGGTCACGAATCATGTTGTAAAGACGAGTGCGACCCCATTCTGGATAGAATGTTGTGCGGTCAATTTCATCAAGAATATCTTGACGGAATTTAGAAACAGATGCAAACCATTGTGGTACTGCACGCCAGATGATAGGTTTTTTAGTACGCCAGTCAAATGGGTATGAGTGAGTGATAACTTCGCTAGCAAGCAAAAGATCACCAAGTTTTTCTTTAACAGTTGGAACAACTTTATCGTAGAATTGACCTTGGAATTCAGGTCCTGCATTTTCCATCATGATACCACGTTCGTCAACTGTAACAGCAACTTCAAGGTTGTATTTAACACCAACATTGTAGTCATCTTCACCAAAACCAGGGGCAGTGTGGACAACACCAGTACCAGAATCAAGTGTAACGTGATCACCCAAGATAACAAGTTCGTCTACTTCTGTATCCCATGGGTGTTCAGTAACGATGTATTCAAGTTCAGTACCTTTGTGTTTTGCAAGAACTTCAAATGATTCCCAACCGAATTTTTCAGCAAGGCTATCAAGAAGTGCTTCCGCAACAACAAATTTACGATCATCGTTAGCAGGTTTAACAACAACATAATCCATATCAGGACCAACAGTCAAACCACGTGAAGCAGTTACTGTAAATGGAGTTGTTGTCCAAACAACGATGTATGTATCTGTATCAAGAACACCTTTACCATCTTTAACTTTGTTAGCATAGTAAAGTGAAGTTGAATCAATATCATGATATTCAATTTCAGCTTCGGCAAGAGCTGATTCTGATGACCATGACCAGTAAACTGGTTTAGCACCACGGTAGATATAACCTTTATCAGCCATTGCACCAAAGACACGGATTTGTGCAGCTTCATATGCAGGGATAAGTGTTACATAAGGATTTTCCCAATCTGCAGACACACCAAGACGTTTGAAGTCTTCACGTTGTTTGTCTACTTGGCTAAGAGCGTATTCACGACACATTTCAAGGTATTCAGTCAAAGGAATTTCTTTACGTTTTACACCTTTTTTAGCCAATACTTGTTCAATTGGAAGTCCATGTGTATCCCAACCAGGAACATAAGGAGCACGGAAACCAGACATTGATTTTGAACGCACAATAATGTCTTTAGAAATTTTGTTCATGGCGTGACCAACGTGGATATTACCATTGGCATATGGAGGTCCATCGTGGAGATTGAATGAAGGTTTGCCTTCGTTTAATTGTTGACGTTTAGCATAGATGTCTGCTTCTTCCCATTCTTTTTGCCATTTAGGCTCTTTGTTTGGGAGTCCAGCACGCATTGGAAAAGCAGTTTTTCCAAGATTAAGCGTTTCTTTTAATTTCATGACTACTCCTTATAATAAATAATATTCAACTGTCCATGATTAACTCATTGACAGAAAAATGACATTTTTTAGTGGTAAAACAAAACGAGCCTTCGTCTCAGTAAGGACGAAAGCTCGTGGTACCACCTTAGTTTAGAAATTTAGCTACACTGAAAAATAAGGTAGAAATCTAAATTTCCCTCTTTAACCCGTAAGGTGAGTTCCTCCCTTTTATCTTACTTCATTCAGATAAAATCTTAGAAAAGGATAACTGATATCCTAGTGATTGTAGACCTCGCACCATCGTCCACTCGCTGTTAATATAGCATATCAATCGCGTTTTTCTTATTCTTCAATATTTAATTTAAATGTTTGTGTTTCGTTAAGATTGATGTCATCAGCATCATCAATGACAGGAAGTTTTTGTGTTTCTTCAAGGTGTTTGTTTCCTGCTTCTACACGACGTTGCAATTCTTCCATTTCTTCTGGAGTGAATTGACGTGTAGCATCCATTGACAATTCATCATCAGCTTCAGGCATTTCTTCTTCCAAAACTTTCTCAACAACTTCACGGAAAGCTGCATCAGAATTTTGAAGGTAAACAGCAGTTGGTTGCAACAATTCTGTCCATTCTGGTGAATTTGTCAAACCAAGTTGACCTTCGATAGCAGCAACCAAACGTTGGTGGAAGACACGAGTTTGACGTTTCAAGTCTTCTGTTTCAACCGCAACACGTTTAGCTTCATCTGTTGCATCACGCAAGATTTGGTTTGCTTTAGATTTTGCTTCGTCAATCAAATGTTGTGCATCGTAGTTAGCTTTGCTAACAAGGTTAGCAGCTTCATCATTAGCTGATGTTTTAACTTTTTCAGCAGTTTCTTGAGCAAGAATAACAGATTGGCTCAAAGATTCTTTCATCTCATCGAAGTAAGCAAGTTTGTCTTCCAAATCTTTAATTCTGTTTTCTTGTTCATGATTGCGACGAACCAAGTCTTCGTAGTCATCTACAACGATATCAAGAAATTCATTAACTTCTTCTTCGTCGTATCCACGAAATTTTAATTTAAATGTTTTATCTTTAATATCAAGTGCTGTAAGTGCCATTGATTTCTCCTTATTTATGTATCATCTTATCTACGGTCAATTTGTATTTTCCATTCTTCGTAAGCCCATTCTCACTTAAGATAGAAAACCGACCAAATCCTCTAACACTAATCAAATCTCCAACTTGAAGCATTTCTGAAGGTCTATCAAGCGTCTGATAATTAAGCTTTACCTTTTCAGCACTGATCAACTGAATAGCTTGACTTCGTGAAAGCTTCAAAACTGTTGCTAGAACTTTATCCAAACGCATACTTGAAACCATGATATCAAGCTGATGAGATTCCTTTTCTCCCTTAATCAACTGATCAAGTGAAATCTCTTTTAGGCTTATGCTTGCTTTTGCAATCTTTGTAACATTAGCTCGAAAATAATCAACCATATTTTCCGTAACTAATAACTGTGCGTAGCCTTGTTCAACTAAAATATCTCCAATAATCGTTCGCTTAACTCCAAGCTTGTGAAGTAAAGTTCCCATTATTTGAGCGTGAGTCAATTGATTAAATTTCGAATTATAGTTCACTTCTAGCAGTGCTAACTCGAAATCTTCCAAATTTAGCTCATAGTAATCAGGTGCAACTAGTATACGTGCGTACTCTGCAGGATAATAATCACTCGAAACAAAGTAACGCAAGCCTCGATTTCCAAGAATACTTTTAGCAATATCAACTTGGCGAGGATTTAGAAAATCTGTTAATGAATAAGCGTATGTCTCTTCGACCCTCTGAGCGATGTCATCCATTTTTTCAATGAAGTCATACTCTTCAGGTCGAAAATGTTGGTAAATTTCTTTTTTCATCGAACCAATAACATAATAAGAAAGCGACTTAAGAGATTTAAGGCAATAACCGCGGCCCAAATCGTAAAGTCCAATCCCATAAATTGAAGATTTAAACGTTGAAAAGGTTTAATTACTGGTTCAACAATTTGAACCAATAAACGACCAAATCCAGTGTTATACGCACCAGGAAACCAAGATAGGAGCGCATACGCAATTAGCAGATAAGAGTATAATTGAATGGTTTTTAATAGTACAATTAATACAAAAATCATATATTAACGTCTCTTCATGTCAAAGTCGAAACCAACATCTTGTCCCGCATTTGGAATTGGAAGTTCTTCGAGATTGACGATGACATTTGATGGTGTCAACAAATACATTGAACTGCCAACTTTTTGAAGACTACCATAAAGAACTTTACTTGCACCATCAATAAAATCAAGACAACGACGTGCTTGAGCATCAAGCATATATTGAAAATCAATCAATACACATTCGTTAACAATCAATAAATCAACAATTTCTTGAGCATCCTCATATTTACGAGGGTATTTCAAGGCAATTGTTGTAGTCGTTTGATTGTTTCGAACTTGTAATTGTTCTTCACGACGTTGATTCAATGAATGAACGTGCGGATTTTCATCAGTAGCACGTCTTTGTTGAGGTTGCACACGTTGACGAACAGCACCACCAGCTTGAACTTGTTGAACTCGTGCTGATGAGAATTGCTGTTCTGCGCGTCTAGGTGCTTGCTGTGGCTTAGCCTCAACTTGTTGTTGAACACGAGGTTGTCTAACCTCATCTTCAACAGTTTCTTCAACATCACTTACCTCATCAGTATCGAAATAAGAGATTAGTTTGTCAAATTTATCTTTAAAAGCCATGTTTTTCTCCCGTTATTTAAAGAATGATGATCCAATTCTAACAAAAGTTGCCCCATTGCGAATAGCAATTGGGAAATCACCACTCATGCCCATACTTAATTCGGTAAACGGCATATGAGCTAATTGTCGTGCCTGCAACTCTTGTCTAAGTTTGTCGGCTTTTCCAAAAATGTCGTCAATTTCACTTTCAGAAGCATTCTTAGGCGCCATCGTCATCAATCCTACAATTTCCACTTTATCAAAGTCAGAGATTTCAGCTAAAGCTTCATCAATTTCTGAAACTTTAAAGCCGTGTTTACTCTCTTCCTCGGAAATATTAACCTGTAGGAAGCATTTAATGGGATGCTCTGCTCTTTTCTGGATTTCAGCAGCTAATTTAACAGAATCTAAAGCGTGAAAATAATCAACGTAATTAATGACATTTTTTACTTTACGACGCTGTAGAGTACCGATTAGGTGCCATGTTAAATTTTTATCTTTTAACGCTTCATACTTATCCAGAAACATATCGACCCTATTTTCACCAATATGTTCAATACCTGTGTCAATAAGACGAGCAGCAACACCACTATCAACATACTTCGTCACAGCAATAATCTTGACACTTTCTTGTGAACGATTGGCTGCTTTTGTTGCTTGCGCAACCTGTTCAAAAACAAGGTCTTTATTTTTTTGAAAATCGGTCATTAACGATTTTTGAAGAATGGTGGTGTTTCAAGTTCATCATCAGCATCTTCATTAGCTGTAAATGTTGACATTGTCAATTTGCTATCAAGTTCGCCTTCTGTTGGACGTGCGATGTTGTCGCGACGAAGGTCCCAATTTCCAAATGAATTATCTTTTTGTTGTGATTGATTTACTGTTGGTTGTTGTGGAGCTGGCATTGCATGGTTTTCGCTCATATCATAGTCAAAGTTTGAACGACGTTCAAAAGCTGCTTGACCAGGTTGTTGAGCACGTTCTGAAGCGTATTGAGCGCCAGCTGCTTGTTGTGCGTTGTTTTGTGCAAATGAACGAGTTGCTTGTGGACGGAATCCTGCTACTTGTTCTGCACGATCTTGATGAACACCTGTAGCTACAACAGTTACACGGATTTCATCTTTCATTGTGTCATCAATAGATGTACCAAGCCAGATGTTAACACCTTTACCAGCTGCTTGACTGATGATTTCAGAAGCTTCTTCTGCTTCAGTAAGAGTCATGTCAAGACCACCAGTTACGTTAACGATAACATCTTCAGCACCATCGATTGTTGTTTCAAGAAGTGGAGAGAAGATAGCTTTACGAGCTGCTTCAGTGATACGTTCTTCACCAGAACCGATACCGATACCCATAAGAGCGTTACCTTTGTTAGCCATAACTGTTTTAACATCGGCAAAGTCAAGGTTGATAAGACCTGGATTTGTAATCAAATCAGTAATACCTTGAACACCTTGACGGAGCACGTTATCTGCTTCTTTAAGAGCTTCAAGAAGTGGAGTTTTCTTATCAACGATTTCAAGAAGGTTGTTGTTTGAGATGATAAGCAATGTATCAACTTGTTCACGAAGTTCTTGGATACCTTCTGCAGCGAAGTTACCACGTTTGTTACCTTCAAAACCAAATGGACGTGTTACAACTGCAACTGTAAGAGCTCCGAGGCTTTTAGCGATACGTGCGATAACTGGTGCAGCACCTGTACCAGATCCACCACCCATACCAGCAGTGATGAAGACCATATCAGCACCTGTAAGAGCTTCAGTCAATACTTCTTCGCTTTCTTCAGCGGCTTTACGACCAACCTCAGGTTGTCCTCCAGCACCGAGTCCACGAGTCAACTTAGGGCCTAACTGAATAACAGTTTCAGCTTTTGAAGAGCTCAATGCTTGGATATCAGTGTTTGCTGCGATAAATTCAACACCAGCAACACCTTCATCAATCATGCGGTTGATAGCGTTACCTCCGCCACCACCGACACCAATAACTTTAATAACTGCACCTTGTACTGATGCTGTGTCAAATGAAAATGCCATTTTTATTCCTCACTTATTATTAGTCAAACATACTTCCGAAAATACCACGAACACGTTCGCTAAATTTTGATTTTGGTTCTTCGTGTCTTTGTACAGGCTGAACTGGAGCTGGCTGTGGTACCATGTTTTCATTAACTGGTACAACAGGTTCGTTATTATAAACCACTCGTTGTTGCGCTTGTACTTGTGGCTGTGGTTCGAAATCAACTGGTTTACGACGAAGTAATTCTTCACCAGATACCGCACGTTGAGCAATAACATCAACTTCGCTCATTGTCCCAACGTATTCAACTAAGCTAATAACATTGGCAAACATTGGGTTGCGGATACCAACTTGATTTGGAACGTGTAGTTTGACAGTTGTTCCAAAAATTTCTTGAGCAACTTCTACCACACCTGGCATAATTGCTCCACCACCAACAAGAATAATTCCTCCTGGTAGGTCAAGTAGACGTCCACGTTCTAGATCTTGTTTAACACGATCTAAAATGTGGCGAACTCGTGCAGAAATGATTTCTGACAAGTATCGTTCACTTACTGAAATTGGAGATTCACTACCAACAACATCTACTTGAACAGTTTCTGAAGAGCTTGCTTCTTCTAAGTTTGCTTGACCAAAGTTAAATTTAAGGGCTTCAGCAATCTCCATAGAAGTTTTCAAGACTTTAGAAATGTCTTTAGTGACATACTCGCCACCTTCTGCATAGATGTTTGTATATTGCAATTCTTGTGCTCGCATAGAAGCAACGGTTGTTTGACCGCCACCCATATCAATCACAGTAGCACCAAATTCACGTTCACCTTCGTTAAGAACTGATTTTGCCAAAGCAAGTGGTGAAATAATAACATTTTCAACACTGATACCAGCACGTTCTACTGTTTTACGAAGGTTATGAAGAATTGTTGTTGGTCCAGTATAAATTAAACCACGCATTTCTAAACGAATTCCCATCATGCCACGTGGGTCACGAATACCTTGGAAACCATCAACGATAAATTCTTCTGGAATCAAAGAGATAACTTCACGTTCTGGAGTGATGCTCTTAGTCAATGCTGATTTAACAACGCTATCAACATCTTCATCTTTGATTTCTTTTGATTCACTTGGAACTGGAATCATACCTTGAGTTGGTTCGATTTGAAGAAGATTAGCTGGAAGACCAACATTAATCTTATCGATTGTCATTCCAGCTTTTTCTTCTGCTTGTTCAATCGCTGTTTTGATTGCTTCTGCAGCTGCTTCAATATCTATAATAATACCGTCTTTTACTCCCGTGCTGGGAACGTTACTCACACCAATCACGTTCATTTCGCCAGAAACAAATTCTGCTACTAGAACTTTAATCGAGCTTGTCCCTATATCTAATCCTGTAAAAAAGCCATTTCTAGCCATTCACTCGACCTCACTATCTTTCCAATCATTTACTATTCTAAAATCTGCATAAAATCAGAATTATTCAGAAAATATTATATCATAAAAAAACGTAAAATGTTATCATTTTACGTTTTTTGTTATAGAATCTTAATTTTATTGTTGAGCTACTTGTTCAACTACTGCGGTTTCGTTCGGATGCTCTTCATTTGTAGCTTCTGGAGCTTGATTTTCTGCGCCTTCAGCTTCGCTTGATTCAGTTGCTGTAGCTTCTTCACTCGACTCGGTTTGAGAGTTTTCTTCGTCAGATTTAGAATCAGATTCTGATTCTTCTTTGTTTTCGTTTTTAGCTTTTTCTTTATCCGCTGCAACAGATGCTTCAATGGATTCAGAAGTTGCATAAATTCCCACTTCCATATCAACAATACTGTTTTCTGGCAAGCTATCTTTTATTTTCAAATAATATGGTAATTTCTTAGCCAACTCAGATAGTGGAACACGAACAACGTTTCCATCATGCATTTCCAATTTCAATAAATCTGATGTTGTTGCAGAATCTGCTGAGCTGACAATTTGAATTTGATTAACCAAGTCTTTATCCAATTTTGAAAAAGCCTTAACCAGTTTTTGAATGTCTTTTTCTGATGATAAATTAATCGTTAAGAAACTTTCTGGTAATTCAGAAGCTCCTACAAGACCAATACGTGTCCCATTTTCAAGGATTGGCTGATAGCCATCATCAGTTTGAGCATAAGCAATTATGCTGTACTCTTTAATATCAATATTTAATTTATTTGGGAAACGGTAAATAAAGTTAGCACTTTTCACCATTTTATTTTTGCTAATAATATTTTTTTCATAAGCTGAATGGTGGAAAATCAATGAAAAGAGATAGTTAGACGGTTTAATTCCTGAATCTCTAATCACTTCTTCCTGACTAACCGTTGTCGCACCCGTAACCGTAACAATTTTCTTTTTACTAAATGGGGTTACCAAAAAGATTGAAATTAAAAGAATAACCGCAGAAGTGATGATAACTGGTAGCGCATGATGAATCGCTTTTTGAAGAGGCGTTTTCTCTTTTTTAGCTTCCAATTTTTGTAATTTTTTAGCCTCTTTAGCTTCTCTAGCTTCTTCTTTTTTAGCTTCCTTAGCCTTTTTCTTTTCTTCTGCAGTCAAAACTTTTTCTTCAACTTTTTCAGCTTTGGTATCAGTATCTGTTGCTTTCGGCTTGCGCTCTAAGCGTAATTTTTCTTGGCGTTTTTTCTTTTCCGCTTTTTCAGCTTCTTTTTTCTTTAGAAACTCAATATTACGTTTTTGCCATTCTGTCAAAGCTGATTTTTTTTCTGATTTATCTTTTTGACTTTTTTTAGGCTCTTTCTTTTTTGTCATTTAAATTCCTTTTGCAGTCTTAGAAATATCTTGTTTAAGCAGATCATAAAATTCTTCTTGTGACTTGATTTCAGTGGAATTTTTCATTTGTGTGTGATAACTATTTTCTTGTTCAAAGAGTTGAGTGAGCTCTTCTTCTAAATTTGAAAATGTTAGCTTGTCTTCAGAAAGTTGGCGAGCATAGCCTTTTTTCTCAAAATAAGCAGCATTTTCCAGTTGGTCTCCTCGACTAGCTTCTTTTCCAAGAGGCACAATCAAGTGTAATTTATTCATCGCCACTAATTCAAAAATAGTATTTGAACCACCGCGTGTCACAACAGCATCTGCCATATCCATCAAAGGCTGATAAAGGTCTGTGACATAATCAATTCGATAGAGATTTTGACTCAATCCGTTTAAACTTTTATCTCCTGAAATGTTGATGACATTATAGTGGTCAACTAACTCTGGAGTATTTGTAATAAAGTCATTGAAAACACGTGCACCGGCAGAACCACCGATGAAAAGAAGTGTTTTCAATTCAGGGTTAAAGTGTGCTTTAATTTCTTCAATTTTGCTGCTATCATAAGCAACTTTGCTACCAACTTTTGTAATCGCACCAACGTGTTTTGCTTTCACCAAGCCTTTGGCTTGTTCAAAGGTTGTGTACATCGTTGTCGCAAATTTATAGGCAATTTTATTGGCTAAGCCCATTGATAAGTCAGATTCGTGCACAAAAACAGGAACTCCAAGTGTTTTTGCCGCAATGACTGGTGGGACAGATACAAAGCCACCTTTTGAGAATAAAGCTTGTGGACGAATTTTAGCGATAATTGCAATTGATTGAAGAATTCCAAATGAAACTTTGAACACATCAAGCATGTTTTGCCATGAAAAATAACGTCTTAATTTTCCTGTTGCAATAGAATGGAAGGTTACATCTAGACCTGATTTTTCAATTTGTTCGTGTTCAATTCCATGTTTGTCACCAATATAGTGAACTTCCCAACCATCTTTGATAAATTTTGGGATAAGAATCAAGTTCAAGGTAACATGGCCAACTGTACCACCACCGGTAAATACGATTTTTTTAGCCATGCTTATTCTCCTTTAATAGCTTCAAAGGTTGCGATAAATTCATCACCACGAACTTCAAAGCTCTTATACATATCCCAGCTTGCATTAGCAGGGCTCAAGAGAACAACATCACCAGCTTCAGCTTTACTGTAAGCAATACGAGCAGCATCTGCGACATCTTTAGCATCAACGTACGGAACTTGTGCTTTATCAGCTGCGCGTTTCACACGAGGAGCTGATTCTCCAAGGATAACCATCAATTTAACACCTGTAATATCTGGAACAAGTTCGTCAAATTCATTACCACGGTCAAGACCACCAGCAATCAAGATAACTTTTGAATTATCAAATCCTGAAAGAGCTTTTTGAGTTGCTAGAATATTTGTTGATTTAGAATCGTTATAGAATTTAATGCCGTTAACTTCACCAAGAGCTTGAAGACGGTGTTTAACCCCACCAAAATGTGACAAAGTTTCTTTAATAGCTTCATTTGCAATTCCTGACAATTTAGCTACTGCAATTGTTGCCAAAGCATTTTCAACGTTGTGGCTACCAGGAACACCGATTTCAGATGCTTTCATAATAGCTTCATCTTTGAAATACAAAGTATCACCATCTAGGTAAGCACCGTCAACTTTCTCAGTTGTAGAGAATGGGACAACTTGTGCTGCTGTTTTTTGTGCTAATTCTTTTGCCAAATCTTGGTTAAAGTTAAGTACCAAATAATCTTCTGCTGTCATATTCTTTTGAATATTCCATTTTGCAGCAACATATTCTTCAAAACTACCATGGTAGTCAATATGTGTTGGCATAAGGTTTGTAATAACAGCCATGTGTGGGTGGAAAGTATCTGTTCCCATCAATTGGAAAGAAGATAATTCCATAACCAAAGTGTCTTTATCTGTAGCAGTCTGTGCCACTTCAGAAGCAGGAAAACCAATATTTCCTGAAAGAAGACCTGATTTACCACCATTGTTCAATGTTTCAGAAATCATAGTTGTTGTTGTTGTTTTACCATTTGAACCAGTGATACCAATAATTGGGGCATCTGAAATCATGTAGGCCAACTCAACTTCTGTGATAACTGGAATATTTTTTTCAATAGCGCGAGCTACCATTGGATTATCGTAACGAATTCCTGGGTTTTTAACCATCAATTCAAAGTTTTCATCCAAAAGTTCTAGTGGATGGCTACCACAGATAACTTTGATGCCTTCTTCAAGAAGAGATTGTGCAGCTGGATTTTCATCAAATGGTTTACCGTCGTTAACTGTAACGATAGCACCTAATTTTTCAAGGAGACGCGCTGCAGCTTCTCCAGATTTTGCTAAACCAAGAACTAAGACTTTTTTATTTTCAAATGTTTCAATTTTTTTCATAATATATCCATTCTAACATTGCAAATATAATAATATTCTACCTTTATTTAAGGTGTTTTTCAATCATTCTACGGCATTTAAGACAATCTTAGTGTCGCAATGTCTGATAGAGTGTTTATGACAAAAAAAGCTGAGTAAATACTCAGCCTCTTTCGCTATATTGCTCATTTTCATTTTTCTTAACAGGTAAGCGATAGACATCCCTTAGCGCGAAAAATCCCAAGGCAACCATAGCAAGTGCAAGAAAAATTTCTGGTGGTGATTGCATGATTTTAACAAAGCTCATTACTGCTAAAACAAGTAGCATTGCAACTAAGCCAACAAAACCAATCATCCCAAGAGTATTACGAATTGTTTTAGGAGCCATGAAAATATAGTATGAAATAATTAAGATTGCAATAATTAAATAAAACATTTCATGATTCCTTCCTACAATTCAAATTTATGTGTATTGTTTTCCGAGTTTATTTTAAGTTTGGAACTAAAATAGTCTAGCAGACTATTTTACTCTTCAGCTGATTTTTTCTTTTTAGCTGCTTTAGCGCGTAAGTTTTTATCAAGAATTTGTTTACGCAAACGGATTGATTCTGGTGTAACTTCCATGTATTCATCGTCATTCAAGAATTCAAGTGATTCTTCAAGAGTCAAGATACGTGGAGTTTTGATAACAGCAGTTTGGTCTTTCGTAGCTGAACGAACGTTTGTCATTTGTTTAGCTTTAGTGATGTTAACTGTCAAGTCGTTTTCACGCGAGTTTTCACCAATGATCATACCTTCGTATACTTCAGTACCTGGGTTAACGAAGATTGTTCCGCGTTCTTCAACAGACATAATTGAGTATGTTGTTGCTTTACCAGTATCGATAGATACAAGAGCACCACGACGACGTCCACCGATTTCAGCGTTGATAACTGGCATGTATTGGTCGAATGTGTGATTCATGATACCGTAACCGTGAGTCATTGAAAGGAACTCAGTTGGGTAACCGATAAGTCCACGAGCTGGTGCCAAGAAGACAAGACGAGTTTGACCGTTACCAGTTGATTGCATATCAATCATTTCACCTTTACGTTCTGACAATGATTGGATAACTGAACCTTGGTATTCTTCTGGTGTATCGATTTGAACACGTTCGAATGGTTCGCATTTCACGCCATCGATTTCTTTGATGATAACTTCTGGACGTGATACTTGAAGTTCGTATCCTTCACGACGCATTGTTTCGATAAGGATTGACAAGTGCAATTCACCACGACCTGATACAGTCCATTTATCTGGAGAATCAGTTGGATCAACACGAAGTGATACGTCAGTTTGCAATTCAGCAAGCAAACGTTCTTCAACTTTACGAGATGTTACGAATTTACCTTCACGACCTGCAAATGGTGAGTTATTTGCCAAGAATGTCATTTGAAGAGTTGGTTCGTCAATGTGAAGGATTGGAAGTGGTTCAACGCAATCAGTTGGAGTGATTGTTTCACCAACGAAGATATCTTCCATACCTGAGATAGCAATCAAATCACCAGCTTTAGCTTCTTGGATTTCACGACGTTCAAGTCCGAAGAAACCAAACAATTTCGTAACACGGAAGTTTTTAGTTGAGCCATCAAGTTTAGAAAGAGTAACTTGGTCACCAACTTTAACAGTACCACGGAAGATACGTCCGATACCGATACGTCCAACGAAATCGTTGTAATCAAGAAGTGACACTTGGAATTGAAGTGGTTCTTCTGAGTTATCAACTGGAGCTGGAATGTGGTCAATGATTGTATCAAAGACTGGAGCCATTGTGTGTTCTTGATCAGCTGGATCATCAGAAAGTGATGATGTACCGTTGATAGCTGATGCGTAAACAACTGGGAATTCTAATTGATCATCATCGGCACCAAGTTCGATGAAAAGTTCAAGAACTTCGTCAACAACTTCTGCTGGACGAGCTGATGGTTTATCAATTTTGTTAACAACAACGATTGGTGTCAAGTTTTGTTCAAGAGCTTTTTTCAACACGAAACGTGTTTGAGGCATAGTACCTTCGTAAGCATCGACAACAAGAACAACACCATCAACCATTTTCATGATACGTTCAACTTCTCCACCGAAGTCCGCGTGTCCTGGTGTGTCCATGATGTTGATACGAACACCGTTGTAAGCAACTGCAGTGTTTTTAGCAAGGATTGTAATTCCGCGTTCTTTTTCAAGATCGTTTGAGTCCATTGCACGTTCTTGCAATTCTTTACGTTCGTCAAGTGTGTGTGATTGTTTCAATAATTCATCAACAAGGGTTGTTTTCCCGTGGTCAACGTGGGCGATAATCGCCACGTTACGAATATCTTCTCTTAATTTAGTCATGATTCCTCGATTTATTTTTAACTTATTCTAACTTTTGAATTATATCATATTTCACCTGAAAAAACATCGTTAAAAGCTGTGTAAATGTTTTCAGAAATAGATTTTACTATTAAATATTCATCAAAAGCTCATAAATGTTCTTTTTTGGAAACCAAAAAAGAAAGTCAGAAAGACTTTCTTTTTTATTAACCTTCTTTAATTTTACCAGTCCAGTAATCAAAGCCATCTTTGAGGACATAGAGATTCGTATAACCAGCTTTTTTCAATGTTTTGATAACACGTGGAAGGGCAGCACTTCTACTGCTGTCATATAAAAGAACTGGTTTGTCTTTACGAATAGCTGAGTAAGACAATTGAATTTGGCTAGCTGGGAGATTACGTGCTCCCATAATGTGTTTTGTTTTGAAAGCAGCTGCTTCACGAACATCAATCAATTGACTTGTGTGAATCATACTTTCAAATTCTGCATTATCAATGAATTTAGCTGAACGACGAACACTAATGTATGTCCATGCGAACCAACCAATGATAACGACTAAAGCAATTAGAAAAATCATCCAGTTCATTTTTGGCCTCTTAATCTACAAATTGGCTTGCAAGACTTGCAGCACCGATGATACCAGCATCATTACCAAGTTCAGCGATTTTAACTTTAGTTGTTTTACGAACTTGTGGGAATGCGTATGTTACGAAGTATTTTTCAACACGGCTACGCAAGAATTCACCTGCAGCTGATACACCACCGCCGATAACAACTGAGTCTGGGTTCAAGATGTTTGCAATATTAGCAGTTGCTTGTCCAAGGTAGAAACCAACTTTTTCAACAACTGAGTCAGCAAAGTGGTCACCAGCTTCAGCAGCTACGAAGATATCTTTACTTGTTACCACATCACCATTGTCGATAGCAGCTTTGATTTTTGAATCACCTTCGTATTCTTCTGCCAAGTGACGAGCTACACGAACAACACCTGTTGCTGAAGCAACTGTTTCAAGACATCCTTTGTTACCACATGTACATTCGAAACCATCAACTGGTTCAACGTTCATGTGACCAATTTCTCCACCAGCACCAGCAACACCGTGGATAAGGTTACCATCAGCGATAACACCACCACCAACACCAGTTCCAAGTGTTACGAAAACAACATCAGGGTTGTTAGCACCAGCACCTGTCCAGCGTTCACCAAGAGCAGCTACGTTAGCATCGTTATCGATAGCAAATGGAATACCAAGTTCGCGTTCGATAACTGAACCAACTTCTTCAGTGTGAGCCCAGTTCAAGTTGAAGGCACCTGTAACAGTTTTGTTTTCGCGGTCAACAGCACCTGGTGAACCCATACCAATACCAGCAAAATCATCTTTTGTCAAACCGTAAAGGTTCAAACGGTGTTTGATTGATTCAACAATATCAGGAACGATGTGTTTTCCATCTTCAAGTGTATTTGTATCGATTGCCCATTTTTCTTGAACTTCACCTTCAAGAGTTAGGATACCGAATTTAATCGTTGTTCCACCTAGGTCAATCCCTAAAAGTTTTTTAGTCATTATTTTCTTTCTCCATTTCTAAACGGTGCTCGCGACGCAAAATTAATTCTGCATTCAGGTAGTCAGCCTTGTCAATCAACCCATTTTCATACAATTTCTCAAGTTCAAGTTTCATGACTTCTATATCATAAAGACGTTTACCGATATAGACAAAAATGCCGAACCGTTTCAACAGTTGCTGCACGTCAAATAAAGTTTTCATACAAAGCATTTTATCAAAAATAAGACTCTTTTTCAATAGGATATGCAATCGTTTTCTTTATTTTTACGTTTTCATTTGTTTTCATGAAAAAATAGTGGACCTTTCGGCCCACTATCGTGTTTTTTCTTAATTATTTAAGTCCTGGAGCTTGTCCGCGTTCGGCTTGGAGCATCCAAATTGTTTTTTCAGCGTCAGATTTCGCTGCTGTGAAGATGTCATTTGATGGGGCATCTCCTTCTTCGTCAGTCACATCAAGACCAACTTGGTAAAGAGCTGTAAGGTAAGTGTAAACTTCAACCAAACGAGCAAGATTTTCGTCCATTGTCTTATCGAATGAACCAGCAGTTTCTTCTAATTTAGAGTTTTCATCGAATTCTTTAAGTGTAGAGAATGGTGCGCCACCAATTGTAATCAAACGTTCGCTGATTTCATCCAAGTTAGCGTTAAGTCCATCCATCAATTCATCCATTTTGGGGTGAAGATAGAAGAATCCAGCACCACGCATGTACCAGTGAATTTGGTGAACGATTGAAGCAGCCTTTGATAGGTCTGCTACTGCTTGATTAAGCACAGCCTTTGTTTTAGCATTTTTTGTATTTTGTGAAATGTTATGTGTTACAGATGCGTAAATAGTTTCAGTCATTGTTTGAGTCATAAGCGACCTCCTCTAAAAAATAAAATCAATGGTTTTAGGAAATATTTCCTTTTCTTTATGGTTCTATTTTAGAATAATTCTAAATAAGTAGCAAATAATATGCTCACAAATTTTAAAAATTTTTTTCGAATAATAAGGTATGGACACTTTGTTATTCTTTTTTCTTGGAGCATCGCTTGCTTCATTTATCGGATTAGTTGTTGATCGTTTTCCGAAGGAATCTATTTTATTTCCTGCTAGTCATTGTAATACCTGTGGTAAACAACTGAGACCGCTAGACATGATTCCAGTTCTTTCTCAGATTTTTAACCATTCTCGCTGCCATTTTTGCAAAAGTAAAATTCCTTTATGGTATGGCATTTTTGAATTTGTCTGTGGGCTCGCAACTGCTCTTTATTACCACGATATCATAGCTCCATCTAGTCTCTTTATTTTCTTCTTTAGCATGACACTTAGTTTATATGATTTAAAAAACCAGTCCTTTCCCCTATTAATCTGGTTACTACCCAGTGCTTTTTTACTCCTTTTTCTTCCTCTTAATACGGTAAGTATTATTCTTCTTTTACTTGGGATCATAGCTGAGCTTTTTGATATAAAAATCGGTAGCGGTGATTTTTTCTACCTAGCCAGTTTGAGTCTTTTTCTTGATTTGGAGAGCATTTTATGGATTGTTGAACTGGGTTCTTTGGTAGGAATTCTGTATTGCCTTTTTGATAAAAACAAACGCATTCCCTTTGTTCCTTTTCTATTTTTAGGCTATCTTTTAGTTATGGTTTTTAAGCGTACTTAATTTTTTTATTAAATATAGTTAAAAATACTTTATTTTTAAAATTCTTCTGCTATAATAGGCCTTGAATAAGAGTTTTAGAAAAGAGGGCTGCCTTTGGAAACTACTGTCAATTCTCAAAAATCACTTAGCGAGGTCAATCAAAGTATTGCTGTTCCAAAAAATGCCTCATTTTGGCAAACACTTCGAGCTTTTATTGGACCAGGAGCTTTAGTAGCTGTTGGTTACATGGACCCTGGTAACTGGATTACTAGTGTTGTCGGTGGGGCTACTTATAAATATCTTCTTTTATCAGTTGTTTTAATCTCATCTTTAATTGCTATGCAATTGCAGCAGATGGCAGGAAAACTAGGTATTGTGACTCAAAAGGATTTAGCGCAAGCAACTGCTGCTCATTTGCCAAAAAAGTTACGTTACTTTTTATTTGTTGTCATTGAATTAGCCTTGATGGCGACTGATTTGGCAGAAGTTATTGGATCTGGGATTGCACTGCATTTACTATTTGGATGGCCGTTGCTATTTTCCATTTTAATAACTATCTTAGATGTTTTTATTCTCTTATCCTTGATGAAGCTTGGCTTTCGTAAAATTGAAGCTTTGGTTTCAACCTTGATTGCAACGATTTTGATTATCTTCTTATATTTAGTCTTGTTATCAAAACCAAGTTTCTCAGGTATCTTACATGGCTATATTCCTCAGCCGTCTATCATAGATTTGCATCAAAGTGGTGTTAATAGTAAATTGACACTTGCTTTAGGGATTATTGGTGCAACCGTAATGCCACATAATCTCTATCTTCACTCATCCATTTCACAAACACGTAAAGTTGATTATTCCAGTCAATCTTCTATTAAACAAGCGATTCGTTTTATGACTTGGGATTCTAATATTCAACTGACGGTAGCTTTTGTGGTGAACTCACTTCTTCTTATCTTAGGAGCATCACTCTTTTATGGACACGCTAATGACATTAACGCTTTTTCACAAATGTATGATGCCCTTCAAGATTCAAACATTGCAGGTACAGTTGCTAGCGCTGCTTTATCAACCTTATTTGCTATCGCCTTATTAGCTAGCGGACAAAACTCTACCATCACAGGAACCCTAACGGGGCAAATCGTTATGGAAGGTTTCTTAAAACTGAGATTACCTCAATGGTTAATCCGACTAGTCACGCGCCTAGTTGCTTTAGCTCCAGTCTTGATTATCGCACTTCTTTACGGTAGTCAAGAAAGTGTCCTTGATCAATTAATTGTTTACTCACAAGTTTTCCTTTCGCTGGCACTACCATTCTCCATTTTCCCTTTGGTGTATTTCACATCAAATCGCAAGATTATGGGAGACTTCGTCAATAGCAAATGGAATTCTATTTTAGGCTACCTTGTCGCCGTTATCTTAACCGTCCTAAATTTAAAATTAATTGTTGATTTGTTTTAAATATCATAAAAACCACTCAGTCGAGTGGTTTTCTTCTATTTTTGATAATTTGAGCCGTATGTTACAAATGCTGCGACGTCATCTGCTTTACCTTCGTGTAAATCTCGAACAATTTTAGTTCCGACAATGACGCCATCTGACACCTTATTAAAACGCTCGATATCAGCTTTTGTTGACACTCCAAATCCTGTTAATACTGGAATGTCAGCAACAGCTTCAAGATTTGCCAAATGTTTATCCAAATCATCTCGGTAATTACCAGTTTTACCTGTAACACCGTTGATAGCAACCGCATAGATGAAACCTTCAGCATTTTGACACAAAGTCTTTTGGCGTTCGATGCCAGTAGTCAAGCTAACCAGTGGAACAAGGGCAATATCTGTATTATCAAGGTATGGCTTGATAAGATTTTCATGCTCATGTGGCAAGTCAGGAATAATCAAACCTTTAACAGAGGTATTGGCCAAATCTTTAACAAATTTTTCAATGCCGTATTGGTAAACAGGATTGATGTAAGTCATAATGACCAAAGGCACTTCGACTGTTTGTTCTTGCAATTTTTCAACAATAGCTGTCAAATTAACGCCTTTAGCAAGACTTCGTTGACCAGCTAATTCAATAACTGGGCCATCAGCGACGGGGTCAGACCATGGAATCCCTACTTCAATGGCAGAAGCTCCACTATTTTCCAATAAATCAATCGTCTCAAATAAGCCATCAAGACCTTTATCATGGTCACCTGCCATAATGTAAGGAACAAAAATTCCTTTGCCGCTAGCTTTAATCTCTTGAAGATGTTTTGTAAGTGTCTTAGTCATCTTTTACTTCCCTTCTGCTTCCAAACGTTCTTTTACTTGAACAACATCCTTATCTCCGCGTCCTGATAGACAAACGATAATTGATTTGTCTGGCCCAAGCTCCTTAGCAACTTTTTGGGTAAGCGCAACAGCGTGACTTGATTCAAGCGCTGGGATAATCCCTTCAAGTCGTGACAAAAGCATAAATGCTTCAAGTGCTTCTTCATCCGTAATTGAATCATAGGTTGCACGACCGATATCTTGGAAGTGACAGTGTTCAGGACCAACCCCAGGGTAATCAAGACCTGCTGAAATTGAGAAAGCTTCCATGATTTGTCCGTGACGGTCTTGAAGAACGTTCATCAAAGCACCGTGCAAAATACCTGGACGACCTTTGGCAAAAGTTGCTGCATGTTCTTCCGTATCAAGGCCATGTCCGGCTGCTTCTGCACCATAAAGGGCAACAGACTCATCTTCAACAAATGGATAGAAAAGTCCAATTGCATTTGAGCCACCACCGATACAAGCTAGAACAGCATCTGGTAGTTTACCACCTGAGATTTCTGCGTATTGTTTTTTAGCTTCTTTACCAATAACTGATTGGAAGTCACGTACGATTTCAGGAAATGGTGCAGGTCCAAGTGCTGACCCCATAATATAGTGAGTATCTTCGATATTTGCTACCCACGCGCGAAGAGCGGCATTAACAGCGTCTTTCAAAACACGTGAACCATCTGTGACAGCGTGTACTTTAGCACCGAGCAGCTCCATACGAAAAACATTGAGGGCTTGACGTTTGACATCTTCTTCACCCATATAAATGGTACATTCCATATCAAAAAGTGCAGCTGCTGTGGCTGTTGCCACACCGTGTTGACCAGCTCCAGTTTCGGCAATGATTTTCTTTTTACCCATGCGTTTTGCAAGGAGAACTTGACCAAGGGCGTTGTTGATTTTGTGAGCACCAGTGTGGTTAAGGTCTTCACGTTTAAGGTAAATCTTAGCACCACCGATATGCTTAGTTAAGCGCTCTGCGTAATAAAGCGGTGTTTCACGTCCAACATAGTTTTTAAGTAGTTCATCAAGTTCTGCTTGAAAACTTGGGTCAGCTTTTGCTTCGCGGTAAGCTTTATCAAGTTCGATAACGGCTGTCATCAGCGTTTCAGGGACAAACTGTCCACCGAATTTTCCATAAAATCCATTAATATCTGGTTGGTTATAGCTCATTTTTTCACACTTTCTATAAATCTCATAATCTTCAATAAATCTTTTTTACCATCCGTCTCAACACCAGAAGAAACATCAACAGCGTAGGGTCGAAAGAAAGTTATAGCTTGTCCGACATTATCGACACTCAATCCACCTGCTAAAAAATATGGCTTCGCTATTTTTTTATCCTTTAGCAGCTCCCAATCAAATGTCTTTCCGGAACCAGCTAGGGGGGCGTCAAATAATAGAAAATCCGCTTTAGTGTGAATTTCTTCCAGTGTTTTTTGGACAGGAATGGCACGAATACTTGGAACTTCAATTTTGTCAAAGTCCTCATCCGCAAATTCTCCATGAATTTGCACCAAATCAAGAGGTACTTGGCTAATAGCTTCTTGAAGTTCCAAGAGAGTCGGACTTACAAAAACACCCACTTTTTGGACAGTTTCTGGAATAAACTGAGCTAAATGGCTAGCTTGTTTTATGCCGACTTGACGTTTACTTTTGGCAAAGACGAAACCAATATAATCAGCTCCGCTTTTAACCGCTTGTTCAACAGCTTCTTTGGTTGAAAGTCCGCAAATTTTAACCTTTGTCAATTTGCAACTCCTTCACTTTCTCGGCTACATTTTCAGCGGTCATTAAAGCCGTACCAACTAAAATACCATTGAAAAATGGAGCAACGAGCTCAGCATCTTCTTTAGTAAAAATAGCTGACTCTGAAATATAAACTGGACCTTCTTTAAAATATGTTGATAGCTCCAAGCTTGTATTGATATCCGTTTCAAAGGTCACCAAGTTACGATTGTTAACTCCGATAATCTTAGCACCAATGCGATGAGCCACTTCCAACTCTGCTAAGTTATGCGTTTCAAGCAGAACTTCTAGTCCTAATCCCGTCGCAAAATCATAGAGCTCTTTCAAACGCTTCTCAGAAAGCGCAGCGACAATTAACAAAATCACGGTTGCCCCTGCATTACGGCTACGGATGATTTGCTTTTCATCAATAATAAAATCTTTTGCCAAGGTTGGAATTTTTACTTGATTTGAAATCTGACGAAGATAATCAATGTGCCCCTTGAAAAAGAAAGGGTCTGTCAAAACAGAAATCATCACAGCACCGCTATCTTGGTAAATTTTGGCTTGCTTAACAATATCAACTTCGAGGTTAATGTCACCAAGACTGGGACTGGCTTTTTTTACCTCAGCGATAATTTGCAGCTTATTCGCATTATTTTTAAGGTAATCGTAGAGCTTATAAGTCTCACGAAGAGGTTGCAGTAGCTCAAGTTCTAGAGAGGCAACTTCTTTTTCTTTTTGCTTTAAAATGGTTGGTAAAAATTCTTTACTCATACTTGTACCTCTTGCAATTGATGAAGTTTAGCAAGAGCAGAGCCATCAGCTATTAATTGACGAGCAAGTTCAATCCCTTCTGCTAGACTATCAACTTTACCGTTAGCATAAAAGCCAAGACCAGCATTTAGCACAGTTGTTTCAAGATAAGGGCTTGCCTGATTTTCAAGAACGCTGACTAAAATATCTGCATTTTGCTTAGCATCTCCGCCAACAATGTCATCTAACTCAACTCTTGGCATGCCAAGGTCTTTGTAAGTAAAGCTGTGTTGAGTGATTTGACCGTCTTCTAACAATGTATAAGTATTTTTGCCATAAAGAGCTGCTTCATCCATGTTATTTGGCCCTGTGACAATAATGGCACGTTTGCGTCCGAGTTTTTGCATGACTTGCGCTGCTGTTTCTTGGAGGTCTGCCCGATACAAGCCCATCAACTGCGTTTCAAGGTCAAGCGGATTTGCCAAAGGACCAACGATATTCATAATAGTTGGAATCCCAAGTGTTTTACGTGCGGGACCAATAAAACGCATAGCTGGGTGCATGGTTTGAGCAAAGATAAAGGCGAGTCCAACTTCATCAAGAGCTTTTGATAATGTTGCTGGTGAAGCAGCAATATTAATGCCCAAAGCTTCAAGAACATCAGCAGAACCTGATTTTGATGACACCGAACGATTACCACCTTTGGCAATACGAATACCACCTGCTGCTAAAATAAAGCAAGCTGTTGTTGAAATGTTAAAACTATAAGACTGATCACCACCTGTACCACAATTACACATAGCATCTCCAAAATCCTGCGGTAAATCGACAGCGTGACTCTTAAGAGCTCGTACAATACCAGTAATCTCAGAAGGTGTTTCACCTTTCACTTTGAGTCCCATCAAAAAGGCAGCAATCTCACTTTCTGAAATCGAGTTATTTAAGATACTATCAAATAAACTTTCAACTTGTTCTTCTGATAAATCTTCCTTATTTGCAATTTGGTTAAAGAGTTCTTTCATTGTCCATCCCTCGCTTTACTTTTCAACAACTAATCGTACAAAGTTTTCAATCATTTTAAGCCCATCTGGTGACCCAATACTTTCTGGGTGAAATTGAAGGCTATAAATCGGTAACTGTTTATGCTGGATAGCCATGATTTCTTGATCATCAGTCGTTTTGGCGGTTACCTCAAAATCATCTGGCATGTCTGTCACCACAATTGAGTGATAACGCATAATTGGCATATTTTTGGCAAGCCCAGCAAAAATAGGTGATTGACTGAGAACATCAATATCACTTTGCTTGCCGTGCATGACATTTTTAGCTAAACCAAGCTTGCCACCAAAACTTTCAGCAATCGCTTGATGCCCCAGACAAATTCCTAGCATTGGCTTTTTACCAGCAAAAGTTTGAATCACCTCTTCCATTTTTCCAGCGTCAGCCGGCCAACCTGGACCCGGTGATAAAACAATAGCAGATGCTTCTTTGGCTGCTTTTTCTAATGCGTCAGCATCATTTCGCAAGACCTTAACTTCGGCAAAAGTCCCAAGGTATTGCGCTAGGTTATAGGTAAAAGAATCGTAATTATCAATTAATAAAATCATTTGCTATCCCCTATTCGTGTCATGGCTTTGGCTTTATTGATGGTTTCGTAAAATTCGTTTTCTGGTACACTGTCGTAAACAATACCTGCTCCTGCTTGAACATAAGCTTTTTGATTTTTGAGAATCATCGTGCGAATGGCAATGGCAAAATCCATATCTCCAGTTGCCGAAAGATAACCAATTGCACCAGCGTAGACGCCGCGTTTTTCACGTTCTAATTCATAGATACGTTTCATCGCACGAATTTTTGGTGCGCCAGAGACTGTACCAGCTGGCAATGTTGTTTTCAAAGCATCAATACTCTGCACATCTGCTAGCAACTGCCCCTTCACCACGCTGGTTAAATGCATGACATAGCGGAAATATTCTACTTCCATGTACTTAGTTACCTTGACCGTACCATTTTGGGAAATTCTTCCAATATCATTTCGACCAAGGTCAACTAGCATGCGATGCTCAGCTGTTTCTTTAATGTCAGCTTGCAAGTCTTTAGCTAGCGCAGCATCTTCAGCTTCATCACAACCTCTTGGACGAGTTCCTGCAATTGGATTCGTTGTCACTTCACCATTTTTCACAGAAACCAAACTTTCAGGACTTGCGCCAATAATCTGATAGTCACCAAAATCATAGAAATAAAGATAATTTGATGGATTAGTCACGCGCAAATTACGATAATAATCAAGTGGATCACCAGCAAATGGGCTTGAAAAACGTTGACTCAACACACATTGGAACATATCCCCTTGTCTAATCAATTGCTTGGCTGTATCAACCATGCTTTCAAATTTTTCTTTTTCAATGTGGTGTTTAAACTCAAGAGAATGCAATTCCTGTGGTGAAAATTCGTTTGGCGCTTGCGTCTGCAAATCTTTGACAACCTTGCCAAGTGCTTGGCGCGTTGCATCGTTATCACGTTTACTGTAAATATTATCTTCTACCACGTAGACTTTTTCAGTCTTGTGGTCAAAAATTAGATAAGACTCGTAAACAAAGAAATGCATATCCGGCGTTCCAATAGTATCTTCTGGAATCTCACCAATATTTTCATAAAGCCCAATCATGTCATAACCGACAAAACCAATCGCACCGCCACCAAAAGGCAAATCAGTAGCTTCTCCTTTGACCGTTACGTGATTAAGATAATCAAGTGGATCACCAGCAATCACTTGACCATTTTCTGTCAGTTGACCATTTTCATATTTGATTTCAAAGACCGGGTTGTAAGCCACAATTGAAAAACGAGCGTTCTCTTTTTCTCGTGGAATTGATTCAAGAATAACCTTATGCTCGCCCTGAACTCGCATATAAGCAAGAATAGGTGTTAAGGTATCAGCAGTTAGAATTTTTCGCATGTCATGTCCTCTCTACATGAAGTTTTAATTGTATTTTTTGTAAATTCTAGTCGCTGATTTGCCAGCCTTTATCTCTTCTTTTCATGATTTCCTCCCTTTTTAAACAAAAAATCCCCACACAGAAAAAACCTTCTGTGTGAGGGCGTCTAATGATAGCGCGGTGCCACCTCAATTTAACGGAAATATATACTCCGTCATCTCTATCTCCTCTAACAAGGAGCTGCACGATAAGGGGTGCCTACCCTGAGACTTACCACTGACAACTAGTGTTTATCTCACTTGTATCTTGAAATCTTTTTCACTTTCACTTAATTCACTAAACAAAAAAACTCACACAGAAAAAACTTCTGTGCGAGGACGTCTAATGTATAGCGCGGTGCCACCTCAACTTAACGGAAATACTATAATCCGCCATCTCTATCTCCTCTAACAAGGAGCTGCACGATAAGGGGTGCCTACCTGAAAAATATTTCTTATCTTCAACAATATACCATCAGCCCAATTTCACAACCACCTGCTACTCGTTCACAGTAACCACGAGCTCCCTGTAAGCAAATCCTTGCTACTTTCTGATTGGTTACCATTATAAACACCTGATTTTGACTTGTCAAGTGTTTTTTATGAATTTTCTAAAAATTCAACATTTTTCATTGTTTTGTTGATTTAATTAAAAAATCTCTAAGTTTTTTCCTAGCAAAAACGCTAAGTCAAACTCAGAGATTTAGAATTTATTCAAGGGTTAAAGTGATTTCTTTTGTTTCAGGGGATAAGAGTCCTTCTAAATGGGTGATTAATCGAATCAACCAAGCAAAAGCAAGTAAGAAGGCACTCAATTCAAAAGCTGTTAAAGATAAGTAATGAATACCCTGAAAGGCGATTTCTAATCCAACCAACATGCCACCAATAGCATAAGACATAATCAAGAAATCTCGCGTTACTTCTGGCAAAAGCCATTTAACACTAATAATTAAGGCAATGATAATCAAAACCAGATACCCTGCTACTCTTGTATGCAAGAGATGTGAGCTAGCGTCATTCGGGAAAAAGCCAACTGCTCCCAAATCAATCCCTAAGATGGTCAACATGATACGTATAGCTCTTAATTTCCAGTTTTTACCATATTTTTCACCTAAAGCGACAAACAAGTAATCCACCAAAGCAACCAAAACCAAGGCTGACAAAATCAAAGTCAGATTAAATTGCCAACTTTCCTTAGCAGCTTGTGTTCCCAAAAAGCTTAAGTTGAAATGCCACCACTGCAAAGATCGATTCGTCGCCATTGCGACAAAGACACCACTGACCATAATCACTGTAAAAACGGTTGTCAACCAAGTTGCCCTAATCATCTCTGCTATTTGCCCCCAAAAAAGACTGACCGCATAGATTGATGCACCTAAAATCAAACTCGAAGTTAACTTGTCAAAAGAAGCACCCGTGAAAATCTGCTCCAGCAGCCAACCAAAGCCGAGAAGAGCTAACAGTAAAATCACTGCAAACGAGGCAACAATAACAGGAAGCATGCGCCAAAAAACTCGCGCTTTGATGCCACCAAGAAAGACTGTCCGATTGCGAATGAGCGTTGTTGTAAAAATGGTCATTCCAAGTATCCCACCAAAACCAATCAAGAAGGTAATAATAGAATAATCCCCAACCAACAAAATCTGATCCATCTTCTCAATAGAACTCACTGCATAAAATAAGACACATAAAATGACAGTTGATAAAATTAAAACCCAACTTGATAAGCGTCCTTGCTTAGGAGACTCCTCCTTTTGCAAAACTAATTTATCGTTATATAATTCAGCTTTTAATTGCTGCCCTTTTCTCAGATTTAACTGATCGACAACTGCCTGATCTAGCACAATACTTAATTTTTTATTTTCCATACCTTCATTATATTATGCTAATGAAATCTTGTAAAACAGGAACTGTAAACAAAATGTCAAAAATCAGAAATCGTTTTTTAATTGAGGAAAATAAAAAAGAACCCATTTGACCGAGTTCTAATTTACTTTATAACCAACCTTTGTCTTTAGCAATTCTAGCCGCCTCAACACGATTATTGGCAGATAATTTATTAAAAATTGATGATGTGTAATTTCTCACCGTTCCATTTGAAAGATAAAGGGTATCAGCAATATCTTGATTCGATTTTCCAAGTGAAATCAATTGTAAAATACGCTTTTCTTGAGGACTCAGCGGATTGTCCTGGCTTATCATAGATTCCATCAATTCTGGTGAATACTCTTTTTTACCTGCAAGAACTGTGTGGATTGTTGACATCAACTCAGAAGTTGAACGGTCTTTTAACACATAAGCATCAACTCCTGCTTTTACTGCACGTTCAAAGTAACCAACTCTTTTAAAAGTAGTCACTATAATCACTTTCAAATCCTTATGCTCTCGAATCCACTCTAAAACATCAAGTCCTGATTTTTTAGGCATTTCAACATCAAGAATCGCTACATCTATTGATTCATTGTTTATTTGTTCAATAGCCTCTTCACCATCCCCAGCCTGCAAAACGTCGTCAACATCATCTTCCATAAGCAACAGCTGACACAAAGCATCTCGCAACATGGATTGATCTTCAGCAACTAATAATTTCATCCTAATTCTCCTTTAACCCCAGCTCAGCCTGAATAAGTGTAGGCTTTCTTGGCGATAGTATCTGAATATTTCCCTTTACCAAAAGCAATCGGTCACGAATTGATTTCAATTCATCTCCAGAAATCTTTTCAAAGCCGACACCATTATCTTCTATTTCAACAACTATTTTACTTTCTTTTTCAAATAAACGTAGTTGGCACTGATTTGCTTGACTATGCTTGATAACATTATTACTTAGTTCTCGCAAAATCATGCAAAGTGTCGACTGCATCACAGGTGACATAGCCGATAAATTTAACTCATTTTGCAAATGATAATCAATATCAGTCATCGCAAAAAATTGTTCTAACTGTTCAATTTCTTCTTTCAAGGTTCTAAATTTAAGATTGTTAATGATATTTCTAACATCATGCATCGAAGAACGACTGGTTTGATTCAATTCTTCTAACTCTTTTCTGACTAGGTCATACTTTCCTTTTTCTAATTGTTTGAGAGCTAACTCTGTTTTTAAAGTCATGGCAGCAAAAACATGTCCCAAAGTATCATGCAAATCACGGCCGATACGATTTCGCTCATTTTCAGCTAGTAACAAATTAATGGTGCGATTCTTTTCCATAAGAGCTCTTTCCTGGGCTTCTGTCTTTCTGGCATTTGTCCAATGCAGTAAAACAGCGTAATTGACAAGTGGAACCAAAAGAATCATCACACGAGTCATGATATCTTCTGCCAAAGTCATTCCTACAAACATCATCAAGAGCATGGCTAAATTATAAGACATAAATCGAAATGACCGATAATCATCTTGAAATTGAAAAACAAGCAAACTATTAAAATAAAAAGTAAACCACATCATCCCACCATCCACACAAAGTGTCATATAAATGATGTATAACAACATGAAAAACCAGACAATATTTGTTAGGACATTTTTTTCATAATTAACAAGAAATAAATAACCAATCAAAAAAGCAAGTGTTATCCCCAGAGTCCAAGTTGGATAACCAAAAAAGAAAACACCCAAAACAGGAAAAGCCAAAAAAGCTAATGGTAAATAAAATAAGGGATGAACTCTTTTAATTCTCTTGAACATCATTTAACCTCAGTATTATTTTTAATCATAAGTGCTAATGCTGCTACTATTATGGCATAGCCGAGCACGATAATCAAGGATTGCCAATTTAATTGAGCATTTTTAGCAAAGTCCGTCACCAAGGTATTCACATGATAAATCGGTGTTACTTTGGCTAGCTTTTGCATCCACTCTGGAAAGGTCTCGATTGGCATCCAAGAACCACCGATAATAGCCAATCCAAGAAAGGCAATATCACCGACAATTGTCATTAACTGTTGTGATTTCATTTGCGAAATCAACAAACCAAAAGCTAGAAATAGTAAACTTGACAATAACAATAAGGCTGCTGAACCCAACCAGCGGCTAAGCGGCATTGTCACCCCACGAAAAATCGCACCAAATAAAAACGTTGCTAAAATAGACAGTAAAAAGCAAACCAAAACTCGAATCACTTTTGATAGATAATACTGCCAAATTGAAACCGAAGAATGTTCAATATAAGTCAACCAATAGCTAGTCTTATCTTCCACAAGCATAGCTGGAAATGAGAAGAAGCCAAAGCTTGACATTGAAAATGCTGTCATGGTTAACATATAACTCATCACCAGCACCTTCTGCTCTTTTAAATCTGGAGAGAGTTCGATCCCAGAAAAGAACAAGAAAAAGAAAACCGGCATTCCAATAGATAATACAAAGGTTAGCCAAGTACGTTTCGTTTTAATCCATTCAACTTTTAATAAAGCAATCATTTTTCATTCTCCTGTGTTTGGTCAAATAATGTATTTAATAAGGTTTTATTTTGAATTTCAATATCAGAAATCTGGCAACCATGTTTCTGTAATTTCTGCCAGACACTATCAATCTCTTTTGTCATAAAAGTAACTGAGTCATTCTTTACTTTAATGCGATAACCATTTGCTAGACCGTTAACAAATGATAAAAATGTTTTTGGCAAGGTAACTTGTTTTTCATGTTCAGCTTCTCTCATAGCAAATGGAGTCGTATCACGTAGCAACTTTCCATGATGTAAAACTAAAATGCGCTCAGCCGTATGTTCGACTTCTTCAATGTAATGACTCGAATAAAAAATCGTTACACCTTTTTCTTTCAGGCTTTGGATAATTTGCCAAAAATGTTGTCTCGTTGAAGTATCCATTGCTACTGTTGGTTCGTCTAAGAAAAGAATTTTGGGTTGGCTAATAAGGCACAAAGTAAAAGCCAACAAGCGCTTTTGACCACCCGATAATTTCTCAGTTAGCTGATTTTTTTGTTCCTTGCTAAATTGCAAAATGTAATCAATCTCTTTATCAGTTAAAGGGGTCTTGCTAATCGCTTTAAAAAATGCAATTAATTCACATACTCTCAATTTTTCTGGCAAGCGATTTTCTTGTGGTAAAACAGCTACTGAATCTTTTAATCGCTGACTATTTGGGGCTAAACCATTGATGACAATCTTTCCTTTACTAATTTTCAAATCTCCTAACAAGCATGACATCAAAGTGGTTTTCCCGGCACCATTTGGACCAATCAGAGCCACACAATCTCCGTCAGCCACTTCAAACGAGATGTCCTGTAAAATAGTTTTTCCTTTAATGGTCTTTGAGATATTTTCAACCGTAATCATTTCATAAGCTCCATTTTTCTCTTTATTTGATGATTTTATTTTAGAAAAAAATAGCTGAGCTTTTTAGCTTATAATGTCATGACATTACATGACTTTTGTCATGTTTTTGGCAACAAAAAACCAATCTGCTCTTTAGCAAATTGGTTATCAGTTTAATTTTCCATCATACCTGCTTGCAGTTGATACATACGATGGTAAGTTCCTTTCAAACTTAGCAATTCATCATGAGTTCCTGACTCAATAATCTTACCTTTGTCTAGGACATAGATACAGTCAGCATCTTGAATGGTTGATAAGCGGTGAGCAATGGCAATGGTTGTACGGCCTTGACGCATTTTCTTCAAAGACTCTTGAACAGTGTTTTCCGTTTCTGAATCAATGTTTGCTGTCGCTTCATCCAAAATTAAAATCTTCGGCTGACTAGCTACGGTTCTTGCAAATGCCAAAAGTTGACGTTGACCTGTTGAAAAACTTGAACCACGTTCTGTCACTTTTGTCTCATATTTATCAGGTAATTTTTGAATGAACTGATCAGCATCCACAAAGGCTGCGGCAGCTTGAACAGCATCATCAGAAATATCCTGATACATTTTAATATTAGATTTCACAGTACCATGATACAAGAATGGTTCTTGCAGTACCAAACCAACATTTTTATGCAAAGCTTTTTTAGAATAATCACGAATATCTTTACCATCCAGTAAAACTTGACCTGATTGGAACTCGTAAAACCTCATAAAGACATTAATAATTGATGACTTTCCTGATCCAGTCGATCCTACAAAGGCAATCGTCTCACCTTGATTAACCTTAAAGGAAATATTGTCTAAAATCCGGCGTTTTCCATCATAAGAAAAACTCACATTTTTAAACTCAATATTGCCATCTTGCACAAAATCTAACACACCATTTTGTTCAGGTTCATATTGTTGTTCATCAATCAAATCAAACACCCGTCCAGCTGAAACCATTGAGGTTTGCAAAGTTGAAAAATTCTGAGTCACTTCAATCAAAGGATCAAAAAGGCGATTAACGTATTGGATAAAGGCATACATCAAACCAGCAGAAATACCAATTTCCATTCCACGAAAACCAAAATAAACCATTAAAATAGCATATGCTAATAACTTCAGAAGTGACATAGCAGGGCGCAAGAAAAGACTATCTAATGCCATCGAACGATTAGCATAAAGCACATGCTCTTCATTGATAGCTTCAAATTCATCTTTCAAACGCTCTTCTTGACTAAAGGATTGAATAATTCGGATCCCTTCGATGCTCTCAGACAATTTACTGTTAATATCTGACAACAATGCACGTGTTTTTTCAATCACGCTTACCGATTTTTTGCGATAAAGATTAACCAAAACAAAGATAAATGGCAAAAAAATCACAACCCAAGCTGTCAATGTCGCATTCAATTTCAACATGGTTAACAGAGTTACTGAAAAGATAAAAATAGCCGAAATAAAGCTTGATAAAAGGCCTGAAAACATATCACTGATAGCTTCAGTATCATTTGTAATACGAGAGACAATAGAACCCGCGGGAGTTTTGTCAAAGTAAGCCATACCGAGTTTTTCCATGTTTGCAAAGGCATCTCTTCGAATATCTCTAACAATGCTATAAGACACACGCGCAAAGAAGAAATTTCCAAAATACTGGATAAGCGTCTGCAAGACATACATGAGGTAATAACCAACTAAAATCAGCATGGCAGTCTGATTCATATCCGTCAAAAAATGATCAATAAAGTAAGAAGCAATCAGTGGAATCAGACTCTTAACAACCGTTGTTAGTAGTAAAAGACCTAGAGCTAAGGCGGTTAAGAATTTATAAGGTTTGAGATAGCTCATGAGGCGCTTAAATACACGCCACTGATTTGCATTATTCTTCATCACTATCTCCTTCCATTTCTAATTGCTGAGCTTCATAAGTATCTGCATACCAGCCACCTTGCTTAATAAGATCCTCATGACGCCCTCGTTCAATGATATGCCCATCTTGCAAGACTAAGATTAAATCAGCATGAACCACCGCACTCAAACGATGTGCTGTGATAATTGTCGATTTATGTTGACGAGTTTGCTTAAGATTCTCAATAATAGCATGTTCTGTCTTAGCATCTACTGCTGACAAAGAATCGTCCAAAATCAAAATTTCAGGATCAAGAATCATGGCACGACTCATAGCAATCCGCTGTTTTTGACCACCAGAAAGACTAACCCCTTTCTCACCAATCAAAGTTTCAAAGCCATCTGGTGTTGCCATAATGTCATCATAAACTCGAGATAACTTCGTTGCTGCTTCAACCTTTTCTAAAGAGGCATCGGGATTTCCAAAACGAATATTTTCTAAAATACTAGTGGCAAATAAAAATTGATCCTGTGGGACATAACCAATCAAACGGCGTAAATCAGATAACTTGTAATCCTTGATATTGTTGCCATCAAGCATAATCCGACCATCAGTCAAATCATATTCACGTAACAACAAACGAATCAAGGTAGTCTTACCAGAACCGGTCTGCCCAACTAATCCCAGTGTTTGCCCCTGTTTTAGAGCAAAATGAATATCTGATAACGTCTCCTCATTTTCATAATGAAACGAATCAATATCATAAGCCAAAGTACCATTCTGAATAGTCTGCAAAGGCTGTTTACTTTCTTGGACATCAGATGTTTCTTTCAAAAGACGATTAATACGATTATAAGAGACAGAACCGCGTTGAATCATATTAAAAAGAAAACCAATTGCCATTAAGGGCCAAACTAGCATATCTAAGTAAGTGATAAAGGTTACTAAATTACCAACCGTCACTTGACCGGCTGATACCATAAAAGCTCCCATCAACAATGACAAAACATAACTTGCCCCGATAAATAAAAGCACTAAAGGATCAAACATGACATCATATTTCATGGTTTTCATGTTCTTAACAAAAGTCATGTCATTGATTTCTTGAAAAGACTGAAGTTCATCTTCTTGATACCCAAATGACTTGGTTACCTTGATACCTGACACGGACTCCTGAACCTTATTATTTAATTCTGAAAAGGCAGCTTGGGATTTTCCAAACGCTTGGTGAGTCTTTCGTCCTAAACGACTTGTTGCATATGCCATAAATGGCAAAGGAATCACCGCTACCAAGGTCATTTGCCAAGAAATACTAAAAGCCATTGTCACCAAAGTCACAAAAGCCGTAATTGTCGCATCTACTGCTGACATAACTCCAGCGCCTGCTAAACGTGTCAGCGCATTAATATCATTGGTAGCATGCGCCATCAAATCACCCGTACGATGTTTTTGATAAAAACTAGGTGACATTTTTGTAAAATGATCAAATAAGCGAAAACGCATAATCTGACCAAGACGATACGACGTTCCCAAGATATACATTCGCCAAATATAACGTAAAAAATACATAGCAAAAGCTGATAAAACCAACAAGAATAAGCTCATCAGCAATTGCCCTTGTGTTAACTCACCAGATGTCACTCGATCAATAACTCCGCCCATAACTTTTGGAGGGACAAGGTTTAAAATTGCCACCAAAATAAGAGCAAGAATTCCAATAATATACCGTTTTTTCTCCAGCCTAAAAAACCACCAGAGATCCTTTATAATTTTCATTAAAACCTGCTTTCTAGCTGATATTATACACCCTTGAGTAGACTCTAAGTCAAGTTTCCTGCCCTAAGCTTCTCATATGAAAAAGGTCAGGAGTTTTTCCTGACCTATAAATAACTACTTGTGATATTTTTTGTAAATAACTGTGTAAAGCCCCAAAGCTAGTAAGCCACCTAATGAATTAGTCCAAAGATCATCAATTTCAAAGACCCGATTAGCATTATAGAGTAAATCTACAAGCAATTGAGTCATTTCAATCACTAGACTCACTCCAAAAGCTAACAGCCAAGCTCGCTTCCACTGACGCAATTTTGGAAATAGCCAAATCAATCCCAACATCAAAGGAAAGATAAGAAACATATTGGTGACATTTTGCGCAAATACCCAAAATGCTTCAAAGGCACTATCAAGCTGACCAATACCAATCAAACTGTTAAACGGCACCAAAAGCAAACGTAAGCGTCCATAATAAATGATATTGGGTGTCTCAACCCCATCGATTTTAAATGGTTGCGGACTAAAACACAAGAAGCAAAGGGCAAGGATGTAAATCCCCACCAAAGTTATTGCCACCTTACGCCCTAAGCTTGTCAACTCAAGTTCTTCATCAAATAGCTTTCTCATTTTACCTTCTTATTTTGCTTTAGCAGCTTTTTGGCGGTCACGTTTCATTGTATTTGAACGCAATTGACCACAAGCGGCGTCAATATCAGTTCCGTGTTCTTGACGAACGACACAGTTAACACCATTTTTCTTAAGAACATCGTAAAAGGCTGCAACGTGTTCTTTACTTGAACGGCGGTATTGGTCGTGTTCAGAAACTGGGTTATATGGAATCAAGTTAATATATGATAATTTGCGGATTTTTTTCGTTAAATCAGCCAATTCTTGTGCATTTTCTGGTGAGTCATTAACATCATTTAACATGATATACTCAAATGTCACACGACGGTTAGTTGTTTCAACGTAGTATTCAATCGCAGCAAAGAGTTTTTCAAGTGGGAATGAACGGTTAACACGCATGATTTGTGAACGCAATTCATTGTTTGGCGCGTGAAGTGAAACAGCCAAGTTAACTTGCAAGCTTTCGTGAGCAAATTCACGAATTTTGTGTGCCAAACCTGATGTTGAAATTGTGATGTGACGTGCACCGATAGCAAGACCATTGTCATTGTTAATCGTACGAACAAAGCGAAGCACGTTATCGTAGTTATCAAATGGTTCACCAATCCCCATAACAACGACGTGACTCACGCGCTCATCTTGACCACGTTCATCAAAGTATTTTTGTACCATCATAATTTGTGAAGTGATTTCACCACTTGTCAAATCACGTTGTTTTTTAATCAAACCGCTGGCACAGAATGAGCAACCCATGTTACAACCGACTTGTGATGTTACACAGACTGACAAACCATAGTGTTGGCGCATCAAAACTGTTTCAATCAACATCCCATCAGGCAATTCAAACAAGTATTTGACGGTACCATCTGATGCTTCTTGGACGACACGTTGTTTCAATGGGTTAACGCAGAAATTTTCATTTAAAATAGCGATAAAATCTTTTGAAATGTTTGTCATTTCTTCAAAAGATTGGACACGTTTACGGTAAAGCCAATCCCAAATTTGTGTTGCACGGAATTTCTTTTCACCGTGTTCGATTGCCCATTCGATAAGTTCATCGCGTGTTAAACCGTAAATAGAGGGCTTCATGTCCTTAGTTTCTGTTTGCATTCTGTAAATTTATTTCCTTCCTATTTCTCTTTGCGGCGAATGACAAATTGTTTTGCCGACTGAATTTCTTTTTGCTGTTCACGTTTTTGATGACGGTCTGAACGACCTTTGTTTTCTTTACGTTTTTGGCTGGTAAAATGTTGATTTCCTGAACGGTCAGCTTTTTTCTTACCAGACGAACGTTTTTGTGATTTATGACGTCTTGTTTGTTTTTCTTCTTCAGACTTCACAGCACGTGGCTCTTTATTTTCAAGAACAAAATAAGCACAACCAAAGTTACAATACTCTTTGAGGTAATCATCTAAACGTGAAATACGATTAGCCTTTTTAACGTCGCGGTCATCTTTGTAAAAACCTTTTAGACGTAGCTGTTCATTTCCCCAATCTCCGACGATGTAGTCATATTTAAGCAAGATATCTGAAAAACGTTGACTAAACACAGTTGCATTAAAAGCATCTTTTTCATTAGCCAAAATCAACAATTCAATATCATCGCTTTTGACACAATCAGAAAATGCCACGAATTGTGGACCAGGAAATTTATTGTAATTGTACATTTCAGGAGAGATATCTTTTCTCATCGGTCTCCTCTCTTCATCCATCGTAAAACTTATTCTTTATGTCTAAGGTAGTCTTCTACCAGTTCTCGAAGCAATTCAGGAAAAAGCAACTCAGCTTGATGTGATTTAATGCTTTCAAAATAACGAGCAAAATAATATTGATCAACCAAGACTAGACTGACAGTCTCCTTTTCATTCGTAACCTTTTCATTATACACTATTTTTCCGTTTTTGTAAGCAAAGCCACTCGTTAAAACGGTCCCAAATTCCTTACCGCGAAATCCCATTCCGCGTATCTGCTGTTTTGCTAACAATTCTGCTTGTGAATAAACATCCTGACAAATCTCCTCAAGCTCAGATGTCGTTACTTCTAGCCTTGCCAAACGCATTTGATGTGGAAGAGAATGATGAAGCGTATCTTTTGTCACTTCTCTACCGAATGCCTCAACCACCAAACCTGAGTTAATCATGGCAACATCAGCTCTCGCATAATCTTTCATGGCATCCATGACTAGTTGACAAGATTGCTCCAAAGTCAACTCAGTATCAAATTCTTTGACACTTTCTTTTCTTAAAAAACTGCGACCATCTGAAACAACTTTTTCTATCCATTCTTTATCGCCAGGCTTACTTGCCATATGACTCGTTTCATGAGCATGAATCGTAATATCTTCCAACTCATGATTTTCAAAAGTCAAATTAATCTCGCCGACAAACTGTACGTATTTTCCTGCGGCAGCCATATAAGTCCCATTAAGGCACGCGCCATCCTCAAAAACATGATGCGTATGCGCACCAATAATTAAATCAATCTCTGGAACAGCTGCAGTAATCTTCTCATCTGTTGGTAATCCAAGATGGCTTAACAAAATACGAAAATCTGCATTTTTCACCTCTGGAATCTCAACATCACGTTTCAAGCATGCCATAGGGTCAATGACCGTCCATCCACCAGGCTTATAAGTCAAATAATACGGAAAAGTATAAGCTAAAAAAGCAATTCTTGTTCCAGCTTTTGTCTCATAAATCTGATATGGCTCAGCCCAATCTGGACGTCCATTTTCATCTTCTAAATTGCCTAAAATAACTTTGAAATCAGCGTCTTGGTAAACGTGATTTAACCAATTTTTAGCTAAACCAATTCCTTCATTATTGCCAATCGTCGCAAAATCAATCTTAAGATTATTCATCAACTGAACATTAAAGCGCCCTTTAGTAATATCAGTCATGGGATGCCAGCGGTCAATACTATCTCCCACATCAACCCGAATCACTTCTTCATCAGACTTAGGAAATTCTTGAAGATATCGCTTAATTTTTGGATAGCTCTCAAAGTGAGAATGCAAGTCATTTAAGTGCAAAATCGTTAGCTTTTCTGTCATAAAATCATTATAGCATTTTCTACATAAATAATGATATTTCAGTCATTTTACAAATTTTGCCAACAAAAAAAGCTAGACAAACCGCCTAACTTTTCTGATGTTTTCGAACAAGCACCATATATTTTATTATCAAGTAAAACATTCCTTGAATCATCCAGAACAAAGAATAGCAGAGCACCCAAACTGAAAATGTCAGCCACTTCATACCTAAGGTCTGATAAATACCATGACCATTTACAGATCTAATAAAAATTAACAAACTAACATCTAAAAAGATAAACAGGGCTGCAATATTAAAGCCAATCACCAAACGTTTCTGCCAGTTTGTCATACACTCCTCCAATCTATTAGTATTCCACCTCTTCATTTTAAACCATTGTAAACAATAAAGCTTAAGAAAAAGTTAACTGATGCATCAAAAAACACCTCTTTTAGCTAGTCTAAAAGAGATGCTTCTTGTATTAATTTGTACTTCTTAGGTAATCAATCGCTTCTTGGACATTCTTGACAGGGACAATTTTCATGTCTGTATCAAGGTCTTTAGCAGCTTCTTTGGCTTCTTCGTAATTTGTCTTAGCATCAGGATCTTTTTTCAATGTTTCTTTATCGACTGGATTATTTGGAACAAAGAAAATATCTGCACCAGATTTGGCAGCTGAGACGACTTTTAAGCCAGCTCCACCGATATCACCAACAGAGCCATCTGATTCAATGGTACCAGTACCAGCAATTTTACGACCTTTACGAAGATCTTCGTTATTAACTTGATCATAAATATCAAGGGTGAATATCAAGCCAGCACTAGGTCCACCAAAACCGCTCGTTTCAAAATCAACATCAACGTCTGATGAAACTTCTGTATGGTCGACTAATCCGATACCAATTCCATTTTTACCATTTGGCAATTCAATGATTTTCCCAGAAACTTCTTTACTCTTACCGTTAGAAGTCTCTTGGACAGTCACATCAGAACCCAAATCTAAATCAGCAACATAAGCCATTAATTCTGCAGAACTATTGAAAGTTTTACCGTTAACTCCTGTCACAGTATCAGCAAGGTGCAACAGACCTTTGAAAGTCGAATGCTTATCAACATTCAAAACATATACACCTTCATAATCCAAACTAACATTCTTTCCTGCCAAAGTTAGTGCTTGATAGGTCGCTGTATTTTGAGAAGTTTCCATATAATATTGGTTAATGCGCATATAGTCTGCATTGCTGTAACCACCAGTCGTTGCTGCTTCAGTTGTAATTTCAGTGTGCGGCGTCAACCAAGCATAAACCAACTGAGCAAGCGTTGCTTGACTAACCCCAACAGCTACAAAATTATAAGAGCCATCTTCTTTATCAGCTTTATTATTAACCGTTAAAACACTGCGAACATCGTAAGCACCGCCAGGCATTTCAACATAATAGTCGAGGGGATAAAATAAACTAAAGATGAGAAATACAGTTCCCACTACTCCTAGTATCCACCATTTAAAGCGGTATAAAATACGACCTAACTTTTTCAAAATCCCTTTAAATGCGTTTAAGATTGTCATATTTTTCCTCCACTTTTTTCACAACGCTTTCTGGAACAAAGGCCGAAATATCCGAATGAAAATGCATCAATTCGCGAATACGACTAGATGAGACATGAAGCCACTCTGGTGAGGTAAGTAAATAAACACTCTCAATATCATTAGCTAAGTGATGATTGAAGAAATCCATACTTGCCTCATATTCCAAATCTTTAGCATCACGAATTCCGCGAACCAAATATCCAGCATGAAGTTCTCTTGCTACATCAACAGCTAAAGAATCCTGTGCTGTCACGACCTTTACATTTGGGAAAGCTTGGACTGCTTCTTCTAACATAGCCTTTCTCTCAGCAATGCTAAACAACCCTGTTTTATTTTTATTGTAAAAAATCCCTACATAAAGCGTATCAAATAGTCGACTCGCACGCGCTATAATATCAAGATGTCCATTTGTCACAGGGTCAAAAGATCCCGTCACCAAACCAATTTTTGTCATATTGCCTCCATCAAGGATATCATGACATTTACTATCTAATGTAAACCGTCACCTTACTAATTCCGTATGTTTTTTGTTTCCAAATGCCAAAGCTTGAAATCTCTTCCGGCAAATCCACAGCTTTATCTGTTTCACATACAATCATCACATCTTCAGACAAAAGCCCAGCTTCTTCCATGTCAGTGATATTTTTAACGATTTCCTCTTTCGCATAAGGCGGGTCCAACAAAACCAAATCAAATGGTCCTTTGACCATGCCGAGCGCTTTATTAGCATCCATCTTCATCAAATGAAATTGCTGTTCAGATTTCGTCATTTTGATATTTTCTGTGATAATAGCTTGCGCCTTACGGTTGCGTTCAACCATGACCGCTTCATCCATCCCACGTGAGATAGCTTCAATAGCAAGACTACCGCTACCAGAAAACAAATCCAAAACACGCCCACCATCAAAGTATGGGCC
>FZPS01000215.1_pt77 | contig 65563 bp, 75 predicted proteins | sample 1817821 | NCBI WGS metagenome assembly FZPS01 (sample SAMEA104158645, study PRJEB21678) | metagenome | place: Germany | collected 2015-04-21
GTTCTCGCCCACCTTATTTTAGATAAAAAAATGGTGCCGAAGGTGGGACTCGAAGTCGGAGCCCGACCAGCATACCTCTACACAGCTTTTATGCCCTCTGTACATCTTTTATGGGATTGCCCGATAGTTCAATGATCTAAATCGGGCTTTGTTCGTGGGTTCTCGCCCACCTTATTTTAGATAAAAAAATGGTGCCGAAGGTGGGACTCGAACCCACACGGTATTGCTACCATCGGATTTTGAGTCCGACGCGTCTGCCAATTCCACCACTTCGGCACTTCAAAGAGTACTTTTTTATATTAGCATAATTACATCGTCATTGCAATAAGTTAAATTTGGGAAGCATTAAAAATAGGATAATCCTTTTTCATTTATACTGATAGCAATCCTCTATTTATGAGATCAGTTTTTTCCATACCCATTAAGTTTTTTAGCCTTCCAGATAGTGATATCTCGTTGATTAAAATGGCGCCTACCAGCTTGCCCTCATTAAAAAAGAATTTTTTATACATATTCTTCTCTTGATTCTCTTCCTTTATGACACTATACTCCCCTTCTCCTGCCCCGATATCACCAATAGAAAAGACTTTAGTCCCCATAACTTGAAGCATATTAGAAGGGGTGATTTCCTTGTAAGCTTTCCTTTCACCCACCATATTTGCCCCTGCTATCTTACCCTGCTCCATGGCAATGGGCCAGATCCCAAAGAATCGATTATTATACTCACAGGCATCCCCTGCAGCATAGATATCCCTTATGCTGGTCTGCATATTTTCATTCACCAGGATACCCTTATCCACTTCTATACCTATTTCTTTTGCCAATTGCATGTTGCAGCGCACTCCAGCGGAGAACAGGATTAACTGGGTGTCCACTTCCCCTTGGTCTTCTAAGCAACATCCTTTTACAATGGAATCCCCTACAATGTCCTCTACTTTGGATTCCAATAAAAGTTCGACTCCTTGTTCTTCAACTATCTTTCTAAGAACCTGTGAGCCTTCTTCATCCAACTGGCGAGGTAATAACCGGTCAAAAACTTCTACCACTTGAATATCCAGCCCAAGTTTTTTCAAAGCATAGGCCGCTTCCAAGCCCAGTAGCCCACCTCCAATAACCATGCCCTTATGTACCTTTTTAGCAAATCTTTGAATTCTAAAAAGATCCTCAACATCCCGAAGGGTAAAAACCCCTTCCTTGTCCTTCCCCTTAACAGGAGGTAAAAAGCTATGTGCTCCGGTGGCCAGTAACAACCGATCGTATTCCATGCTCTGCCTATTAAAAAACAACCTTTTACTATCCGGGTCTATTCTCTCTACCCTGCTATCTAAATGAACTACAATATTTCTCTCTTTGTACCATTGCTCAGGATGCAAATAGATATCCTCGACCTTAAATTCGGTTGCAAGAAAACGGGATAATTGGGTCCTAAAATAGGTATAGTACTTTTCCTGGGTAATCATATGTATTTCTACCTGATCATTCCTTTTCCTGATTTCCTCTGCTGCAGATAATCCAGCAATCCCATTACCTACGATTACAATCCTCATTTATATTCCTCCTTCCCATTCTTCATTAGTTCATATCCATATATCCGCAATTTAAACATTAACCTATGACTCCATAATTACAATCCTCAGTATAAAGTATGATATAATTCAAGTATAAGTGAATCAAAAGAGAATCAAGGAGGTTTAAATGGAACTTCGTCAATTAAATACCTTTGTACATGTTGTACAATTAAAAAGTTTTTCGAAGGTGGCTGATAAATTATTTCTGACCCAGCCAACCATTACCAGCCATATCCAATCCCTTGAAAAGGAGTTGGGAACGGTTCTATTAAATCGTTCAAGTAAGGAGATCTCACTAACTGAAGGGGGGCAGATCCTATACGAATATGCTCTTAATATTTTGGATTTAAAGGATAAGGCAATTTTTTCATTGGATTCCTTTAGGGGTAAAATCAAAGGTGTACTAACCCTTGCCGCAAGTAGCATTCCAGAACAATATGTATTGCCTGAGCTAATATTGGAGTTTCGAAAAAAATATCCTGATGTTATCTTCGATGTAATGCATTATAGTTCGATGCAGGCCATTGACAGCATCGCAAAACATGAACTGGAATTTGCCATGGTTGGAACCAAGATCCAACACCCAAAATTGACCTTTGTGGACCTTTTAGAGGAACGATTGGCAATCATCGCCCCCAATCATTGGGAAAAGCTTGAAAATTTAACCCTGGAAGAATTAATAAAGCTCCCTATTATTCTGAGGGAGAAGGGATCCGGCACTAGGATAGAATTTGAAAGAATATTAAAGGATGCAGGATACACCTTTGATGATTTAAATGTGGTTTGCTACTTACAAAGCAGTGAAGCTGTTAAGGAAGCCGTTAAAAGGGGCATTGGGTTTTCCATAGTCTCCGAAAAATCCATTCAAGTAGAAAAAAGATACAACTTGCTCCAAACCATATCCATCGAGTCCTTAAATATGAGTAGAGAATTTTATTTCGTTTACAATAAAAATAGGGCACTCTCCCCCTTAAGTGATACCTTTAAGGGCTTTGTTTTGGACTTTTTAAAGGATCGGAACTAATTAAAAATTTATGAATTTTTATATATCTAAAAGCACCCTAAAAAATAGGGTGCTTTTGTACTAGGTCAGATGGTAGAATGCCCTATATGCCTTATAGGCCATATAGATGTCCATTTTGCTTGCCAATTCCATGGGAGCATGCATACTGAATAGTGGAGGTCCACAATCCACCACATCCATTCCATAGTTGGCAAGAATATAGGCGATGGTTCCTCCTCCTCCTTGATCCACCTTTCCTAATTCACCTATCTGCCAGATTACACCATGTTCCTCAAAAATCCTCCTTACTTCGCCTAAAAATTCTGCATGGGCATCGTTGCTGCCACTCTTTCCCCGGGCACCAGTATATTTGGTTAGTACTACGCCCTTTCCTAGGTAAGCAGCATTCCTTTTGTCGTGGGTGTCAGGAAAATTAGGATCGTAGCCGGCATTCACATCAGCGGAAAGAACCTTGGAGTTTGCCAAAGCTCTCCTTACTGATAGATTCGAAGGCTGATCATGAGTTAGCTGGATAATTTCCGCCACCATATTTTCAAAAAAAGCCGAGTGCATTCCGGTATTACCTTGACTACCCACCTCTTCCTTATCGGTCATAAGAACAACAGCGGTTCTTTTTGGTGTTTCAACTTCAAAGATTCCTTGTAAAGATGTATAGGCACAAACCCTATCGTCCTGCCCATAGGAAATCAGTAAACTGCGATCAAAGCCTACATCCCTTGCCTTAAACGCAGGCACCACTTCTAGTTCTGCAAAGGAAAAGTCCTCCTCCACGATGCCATATTTCTCATACAGCAACCTCATAATATTAAACTTAACAGGCTCCTTTAACTCTTCCTCCCGAAAGGGAATGCTTCCTACGATAAGGTTTAGTCCTTCCCCGGTGATTCCTTCCCCCATCTTTTTATCCATTTGATCCTTTGCCAGATGAGGAAGCAGATCGGAGATATAGAATACTGGATCCTCTGGATCCTCCCCTATTACAATGTGAACCTTGTCTTGATTTTTCTTCACCAGAACACCATGTAAGCTTAGGGGGATAGTTGTCCACTGGTACTTCTTGACTCCTCCATAGTAGTGGGTTTTAAAGAAAGCAAGTTCTTGTTCCTCATATAGGGGATTGGGTTTCAGGTCCAACCTTGGAGCGTCGATATGGGATCCAATGATATTCATCCCATTGGTAATTTCCTCACTACCGATCACAAAAAGGGCGATCATTTTATCCTTGTAGGTACTATATAGCCTTTGTCCTGGCTGTAAGTTTTCCTTTTTCTCTATAGCCTCCTCTAAAGGGGAGAACCCCTTCTCCTTAGCCAATCGAATAATCTCCTTGGCACTTTCCCTTTCGGTCTTTCCTCGATCTAAGAAACGCTTATAGCCTTCCGAAAAGGTAAAGACTCTTTCATGTTCCTCCTCCGCTATTGAACACCATCCATTATCCCATCTCTTTAGTATTCTCTTTTGTAAATCCTGGATTTTTTTATCCATACTCATCTTCCTTTCTCTGCTTAACATCATTACTATTATCATTCTCCATATATTAAGATAATGATACCCCAACTTGCTCGGCTCAAAAAACCTAGTGCATCCTTTAGGGGTTTTGCACTAGGCTATTAATTATCGGCTATTTTTATAGAATCAAGCTGAGCCTTAAATGCCTTTCTAAAATTTTTGATATACTCATTCCTAAGAGCTTCCTGTTCCTTCTTTTCCTCTGGGGTCAGCCCTAGTTTTTTAGACTTTTTTGCAAGTTGATTGATCCGTTCTAATTTTTCCCGGGATAGCATCCCCTCGCCTCCTCTATCAATGATCCTGTTCCTCGAGCTGAATCAAATATGCCTCCACCCACTTTGTTCCCTTCATATAGACGAAGCACATAATTAAGCCGGACACTACTAAGGCATATAGTGGATTGACGGATAGATGCTGAATAAATTGAAAATTATAGTAGTATTCGATAATATCCAAAAGTACTTCACAGGTAATAAATGTAAGTAAACCAATGGCAAGCATCCCTAGAATGCGGTAAAATAAACTTTTTTCCAAGCTGGAAAGTATAAAACTTCGAAAGGCGGCAAAAAAGAGGCATATATCAATGAATAGTAAAGGAATAAGATAAAATACCATAACCAATCTCCTTCTCTATAAGTTCATTCCTTTACCCATTTTAGCACTATGAACTTTAAAAATCAAACCGATATCCTACTGATAATAATCATCCAAATCAACTAGAAATGAATCCTCTATTCTTCTAATCTCTTCGAGGAAAGGAGTGCTGGATTTTCGTAGAACCGCTATTACCCTCTTCTCATCAAAACAAAGATGGATCTCTTCCCTATACTTAATAGCCTTGGATTCCATATAGCCAATCTCATCGATAATGATCAGATCTTTATTGCTCCTTCTATAGGAACATAAAATCTCTCTTCCAAGCCCTTCGAAACCTTGAATAATAGGATCCATCGCCGTTCCAATACTATTGATAACACCAACCTTTGTCACCCTCCTGCTATCCAGAGCGTCCAGAAGTAACACATGTTTTGAATGCCCATTGGAATCACATATTAACCTAGTGATGATCCCACCATAGGAGCTTTCGCTCTTTATGATCTGCCTAAGGAGAGTACTTTTCCCGATACCCTTACTACCTGTAATCAATAGATGCCTTTTTCCACTCTTCTGAAAGTCCATCAGGACCCTTTCCTTTATATGGTTTAGGTTCCTTTCATTCCTTTTTTCCATAGGCAGCCTCCCCAGATCATACCATCACATAATTATTTTTATGTTGAATGATATCTATATTACCATAGATCCTCCGGAAGATCCTATAAAGGTCCTCTTTCCTCACTTTTTTATTGTCCAATTGAGAGATAATACTGCCACCATCCAAGATTAGGATCCGATCGCAATAGCTAAGTGCATAATTGGGATCATGAAGGGTGATAATTCCCCCTTTACCTTGTTTTCTAATAATCCCCCTTATAATATTCAGTACCATATGCTTGTTTTTGTAGTCCAAGGAGCTATCTGGCTCATCAAATAACATGATTTCTGCATTTTGCAACAGGCTCCTCGATATCAACACCAGCTGTTTTTGTCCCTCACTTAAGGTAAGAAAGTTATCGTTAGCATATCTTTCCATTCCCACTGCTTGTAATGACTGATAGGCATGCTTTCTATGAAGTTTAGTGGGGGATTCAAAACTTCGTAAATAGGGCGTAATACCCATAAGTACAACATCCAATACCTGGGTATCATAGATAATGCTATTTCTCTGCGGGATATAGCTGATCCTTCGTGCTCGCTCCCTTTCCTTCAATTGACTAATCAACCTATCCCCTATCAAGCACACGCCTTCTTGGGGCTTTATTAGACCGCTAATTACCTTTAATAGGGTGGTCTTGCCTGTTCCATTCAACCCTAAAAGAGCGATGATCTCACCCCTGTCCACCACAAAATTAATATCACGGATAATATTTTTATTTCTATATCCTGCATGAATGTTTTTTACCGTTAATAAGCTCATTTGGTCCCCCTATTATTTTTAGAAAATTATGATCTGATACGAATCATTAAATAGGCTAAGAATGGTGCCCCTATAAAAGTTGTTAATATGCTGATGGGCAGCTCACTACTTGTGAGACTTCTTGCAAAACAATCTGCTACCAAAAGGATAATTGCTCCAACCATCCCACTGAGGGCCACAGTCCTATAATCATTTCTTTTTGTAAGCATCCTTCCAATATGGGGTCCTATTAATCCGATGAATGAAATTAGACCGCTTACTGAAACTATGCTGGCAACCACCAGGGTAGCGGATAAAATAATGGCAACCCGGACCTTTGCAACCCGAACTCCAAGGCTGATCCCCTCTTCATCGCTTAATGAAAGAATATTGATCTCCCATCTCAATAGGATTAGTCCCAAAAGGCCGATAATATAAAAGGGCAGAATAGATAGTAGTTTATCCAGGGTGATTCCGGCAAAACTTCCCATCGCCCAATATTCTATGGACGCCAATTGCCTTTCAGGATCTACAAAACTTTTTAGCAGCATGATAAAACCTTGTGCAATGGACCCGATCACGATTCCAGCTAATACAAAGTTGGTGACCCCCCTCTCATTGGATAATCTGGTAAGTGCCAGGGCAAAAAACACAGCACCTATCCCCCCTAAGAAAGCAAATAGGGCGATAGAGATACTTCCGCCTACCAGGAAGGCGATGGCAATAGCAGCTCCTAGATTAGCACCTGAAGAAACACCTATGATATCCGGAGTCGCCAAAGGATTTTTAAATATCGTTTGATAGACGCTACCAGAAATGCTAAGTCCAAAACCAGCCAATAGAACCATAATGGTCCTGGGAAGACGAAGGTTCAGAAACACGAGCTCGGTCATGGCATTTACGCTCTTTCCCCTCAGAATCCCCACGATATCCTTAGGAGGTATAGGATATCTTCCAATAGAGATGGAAGCCGTCATTGCTAGAACTAAAAGAATGACGGCTATTACAAATAGGATAAAGACCTTTCTTTGGTAATCTATATTCTTTGCTCCCATGGGCCCTATTTTGTAATGAGCTCCTTGTCAATTTCAATATCGTAGAACTCATTATAGAAGTCATAGGCATCCTGTTTAAAATCTTCAAAGGGGTAGAGGTCTTCGTGTAAAACACTTGTTAGCCACATGGTTCCCAGTATACCTGAAGGAACCGGTGAATCCCAAAACTCAAAGGAGTCTGGCATAAAATAGATCTCCTCATTTTTTACAGCCTTGATCCCATGTAAGTTCCCATCCTTTAAAATATCCTCTTTGCCATATGCAGCTCCTGGAACACCAATGATGATGTCCGGATCATAGGCGACCAGCTGTTCATAGGATATCTCTGCCCAGTAGGTATCATCGATATCTCCTGCAACATTTTCTCCGCCCGCATTCTCAATTAAAGAATGTTGATACATTTTACCTGTTGCTGTGGATAATAAACTGCTATTTCCTCCTAAATAAACCGTTTTCCGTTTTTGCCCTTCTACAAGTTCCTTAACTTCTAAATTCTTATCATGGATGTAGTCTACAAGATCCCTTGCTCTTTCCTCTGACCCAGTTGCCTTCCCTATCATTTCTATGGATTCTATCAATTCCTCGGTGCTTTCAGGATTCACAGCCAGAACCTTTATCCCTAATTTCTCTAAGCTTTCTATGGCATCCTTAAGGCGGACAGAAAGAATGATTAGGTCAGGATTTAGGGCAGCAGCCCCCTCTAGATCAAATTCCTTCAAGGTACCCACATTGGGCAATTCTAAAAAATGGGGCGCCGCTAAATGATAGATCGGTCTTGAATCTGCTTTAGCTTCAATGCCGGTTACATGATCCTCCAACCCTAAGGCAATGAGCATGGAAGTGGTTATGTAGTACCCACTCACAATGCTTTCAGCGGGCTTTTCTAAAAGCACCTCCCTGCCTAAGTGGTCAACGATTTTGATCTCTGTATTTTCCTCGCCATTTCCTTGAGACAAACCTTCTTCATCACTAACACTCTGCCCACATGCGGTAAGGGTTATAATTATTGCTAAAATGAGTAGAACTGTAATGAATTTTTTATACCTTATTTTTTTAAGCATTTTCTCACCTCTATGCGTTATATTTTCGTTCCTATAACGATTTTATAGTACCATACTATTGCATTTTTTTCAATAATATACCTTATTAATACCCACCTCTTCCTAAATCACCCCACTGAATTTGGAAAAAAAATGATCTGCCCTTGTCTATCCCTTCTGATTCATGTAAAATATGTTAAGAAAGTTGTGTGGGAGGATACTATGGAAAAGGGTAAGCATAACTTTAAGTCGGTTTACACCTTTAAACTAATACCTAATGATGATGGGGTTGTCAAGACCATTCATTTTCCCAAATATGCCATTAAAGCAATGGCTTTGTTTGTATTCATACTATTTTTAACATCATGCTATTTCATATCATCCTTCATCGTCATGAAGGTCAAATATGTGAAAAATAATGAGGACCTGGCTCTTTTAGAGGAAGTGAATCAAAAACAAAGAAAAGAAATCAATGAGCTTAAGGAATTTACCGAAGGCATTCAGGAAAAGTTAGACAGTCTCTCAGAATTGGAGAGCGAGGTAAAGGATCTAGTTGGACTCCCAGGATCCCAGGAGGAGGACCAAAGCCTAACCGCCAGTAATCTGACTCAGGATGGACAAGATCAAGGGAAAGTTAGCAGGGGAAGCTTTTTTTCAAGAAGCCGCCGAACAAGCCACTACGATCAAAGGGAGGATCTAGAGCAAATCGGAAATGTGCTAAAACATATTGATTCCAGTCTTTCCAGGGGAAAGGATGACCTAATCAACTTAAAGGAAGATGTCGTCAACCAGCTGAATTACCTTGATGCAAAACCAGATTTTTGGCCCAATAATGGTCGTATCTCTTCACCCTTTGGGAATAGAAGATCCCCTACAGGGGGAGCATCCACCTTTCATCGGGGCATCGATATTGCCAACTCCTATGGCTCACCTGTTTACGCTGCAGGAAGCGGAAGGGTGATATTTTCAGGGTGGAGAAGTGGGACTGGTCGTACCATAATAATATCCCATGGATATGGCTATAGAACCCTATATGCCCATAATTCCTCCCTACTGGTTCAAGAGGGAGACCGAGTAAAAAAAGGACAGATGATCGCTAAGCTTGGGAGTTCAGGCATTAGTACAGGACCCCATGTTCATTTTGAAGTACATATTAACGGCAATCCCGTAAATCCGGTTAAGGTGCTAAAATAAAAAATAAAAAATATCTGTTAATGAGGGGGATTATTGGGCATGTTTAAAAAACAAGATGCTAAGATAGCCAACTACGATAGTGTTGAAACTTTACTCGGAAAAGACTTCATGGTGGACGGCAATATTAATTCGAAAAGCTCAATAAGAATTGATGGCACCGTAAAGGGTGAGATCCATGTGCAAGGGGATTTGGTAATAGGAGAGACCGCTGTAATAGAGGGCAAAGTCAGAGCGAACAATGTTCATATGTCGGGAAAGCTAACAGGCGACCTCTGGGTAGATGATCAGCTGAAGCTAACCGCTACGGCAAAATTAATTGGCGATATTGAGGTTAAAAAGGTAATCATTGATGAAGGTGCTATTTTCCAAGGGAACTGCACTATGAATGGACAGGTAGAAGGGGAACCCAACAAGAAAGAGGACTAGAGACTCGCATCTCTAGTCCTCTTTCTTGTTAGCGTTGAAAATGCCGGCTTCCAATACCTTATCGGTCAAGGTTCTTACAAATTGTTCTTGGTAGTATTCCTCCTCAAGGGATGGGTCTCGACCATCCAATCGCGTGGTTCGGTACATCTGTTTTACCATCTCCTCAAGTAGTAATTTCTTAAATAGGTCCTCCGCCTGCTTTTGATCCTTGGATATCTCTGGAATTTGTCTATCACCCATATACATTCCTAGGGATGGAATTCCTTTCATCTCCTACTCCCTCCATTTCCTATCGTTTCAATTGATTGACCATGCCCCACATCTCATCAGCGGCATGGATGCTTTTTGCATTTATTTGATAGGCTCGCTGGGTAATGAGCATGTCTACCAGCTCCTTGCCTATATCCACAGAGGACCTTTCGAGGTAGCCCTGCCTTACCTTCCCTCTCTCCTCATAATTATCATCCATGCTATAATAATTTTCGGCTGTGAAGTAGTTGTTGCCGATACTGATCAGCGTACTTCTATCGGGCACATTGTACAATCTTACCCGACCGATCTCTACCAACTGCCCTTCGTTGTTGGTACCGGTCAACACCCCTCTCTCATCGATCCCGATACCGCCATCCTTCCAAAGCCATAGTGGAGAATAAAGGTCCAAAGAAACAAGATTCCCCCGGGCATCCACCAGTTGTCCCTGGGCATCCAGAGTAAACCCCCCATCCCTGGTTAACAATAGGTTGCCATTGGCATCCTGAATCCCGAAAAATCCTTCCCCTTCTATGGCAAGGTGGAAGGGATCACCGGTCTCCTCCAAAGTCCCTTGGGTAAAATTTCTTTCTGTACTCTTTACTCGACTCCCGGTCCCTATTTCAACAGGTTTATCCCTTGCAGCATCCGTTAAGGGTACTCCCCTATTGGCAATTTGATCATAAACCAAGTCCTCAAACTGCACCTCCAAATTTTTATAACCGCTAGTCTGAACATTGGCAATATTATTGGAAATCACATCCATTTTCTTTTGAAGGGCATCCAGCCCAGTTCGCCCTGTTTGTAAGATCCTGTACATTAAATCACCCCTTAACCTACTTTACCAACTTCATTTACTGCCTTGCCTAAAGTTTCGTCCATGGATTGCACTGCCTTTTGGTTGGACTCGAAGCTCCTTGTAACCTCAATCATTTTTACCATTTCCTCAAGGGGATTGACATTGGACCTCTCCAAAAATCCCTGCATAATCTTATAGTCAACTGCAACCATCGGTTGACCTCCATCAAGTACATAGAGATTTTCTCCCAACCTTCTCAATTGCTGATGGTCCGGAAAATCCACAATATTGAGCAGATAGACCTGGCCATTGGTTAAGGTCATGCGTCCCATATCATCCACCTGAACCTGATCCCTATCCAATGGGATACTTTCTAATCCTCCGCTAATCGGATTCCTTGCCATGACCAAATAGCCCTGCTTTGTAGCCAGGTATCCATTCCCATCGACTTTAAAGCTCCCATCCCGGGTATAGGCGATATTGCCATCGGGTAATTGAATGGTAAAAAAACCTGTTCCCTCAATGGCAAAATCTAAAGTCTCATTTGTTTCCTTTAATTGTCCCTGCTGAAAATCCCCATAAAGATCATCCACCTGTACCCCTAAATGCATTCCACCTATGGGAGTAAGCCGCCTACTGCCATTATCTCTGTTTAGAACTTCTACTCTGTCAAATGCCCTAGCGATAATTTCTTGCTTTTTAAAAGCATTGGTTTCTATATTTGATAGGTTGTTGGAAATGTTGCTCTGCCTTTTCTCCTGTAGGATCATTCCCATGGCGCTGGTATACAGTCCTCTTATCATTTTTCCTTCCCTCCTCCCTCGTTATTGGGCAATGCCTTTACCTCATCGGGATAGATCATCCCCATCTCTTTTGCCCTTATTTCCACTTCCCTTGGACTAATATCCCGCTGATAAAAGGGGAGAATTAATAAGCAGGTAATTACAATTCCCACGCCGATTCCCAATATAATTTCGCCGGTAAACCACTCTTTTACTTGTTTAACAATCGCTTTAATAGTAATACCTCCCCCTTTGCCATATTTAGACTTTCGGCTATTTCATCAATGGACTTGTTTTCTTGGAGCATTTTCTTAATAGTTCCTGCCGCCCTATTATAGTCCTCGATCTCAGTATTGGGATCCTGTAGTTCCTTTTCTTCCTCTTGCTCACTTGGGATTTTAGCTTGAATCCTATCTAATTTTTCATCCATTTGGACCAGAAGACTCTTTATCTCATGATTTAGAGAAAGAATTTCAATGTATTCCCTTTTGTCAGTTTCTTGACGATGAATGATTTCCTTAAAGGGGTCCCTATTCTTAGATGTTTCTACTCCTCTTCTCGTCCATCCATAGAGGATAAGGAATATGCCTATTAATAAAAGTATATATATCATTATGCCTTCCCCGTTTCTAAATGGTCTTTAGCAGTTCTCTTAGTTTAAGCAAAATTTTCCCATGAATCTGTGAGACCCTGGATAGGGATATATCCAACAATCCTCCTATCTCTTTTAGGGTTAATTCCTCCTTGTAGTATAGGTTGAGGATAATTTTCTCCCTCTCACTCAATCTTTCAATGGCTTCCGCCAATCTGGATTCCCTTTCCCGTTGGATATAATCCTCCTCTGGGCTTAAAACCTTTGTATCCTCTATGATATCCATAAGCTGGAACTCCCTCTCATCCCCGACAAATAGGATCTCCTCAAGGGAATATTGGGACAAATGGTGAATGGTATTTTCAATTTCATACAATTCCTGTAGGGAGATCTTAAGCAGTTCACATATCTCCTCGTCTCTAGGCTCCCTCAATAGAGATTGTTGCAATTGATTCCTAGCCTCATTAACCATCTTAAGCTTTTTAATCTTGTCCCTGGATACCCTTCCATTCCTCCTGAGCTCATCAATGATGGCTCCCCTTATACGCCATTTTGCATAGTGAACGAATGGTACATTTTTCTCAAAATCAAATTTTTGTATGGCATCCATTAATCCGATGATCCCTATACTGATCAGATCATCCCTATCGAACTCATGCTTGTTTTTTACATTCATCTGATCGACGATTTGCCTTACCAAGGGTAGATATTGATCAACCATTTCCTCGGTTGAAGGTTTAGAATGATATGCTAATGCCATCGCCCTCCCTCCTTTACATCTTTTGCCGTTCTTCCCTAAGTTTCTTAAAAACAAAGCCTATGATTTGATCCCTTTTGTTTTCAGCTATGTCTTGAAATTCAATGCCCACCTGGTAATTCACATGCTTTTTATAGATGGTAGGGATGAATCGTACCACCCTACCCTTTACGCCAATGGTTAATTCATCTAATTTAAATAAAAATATATATTTCGAATCAAGTTTAAGGAGCTTTTTCGAGCTAAGCTTCATGCCTCCACCGCTGAGATCTAAAGTGGTTGCCTTTTTCCACTGACCCCAATATAGATCTTTCAAATCTTCTGCACAATTTTCAATGATTTCCCTTTCCAAGTTTTCGTTGGATTCCAAGTATAATACCGGAAAGGAGATGGGAATTCTAACATAGTTCCTCCGCTGAACCTTTTTAATGATTTTCGGAAAAGCCAACTTATAAAGTGGAATATTTTCAAAGACCCGCTCAATCATATAGGTAGTAAACATGTAGACATCATTATCATCATAGTAAAACCCATAGATCTCTTCCTCTTTGGATAAATGCTTGACGGATATTCTCTTCATAGGAATGGTGACTAGAATATAGTCCTTTTGCACATCCTGAATAAGGCTTACCCCTGGTCCATCTTCAAATAAAAATTCAATTTTATTGTTTATTTGAAACTTTACTTTTTTCATCCATATCTCCCCATTTATCCAAATACTTTCATCAAGCGCTGATATACTTGCTGTATAGAACGGATTTTTCTATTGCTATTAAAACCTAAAAATCTTTCTGTAATACTATCCATGCATTTGCTCGCAGGACATTTAGGATACTTTATAATAAAGGGCACCTGCTCCATGATGGACTGCGCCACCCTTTGATCCTCTAATATATATCCTAGGTTTTCCAACTCTATATTTAAAAAGGTATTGGATGTCCTTAATAGCTTAATAAAAGAATTCTGCGCCACCCCTTCATTCAGGCAGCGATTAATCACCACCCTTATGTTCTTCTTTAACCGGTATTGGGATAATACCTTCATAAGACTATAGGCATCAGTTAGTGCGGTTGGCTCAGGTGTTGTAATAATAATAAGCTCTTGGGAAAAGGTGATAAAGGACAAAAGATTCTTTGAAATTCCTGCTCCTGTATCGATAAGGATGATGTCCACATCCTCTAGGGAAGTGAACTCCTCTGCCAATGCCTCCTGTTTTCTGACATCCAAAGTTGCCATCTCCATGATTCCAGAACCTCCAGGAAGAACCTGGATGCCCTCTGGTCCTACAACCAATGTTTCTTTCAAACTCTTACCATAAAACAGAACATCATGGAGGGTGTATTGGGGTCGAATTCCTAATGCCACATCGATATTTGCCATACCTAAATCCGCATCGATGATCAGCACCCTTTTTCCCCTTCGCTGAAGACCAATGGCTAAATTAACCACAAAATTTGTCTTTCCCACTCCCCCCTTGCCGCTTGCAATAGCAAAAATCTGGATCCCTTTTGTGGTATTAGTAGGGGAGGTCATCCTCCTTTGATTTCGCATCATTCTCCTTAGACTTTCCGCTTGATCCATTGGTATTCCCCTTCTTTAAATAGATAATCTAGAATATTCTCCTTTGAAGCGACAAGGATATCATCGGGTACATTCTGACCTGTTGTAATGTACAAGAGGGGCTTTTTAGCATAATAGGAAACATTTAAAATATTTCCATGGCACTCTGTTTCATCCACCTTAGTCATAATGATATAGTCAAATCCAACTTCCCTATAATGATGGATAATGGATTTTAGATCCTTCCTCCGAACATTAGTACCCACCACTAAAATGTTCTTTTTCTCCTCTATACCATCCAATAATTCCTTTGTCTCCCTTAGTTGCTCGGTATTGTAAGAGCTCCGTCCTGTAGAGTCAATAAGGATGATATCGCAATAGGACAACTTCTCTATGGCCAGCTTAAGGTCGGATTTGGTTAATACGGTTTCTATAGGTATATTTAGAATGTTTGCATAGGTCTTTAATTGCTCAACAGCACCAATACGATAGGTATCCAAGGTAATAAGCCCAACCTTCTTCCCATGATTTATAGATTCTCTCGCAGCTATTTTTGCAATGGTGGTAGTTTTCCCTACACCTGTAGGTCCAATAAACGCCAGTATTCCCCGTCCAATATTTACATTTCCTATTCCAATGTTTTCTATAAAATCCTCAATATAGCACTTAAACACCTCGGAATTGATATTGGTGAAAATTTTATTTTCCATGCAATAGGCGGTGAATCCTTCAATCACTTCCTCATCAATTTCTAGGCTTTCAAATAGTTGAGTGATGGACCCCTCGCTACTTTTTTCTTTAGATATGCCACCATAATTTTTTTGGCGTTCTTCTCTTAACCCTTCACCCGCATTAATACTTTGGGTAGAGATCTCTTGTTTATCCTCTAATAATTGGTAGACCAATGCCTTTAACTCATCTAATTCCTTCTGATACTTATCCACATGATGGTATTCATATCGAGCCGCCTCTTCCTTTACTACGCCCATTTCCCTGGACTCCCTTAGGAGGGGCTCCTCGGGCTTTTTTCGATCAACAGCCGCCGTAACCTCCAATACCTTCCTCTTAAAAAAATTGGTGATCCCTCTTTGTCGTATCCAGCGATTGCTGACAATAATGGCATCCTTTCCTAACTCGTAGCGAATTTTTGCCATCGCTTCATTCATGTCCTTTACCAGGTATCTTTTAATGATCATCGATACTCACCATCCCTACTGCATTGATCTCTATGGAATTTGGAATCTCGTTTAAGGATAATACCGCGATCTGTGGAAACGCCAGTTCAATCATCCTCTTAAAGGGTGCTCGTATTCTTGGAGATGCAAGGATGACAGGACGAATTTGCTGTAGGGACAGCCTTTCTACCTGTTCATGAATATCCTCAAGAATCCTGGTGTTAATGCTGGGCTCAATTGCCGGAAATGACCCATGGAAGGATTTTTGAATATTGTCATAAATATATTGCTCCAATTGAGGATGCACGGTAATGACATTCAACACCTTCTCCTCATCAATATAAGAGTTCACTATAGTACGGCTTAAGGAGTGTCTCACATATTCAGTGAGCAATTCCACATCCTTTGTGCTTACTGCATGGTCAGCCAAGGTTTCCAAGATGGTAACCAAGTCCTTGATGGGCACCCTCTCCCTCAGTAAGTTCTGAAGTACCTTTTGGACCTCACCTAGGGACAATAAATCCGGGATTAGTTCTTCGATAACTGCACTATAATTTTCCTTAAGGACATCCAATAATTCCTTAACTTCTTTCCTTCCAATAAGTTCATAGCTATGCTCCTTTATGACCTCACTAAGGTGGGTGATCATCACAGTGGCTGCATCTACAATGGTATAGCCAAGCATCTCCGCCTGATCCTTTAATTCCTCCTTTATCCAAAGAGCTGGAAGACCAAAGGCAGGTTCTGTAGTTTTAATCCCCTTAAGCTCGATCTCCTCATTAGTAGGATTCATTACCATTAGATGATCTAGGACCACTTGACCCCTGGCTACTTCTATCCCTTTGATCTTCAATGTATACTCATTGGTTTGCAGCTGCAAATTGTCCCTTATTCTTATGGGTTGAACAATAATGCCCATTTCCTGAGCACACTGCCTTCGAACCCCTGCGATCCTCTCTAATAGATCTCCCCCCGAATGTTCATCTGCAAGGGGAATTAAGCCATATCCTATTTCGATCTCCAATGGCTCAACCTGTATATAGTGCATTACATCCTCTGGCTCTCTAAGCTCTTGCCTGCTCTCCTCCAAGGACTCCAATTCGGTTCGTTTCATACTCTCCTTTTCTTCCTCCTTCAGGATGTAGGCAACCGTACCACAGCCAGCGGATAATATGAAGAAGGGAATACTTGGAAGCCCTGGAACAAGGCCAAGGATCAGTACTACTATGGATGCAATGGCAATTACTTTTGGAAAAGTAAGGATCTGAATCCCAAGATCCGTTCCAAAGTTCTTCTCAGATGCAGAACGGGTTACCAAAATCCCTGCGGCAACCGATACTAGAAGTGCAGGAACCTGACTGACCAGACCATCCCCTATGGTTAGTAGGCCAAATCTGGCTAGGGCTTCAGAAAAGGTTAAACCTCTTTGTCCCACAAAGATGGCAATCCCGCCTATAAAATTGATGAAAACTATAATGATCCCGGCGATGGCATCCCCTTTCACAAACTTACTTGCCCCATCCATGGCACCATAAAAGTTCGCTTCCTGCTGCAACTTTTCCCTTCGTCTTCTTGCCTCCTGCTCATTGATCAAGCCTGAATTTAGATCGGCATCGATACTCATTTGTTTTCCGGGCATGGCATCCAATGTAAATCTAGCTGAAACCTCAGCAACCCTTCCGGCTCCACTAACAATGACCACAAATTGGATAATAACAATAATGATAAATATAATGGCACCCACAATATAATTATCTCCGGTCACAAAGCCTCCAAAGGCGGATATAACCCGTCCCGCCTCTCCAATGCTTAATATCAGCCTTGTAGAGGAGACATTTAAACCTAATCGGAATAAAGTGGTCACCAACAGGAGGGTAGGGAATACGGAAAATTGCAATACATCTGTGGTAAACAAAGTCAATAATAAAATAATAATAGAAAATGTAATATTAAAGGTAAGCAATATATCCAACAATCCTGTGGAAATGGGGATAACAATCATGGCAATAATGCCTAATATCCCAAAGGCAGCTACTACATCCATATTGCCTACCACTCTATTAAATACATTTTCATTCTTAATCCCGGTATTCATCGTACACACTCCTATTGTCATTTTCCACAATTCACTAGATGAATTTTGAACGCTTCTCCATTTGATATACAATAGCAAGGATCTCAGCGACTGCCTGGTAGAGTTCAATGGGGATCTCCTCCCCTATTTCAACCTCTCGATAGAGCACCCTTGCTAAGGGTTTGTTTTCAATGATTGGAATATCCTCTTTTTTTGCTATTTCTTTAATCTTTTGGGCTAGGTAGTCGACACCTTTTGCAACAACCTTAGGAGCGCCAGTGGTCTCCTCGTCATACTTAATGGCAACTGCAAAATGGCTTGGGTTTGTAATAACCACCGTCGCATTTGGAATTTCAGCCATCATTCTTCTAGTCGCCAATTGTCTTTGCTTCTGCCTAATTACAGATTTAACCTGGGGATCTCCCTCCATCTGTTTTAATTCTTCTTTGACCTCATGCTTTGTCATCCTTAAACTCTTTCTAAATTCATACCTTTGATATATGTAATCCATAATGGCTAATCCCAGCATAACCCATCCGATCTGAAGCATTAAGTCCACTACCAACTCCTTGAATAGGGGGAAAATACCACCAATCCCTATCTTAGAAACCGAAAATATCCTATCCAAGCGTTTGATGATAAAGCGATAGGAAATATAACCAACAACGATAAGTTTTAAGAGGTTCTTTAAGAACTCCATTAAGGCCCTTTTAGAAAAAATCCTTTTGAACCCTTCAATGGGATTTAACCTTTTTATATCCGGCTTTAATGGATGGAATGAACGCAAAAAGCCAACTTGTACAAAGTTTGCTATAACGCCTGTAGCCATGATCGCCCCGAGCAAAGGTAGGGTTATTCTATAATAAAAACCTATATGCCCCATAAAGAAGGATGGCATCTCACCCAAAGTAATAGGACGGATATAATCCCCGCCTAGGGACATCTTAAGATATTGGAGAATGTGCCCAAAAATATAGTCCCCTAACATGCCAATCAGCAACACCAAGAGCAATAGTATGATGGCAGAGTTTAGATCAACACTCTTTGCCACCTGGCCTTTTTTTCTGGCATCCTCCAGCTTTTTCGGCGTAGGCTGCTCCGTTTTCTCTTCCGCTGCCATCAGGAATACAAAGGGGATGATGTGTAAAAAATCGTTGATCTGATAGGGCAGACTTTCTATGATGGATACCATTAAGTCCCCTATGGCTGGAAGCAGTATGATGGTGGATAACATCCCAACCAATACCTTTAGGGGAAGGCCCAACATCAGAATATTAAGCTGGGGTACTGTTCTGGACAAAAGTCCGATCACCACATCTACCAAAAGAATAATAAAAATAATAGATACCGCAATTTGAAAAGCGATCAAAAAACTTCCTGAGAATATGTTTACCATAGAGGGCAAACTTAGGTCTTGCAAAATCAGTGTATTTAATGGCACTAATTCGAAACTTTGAGCCAAGGTATAGATCAAATAGTGATGCCCATTCAAGGCAAAGAACAATGTGATCCCCAGCCAATAATACATCCTTCCATATAGGGATATCCGGCTATTGGATAGGGGGTCATAGTAGGATGCCATGGAAAAACCAACTTGAAAATCAATCATTTGCCCTGCCATTTGAAAGCTCAAGAATATTAAATTTACAGTAAATCCAAGTGCCATCCCAAAGAGGGCTTCCTTTGCCACCACAATCCCATAGGCAAGAAGTGAGGAATGCTCCAACATAGGATCTAGTGGCACAGAGAGATACAAAAGATAGGATAGTATCAGTGCGAAGCCCACCTTTAAAAGATTAGGGACACCTCTTACGCTGAATATGGGTGATGTAACCAAAAAGCTTGCTATCCTTACAAGTATTAGAAAAAATATTAGGAATTCTTCCATTGAAAAAACGCTCACAACCATCACCTAATGAATAATATTTGAAATATAATTGAACATCCGATCGGCAAAGCTTAGTAAGGTATTTATCATAAATGTCCCAAATATTATCAAAGATAAAAATACTGCTAATATTTTAGGCACAAAGGTCAATGTCTGCTCCTGTACTTGAGTTGTCGCCTGCAAAATGCTGATCAACAGTCCAACAGCAAGGGCGATGACCAAAATAGGTAGGGCAACTAAAATGGTTGTGGTAAGGGCATCCCTCATGATATCTAAAACAACTGCCTGACTCATCGTATTCCTCCAAATCTATATAAAGCTTTCCACCAGGGATTTAACCACCAAATGCCACCCATCTACCAGGATAAACAGGAGTAGTTTAAAGGGTAAGGATATGGTAACCGGTGGAAGCATAAACATTCCCATGGACATCAGAATACTGGCAACCACCATATCGATAACAATAAAGGGTATGTATAGTATGAATCCTATTTGAAATGCCGTCTTGAGTTCACTTATCACAAAGGCAGGTATTAGGGCGGAGAACGGGGTCTCCATACGATCCTCGGGAAGTTCATCCTGTGAAATATTCACAAATAGTGCTAAGTCCTTTTCCCTAGTCTGCCTTAGAAGGAACTCTTTAATAGGAACGCTTCCAACCTCTATTGCCTCCTCCTGAGAAATGGTCCCATCCAGGTAAGGGTTAATAGCCTCCTCAGTGACTTGCCCATAAACTGGTGCCATGATAAATATAGTCAAGAACAGTGCCAGTCCGATTAGTATCTGGTTTGGAGGCGTTTGCTGAGTTGCCAAAGCATTCCTCAATAGAGAGAATACCACGATGATCCTAGTAAAGGATGTAACCAAAATAATAAAGGACGGAATCAAGGTCAAAATGGTTAATAGTATTAATAGCTTGATATTATTAACATATTCTTGGGGCTCGCCTTCCCCCTGTCCAATCTCTAAGTTTATATCAGGAATTGTAATGGGAGCGGCTACTGCATGGGTTGTAAGCCCCAATATCAAAAAATGTACTATGAGTATAAGAATGATAAGTAATGCCTTTTTTTTACTATTCATGTTCTGATTTTCCCTTTATATATCTCTTTATATTCCTTCTAAGTATTTGATTAAAGTCATTATCCTGGGGATCTGTCCTATAGGCTTCAACTTCCTTAGGATCCAGGATCCTTACCACTTGAAAGGAGGTTTCAGTGACACTAGCCACCATATACTCCTCCCCCATTTTAATGACACAAAGAGTATTCTTATTATTCAAGGGGAGCCTTTCCAGCACCTGAATACACTTCCCTTGATTCCTTTGATTTAGATACTTATTGGTAAGTCTTAAGCTGATATATGCTAGTAGGATGACAATGGGCAAAGCTAGCATTAGTTTGAAAGCATTTATAATTAAATCAGTATCATTAAACATCCTACAACCCCTTTTCTATTGAACCAAAAATTCGGTGATGTAAATATCCGTGATTACATCCTCCTCAAAGTGTTGATTTAGTTGAGTCAAAATTTCTACCTTTAATTTTTCAGTATTTTCGACAGGAAGTATATCCTCTCGACTTTTGCTTCTAAGTATGGCGATAATGTTATCTCTCAATTGAACTTCCTTCCCCTGGATCAACTTGATATCCCTTTCCATCCCATAGCCCAAAACCAACTTGGTCTTTAAATAATGGTGACTGTCCTTTAGATTAATGACCATCTCCTCTATGGAATAGGTATATCCCGTATCCGTTGGTCTAGGTTTTTCTTTAAAAAAGAAGGATTTTGTCATAAAGGAATAGACAAAAAATGCAATGAGCAGGATAATGACAGGTGTCAAAAGAAAATAAAGCCATAATTTTCTCTTCTTTATCTGTATCACTTCTTCCATCTCTATCCCCCCTTCTATAGGTTTGTAACGAACGCCATTTGTGAAATAAAAGCTTATACCACTATAGGTTAAGTGAATATTTTCAATTTCACAGAGAAACAATTAATATATTTACCCTCCTATTTAACGATCTGTTTTCAGGACTGTCATTGGGAGCAATGGGTTGATATTCCCCATATCCTGCTACCGAGAGCCTTTCCGGATCAACGCCCCTTTCCTCAATAAAGTAACGAACAACAGTTGTAGCACGAATAGCTGACAACTCCCAATTGGTAGGGAAGCGATAGGTGTTTATTGGAACATTGTCGGTATGTCCCTCTATAATTATTTTATTTTCGAATTCCTGAATGAGCAGGGTGATCTTATCCAGTATTTCCCTACTATTTTTCTTTAGTTCTGCCTTCCCCGGATCAAAAAGAATGGTGTCCTTGATCTCGATAATGACCCCCCGCCGATCGGCGCGAAGTGTTACTTCGGCTTCCAGCCCCTCCCTCTCTACAAAATCAGAGACGATATCCAACATATTTTGAATCTCCTCGGATAGTATTTCTCCATTACTGTCCGGGCTAGGTACGATCTCTTCAATGGGAACATCCCCAGGAGGAGAGTCGTTATCAAAAATTGTTAAACCACTTTGTCCAGTTAGGGCACTTTGCAATGATTGGGCGATGCTTTTAAATTTTTGTGCATCCAGTGTGGAAAAAGAGTACAGTAAAATAAAGAATGTCAAGAGTAAAGTCACTAAATCCGAAAAGGTGGTCATCCATTCCGGTGCTCCAGTATCTAACCTTTCCTTTGATCTCCTTCTACTCATACTCTGCCACCATCTCTTCCCTTATATCTTTTTCCCTCTCTCTTTCCTTAGGTGATAGATAGGTCAATAACTTTTCTTCCACGATTCTTGGGTTGATCCCCGATTGGATGGCTAATATCCCCTCAATCATCATTTCCTTAGTAAATAGCTCTTCATCGGTCTGTGCCTTTAGATTATTGGCAATAGGGATTAAAACCAGGTTTGCAAAGAAACTACCATAGAAAGTGGTGATCAAAGCAGTTGCCATTCCCTTTCCAATACTGGATGGATCATCCAAAGCACTCAACATGATGATCAAGCCTATTAAGGTACCAATCATCCCGAAGGCTGGAGCCAGTTGGCCCCAGGCTCTAAAAATATCCTGCCCTATGCCATGTCTATTTTCTGTGGTTTCTATCTCTAATTCTAGAATCTCCCTAATGGTTTCAGGTTCAATTCCGTCCACCACCATCTGCAATCCCCTTTTTAAGAATTGATCCTCATATTCAGCGATATCATCCTCCAAGGATAGTAGCCCCTCCTTCCTTGCCTTCCTGGAAAGATTTGTAAACAGGCTTACCAGTTGCAGTCTAGAGTCCGAAGGGACGATAAATATTTGTTTCATTAAGGAAGGTACTGTTTTAAGGTACTTTGTTGGGTAGCTAACCAAAAGTGCTGCGAAGGAGCCAAACATGGTAATGAATAATGAGGTCACACTCCAGAACATAAGGAGGTTCCCATTGTCTAGAAAGATTGCTACTATTATTAAAGCCGTTCCTCCTATGAGTGCGATTAAGGGTACAATATTCTTTTTCATAGCTTCACCTCCTCTTGGGGACCATGTATCGACCTTTTATAGTAAATAATTCTGTCTACTACAGTTTCTGCCCTTTCACTCACCCAGATCTTTTTCCCTCCTATAAGGGTAATCAAGGTGTCTGGTAACTCTTCGACCCTCTCTATTAAATCAGCATTTAAATAGAATTCACTTCCTTTTAGGGATGTCAACTTAATCATTTTTATCTCCTTCGATTCAGGTATAGATTAGGGGGAATAGGGCATAGGGCAAGGTTATCACCTTCCCCCATCCTTACCCCTGGTTTTAACTATCTCTTTAAATTAATCAATTCCTGAAGCATTTCATCTGAAGTGGTGATGGTTCTGGAATTTGCCTGGAATGCCCTGCTGGTGATGATCATCTCAGTAAATTCATTGGCTAAGTCCACATTGGACATCTCCAGATTCCCCTGTCGAACGACGCCAAACCCATCTTGGCTTGGATTTCCAAATTGAGGAACTCCAGAGTTACGGCTGTCCCGATAGGTGTTTCCACCCAATTTCTCCAATCCTCCCGGATTTTCGAACATTGCCATCCCAATTCTACCTAAGTAATATACCTGGCCGTCATTATACACAGCAGAGATTAGCCCTGAACCATCAATGGAAAAAGTCTCTAGGGATACTCGTTCCTTGGGTTCATCATCAGCATCTTGAATAGCCTGTAATAGGGTTTGTGCTATGTGCTGCAAGGTGCCATCAGGATTAGTTGGATCAGTAATTATGGCTAGCTCTTTAATATCATCCACCACTCCACTGTCTATTGCATCCCGAAGATCGATTAAAAGTTGTTCTAAATCCTCCCTTGCTGTTTCAACCTCTAATCGAAAAGTAGTTGATCTGGAATATTGTAGTGCCACCTGGGCAACCTTTAGCACTTCATTGGCATAATCAAAGATCTCCTCAGCAGATTGCATGGCTCGGTCGATATTAGAGAAACCATCTACATCGTCTATTTCACCTATTTTCTCCACATAAACTCCTGCGTATTTGATATACTCCGCAAACCCAGCATCAATCTCGGACGGAATATTTAACGGTCTTAGATTGATCTCAGTGGCAGCATTGATATGATCTGGGTTTTGCGTGCTTATAACTGTGTTACCTCCACCATCATTGGGATGATATCCCAATACCCTTAAACCCTCAGCTGTTACTAAATTTCCTAGATAGTCCTTAAAAAAGGCTCCATCCCTGGTATAGCGTTTCAATAAACCGTCGGAATCCTCGGAGACAATGAAGAATCCGTCATTCTCAATGGCAAAGTCCAGATCTCTGCCTGTAGGCTGTAGAGCACCTCCATCGAAAACCGTATCAATAGCAGCCACACTGACGCCCAAACCTACTTGTTGGGGGTTGATGCCGCCTCGGCCTTGTACACTTGGTGATTGAGCATAGGACATAGTTTGGCTTAACATATCTTGAAACCTAACTCGCCCATATTTAAAGGCGGTTGTATTAACATTGGCAATATTATTACCGATGACATCCATCTTGGTTTGATTACTTCTCATTCCACTAACACCGGAATATAGCGAACGTAACATATTTCATCCTCCTTTTCATTATTTGCCACCTCAGTCCATCGGTGACAACTTGGCTTCCTCTAGGAGGGCCAGCCAATTAGTCTACAATGATCGCACTATCAATATTGGTAAAGATCTTTTCATTGCTATTTTGTGGATCCATAGCCGTAATGAGGGTTCGATTCCGTATATTTGCTATAAAAGCTGTGTTTTTGTATAACATCAGCGATTCCCGTCCACCCTTTTTGTCTATCTCTTCCATAGCCTCATTTAACCGTTGAAGGTCTTGATTGGATAAATGGATGCTCCTTTCAGCCAATCGCCTATGGGCATGACCAGAAACCTTGATACTGCTATTTTGAGTCTTTATCTGCTCCTCAAGGATGCTTTGGAAGTTTCTTTGATTATGCGGTTTGCGATTGATCCTGCTTTTAGGTTGGCTATGGTTTGATGGCTGTATGGACCCATGATGAATTCTATAGGTCATTAAACTCCTCCTTCCTAGACCTCTTGGGGATTTCCCTCTTCCTCACTTATTTTTCCATTCTCAATCTCCAAAATCTGGTTTAGTTGATAGGCTTGATCCCCTATAAGGATGCTGATCTCTCCATTAGTCAATCTTACCCTATCCACTATTCCCTCTATTATTTCATCCCCATGGATTAATTTAACATTCTTTCCAATTAATTGACTGCCATACTGGGCATGCTGAAATTGCATCATCGCCTGTATGGAACTGTTTAGATTCTGCATTTGCTCCAGAGAACTAAATTGGGCTAATTGAGCAATATACTGGGTGTTGTCTCCTCCGCTTAAAGGATCCTGAAATTGTAGCTGAGCTGCAAGAATCTGAAAAAAAGCATTTTTGCCCAGTTCCCTTTCTGGAACCCTATGGTTCTCCTGGCTTGCACCTGAGTAGTTTACCTTCGAAATATTCATACTTCTCCTCCTAAGCTAATAGGTTTAAAGTGGATGAATGACCTTTGCTGTAGTAGGCTTGGATTTGAATCATATCTTTTGGGAAGGCTTCAAGCTCCTCTCCCTCTTCGGTATGATCCCTAAGGGAACTTATAAAGTTGAGGGATTCCCTATCCTGCTGAGGTGATGGATAGCCACTTTCATTAGGACTCCCTTGATGCTGGCTTTGCAAATCGATGTCTACCTCTTGAAGGACAATATTCTGGTGCCTCAACTGCATCCTTAAATGCTCCATCTGTTGATCCAGTGCATCCTTTGCGGCTACTGTATCCACCAGAATTTTGCCTATTAGTTCACCCGCCTTCATCTCCAGCCTGATCTCCATCTCTCCCAGCCCCTCGGGCTTCAGCTTGACCTTCAACACTGATGAGTCTCCATCCCTTAATTCCCTGATCTCTTTAACCATTCTGTTGGCAACTTCCTTTAGATTTTGGACCTCTTTGGGATCTCGTATTTCCTCTTGGACTAAAGGCTTGGACTGCCCATTTAGCCTTTGAGCATCACCATGGTCCACTATATTTGTAAGTTCCTTTCGTTCTTGGTTTTCCTCTGCTGACATGCCTTCCCTTTGGTGTTCCCCTTCCTTCATAATCATAGGATGTTGCTCCTCACCAGAGGGTGTCCTTAAGAGTTCCATTTTAGCTTTATCATTGACCATAGGTGTAGAACCCTTCTCAGTCCCTCGGATGGTTTGGGTGTGCTCTATACCCTTCATTAATTTTTTCATTGGGCCTAGGACCACTTCCTCTTCTCGGGAGTTCATCTCCTCAGCTTTCAGCAACCTGTCCATCTGAATTTCTGATATCTTTCCCTGGGACTCCATGGATCTTTCAGGATTGGGATAAACTTCTTTAAGGCTGAGGGATCCCCTTGAAAAGCTCCTGTTTTCTACATCCTTGGTTCCGGCTGACCCATATTTCGGCATACTGGATACCAAATGGGGCTCTATCAGCTTCAGATCCAATCCTCCTCTAGAATAGGGTTGTTCCTCTTCATTCCAGTCTTCCAGAATATTAGACGGTGTTTCGCTTATTAGGGATAGCATTTGAAGCAGAATCTCTTGGAAGCCCTCTCCCTTTTCCTGGAATTCAGGAAGGCTTAGTTCCTGTAGGCTGTCCAGAATTTGTTGTGTACGCTCAGTACCTACCTTCATATTCTCACCTCCCTTCAAAATGAACTATTTATAGCAAATGGTCACCCATTGCTACTTTCTAAAGTAAGAAGATATGGCGAATTCATCGATAATTTTTTGCTCCTGCCTATTAACATCGTAAAGATATTTATAAAAGGTCTTCTCTCGATGCTTTTCCACCATCTTTCTATCCTTCTGGGCTTCAGACATTTGGCTTCTTTTTTCTTCTAGATCCTCCTCTATCTCTGTAAGCAATTGCTCTTGCCTTTCAATCCTTCCTCTTAAAAGTTCCTTATACTGCTCCAAGTTTTTTAGCTCAATGGTCTCCCTTGGAGGGCTATTGATAAGGTTTGTATTGATGTTTGCCAGCTTATCGTTTAAATCAATCAATACCTTCCGTTCATCCAAATATTTTTTTTGAACCGCTGAGAATTCTTGCTTCTTTTCCTCCTCAATGTTCTTCCTATAGCTAAGAACACTTTCCATTGAGTACTTAAAGATCTTCATTGCACTCACCTAGCCTCATTTATTATTTGATCCATCAATTGTCGGGTGGTGTCAAAGTCCACCCTTTCATAGACATCCTGTTTTAAAAATTCATTAATTGGCTCATGAAGTTCTATGGCTCGATCGATCTGTGGATTTGTCCCCGGAGAGTAGGCTCCAATATTAATAAGGTCCTCGTTCTTTTCATAGATGGCAAGGTTATTTCTAATTTGCCCGCTGACCCAATCCTGCTCGGGGGTAATGATCTCCTTCATCAGACGGCTGATACTGTTTTGGATGTCGATGGAAGGAAAATGGTTCTGGGCGGCAAGCTTTCGGGATAGTACGATGTGCCCATCAAGAATACCACGGACCGCATCCGAAATAGGCTCGTTAAAATCGTCGCCGTCTACCAATACCGTGTAAAAGGCTGTGATGGAACCCCTTTCAGAGGTGCCAGACCTTTCTAAGAGTTTAGGCAGTATAGCAAAAACTGATGGGGTATAGCCCTTGGTTGTTGGGGGTTCCCCTATTGCCAATCCTACCTCCCTTTGGGCCATGGCAAATCTCGTTACCGAGTCCATCATCAACATGACTTTCATGCCCTTGTCCCTAAAATATTCTGCAATGGCAGTAGCTACAAAAGCACCCTTTATCCTAACCAGAGCAGGCTGATCCGATGTAGCACAGACCACAATGGATTTTTTTAAGCCATCCTCCCCGAGGTCCCTTTCTATAAAGTCCAGGACCTCCCTTCCTCTTTCGCCGATCAATCCAATCACATTCACATCTGCCTCACAGTATCGGCTGATCATTCCCAGCAGTGTACTTTTCCCGACACCACTTCCAGCAAATATACCAACCCTCTGCCCCTCCCCACAGGTTAAGAGGCCATCGATGGCTTTGATCCCAATCGGCATAATATGCTGGATCCTTTTCCTCTTTAAGGGATTAGGAGGCTCCCTATCAATGGCAAAACTCTCCTGCAATTGGTGTTCTTCGCTATACATTGGTTTACCAAGCCCATCCAGGACCTTGCCCAGCAGCTCTTCCCCTATCTTTATGGTAAGAGCCTTCCCAGTGGGAATCACCCTACAGCCTGGACCTACTCCCTTTAAATCCCCTAAAGGCATCAAAAGTACCTGCTCTTCCTTAAAGCCAACCACCTCCGCCAGCACTTTGCTATCCTTCTCATCCAGGACAATTTCACAAACCTCACCTACAAATGCCTTAATTCCTTGGGCAAGTATGGTAAGACCTATAACTTGGTTCACCTTGCCCATTTGAAGATAGAACTCGTTCTCTAAAATGTAGTTCTTTGCTCTTTCAAAGGGAAAAATCATCCTTCTGCTCACTCCCTATTTCCAAAAGCGCCTTCTCTATGTTCACTAGTTGCAGATCGATATTGAGATTGATCACTTGATCTTCGGTTTCAATGATACAATTAGCCCCTTCCATGCCTCGATCCTCAAGAATGGTAAAGTTGGCGTTGGGACAAATCTTTTTAAACTGATATAGATTAGTTTCTAAAAGGAGGTTATGGTGAGGAGAGCTTCTTATTATAACCTGTTTTTTCCCTTCGGCATGTTTTAATGCATTGTTGATCATCCCCACTATGGCCTCATCCTGAACATCAAGATTGTGATGGATGATATTTCTTGCTATAGTGACGGATAGCTCGATGATCTCCTCCCTTGTCTCCCTTATATACTCCCTAGTTTTTTGATGGGCTTGATGAAGAAGGTCTTTGGCTTGCCCTTTTATGGTCGCAACCTCATCCTCCACCTCTTGATAGGCACTTCTTTTTCCCTCCTCCCTACCCTGCATAAGGCCCTCTTGATATCCCTGTTTATAGGCGTCCTCCTTGATTTGCTCCGCCCTTATCTGGGCTTGCTGAACAATTTCCTCCGCCTCTGCCTGAGCGTTTTTTATTAGGTCCCTAATTTCATCCCTTTCTCCATCTTCCTCGAGGGGCTCCTCCCCCGTTTTGATTAGATGATGGGCGGGTACGATAGGCACTTTGAATTCATCCAGCCCCATATCCACCTGATAGTTTTTAATAACCCTATAGGATGATGGCATCTTCTCCACCCCTTGAAAGTATAATTTCACCTGTTTCATCCAATCTTCTGACAATACCTACGATCCTCTGCTGTGCCTGCTCCACCTCAATTAATCTGACTGGTCCCATAAACTCTATATCCTCCTTTAGGGTCTGAGCGGCACGTTTGGATAGGTTCTTATAGATGGCATTGGCAACATCCTCAGAGGAACCCTTTAGAGCTAGGGCAAGGTCATTGGTATCCACTTCGCGAAGAATGCGCTGAATGGAGGCGCCATCCAATAATACGATATCCTCAAAGACAAACATGCCCTCCCTTACTTGCTCTGCCAGTTCAGGTTGATCCTTCTCTAACTCCTCTAGAATATTTTTTTCAGTACCCCGATCAACCGAATTCAGTATATCCACCAAGGTCTCTACCCCGCCTACAGTGGCAAAATCGCTTCCTATAACAGAGGATAGTTTTTTCTCTAAAACCGACTCTACTTGCTTTATCACCACAGGGGAGGTCCTATTCATGGTTGCAATCCGATAGGCGACATCGGTTTGCATCTCCTGAGGCAATCCTGAAATAACAGTAGCAGCCTTGTCAGGCTGTAGATAGCAAAGGATCAAAGCGATGGTCTGGGGATGCTCCTTAGAAATGGTATTGAAAAGCTGTTGGGCATCCGCTTTCCTGGCGATGGCAAAGGGTCTTCTCTGCTGTGTGATCTCAGAAACGGTATCTATGATCTCCTTCGCCCTCTTAGATCCTAATGCCTTGGTCAGGATGTTCCTTGCATAGTCTAATCCACCCTCTGTGATATAGTCCTTGGCTAAACTCATCTCCATAAATTCAGATAATACGCTTTTTCTCTGTTCCGAGGAGACCTGGGTAGTGTTCGCTATTTCATAGGTAACCTTTTCAATCATGCCTTCTGGCAATCTTTTTATAATATTTGAAGAGATCTCGGGACCTAGTGCAATCATCAGTACAGCTGCCTTCTCTATACCCCTTAACTTCCTTTGTGCCATCTTCATCACCTTTCATCCTCAACAATCCAAGCTCTTAAAAGTTCTGCCATTTTTTCAGGATGTTTTTGGGCATACTCCTTGATGCTTCTTTCCTCGGTACTCTCCTTTAGGTCAAGATCTATGATAGGCTCCTCCTCAATCTCCGCCTGGGGTATCTCTTGACCTATGGTAACATCTAGGAGGGCTTCCTCCCTCTCCTTCCTTCTTCTAGCGAATCGAATTATTCCATAAATGATCAATATGGCTAGCAACACCCCAATAGGAATTCCCACATACATCATGAGCCTTTGTCGAGCAGCTTCCTCTTGGGCTAACCTTTCCTGTTCTTGGGCAAGCTGTTCCTTTAGGGAGTCCTGATAGGAGCTGTCAAAGGGAATCCCCTCTACACTAATAATATCGCCCCGCTCATCATCACTACCTGTAGCCGCCATAACGATATTCTCTATGGCACCTCTCATTTCGGGAGTAAGATTCCCATTATATACCACCGAGGTTGAGATGCGCTTCACCTCTCCCGGTGCTTTAATGGTATAGGTGGTTGTTTCACCAATCTCCTGATTGGTGGTAGAACTGTAGGAAAGAGTGTCATCATCCTCCAGTATATTCTCAACATTTGGGTCTATGTAGTTGGTGTTATTATCTAGGGGGCTATCTCCTATGCCTCCTATGACACTACCATTTCGGTTGATTTGAATCTGCTGACTTCGGATAACCCCCTCCCTGTCATAGGAAATAACTGTCTCTTCTTTGGAATCAAGATCCAATTCCGCATTGACCTTAACCAGGACTTTGCCGATGCCTAAAACCTGCTCTAGCATATCCTTAAGGTCATCCTGGAGATTCTTTTCAAATTGAGCCTCGGTTTCCATCCGGTTGCTAGCACTTTGGACACCTTGGAAGGAACCCTCCTGATCCACGATGCCATCGCTGAGTAGATTGGCCTGGGAATCCACCACCTTCACATTTTCCTCGGGAAGGTTATTCACAGCCCCGGATACTAAGGATATAATACCTCTGATCTGTTCGGGAGAAAGGGTCTCAAAAGGCTTAAGATTTAGGATGACGGATGCCTTGGCAGGCTGTACTTCCTTTGTGAAAATGGTCTCCTCTGAAAGCGCCAGATGGACCCTAGCAAAATCCACTTCCTGTAATGTCATAATGGATCGCTGGAGTTCCCCCTCTAATGCCCGTTGATACAGGATCTTTCGGTCCTCATTGGTAATAGCGAATCCCGTATCATCAAAAAGTTCAAAACCCTCACCACTGTTTGGAAGTATGCCATGGATAGCGAGATCCAGCCGAAGCTTGTCCACCTCTTTCTCCGAGACTAAAATGGTCCTTCCCCCATTGTCTATCCTGTAATTACTGATCTTCATCTCGTCAAGTTTTTGAACGATTTGACTGGAGTCCTTTATATCAAGATTGGTAAAGATAGGGACATATTTTATTCTACCGATGGTAAAATAATAAATGAGTGAGGCGATAATAATTGAGCTCAAAATGATCCCTATGCCCAGTTTCTTGTTGCGACTTAGATTACTCCAACCTTTTTTCGTCCGATCGATTAATTCTTTCAATTTCCCCATTATTAGTGCGCTCCTTTGTGACAACTTTTACCCTTAATGTATAAAAAACAAAAAAGTCCTCCATACAATAGAAAGACTACCTTATGAAAGTTGAGGCAACCCGGCGATCATAGTGTGTTTACACCTTAGACCCGTAGCTTTGCGTCCTTACCTTTCGATAAGTTTGCCCTTTCTAAGTACTTTATGTTTCCATCCTATTAAATTTTATATAAAATACCACTCAATACATCAAAAGCTATTTATTGGAATTGGTACTATCTCCCATCACTATATTTGCATTCTATTAATCTCTTGGTATGATTCAATGATCTTATTGCGTACTTGTACAGCTAATTCTAAGGATAACCGAGCTTCTTCAGCGGCCAATAAAACCGAATGTATATCCTCACTTTCCCCGGCAATGAGCTCTTTATTGGCTTCATCTGCTCTGATCTGCAACTCGTTGACCCTGTTTAGTTCATTCTTAAGGAGTTCACTAAAATTTACCTTTGAATCCAAATCCCTATTTGTTATTCCCTGATTATGGGATAAAAAAGCCTCCATAGCAGGATTAATCCGCATTTACTTAACCTCCTATCCTTTGCCTATTTCTAACGCCTTTAACATCATGCCTTTACTGGAGTTCAAGGCTGTGACATTTGCCTCATAGGCCCTTGTAGCAGCAATCATATCCACCATCTCGTTCAAAATATTGACATTGGGCATCAATACATATCCCATTTCATCGGCATCCGGATGGGCAGGATCATATACCCTTGGTAGTTGACTATCATCCTCAACAATAGCAACAGCGCGAACCCCACTGCTTCTTTGCTCCATCCTTCCGGTTCTGGCATTAATCTCTGCCTTTAAATTCTCCTGAAAGATAGCAATCCTTCTCCTATAGGGACCACCCTCCTCTGTACGGGTTGTAGTGGCATTGGCAATGTTAGAGGAAATGGTATCCATTCTAAGCCTCTCGGCTGTCAAACCACTGGCATTAATCCTCATTGTATGAAATGCCTTCATCCTTATCTTCTCCCTTCATGGATTACATAGCGTAGGCTACTAATCTTTCCGTTCGTTTGCTGAATAAGGGTGTTGTAGTAGATTTGATTGGCAGCAAGATTTGCCATTTCCAAATCAATGTCAACATTGTTCCCATCATTTCTCATACTTGTGGAAGTGTCCTTAACTATCTTTGGCTGAAGCCTCTCTGTATTATCATGCACACCAAAGTGCCTGGGGTGGGTTGCTCTCAGACCAATTTGGGAATGGGACAAAGCTTTCTTCAATTCTTCCTCAAAGATCACTCGACTTGCTTTATAATGGGGTGTGTTTATATTGGCAATATTGTTGGCAATGGTCTCCTGCCGCATATAGGAAGCATCTAAGGCCCTCTTAAGGAATTGATATGTATTATCTGTTCCTAAAATATTAGGCAATTCCCTCTCCCCCCTTTTAAAATTTAAATTGGTTGCATAAATTACCATCTTCTAAGACAAGTTCGACATGTTGCAATAATATCCTCTTTTTTTTACAATTATTTTACAAATTTTATTTAGATTTTTAATTTATATTAAATATTTATACCATGGTTCAAAAAAATCAAGCATATTTTTGTCAAAATATGCTTGATTTTGTAGAAAGTTTCCATACCTATGACCTATGCTGCACCCTATATGATTTGTGACCAAGTATCCCTAAGATCTTCCAACATCTCCTTCACATTTCTTATCCCTTCCACATCCTTGGCGATATTCGCCTGTACCAACTCATGATTCATATATTCATATAGGCTGTATAGTTGATGGGCGATCTCCCCTGCCTGAAAGTTTAATGTTGCCATTAGTTCATTGATGATGTCCTGAGACTTCAAAAGATAGCCATTGGTCTTCTCATAATCCCCATCCTCCAGTGACCGAATGGATAATCTTAAAAATTTAATACCCCCATCTAAAAGCATTAATAAAAGTTTTTCCTTAGATGCTGTTTTTACATTATTGTTCTGGTAGATCTGGTAGGCATTCGCTGAATTTTGATACATGCGCTCCCCTCCTTAAGCTATATCCTTTGATCGACAAAGATGCCCATAAAATCTTCCAACTTCATCAATATCTCTTCCACTTCCTCGTTGTAATATATTCTTAGCACTTCATTGCTTTCTCTGTGGATCACCCGTAGGAGAAATTCCTCCTGGGTTTCCTCGTAATCTAAGAGGAGTTTAACATGGTGCCGCTTTAATAGCCCGTTGACACGCTTAATCCTCTTTTTTAACCGGTATCTATCGATATAGGGATTCCTTTGTTGGATGACCTTCTCCCTAATGGTAGATGCCTCTCTTTTGGCGTGGATAATTTGTTCAATGGTTTGATCCTTTATTTCCTTCATAATATTAGGGTCGATCCGTTCTAAGCTTATCAACAAAGTCCCCCCTATTCAAAGTACATGGTTGCAATCTAAAGCTGCTTATTTAAGGCTATTAATCATTATGGATTGTCCAGCCTTATTTCCTTTACCATACTTTAGAAAAGCCTCTTTCCCTTGCTGGATTCCCATGATCCTTACTTTATATTTTTCTAAAAGCTTACTTAAAAGAGCCTGATTCTCCTGTTCAACCTCATAGGCAGATTTATAAATTTCCTTCCTCTTCCTTCGATTCTCTAGTATATCCCGGACCTCTTTTTTATCATTAATCTCCTCCAAGGAATGAGCGTACTTGCTTTTTAGTTCCTTTAACTTCTCCTGAACTCGAATACCAGTGTCCTCCGTCTGCTCCATCCATTTTTGTCGCAGTGCTATGACATGGGTTAGTGCATCCATATCCTCCTGCTCTATATGACTTGACATCTCCTTGGTGTATTTGTATATCTGCTTAGCATCCTGTAACTCCTTGGATGACAGATTTAGGATCTCGATGAATAATTCCTGCATTTAAACCCCTACCCCCTCTAGCCTTTACATATATCCTAAGATACTACATATTAGAGAATTGGTGGTATAACCAGTCACCCTGGGAGTACATCCTATTCAAGGCAGTCTCCATGGCAGAAAACTTCGCCCAGTATTGGTTCTCCCTATCTATCAAGCGCCTCTCCAATTCGAAAATCCTCTTATCATAGTCCATAATGTTTTTATCCAACATACTGATACTGCTATGCTTGGTGACAAAATCTAAAAGCATGGTAGGGTTGATACTTCGATACATCTGGGAATCTTCCCCTGGACCTGCTTTGACAATGATCCCCTTCATTCCATCCACCATATCCCCATATAGCCTGCCGATTAAGCCGGTTTTTTCTCTTTTCTCATTGGGATCGGATACCTCCTTAGGTGATTCCTTGAACAGTAGATCCAAGACCCCATCTACATCCCTACGGATGGCATCCCTCAGTTGATCCTCATTGATCTCTAACTTACCCCCCATGGAGCCAGTGACATACCTTTCTGTCTGAATCCCAATCTCGGTAAGATGGCCAAAACCTCCTACCACATCCGATACCTTCCCGTAAAGACCACTTCGCACGGTTTGCATGGTGCGACTAAGCAGGGGATCGTTTCTTAGCAAGCCGCTTTTGGCACGCTCCTCCCAAAGCTCGATCTCCTTCTCGCTCATGGCCTTTTTTTGTTCCTCGGTTAATGGACGATAGTCCCGATACTGCTTTTGACCAAGCACATCATTCAACTCATCAACCAGCTCATTGTACTGATGGACAAAATCTTTGATTTTATCGACAATGGCATTTTCATCGGTATTGACATGGATGGTGGTTTCACCCACCGATTTAATATGGATACTTATATTATTTATAGTAAACTGATTAGAGGACATAGAGATATTATTTGCTCCCTCAAAATCAATTATAGCATCGGTACCCCTATAAATTTCTGATCCCGTTAGATCCACATCAATGGAATTGCCATCAACATTATGTTGTAGCTTTAATTTGCTAAAGAACCCGTCCATATCTTGGATTGTAATGGTATTTTTTTCGCCGGTTTCATTCGTTTGTATAAAGAATCGATCGATGGATTCATCGTAGATGGCAGTTACCCCTAGATCCGCCGAATTAATCTCCTTTACCACTTCCTTAAGGGATTTAGAAGTTTCTATCATAAAGGTTTTGTCCCCTTTATTTGTGGTTATTGAAAATTGTACTATATCATTATCTAATCCCAATTGTTCCTTTATGTTGGACTTGCCCCCACCATCAACCGTTATTTCTTCTGAGCTTGCCGCAGACCAATTGCTGGCAAGACCATGTACATGTAATTGATAACTGCCATTTACAGCATTACTTCTTGCCGAGACATCAGCTATCCCGCTGTTTCCTACGGTAGCACTCTTAATCCAATTAAAACTACTTACCGATCGGTTAACAATGGTACCTCCACTCGTCTGGGTAAGTCCGAAGGACTGACGGGTATTCAGTATAAAGCTTGCAAATTTTTTATTAATGTCGTTGTAGGCTTCTCGGGTCCATTCCAACAGGGTTTTGTCCTGGGACACCTTGTCTACTCTAATTCTTTCAACCCGCATCAGATCATTTACGATACCCTCAATGTCCATGCCAGATGCTAGTCCGCCGATTCTTATCACCATAGCAAAAACTCCTCCTTACATATGTCTCAAACCCGTTTGTCCACCAATAATCCAGCCCTCTCCAATATGCTTGCTATCATATCCACTATTTTTCTAGGTGGGATCTCCCGAATGGTCTCATTGGTGTTGACATCAACCACCCTAACCATAATATCATTGGTCTTCTCATGGATGCTAAACTCTAACCTGCTATTATAGACCTCCAGCCTTTTATTTGTTGAATGGACAGCATCAATGAATTCCTTCTCACTAAAAATGAATTCCTTCGGCTGATGATCCTTAGATTTTCCTACGGGAAATTCATAATTTTGAGATGGTATGTTTCTGTCAATATATGTTGAATTTGCTCCCTCTATCCTCATAGTTTTTCACCTCATCATTCAACTATATTTAATAGTACCATCGGAAAATAATGTAAAAGTTTTAGTCTTAAGGCCTCCATAAAGGACATAAAATTTAACTTATCTACTACAGCAAAATGAAACATAAATTTAGCAAAATTATAAAAACTAGCTCTATGTTACCCATGTAAGAACGGCCCTACCAATTCGATTTTACTAGCGCTATGGGATGGTACCTGGTCTTCAGGATGCGGGTAGGTCATGTAATTTCCATACTTTAAAGTAAGATACTCATGCCAGTTTTTAGGTGCCCAAAACCTATAACCTTCAAATTCCACCTCGCATAGTTCGGACACATACTCACTCGGAATATGAGGAGTCTTTTCATATAATGGGGCACCAACTTCTGCATAATAGTCTGATTCCTTTACTCTAGAAACAATAGCCAAAAAGCATTTGTACGCAAAATCACGGGGTATCTTAGATAATAATCGATAAAAAAGTCTTTTTAGGGTCTTATGGTAGCTTTTGGCGCCTATCGGAGACCACATAATCGTTTTTAGCCTTGCAAGTGTAAATTTGTATATACGAGCAAGTAATAAATTATTCGGTGCATTATACCAAATAAAAACATCAACGAATACCCCGCTATGCATTTTTATATGTTCTTGCCCCTCGCGCAAGAAAAGGGTGTTGTTCCTTCTCAGGCGACCATATGTAAAAAGGTATTGAGGGTCTGTTTGTTGTGTCTGCCAAAAGAACCGTTCCGTATCCAGATCGGTTTTACAAACTTCACAAAATTTCTCATAATCTTTCGGCAACATTGCAATATCTATATCGTCATCCCAAGGGATGAAGCCCTTGTGACGAATTGCTCCCAGTAAGGTCCCGCCTACTAAAAAATATTTTATATTATGCTTCTTACATATTTTATCTATCTCTAATAATCCTTCGAACTCCACAAGTTGCAACCTTCTAAGATCTTTCATCTGAAATTTTCACCTGCCTGTTCTGCTCAAGTTGATTTATTTCATATCATATCCTCCATCCACTTCAATCACAGTGCCATTAATATATTCGTTATTTACAACTGACATCACTACATCAGCAATTTCTGAAGGGTTAGCAAATCGATTTAATAGTATTTTCTCTTCAATCCTTTTCCTGTGATCTACTTCCTTGTTTCGATGCCAGGTAGTTTCTACAAAACCTGGAGCAATAGCATTGCATGTTACTTTCAATTTAGCGAACTCTTTAGCTAAGCATCGGGCCATGAACATCATTCCCGCCTTTGACACAGAATAGGGTAAAGATGTACCGTGGGGAACTAGTCCCATTTTCGACCCAATAAAAACAATTGAACCGCCTACATTTATATGCTTAGAAAAACCCTGTGTGATAATGAAGGGTGCATTCAGGTTTACTTCCATTACCCGGTCCCATGCCTCTTCTGTAATGCTACCAAATCGCTCATAGCTCGTTGTCCCTGCATTAATAACAATGCAGTCTATCCCAGGTGTTTCCCCTATAATTTTTTGAATCATACCCAAAGTATCGCTTCTTTTAGATAAGTCAGCTTGAATTAAGCTCATCCTATCCTTATATTTTTCCAATCTTTTTCTGGCTAAGTGAGCGGATTCCATATCCGAGGAATAATTGACATAAGCAAAGTAGTCCTCATCCAATAATCTTTCTACAACTGAAAAACCTATCCCTTTTGTTCCTCCGGTAACCAATGCATACTTCAATACTTTCACCTCCCAGCCAAGCCTTCAATTCTATATACATTCCATGGGGGTTATGCTAAAAATACAAGTAAAGATTATAGGATAGACATATTTTTAGAAAGAACATGCTCCTTAATGGCGCGATATACTTTTGCACCACAGGTCCCGTCGGTATTAACATAGGACCTCTCAAGTAGATCCCTCCTATGTTCTTTTAAAGAGTCATCCCCATTGGCCATTTTTTTTACAATTTCTTGCCAGGGTTCATCTTGATTATAGTAATAATAAAACTCTTTTGAGGGGATTATGCTGTTGGAAAAAAAAGAAGGGTTAACAGGAATGTCATTATGTACAAATATGACTTTCTTCCCAGTGGCCAAGTAAGCTCGCAATAATGATCCATCCCCCACAGTAATCAATACATCTGCGGCAATTAATGCCGGCAAATAATCCTCTGTTTCATCGAAGATTACATTTTTATATATAAATTCTTTAGCCAAGTATTCCTTTACTAAAATATCATAATAACTTAATAGATCTGGAGTATATTGCTTTATGGAAGCCCTTGTAAGAGGGTGGGGCCTCCAAATCAGTACACTATTTTCAGCAATGCTAGGTATATTTAGCAGGTTGGATAGCAAGCTCACCCTATGATAGGAGTGATTAGCAAAAAAAAGGCATCCCGTATTTAGTGTAAAAACTGTTTTCCCTTCTAACTTTTCTTCCCAACCTTCGGGGTATTCAATCCCTTCTTTCATAGCATTGACAATATGGTCAAACTTAGGAGAACCCAATACCAGTAACTTTTCTTGTGGAACCCCATCTCGAATAGCTGCTTCCTTAACATGTTCACTAGACAATATAACTTTATCCACATTTTTTATCGTCGGAACACTATAGGCTAAATATTTAGTGCCTTTATTATTAATAAAAGAGGATATGTGATATGGAACGAATACAAGCATATCCGTATATTTTTTTAAATTCGAAGTGAAGTATTCTTCACTAACTTGGGTAATGGTATTATACTGGTCATAGATATTATGTACAAAAATAATGTCTGGCTCCTCTTCCTCTAAATTAAATTGGCTATAGTGGGTAATGTGAACTTCTTTAGGAAATTGATCCCCTTCGTATCTAAAAGTTCTCTCAGTCCGTGATAGCTCATAGTAGGGTATGGGAACAACTTTTACTTCGCATTCAGGATCCCTTAATGCCTCTGCGTATATTGTCTCAAGGCTATCCCACATTGTTACCTTGTATGGTAAAAATACGATATTTAACTTAACTCTGACCTCTTTCTTCAATATGCTTTGGGCTATTTTTACCCCCTTCATTAAATCATCGACCCCTGCTAAATCTGTCAGTATGTTTTTCTCCATTAATTCATGGAGATTATTTTTAACAATTTTTAATTGACTTATAGTCTCTGTCGGGATCATTTTTTCCTTTTTCAATTCCTCCAGAACTGCATGTATAACCCCTATGCAGTCCATAAAGGCACTTTTTTTATCCTGTAATCTATTTAAAATATTTAAAATATCTAAGACTGCATCCAACAATTTATGGATCCTTTTCTTTTTCCTTAATAACATTGGCCACCCTCGCTATAATTTTTATAGTTTTAATTATCAAGCAAACCAAATTAATATTCCATAACTGCTATGTTTTCGTTTTTTAAAAACCTTTCTATAATACTGGCTATAACAATTGATTCTTCCTCGGTTAATTTAAATCTTATTTTGCTTTTGCCATTACCATTTACCATGGAAACAAAGTCACTTAATTCGTATCTGATCCCTTCCCCTGTAAATTTATAGAAAAATTTTTCATTTCGTTCTTGAGATTCATACCTTATTTCAAAATTTTGTGTTTTCCACCAGGGTGCCTCTACCAAGATATAGCCCCTAGTCCCTGAAATGATAAGGTGCTCCTCTGTTTTTACCCCTATTCCAATTTTTGCAGTGGCAACAGCATTTTTGTACCTAAAATATATTTTTGTATATCGGTCAACACCCTTTTGATCCAAAAAAGCTTCAAATATTACTTCTTTATAATCTTTTCCAAGGAGCTTTAAAATGGCAAGTAGTGGATAACTTGCGAATTCTATGACACTACTGCGGGAATCTAATTCCCTATTTTTACTGGGCAACAATTTTGTTAAACAGACTTCCACATCCTTTATTTCTCCAATTTTCCCACTTCTTGCTAAGGATAAAAGCCTTAAAAAACCCGGTGCGTAGGCAGTATTTATGCCCTCCATTAATATAAGATCTTTCTCTTTAGCCATTAGAAAAACTGTTTCTGCTTCTTTAGCACAAAGAACCATTGGCTTTTCACATAGTACATGTTTGTTATGCTCCAAAGTTTCAAGTATATATTGATAATGAGTATTATGGGGTGATGCTATATAAACAGCATCAATTTTTTCAAAAAAACTTTCTAAATGATCAGTAAAAAAATTTAGTTCAAATTCCTCTGCAAATTTTTTCGCACTATCAATATTAGGATTATATACACCTTCTAAGTTGGCTCCACTAACATACTTAACTTCGGGGGCAAACCTTTTGGCAATTCCTCCGCTACCAATAACACCTATACGCAGGATCTTATATTTTTTCTGCCTCATCATTGTACTGGAGATTCCCTTGGTCCGTTCTAGGTAAACAACATCACAGTATTGCTTTAGATAATCAAATTTACCCTTCCAATCCGACCCCACTGTAAAAATATCGATATCGTATTTAAGGATATCTTCCACTTTTTGACCTTCATGATCCTCAATAATAATTTCATCAGCAAAGCCGGTTTTCTTTACATTCTCTACTCTTTCCATCAGAGAATCAACAACATTCATCTTACCCCTATATTCGTCATACTGCTCCGTTGTGACCCCCACGATGAGATAATCCCCTAGGGCCTTTGCTCGCTTCAGTAGATTATAGTGACCTTTATGAAACAAATCAAAGGAACCATAGGTAATAACTTTTTTCATACCCCTCACTCCTCGCTTGTTCCCAAATACTTAAACACGAAAACAAAATTTTAAAGGCAAAGGAATGCTTCGCCTCCATGCCGAACTAAAGCTTGTATTTTACATTTAAATACTCTTCCAAAGATTTTATATCATTTAGTCTACTACTCGTTTCTATTTTTGGGGCTGCATTGATATCCATCTCTCTAGCTTGAAGGATTTCATCCTTGCTTCCAACCTCTCCCAAATCTTTTAAGATGCCATATACCTCGTTTACATCATCCTCATTCTCAGCGTTTTGAATAGCTCTCTTGTAATAGTTTCTAGCTAATTCATTTCGAGAGGTGTTTTGATAAATAAAAGCTAAATTGTATAAAAGATCAAAGTTCTTATCATCTTTTTCTATTCCTTCCAACAAAATGATCTCAGCACGATTCATATCCCCCTCCATCATAGATAGGACACCCTTGATGGAATAGATATCTATATCATCCTTTACAATTTCCTGGTAGGCATCTATTAATTCTTTGCTCTCTTCTAGCCTGCCTGCTTCGATCAATTTTTTTATATTATTCTTGACATCCCTTTTATAATGTTCAAATTCATCTATCTCATTAGGTTTACCGACATACTGCCCCTTCTGTTCTATTGCCTTATCGATGTCTTCTATTTCATCCATTCGTTTTTCCTTTACTAGTATATGCCTTAGCTCCCCTAATCCTTGATTTCGAATATTATGTGGATCCAACACCGCTTCCTTATATTTTTCTATAGCCAGTTCTTTCTTCTTTTGTAGCATCAAGATTTTTGCCCACTCTATTTTAGGTAAAAAACTGCCTATACCAAATTTTGAAATCCCTTTTTCGTACTCACCCATCTCTATGGCTCTTTTAAAGTTTTTAATGGCCAATGGGTATTTCTTTATACAGGAATAGGCAATCCCCCAATAGTAGTATAGATCAGGGTATTTGCTTACCATAGGGTCCTTATGGACTGTCTTAAGAAAATTAATGGCTTCCTTGTATTGCTTTAGTTGGATCATACACTGAATCATTCTTAGTACCAAGTCATCGTGGTATGACATCCTGGAACCCTTTGCCAAGTTATGGGACTTTATAAAATCATCCATGGCGGAGTCATAAGCTCCCTTTGCCATCTCCATAACACCCTTGTTGTACCAGTGAAAGGAACTATTGGGCTCCCTTTCAATTTCATCCATGATGATATCCATATTCCGCTTGTCCTTATTCTTTTTACTATATACGCTATGACTATATCCATAGTGGTAGATCCTGCAGATATTTCCATGGATCACTTGACCCAAGGTTTTTTCCCCATTTACTAGGATCTGTTCATGGATGGCGCCTTCATACCTTGGGGATTCGTTTTTATACAACCTAATCATGGAGGATGAGACCATAATATTATCCCCGTCCATAATATTGTATATGGGTATAATATAGGCTTTACTAGTATTGGCAGCTATCAGATCCTCTAACTTTTGTCGGTTGCAAAAAATCCTCTCATCCGCATCCAGTACCAGTATCCAATCCCCTGTAGCATGCTTTATGGATTCATTCCTGGCCTTACTAAAATCATCCTCCCATCCATGTTCAACGAGCTTTAACCTAGGATCATCACCATAAGTCTTCCTTATTAAATCCTTGGTTCCATCCTTGGACCCCGTATCCACAATGATGGCTTCATCCACCACATTTAAAGCACGATCCAAACAATTGACAATATGCTCCTCCTCATCCTTAACGATCATACAAAGGCTGATCCTCATCCATTCTACCTCCTAAATTGCTATGACCAATGCAGTTATTTTGATCCTTTCTAACTTCATCGGCAAAAATTTATAATTATTAAATAGTGATTTTATCCTACAACCCTCATTTTTTGACGCTTTCGATGAAATGGAAAAAGCCAGGGAAATCCCTTTCCCTGGCTTCTGGTCCAACTGTGTACTATCTAAGCAATTGAAGTACTGTCTGGGGCACCTGATTGGCTTGGGCCAACATCGCCGTAGATGCCTGCTGGAGGATGTTTTGCTTGGTAAACTCCATCATCTCCTGTGCCATATCCACATCACGGATCCTAGATTCTGCAGCTTGAAGGTTTTCAGCTGCATTGTCTAGGTTCTTGATGGTATGCTCCAATCGATTTTGTGCAGCACCCAGCTTTGAGCGCTCTGCTGAAACGGCCTTGATAGCTTCATCAATCGTATTTATTAATGCACCATCTTCAAAATTGCTAACACTGATTGCGTTAATACTTAAGGCAGTAGCACCCATATTTGCTATAGACATTGTAAAAACTTGTCCTGAATTGGCACCGATTTGAAATGCTAGTGATGTAGCAGTTCCATCTAATAAAGCCTTGCCGTTAAATTGTGTTCGGCTAGCGATTCCACCGATTTCGCCTGATAATTGCTCGATCTCATCCTGAATCGCTTGTAGATCTTCAGATGCTAGTGTGCCTGCATTCCCAGCTTGTACCACTAGCTCCCTCATTCTTTGAAGGATAGCGTGGGTCTCATTTAAGGCACCCTCTGCTGTTTGAATTAAGGAAATACCATCTTGAGCATTCCTTGATGCTTGGGTTAATCCCCGGATCTGTCCCCTCATCTTTTCAGAGATGGACAGACCAGCTGCGTCGTCCCCAGCTCGGTTGATTCGGTATCCTGAAGAAAGTTTCTCCATGGATCTTGAACCTGCTGCGTTCGCCATGCCAAGCTGGCGATGGGTGTTCATAGCCATTAGGTTGTTGTTAATTCTCATACTTTTTCCTCCTTGAATTTAGTTTTGGCATCCTTGCCATATTTTTATAGTAGGAAAACCGGTGGCCACCAAGGTTTTTTCCCTTTCACTAGTATTTATCGGAGCGAGTCCATAATAGTTTAGCTTTTTTGGAAAAATTACGGCATCCGCAAAATCCCTTCCTTATTTCTTATAGAGTATATCAGATGCCAGAACTCCCATCACTTGATCACCCTTCTTTATGGGCACAGCAATGGTGACACAGGGTTGATCTGAGCCTAGGGGTACATAGACCTCGGAAATAAAGTCCCGCCCTTGATCCACAGGGATTCTAAACCATTTTCTAAAGGCTACGGTATCCATCTCTAGGTCGATATTGATGTAGTGTAAACGCTCGGTCTCAGCATCCGCCGTATAGATCACCTGAAAGTCCGGATGCTCCTTGATGGTTCCCTCCAATACTTTTCTTTGCTCCTCTTGATCCATGGATTGGATCTCTCGACTATGGGATAGCTTCCTTAGGATATCTAAGAGTCCATGGATTCGTTCCTGAGCCTTGGAAGTCATCTCTGCCTGGCTTGATCGCTGCTTTACGATGCTATTACTCTCTTTGGCTGTATTTAGAATGACTTGAACCGCCTTTAATATCTCCTCAAAGCTCGCCGATTGCTCCTGGGATGAAGCATAGACCTCCTCTGAGCTAGCTGCAGTCTGCTGGGATACAGCAACCACCCTACTGATCCCTTGACTTGTGGTTTGAATGCTGCTCTCCTGTTCCTTAGACCGTTGGTCCACCTCGGACACAAGGGTTTGAACCTGCTCGGTGGTATCCACCACCGCCTCAATCAGTTTTCTGAATTCCTCGGTTTGAAGGATGTTTTCCTCCAATGAGGAGGTGCTGTCCCTCATCTGCTCTACCATATCTTGGGTATCCTCAATAATGGAATGGACGATGGTTCGAATATCCTCTGCTGCTTTCTTAGATTGTTCGGCAAGCTTACGCACCTCGCTTGCCACCACGGCAAAGCCCCTTCCTGCTTCCCCAGCACGAGCCGATTCTATCGCCGCATTCAACGCCAAAAGATTGGTCTGTTCGGCGATCTCATTGACGATGGTAACGAAGTCCCCTATATCTTTGGATTTTTCATTTAATTGGTTGATTTTGTTAAGGGCAACACCGTTGATATCCCCAGTCCTTTTCATTTCCTGGATAAGTTCATGGATATTCTTATCAGTTTCCTTGGCTTTGGAAGATAGGTCTAGGACGATATCGATGGTTTCCTTGCTTTTTATTGAGATCTCCCTTGCTCCCTCCTTGATGTCCTCGGTGCTATGGCTGATCTCCTCGATGCTATTGGTCTGCTCCTCTGTACCTGATGCGATCTCCCCCATGGCGATATTGATCTGCTCTGAGGCGCGATAGCCATCCTCTATGTATTGGGATAATCTGCTGCATTCGTACTCATTCTGCTCACCAATCACCTTAAGCTGCCCAAGCATTTGATTGATAGAAACTGTCAGTCGGTCAATCTCATTCCCAATATCCCTAAGATTAGTATTCTTAAAATCCTCCTTAAGGGAGATGGTCAGATCCCCCCTATTTATTTCTTGAAGCTTAAGCAGGAAGTTTTTTAGGGATCTCTCATCACTATTATATAGGAGTAGTATCCCAGCGAACATCCATAGTGTGATGAAAAGTGATAGGGTGAAAAAGATTCGATCATTGAACATATCCTTTGCATAGGAAAAGCCAATGACATTGAATAGGATTATTCCCAGTATTAATAATGTTATAAACACCTTTTTCATATGCCCATTCCTCTGATTCAAGTTCAAACCCTCCATTCCTTTATGTTAATTGATTAACATCATTGTTCATAAAAATAGCGTCTCCGACGCTTTCGCTGGGTGAACAACTATTTTTCTATTGTATAGAACAGCAATACTAAAAATATGTTATATTTGCATGACGATATATCATTTACCTGAAACTCCTTCTTCCCCATCCTTTTTATTTAAAAAATTAACGATGAACTCCCGATCAACATCCAACGCCTCCTGGTTTGCCTGCTTAATCCCTTCTATTATTTCTTTTCTAAAGATCTTCCGATGCCTCGGTGCCTCAATGCCCAGCTTAACCTTTCCATCCTCTATGCCGAGTATCACGATCTCGATATCCCCATCGATGATGATTCCCTCATCAGTTTTCCTTGTAATCACCAGCATGGCTACACCCCTCTTTCCTTCATCAAAAGAGGGTGTTTTGTCTGATAATTCTCGTTGTGTAGAATGATTTGCCTTCCCTTTAAGGTCTCCACATTTATGATAATGGGTCCCAGTAGATTTGCCGTGATCTGGGAATCTTGGGAAATGGTAATAATATTGTAGAGGAGTAATTCTTCCATGGTTCGGATGCCTAAATCATCCAAGTCCTCCTGGGGTATATGGATATCGTATTCTGGGAAGAAATCCCAAGGCCTTATCAAAAAAAAGGCGATCTCCTCATGATGTATACTCTGGAGGCAATAGAAAATCCGATTATTCGGAATTTCAATAAAGATAAACTCCTTTTCATCCTCCAAACCCGGAATCCCCTCCGGAAAGTAGATGATCTTGTCCTCATCCATTGGCATTTCCCCAAAATATTTTGTTTTTATCATTTCTTCACCTTCCTATTACCCAGTGATATACTCCTACATCCTTTCATGGAAGGCCGGGTTCTATTCCAAATAGCCGATCAATACACCCTACATATTATAAAAAGATTAAAATGGCCCTCCTACTTAAGGAAGTCCAGTAGGCTGGGCTGCATGATCTTTGCCCCGGTCGCCAAGGACGCATAATAGATGTTCTCCATCATCATATAGTGCATGATCTTCTCAGCAAAGTCGATGTCCTCGGTTTTAGAAAGCAGGTCCGTCATATTGAAGCTTTCCTCCTCATTCTTCATCTTGGCAGACTCCAACCGATTATACTTTGCTCCCGCCTCCGATCTAAGGGAAAGAAGACTATCGATATTAGCATCCAATTCCTCCAGTAGTATCCCTCCTAATTGGCTGCTATCCCCGCTTTCCAATGCGGCTACAATACTACTCAATGTATTTGGAAGGTCTAAGGATCCATCCTTACCACCCTTAATCCATTCACCGGGTATATTGACCTCTATGACTACATTTGGGGAAATCTCTCTTTTCAGCATATGATGATCCCCGCTATATTCAATGAGGTATCCATTTGTATGATCTACATGGAAGGGAGGTTTTGTCGTTCTTTGCCCTCCAAATATGTACCGCCCATCATAGTTTGCATTTCCGATCTGTGCCATCTGTTCGATGAGCTGTACTACCTCATCCTTGATGGCATTTCGATCGCTATCCGATAGGGATCCATTTGCCCCCTTGATGACCAGTTCCCGAAGACGATTCATGATATCTCCCATGTTTCCCAGGGCTGAATCGGTGATGTCTACCCAACCTAAAGAATCCTCTATGTTTCTTAGGTATTGTTTGTTTTGGTTCAATGAGGTGTGCAATGCCATTGAGCGGGTAGCACCAAAGGGATCATCCGAGGGCCGTCGAATCTCCTTCCCTGATGATAGTTGGTCCTGATACTTGGACATCCGTCGTAAATTGCGGTTTAAATTGGCTAAATAGTTGTTTAACAAGGTCCTATTGGTCACTCTCATCTATTATACCCCCATTCCATTGATCAGTGTGTCCAGCATAAGGGTTAGGGTTGCAATTACCTTGGAATTCGCCTGATAGGCATGTTGATATTGAACCAGATTTGCGATCTCCTCGTCCATGGATACCCCAGAGATAGAATCCCTGCGTTGAGTGAGTTGTGCCGTGAGGGCATTCTGGTTATCCACCATACGGTCTGCCTGCTGGGCGTTGATCCCAATTCTGGCGACGATATCCTTGTAGTAGTTTTCGAAGGTAGTGCCTCCGGGCATATGATCAATGGTCATTGTATTATCATCATAGGGAATAGGCTCTCCCTCTATAATACCTTCCACATCCAGGCGCACATTTCGTAGTTGAGCGATGGCAAGTGCCCTTTCTCCATCCCCATCTGGGCCGGTGGGTTCCTTACCTGCATTAATTTTATTCACATCATCCTGAATCTCTGGATGGACGGAGATATCGGCAGCACCACTGCCCACAAAGAATTCAATTCCTCCTCCATCCTGATGGATGGTGTTTAGGGCAGCTATTAGTACCTTTGCAAAGTTATCCAGCTGCTTTTGCTGCTCTCCCACTTCGGCAATGATGGATTGATAGCCCTTCAATTCTCCATGCCCCATTTGAAAAGCCCTTATACCGGCAGTGCCTACATCTGATCCGTCCCAAGAGCCACTATTTAAGATCACGGCACCTTCCACAAGAAGGTCCTTATAGTGTGCTTTGTAATCACTTTCAGGTATAGATATGGTGGTCACCCCATTGATGGAATCCCCACCCCTTACCAGGGTCACCAAATAACTTCCTGTACCCCCATCAAACTCTACATTTCTTACCACGGAAATCTCTTGGGTAATCTCACTTCCCTTTAATGTATCTAACAGCCTCCTACCACCACTTTCTATGGAGATCCTTCCATGCTGATCCTCAGTGGTTTTAAAGTAGATAATTTCCGAGAGCTTGTCCAAAAGTAGGTCCCTTTGGTCCATTAGGTCATTGGGGATTTCCCCCTTTATCGTAACCTTATAGATCTGATCATTCAAGCTCCTGATCTGATCTAAAAGGGAATGAACATCCAACGCCTTTTTTTCAGTCAGGTTGATACTGTCCGCCTTTAAAGTTTCCAGTTGCTCGTACATATGGTTTAAACTACTGGTAAAAACTAGGGTGTTTTCCTTAACTATGGTGCGGGCATTGGAATTCTCTGGGCTCTTACTTAACTCTTGCCATGAATCCCACATGCGTCCCAATAGGGTGTTAAGACCTGCTTCACTAGGTTCCATAAAGATCATCTCTACCTGTTTCAGCACCTCTTGCCTTGCCCTATATTGACCGGTAATACTAGTCTCATACCTTATCTGGATATCCAGGTAGGAGTCTCTAATCCTGGTAATTGTTGAAATATCAACACCGGTCCCGACCATGCCCACCCCTGGCATGGAGTAGGCAGGAGTGGCTGCCAATTGTACCCTTTGCCTTGAATATCCGTCGGTATTAGCATTGGCTACATTATGACTGGTGGTATTTATTAAATTTTGCTGAGCAAATATCCCTCTCTTTGCTGTATTAAAGGTAGTAAAAATTCCTGACATCGTCTCACATCCTTTTTATGTTTGGAAAGGGGATGGTATACCCCTGCCGAACACACATTATAGGCTTAATATTGATACTTTCAATTCCCCCATCTAAGGGCTTATACCGATTGGTCCAAGGTCGAATGACCCTTTGGATCCTTTCCCCCTACCTTCCCATCTGAGCCATAAGCTTGAACCGGTGGTTTTTTATTGCCACGAAGTATGGTAATCATCTGCTGGGCATATTCCAATGATTGCTGGGTCAACATGGCATTGGTTTCTTGATATTCATCCACCTTTTCCCTTAATGCTGTCAAAGTATCTCTAGCCTCTTGCAATTCTTCGGTAAGCAAGCCTGCCTCATGCATTTTATCCATGTTAAGGTTGGGGTAGATCTCTTTGCGTTTTTCCTCCAGACCCTCTAATAGAGAGATATATTCTTTTTTCTCCTCAATGATATTTAAAAGGGTACTAGCATCCTCATGGATCAGGGCAGTCTTCTCCCTCTCCAAGCAATCAAGGATACTTTCCATCAATTGAATTTGTTTCTTCAGAAAGGTCATCAAATCCATCTATTTCTCTTCCTTTCCCTTCTGCCGATTTATTTGTTCCATAATAATACCTGCTAATTCCTTGGAGGAGATTTGATAGGTTCCACTTTGCAGAGTCTGTTTTATTCGGGCAATTTTTTCCCTTTGATTTCCCTCAAGTTGTTTTACCTTTTCAATATAGTTCTGTATATCCTTACTGGTTTTGGAGAGTTCAATGCGATCCCAATGATCCTTTATATTCTCCCTTTTTACATATTTATTTTCATGGTTCTTTTTGTATAATTGATTAATAAATTGGCTATAGTTCGAACGATTGATTTTCATCCCATCTCACCTTCTTTATTTTCTATCCTTTTCATCGGTAATAAATAGGAATTGTTTAGCCCTTTTATAAATCCCACAATTTTCATTGTATAAATTCTACAACTCCATCCCTATACTTTTATAAAAATATCCTTAATTATTCCCATGGAAGACATCCTTTAAAAGTATATATAAAATCCATTCCCCTTCAACCGATATTACTTATAAGTCATTAGTTGCTCAGATTAAAAAATGGGGGGGAATTTGTTTGCAAAAGTATTCATTTAAGGGTACCATTCTTATTTTCATATCATCGTTGCTAATCATTCAATCCTTTATAGGTATTATGGTCCTACCGAAATTTGTCCCATCAGTTATACTACAGGTGCTTATATCCGCTGCTACTTTTATCCTACTTTCGATCATCCTACTTCAGCCTATTCTCAATAGTGTATTGAAGGATATACAGTCCCTAGGAAAAGTGCTTAAACATTACCGCGATGGGGATTTCATCTATGAAGGAGATGAAATTCGATGGAGGGAACTATCATATATCTCCTCCTGCTTAGAGGATCTCCAAGGGATCTTTAAGGATTGGGTCTATCAAGTAATTAAGTCTTCTAGCATATTGAAGGATTACTCAGAGGAGTTTTCTTCTTCAGCCAACCAAACTGCGGAATCCTATGAGTTGATGAGTCAAGGGCTAAACAATCTAGTAGATAGTTCCATAGAAATAAATGACCAGGTAAGCCAAAATGCAGCCTCATCCCAGGAACTATACAGCTCCAGTAGTCTGGTGGCATCCGCAAGCTCACAGGCACTGGATTCCACAAGGGATATGAAGAATTTCACACAACAATCTATTCAAGGGATCCAAGACAGTATCAAAAGCATCGATCAATTAAATGCTCTATTCCAGAACTCTTCCAATAATATCACCCAGCTGGTAGAGTTGGTTGGCAACATTAGCATCATGTCGGATAGCATCACAAATATAGCAGAACAGACCAACCTATTGTCATTAAATGCAGCCATTGAGGCAGCAAGGGCAGGAGAGTTTGGAAAGGGTTTTTCGGTGGTTGCAAATGAGGTAAGAAATTTAGCCGAGAATAGTCGCCATGCGGCACAAGAGATCAATCAAATGATTGAAATGATTTCTAAACAGGCAAAAACTACGGTAGAAAATATGGATGTGGGTGTAAAGCAGGTCAAGATCAATCAAGAGCTCTCCTATGAGGCATCCAAAAATTTAGATTTTATCCTGGAAAAAATCAATGGGATCTACCAATTGGTAAGCGATATCGCAAGTAATATTAAGGAGCAGTCCCTTTCTGCTGAAAATGTTGCTACCGTCACCGAAGAGATCGCTGCCTTCTCCCAGGATACCAATGAAACGGCCCTTGCCCTACGGGAGGACATTACAAGGCAACACCGCTATATTCAAGATAATGTAAATATGGCAATGAAGATTGAGGAAACCCTATCCCACCTGAAGAATTTCACCAAACAATTTGATGATACCATCGGTCAGCAATTGATCGACTTCTGTCATAAATTGGGGGATGAGGTGGCTCAAGGTAGAATTGATAGTACAGCCTTAGAAGAGATTTCTAAAAAAACTGGAATCACCGAATTTTACATTACCGACCAGGAGGGGGTCACCGTCCTTAGCAATAATCCACAGGGGATTGGATTTGCCTTCCAGGATGATCCTAACACCCAGGCATATGATTTCTTCCAAATACTTAAGGATCCAAGTCTAGAAGTTGTCCAGCCTGTTCAAAAGAGGGATATAGATGGTCAATATTTTAAATTTGTTGGGGTCAGTCGTAAGGATGGTAGGGGAATCATTCAAGCTGGCCTATCCATAGATGATATACGAAAATTCAAAGGGGCGTACGCCTTACAGTAGTCTGGTAACCACAGGGTATTCATCGGAATAAAGAAAAGGGGCTTAAGAGTAGTATCAAGCCCCTTTTTCTTATCTTAATTTTTTTACTCGCTCGGTTGCACTTATGATATTGGTAATCCGGATGCCAAAGTTCTCATTGATGACAACCACTTCTCCTTGGGCGATCAACTTCCCATTGACATAGATCTCCAGGGGTTCTTCCGCAAATTTATCCAACTCGACGATAGAGCCCGGACTTAGGGATAGTACATCCTTAATGGTTCTTTGGGTCTTCCCCAAAACAACACTGAATTCTAAGGGAACATCCAGTATTAAATCAATATTCTGAGGGGTTTCATTGGAAGGTTTGTTCTGTAATTCATGGAATTGTGGTTTTTTAACCGATATCGGTTTGGCTTTAGATGGGGGTTCTTCCTCAAAATGTATCTCCGGGTCCATGGGCACATCCTCTTCCCCGACCAATTCTTCCTCGGTCATAGATTCGTCCCTGGTTTTTTCCATTTCCTCTCCTCCCATCATGATATGTATAATATCCTCAACGGTGTCCATGGTGAATAATTGCATGATTTCACTATCGATCAGCCCCTCAACAGTCATACGGAAAGCAATTTTGGCAATACTTTCATCTGGCTGGATCTTATCTATCTCCAAGTTCTCTTCAATGTCCCACACCTGTGTATGGGGTGGATAAATACTTATATTCCTTTTTAACATGGTTGCCATGGAGGTGGATGCCGAACCAATCATTTGGTTCATTGCCTCAGATACTGCACTAATTTCAATCTCTGACAACTCTTCGTGTATATCTTTTCCATCCCCACCCATCATTAAATTAGCAATGATGGAAGCATCCTTAATGTTAATCAATAGTATGTTTGTACCCTGCAAGCCCTCCTCAAACTCCACCTGAAGCACAACATTGGGGATGGTTAACCTCTCTTGTAGCTTATTTAAATTGGTAATCTCCACCTGTGGAGTTGTAATGGTCACCTTTTTCCCTAGGATGGTTGAAAGGGCAGTTGCTGCAGTCGCCATGGAGATATTCCCAATCTCCCCTAAGATATCCTTCTCCTCTAAGGTGAGCTCCTCCCCATTTACATCCTCATTTCTTTGTAGTAGGGAATCGATCTCTTCCTGGGACAAAAATCCATCATTCATTTATTCCACATCCTTTTCTACAATATCTACAACCTGCACCGACATCTTATCCTTATATATTCCCGGTTGAACCAGGAAATGTAGCTTATCTTCCACATACATTTTAAGAGAGTCCTCCGCCAGATTATTTAGCTGTAGAACATCCCCCTTTGATAGGTCTAAAAAATCCTCCACAGTGATCTGGGTCTTTCCAAGCAATACCCAAAGCTTGACCTTGGATTTTTTTAGCTGCTCCTCTATGAGATTCTTATATTCTCCATCCTGTTCCAATTGATCATTTTGAAACCAATATTGCATATAGAGCTTATCGGCAATCTTTTCAACCGAAAGGTAAGGAATGCATAGGTTCACAAAACTTTGTGTGCCAGCAATATCGATGGTAAAGGTAATTAAGGCAACAGGCTCATTTGGGGACATGGTTTGATTCAATTGGGGATTGCTTTCTAAGGCTTCAAAGGACGGTTCCACATCAATAATGTCCTCCCAAGCCAATTTCATACTCTCAATTAATTTCTCTAGGATATCGGTGATAATACTTTTTTCGATATCGGTAAGTTCCCGAATTTTCTTCGGGGCTTCTGCCTGCCCTCCACAAAGCAGTTGGATTAATTGGAAGCCAATTTGCGGATTTACCTCTAAAAGCAGCGTTCCATTAAAGGGAGGCATTTTAAAAACCGTTAATAGAGTTGGATTTGGAATGGATCGGGTAAACTCCTCATAGGTAACTTGTTCGATGGATGCAACATTCATTTGTACATTGGAACGCACCTGAGCAGAGAGATAGTTTGAAACAATTCTTGAATAGCTTTCATAGATCATCTCAAGGGTATTGATCTGATCCTTAGAAAATTTATTGGGTCTCCTAAAATCATAGGTTTTTACCTTATGTTTCTCCTGCTCAATATCTTCAGCTACAATCTCTCCCGTGGAGATGGCATTTAACAGGGCATCGATTTCTTTTTGTGACAATACTTCTCCCAAATCTTTTCACCCCCCATTCTAAGTTAAATCTTAATTCCCAACTTGATAAGATATATCCTACCATATTTTCGCCCATCCAACTAGAAAAAATCAATGGGGAATGCATTTTTCTAATTCAATAAGGTTAATAATTCGATCCTGGATTTGTATGATTCCGACCATGCCCTTCTCCTCTTCCTCAGAGTAATCGATGACTTCAATCTTGTCCTCCTGGACCTCCATAACCTCCCAAACATCACCCACCAACATGCCCACGGTCTCATCATCCACATTAACAATGATGATATTGGTATATGGACTTGACATCTCTACTCCAAGTAGCTTTGAGATCTCAATAAGGGAGATCACATTCCCCCTTAGGTTTATAAGACCTCTTATATAGTATGGAGCATTGGGTACAGGGGTAATATCCAACAATCTGCTAATCTCCTCCACATGATCGGTTTTAATAGCATAGTGTTTATCCTCTAATTCAAATATAATAATCTGCATACCCCTTGCCTCCTTAACCCAAGACCTTGTTTAGGGCTTCTACCACTCGGTCGCTTTGGAAGGGTTTCACAATAAAATCCTTTGCTCCTGCTTGAATTGCCTCCATGACCATTGCTTGCTGACCCATGGCACTACACATAATGATCTTAGCATCAGGGTCGATCTTTCTGATCTCCTTTACTGCCTGAATTCCATCCATTTCGGGCATAGTAATATCCATGGTCACGATATCCGGTTTTAAGTTCTTATATTCTTCTACTGCTGATGCACCATTGGATGCTTCCCCAATAATTTCAAAGCCATTTTTTTCTAAGATATCCTTAATCATCATCCGCATAAATACCGCATCGTCTACTATTAATACACGCTTTGACATATTACATACCTCCAAACCGAATTATTTATTTAATCCCATTTTTATAAAGATCTTATCCAAGGAACCGGGTTGGGGAATAAAGAACAGATGTGTATTAATCCTATAATTATTGGCAAAGAAATAGTTTTCAATAAGCAGCAATTGGTCCTCAAATTGCCCGGATTCCATATAGATACTGGGTAGAATCGCCCCAAACATATCCTTTACATAGGCGGGTACCGAAGAAATGATAGATATATCCAATAATCTGGATAGTGCATTTACATAGGAAGAGCATAGAATATTGCAGATCTCCTGTAGGGCGGATATCCCTATGTCATCCATCTTTTTCACCCCTTGGCCCATAAGCATTTCTATTAGGTCTACAGTTGAATTATCCTTTGCAACAAATAAAAAGTTTCCCGGAATATCCCCCAATGCCCGAATGGAAACAGCATGTACCTGCTCCTCTTCCTCCATAATGTCCATATAGATACGATCATAGGGTAGTATTTGAACCACCGGCACCTCCATCCTGATAGGCCGTTGGACCAATTGGGAAAAGGATGTGGCAGCATTGCCACCACCAATATTGCTTAACTCCTTTAGGAAGTCTAATTGCATAGGGGTTAGATTTGTAATAGACATAATATTCCTCCCTAAATCATCGCGCCTGCATCTAATATTAAGGTGACTAGTCCATCCCCCAGTATTGTTGCGCCGACAAAATCCTTTACATCCTTCAGGGATTTCCCCAATGGCTTAATGACGATCTCCTGTTGTCCAATAAGTTCATCTACCATAAGGCCAAAATTCTTCTCCCCTACTCTTACGATAATGAGATATTGCTCCTCCCTTGATTCTCTAGGAAGATTTAATTTTTCATTAACCCGGATCACTGGTATTGCATGTCCACGATATATAAATATCTCCCCATTGTGAGAACCTCTTATATCCTCTTGGGTCACACTTACCACCTTTTCAATGAAACCCAATGAGATGGCAAAGGTCTCCTTGGCAACCTTTACCAATAATGCTTGAATGATGGATAGGGTTAAGGGAAGATCAATGATAAAGGCTGACCCTTTATCGACCTCGCTTCTTAATGAGATGTTCCCCCCCAGAGAATGGATCTTTTCCTTGACTACATCCATCCCTACGCCCCTTCCGGAGACATCGGTAACCATCTCATTGGTCGAGAACCCCTGTTGAAAAATGAGGTTGATGACCTCCTCATCGCTTAGATCCTCTACCGCCATTCCCTTCTCCATCGCTTTTTGTCTAATCCTCCCAGGGTCTATCCCCTTACCGTCATCCTCAATACGAATAATTGCCTTGTTTCCCTCTTGGTAGGCGATCATCATTACCTTACCCTTAGGGTTCTTGCCCTTTTTGATCCTCTCTTCCCTTGGTTCAATGCCATGATCCACTGCATTTCGAATTAGATGTACCAGTGGATCCCCAAGTTCATCAATAACCGTCCTATCCAGCTCAGTGTCCTGCCCCTCTATCACTAGCTCAATCTCCTTCCCTAGTTCCTGGGATAGGTCCCTGACCATCCTAGGAAAACGATTGAACACCCGGTCAATGGGCAGCATTCGTATTTTTAAAACCAAATCCTGCAAGTCGGTGGTAATGCGCGCCACCTGTTCCAGCGTCTCATGTAAATCCTTTAGACGATGACTATGGCTTATCTGTTCTAATCGTGTTCGACTAATCACCAGCTCAGAAACCAGATTCATAAAGTTATCCAGCCGGTGGATGTCCACCCTAACCGACTGGTTAATTTTAGACTTATGCATGAAGGAGTTTTTTAGTGGTTTCTCTTCCCTTTGACTGTCCTCCATTTTAAAGGGAGCTACCTCCACAGACTGAACCTCTGAAATACCCAGGATTAAGCTTTCTAAATCCTTAGCCCTTTCCTTGGTGATAAATAGTAATTGGAAGGAATGTTCAAATTCCTCATCCTCTAACTTGTCCACTGTGGGAAGGGCTTTTATGATTTCTCCCTTTTCCTCTAGATTTTTTATGACTAAAAAAGCCCTTGCTGATTTTATCAAACAATCCTCAGAAAGATGAACGGATATATGATATATAGAATAATCCCTTTGCTGTGCATTTTTTATGATGGTCTGTTCATAATCATTAAGCTCTAGGATCTCATCCCTAGATTGTTCTGTAGCTAGGGTTGCTGTTGCAGCGACCTCTTCCTGGGCTTTGGAAAGCATGTTTAATTTTTTCACCAATTCACTGGTATCATGCCCCTCCAAGATCCCCTCTGAAATATCCTCCACCATCTGGGACAACATATCCAAGCATTGGAAAAGAACGGTAATGACCTCGGGAGTAATTTCTAACTGTCCCCCTCGAAACATATCTAAGATATTCTCCATTTCATGGGTTAAGTCAGACATCTCAGTAAAGCCCATTGTAGCAGACATCCCCTTCAGGGTATGGGCGACACGAAAGATTTGGTCGATGGTTTCCCTATCATTAGGCTGGTTCTCCAGTGCTAATAGATAGTCGTTTAAATTTTGTAGATTTTCCCTAGACTCTTCTAAAAACATGCTTATATACTGGGACATATCCATTGTCTCACCCCCTGTATTTATCTATCGTAAAAACACCCTATTTCTTTATTCTTTTTTCCTATAAAGAAAATTTGCCACCTTCTCAAATCCTAACTCCCTGTAGTTATATATGGTTTCAGTTGCACCTACGAATAGCAAACCGCCTGGCATCAGTGAGTCATAGAATTTTTCGTAGATCCTATTTTTTACATCATTGTTAAAATAAATGACCACATTTCTGCAAAGGATTAGGTGAAAATTCTTCTCATAGGGTTCTAGTATAAGGTCATGTTTCTTAAAAACCACATCCCTCTTAAGCCATTCTCGAATATGGAATTTTTTTTGATCCTCCACAAAATACTTCCTTCGATCCTCTAAGGATACATTTTTCATTTCATTGAGGTTATAGATACCCTGGCGAGCCCTTTCTAAAATATTGCTATCGATATCAGTGGCGAGGATGTAATGGGATCCCTTCCTATCTATCCGATCCAAGATAATAGCCATGGAATAGGGCTCTGCTCCTGTGGAGCAAGCAGCGCTCCATAATCTAAGATTAGGATAGTGGGGAAGCATCTTTTCCTTCACATAGGTCTCCAAATTGTCGAACATGGGCTTGTTTCTGAAAAATTCTGTAACATTAATGGTAATGTAATCTAAAAATTGTGTTCGAATTTTCTCATCTGCACTAATGGACTTTGAAAATTCCCTCAGATTCTTATGCCCCGTCCTCCTCATAATACTGAGTATCCGTCGATGTAATTGCTTGGGCTTATATGCCGATAGATCGATGGCTAAATTATTGTATGCCCAGTCCTGAAAAAATGCAAAATCCTGCTCCATCCTATCACCTTTCTATAATTTTATTTATTTGCATTGATATTTCCTCTAAGGAGAGGACATAATCCACAACACCGCTCTTTATAGCGGAACCAGGCATACCAAATATCACCGAGGTTTCTTCATCCTGAGCAATATTGACTCCTTTTAGCCTTCTAGTTGCCCTCATTCCCTCGGTTCCATCCCGCCCCATTCCCGTAAGTAGGATGGATAAAAGACCCTCCCCATAGGTTTCGGCAGCACTTTGGAATAGGTAATCCACCGCCGGTCGAACTCCGAGATATCTTTCCCTTTGGTCTAAACGAATCAAGTTCCCATGGATGGTCATGTGGTAATCCCCAGGGGCAATATAAATGGTCCCATTGCAGATGGTCTCACCATCCTCTGCCTCCTTCACTTTTTGGTAGCATAGCCTGTCCAGTCTTTCGGCAAAATGTTTGGTAAATCCCTTTGGCATATGCTGCACTACGAATATGGGGATGGAATACTTATTTTTAGGGATCCTTCTTATAATTTCTGTTAGGCTCTTGGGACCTCCAGTAGAGGCACCAATGGCAATGGCTTTAAAATGATGTTGGCTCGGATGGAAAGGCGGTTCAGTTTCACTTCTAACCTTTTGGTTTATCTTCCTTTGCCCATCCGATGCCTGGTTAATATATCGAACGCTAGCAATTTTCTCATATAATTCATCCCTAACCCTATCCAGGGCAATGCTACTGGATGGCTTTTCTATGAAGTCATAGGCACCCTTCCCCAGAGCTTCCAAGGTATATTTGCTATTCCGTTCAGTTAGACTGCTCAACATAATCACTGGTATTTGATATCTCTCTTGTATGATTTCCAGGGTGTCTAAACCATCCATGTTCGGCATTTCAATATCCAGGGAAATGACATCGGGATGGATGCTTTTTAACTTTTCTATGGCTTCCAATCCATCCTTTGCTGTAGCAATAAGCTCCAAATCATCGTGCTGAGAAATCATATCTCCAACGATCATACGGATCAATGCCGAATCATCTACAACCATCACTTTTAATTTTCTCATAGGTCACCTCAATTACAAGTATGTAATGCCAACACCCACCTTTTTGATTTGCACCGTTTTATCCTCTAAGTCTAGGATCATGGTCCTACCAGAATTCCCCCCTACATCCTCGGCAATGATAGGAATACCTAAATCTATTAACACTTCCCTCACAGCCTTTATGTTCCTGCTCCCTATATCTAAATTTAAGCTTTTGTCAGAATACTGAAACATACTCGCCCCACCAGCAATTTTTGCCACCATGTGCTTTTTACGGATGCCCAAAGCAAACAAATCCTGGACCATCTGTGGAATTGCCAAATCAGCAAACTTCTCCAGCTTGCTTTGCTTCTTAAATTGTCTGCTATCCGGCAACATGATATGGGCAAGCCCCCCAAAGCTAGTCACATATTGGTCATAGATTCCGATACCTACACATGAACCTAGGCCCATGGTGATCAATCTATTTGGACCCTTAGTTACTTTATATTCTGCGATACGAACCTTTATTTCTTTCTTCATCCTACTACATAGTTCCTCTCATAAGTTTATCACTGGATCAAGCTGACCTAATCCCGTCTCTATTTGTGAACAGTGTTTTAGTCCGGCTTAGACTTGGTTAGCCAGCAAAAATGCGTCTTTCTTTTGAAGGAAACCTTATTTATCCTTCCTGGATGTTTATCAGCTCCGCTTCCTTCTCATTTTGAAAGATCTTGTCCACATTAAGATATATGATAATATCCTCCCCATCTTTAATTAATCCGGTTATGTATTCCGGGGATATCCCCTCAATCACACTGGAGGGCGTTTCTATTCTCTCCTCATCTATGGATGCGATCTCTTCCACCGAATCCACAAGAAGACCTACCTTATATCCATCAAGGGCGATCACCAAAATTTTGCATTCCTCCCCATGATGGGTTCCGCCAGGATAGAATCTTCTACTCAGATCTACGATGGGTAGAATGCTATCCTGATAGTTGATCATCCCTAACACATAGTCGGATGTTTCGGGTATGGCAGTAATCTTACTATAGCCGATAATCCTTTCAACCCTATCAATATTTACTGCATAGTTACCCTCTTCTGCACGAAAAACTACCATTTGTATACTATTATTCATTCCATCTCCTCCCCACAGTCGTTTTCCATCCTCCCAAAAGTATTGACCATCTTAGATCCTTCCTCCCACCGTATACTATATGGAATGGATGATGATGTCCCCCCTCCTATTTCTATAGCAAATCCCCTTGGTGAGATTCTCTTCGATCTTCTTCTTGCTCTCACCGATCTTGATATGGGTATTATAGTACATCCTATTAAACAGGATCCTTCCCTTCCTGCCAACCTCTATTTTGGTAATAGCTCCACCCTCGGAACCTATCTCATTGATCCGAACCTCCTTCTCACATTCCAGTTTGCCCCCTCTAAAAACACTGGGTTTGTGGGAGTCTTCCTTGACCATTGATACACTGCCTCCTGAAAAGATATGGCTATTGAGAAAGCCTTGACCTGTAATAAGGATATCACCGCTTGCCTTAGCTGAAACATTTTGACCATAATCCAAAACGATGTTCATTGGCTGTTGGAATTGTGTTTCCAGTTTTTCCTTCATCTCACCAAGTAGGAGGATGTCCTCTTTGATTTCTCCAAGGTCCTTAATACTTAATACCCCGTAGACAGAATACCTATCTATTAAATACTTAATATTTCCATAAAATTCATCATCAATGACAGATGGCAATTGGGAACGCTCTGAAAGTTCCAGCTCCTTTAGGATGGACATGATCTCACTAAAGTGCTTCTCCAGAACCATGGCTATTATTTTCCCTACCGATACCTCTTTAGCACCAGAAGCCTTGAACCTCTCCAATACCTCCAAGCTAGCCTTATATAGTTGTAGAATAGAAAAGTGCAATTTAGAGAAATAATTATGTAATTTTTTAATTTGGGTTTGCTGTGCTCCTGCGATAATGGTGCTTTTAATAGCCTTCCCCTTTATCCAGACCTCCCCACCCGCTTGAATATGTGCGCCTGAAACCGATCCATGTATGGTGATATTGTGCCCTGCCTTGATGCTCATCCCCTCGTGTACATTTCCTCTAACAATGACATCTCCAAAAAAATGGATGTTTCCCGTTTCTATGTCCACATCCTTATATACCTCATGAACTGAGAATACATGTAACACCTTGCCCCTTACAACAGGCTTTCCATCCACAAGACTATATGCCTTCAGCCCTTCCTCATCCACCCTTACATTATTCCCCGGAAGAAATCGTGGATTTTTAGGGTTAGGTGGTTTTATGGTCTTTCCATAGATATTTGTACCATTTTTCCCGTATAAAGGAGGGGTTTTAACGACTAATAGATCCCCCTTTTTTACCGAAGGAATCTCATTTACATTTTTATAGTCCACCCTCTTATTGATGTCATTTGGATCTTCCTTCTCTTCCTTAGGATAGAAAAGATAGTCAATCCGTCCATCCGTCCCCTTTTCAGGGGTTATGCCCCGGGCGATTAACATCTCATTTCCTGGGTCCTCAAGGATCTGGTTGACCCCGTCCCTAAGGATGCCGAAAACAATTTTTTGTTCCTCCAATATCTCTATTAGCTCAGCATAGGTATATTTCTCAGGAAATAACTCTTTTTTTTCCACATCCAATCTTAGATGTAGCTCCCCGGCAGTATCCTTTAACTCTGCCCTCCATCCTTTTTTATACTCAATCATTCCATATGCCATAAAGCCTTCTTTATCGGTGCGAATTTTAAATGCCCTTGAGGGTTTTTCCTCTTTGGGAATGATATCAATATGGTCCTCCTCGGTTACTTCCATAGAATCCTGTATCTCCCTATCATTAACCTTGATGGTAACATAGGGATGGGCATAGATCCTAGCCTTGTATCCCCCTTCTTTGGGATTCTTTATGTATATTCTACCCTTCTCGATCCTGGCACTGCCGTTCATTTAATCCCCCTCCTCCCATTACCATGATCCAGTTAATATCACAGGACTTACTTATATATCGACAATTTCGATTTTTTTTTCATATGTAAACTCAATTTTATTGACCATACATAAAATCCTATATACTACAGAAAATATATTTATGAAAGTATTTTAATCCCTTTAGGAGTTGATGACCATGAAGAATGCTAATCCAAAAAAAAGAAAGGGTCAAGAAGGTCTTGAGAAGAAAAAGGGCAATGCCCTAATCTTCCCATGGACCCCCATTGACGGCGTGGATATGATTGGAGGTGACCAATTTACCTCCTCACAAGAAATAAGTTTATATGAAAAAAACGAAAAAGAAAAAGACTCATAGCTGTTAATGAGTCTTTTTCTTTCTCTCGTTCTATTTAAGAGACAATCCCAGCCCAACTCTTTTGGTACCCTACTAAAGCAATGGGATTGTCCCCATCCACCGCCAGTGCAGTATTATAATATATGAATGCCTTCCTATAATCCCTACTCAAGTAGTAAGCTTTTGCCAGATTAATATTGGATTGGAGATGGGAAGGCTTTAACATAATGGCCTTTTTTAAGTAGGCAATCGCCTTTTTATATTTTTTTTTCTTTAAGTAGCAGGTCCCAATATTATAAAAGAGTAAAAAGTGTTCCCCCTTATGGATGAGGGCTCCGGTATAGTACTTTATGGCTTTATCTAGATCATTACTCTCATAGAATAGGTTCCCTAGATTAAAGTAGGCAGGCCAGAAATCGCTCCTGCATTTTGCGGATAATAGGAAGTATTTCTTCGCCTCCTTCTTATTCCCGAGCTTCCAATAGATGCTTCCGATAAGATTTAATGCTACTGGATTGGTATTATAATCCTCACCCTTCATGATCACCTGATGGGCAAGATGCCACTGCTTACTCTCATATAACTCATAGGCTTGATCGATATATTCCTTCATCCTTCTCCCTCCCTATTAAATTATAGACAAGCAGGGAGAAAAATATTCCAACTAATTAGCTAGAGGTTAGTATTCCCTCGTTTTGATCCCTTCGACTAACTGATACATTAGGGAGGTGTATTCCATCCTAGGTAATTGTTCCAATTCCTTTTTAGCCTTAAGAATATATTTCAAAAGCAAGTTATTTGCAAAGTCCACCCCCCCATCCTCTGTCACCATTTGAATGATCTTTGATACATCCTCATGGGTGAAGGATCCCTTTTCAAGAATTTGCCTTAATTCCTTTGACCGCCCTCCTTTTTTTAAGGCGTAGATGACAGGGAGAGTATAGATGCCATTCTTAATATCACTCCCCAAAGGCTTTCCCACCTTCTCTTGATTTCCGATAAAGTCCAAAATATCATCCTTTATTTGAAATGCCATTCCCAGATAGTTCCCGTACCGTCTTAGTATATTGGTAATACTCTTAGATGCCTTGGACTCCATAGCGCCTAGCCAGCAGCAAAAAGAGAATAGGTATGCCGTTTTACATTTTATCCTCCAGAGATATCTTTTTAAGCTAATATCCACTTTAAATCTAGAATGGAACTGTTCGATCTCTCCCTCACACATGTTTTTAGCAATGAAAGAGGCTTGTATAATATCCTTATTTCTCGAATACTTTGAGAAGCTTAAGAAGGCTTTGCTAAGCAGATAGTCCCCAGTAAAAACAGCGACCCCCTTCCCCCATTTGGCTTGGGTAGTCCTTACACCTCTACGGATCTCAGATTCATCGATGATGTCATCATGTACAAGGGTTGCCATATGAAATATCTCAACTGCAGCAGCCAGCCTATGTATATTCGGGTTCTCTTCCTCTCCATAGAAATGGGAAAGCAGTACTAGTGCAGGTCGAAGCCTCTTACCCCCGGCGTGGACCAGCTCGCTGGTTGCTTTTACAATAAGAGACTGCCTAGATCGAATGGCTTTTTTTATCTCGAATTCTACATCTTCCATAATACTCTTAAAGCCTGGATAATCCTCCCATAGTCTCATGTCTTCACCTTCCAAAATTTTTATACGAGTTGTTTCTCTCAAATGCTACAAGCCATATAAATTTTACACATTTACATTACATGTTTTAAGCTGGTATCTAAGACCTTTAAAATATATTTTGCTGACAGCCCTGTAAAATATCCCATCAATATGGATGTGATCATCAATATAGGTAAATAGGTAAATATTCCAAAATTGGATACAAGGACGGATGCTACAAAAAGTTGTCCTATATTATGGAAGATGGCTCCTACGATACTTATACCCATAAAGCTAAAATATTCCTTATAACTCCTATACATCCAGAACATGGCCATCGAGCTTAATATACCCCCTGAGACACTAAAAAAGAAACTGGAGATCACTCCTCCAAACATTGCACCCATAAAACTGCGCAGTACCACTAGTATAAGGGTATCTTTATATCCAAATATGACAATGGTAATCATTGTGATAATGTTGGCTAAACCTAACTTCACCCCAGGTGCCGGTATGGGAATGGGTATAAAACTCTCAACAAAATGTAATACTAAAGCTTGAGCAAGTAGTATGGCTAGAAAAATTATTTTTTTTGTTTTTTTCATTGGGATTTCCTTTCCAGAGCGCAGAACCAAGATCAAAGGCTTCGCAATAATTCTGTTAATTAGTATAACATAATTTAATTTAATATACAGGTATTATTTATGTTTTAACATAGGGGAAAACTTTGACTTTTGAAAATTTCATTATAGGGTAAATAATGATTGAATACCAGAAAATAATTATATATAATATGAATCGTGATATTG
>FZPS01000197.1_pt183 | contig 65552 bp, 56 predicted proteins | sample 1817821 | NCBI WGS metagenome assembly FZPS01 (sample SAMEA104158645, study PRJEB21678) | metagenome | place: Germany | collected 2015-04-21
CCACCATTCTATAAAATGCTTATGGTTAACATAATACAATAAATTGTGTGGTTGTTGTATGGATATTTTTACCTTGCAATACCTTTATCGTAATCTATATAACAATGCTGTAATAAGCTACTTCTGAAAAAACTCCTATCATACCATAAAACATAAATCTTAAAAATCCAAAGCTAAATATACCAATAAATCTTTTTACTTTCTCTCTTTTTCCAGATGAAAATTTAACAAGTTCTACTACAGACAAAGTGTTCATCCCCCTAAAATTCATATTAATTTGTGTAGTTTTTTTGTTTCTAATTTATAAAATAGTGTTAAACCTCTAAAGGAAGTTGTAGATTTATTTTAAATCCACAATTATAAGCTGTGTCAAAATTCACACTTCCTTTTAACTCATTAACACGTTCTTCAATTCCATTTATACCAAAACCTTTTTTTATTTCTTTACACCCCTTTCCATCGTCACTTATTGTCAGTTTAATTTTATTATCTTTAAATTCTATATTAATTTGAATATTTTTTGCTTTTCCATGCCTCATAGCGTTAGTCATTGCTTCTTGACACATCTTATATAAGGTATATGAATATGCAGGGTTTCTATAATCATAAGTTCCATCAATGGAAAGCTTAACTTTTACTCCGGATGCTTCAAAGTCTTCTATAAGCTTCTTTATTGCAATTATGAATTTATTTACTTCTAATTTTTCAGGAACAAGTCCATATATTGACCTTTTTAGTTCTTTCATTCCCTCTCTTGCAGTATTAATTGCATCTTCAAGCCTTTTCTTAGCCTTTTCCGGATTGTTCACCATTTCCATTTTACAAACTTCAAGTAACTTTATTAAAAGCACCATACTATGCCCTAATGTATCATGGACATCCATTGCAAAACGGTTTCTTTCTTTTGTTATTGCCAATTCTTCAACAGTTTGTGCATGTTCTTTTAACTTCTCTATCATTTCTTTAAGTTCAGTGTTTTTTACATTTAACTGTTCTGCCAACTCTTTATGTTTATTACTCATAATTTCAAGTTCTTCTGTTCTTTCAATAACCCTCTGCTCTAATGTCTCGTTCCACATTTTAATTTCATCCCGAGACTTTTCTATTTCTTTAGAAGATATTTTAAGCTTACTGTAAAGTCGTGCATTTTCAACAGATACACCTGCCTGACAAGCAATTAAATCTAAAACTTCAAGCTCTTCACCTGAAAACAAATCCCCAATAAGACTGTTGTCTAAATAAATAAGCCCTAGCATTTTCCCTTTTGACATTATAGGAGTGCACATAACAGACCTTATTTTATTCATAATAACACTAGCCTGCGTATTATATTTTTGATCCAATAAAGCATCTGAAACAATAATTGGAACTTTTTCCTCTTCAACTTTTTTTATTATACTTCGGCTAACTCTAAAACTTTCGGTATTAATTTCCTCTTTTGTTACATTTCTTGCCACAAAAGCTTCTAATTTTTTCTCTCCTTCTTCAGGGTACAAAAATAAAATTCCTCTCTCTGCACCAACATGCTCTAAAACACTATCCATAATCTTCTCCATAAGTTCATCTAAATCCAGGATTGAACTTAGGTATCTGCTTGTATTTAATATAGTGGAAAGTTTTCTTTCCATGTTTAATTTTACACTGCTCATGGAATTATAAGATTCATATTCATAATTTGAATCTAAATATTTATAACATTTTTTAACATAATGCATAGCCCCTATTTCCTTAAATATTACAATGGCAGTGTTAAAACTTCTCTTTGACTTCGCCTCTAGACCTAACGACCTGTAAATTAAAGCCAATTCATAAAATCCCTTTGCCATTTCATATCTTCTTCCTATTTTCTTTGCATGTAATATACTTCTTAATAAAAACCTTCTGGCTTTATGCTTATTCCCGGCTAAAAAATAAGTTTTACCCAAACATCTTAAAGCACCACTATGATGATTTGCCCAATTCTTTGTTTTCCTTACAGCCTTCTTTGAAAAATACATAAGTTTTTTTAGTTCTTTTATATCTAATTTTCCCCTCTTATAACTTTTCTCTGTTCTTTTAATCAAAACTTCTGCATAATAAGGATGTACATTTATGGTATAGTCTTTAATAAAGGAATTATTTTCTTCAACATGTTTTGCTTCTTCTAAAGTTTTTATTGCTTTATCATAATCTCCCCTTTCAAACTCCATATATCCTTTGCATATAAGGGTGCAGCAATATAAATAATAATCCCTGTTATCTTCTGTATTTAACTCTAAAGCACTTTTTAAATTTCTCTCTGCTTCATCAAAATTACCACTTTCTAAAAAACAAAAAGCCAGTTCTATATGTGCAGATATAACACCATATGTATTTTTTATTTTTTTACTTACATCAAAATACCTTCTATTTACATCTATACCTTCCTTATATCTGGAAGTATATCTATATCCATATCCCGAACCGCTTAAAACCATTCCCAGCTCCCACATATCCCCTACTTCACTAAACATATCAACAGCCTTTTGAAAAGCTTCTATACTCTTGTCATGCTCACCTCTCCATGAATATGCAAAGCCTAAAAATTGATAACTCTGAGCCACTCCCCATTTTTCTCCAATTTCTTTTCTCAATTTAATGGCTTTCCTTTGATATTTCATAGATCTTTTAAACAGACCTATACTAGCTATAACAGCTGCATATCCACTAAGGCAAGTTCCTAGATAATCTGTTCCTTGAAGTCTTGCTTCTGTCATATTTAGCATCCTTAATACAATGCCTTTTAATTTATTATGATTACTAAGCATATAATACCAATTTAATCCAAGGTATGCAGATATAATTTCCATATCCTTTTCTTTTGGTGGTTTAGAAACTTTTTCTTTAAAATCCCCTAAAAATGTACTTCTATACATATGAATCACAAGTTCAACTAGAAATTTAAGTTCCCACTCTAACCGACTTTTAGGAATTCTCTCACCTAAAAGTGCCAGACTTTTTGCAAAATTTTTCTCACATTCACTTCCAGTACCTTTTTTAAAATATGCCCGACCAATTCTTTTGTATATACGAGCTCTCTCAATTTTTTCAGGTACATATTTAAGCATTTCCTCTAAAAGCTCAATGGCTTCATTATTTTTTCCCATAGTAAGGTAGACATCTACAAGTTTTGAGCAGCAGTCAATCCACTTTTTATTTCCTTCACCTTCTTTTTTTTTTAAGAGCTCTGCTCCCATATTATAATACTTTACAGCCTCTTCATTGCCATAAGACTCTTTTGCCTTATCAGCAGCAGGTATGAGATACTCTTTCATTTTTTCTTCATCACCAGCTTCTACATAGTGATGTACCAATTCAAACAATACACTTTCCTTGTCTTCTGCCGCTTCTTTTTCAATAACTTCTGCAATACTTTTGTGTATTTCTCTTCTCTTTTCATCATCTACCATCTGAAAAAAAGTTTCTCTTATTCTGTCATGTACAAATAATAAACTTCTTTTTCCTATAATTTTTTCCATTAGCTGCATTGTTATAAACTGATCAAGCATTTCAATAAAATCATTTATATCAATATCTACCAAACCATACAGCACACTTATATTAACTTCTCGTCCTATAACAGCGGCCCTAATCAAAACATCAATCTGCTCTTTTGTAAGATTGTTTATTCTCTTTAATATGGTTTCAATCATATTTTCAGATACAGAAATTGACCTGAGTTTATTTTCATCAAAACTCCACAAATCCTTCTGTCTAGAAACCGCTCCTTTTTCAACCAATTCCCTTAAAAGGTTTATAGAAAAAAATGGATTACCCCTGGTTTTTCTATAGATAAATGTCGTTAATTTTTTAACATTCCCTTCTTTTTCTCCAAGTATACTTGCCATAAGTCTGTTTATTTCGTCAAAATCCAATTCATCTAAGTGTATCTCGTAAAGGGGATAATTTCTTTTTTTTGCTTCCATTTTTAAATCTAAAAGACCATGCCCTGGTGCCACTTCTTCATTTCTATATGTTCCCACTATAAAAAGCTTTTCATTTCCCATTCTTCTTAAAATCTCATCTAAAAGGCTAAGGCTTCCTTCATCCACCCACTGCAAATCATCTAAAAAAAGTACAACTTCATTTTTTAAAGGCAAGTTAATAAAGAAATTTGCCAACACCATCAAAAGTCTTTGATTTTCCCTTTCCGGCTCTAAATGGTCAAGCTTTTGCACGTTTTTAAGATACTTCCCTATTGATGAGTTTAAATTAATAAAAATTTCTCCAAAAGGTTCTGTTATTTCCCTTAGCCTCTTAACCTCAGCCTTAAACTCTTTTGGTTCCATTCCCTCAATATGCCTTATATATTCATTTATAAGCTCTTTAAACAATTGATAAGGCATTTTGTTTTTTTGGTCTATACATCTTGCATTTAAAAATAAACCATTATTTTCATATACATTTTTTGATATTTCATAAACGAAACTTGTTTTACCTGAGCCTGCCTCACCACTAACTAACAACATTTTAGAATTGCCGTCCCTCACAGACTCCAAAAGACTTTTAGCTTGTCTAAGCTCTTCTTCTCTTCCTATTATACTTGTGTTGTATGTCAATTTTACTTTAAAATCATCATCACCAGGTTTGAAGGTATAATCACCTTCCATTATTTTATTTATGTCAGATAAAAGCCCCGTGGCACTTTGATACCTCAAATCAGGATCTTTTAAAAGAAGTTTCATAATTACTTCACTAAGAGAATAAGGCACATCTCTACGCACTTTGTAAAGTTCTTCAGGCATAAGTGCAAGCTGTTGATGAATTAATTTATTAATATCTTTACCTCTAAAAGGAGGTTTTCCTGTCAACATGGCATAGAAAACCACACCTAAAGAATATAAGTCACTTCTCTCATCCACTCTTCTGTTTATTAAAATACCTGTGGCTTCAGGTGACATATAACCAAAAGTACCAACAACTTTATCCTGCCCATTTAATTCTCCAAGTTGAAGTATATTAGCAACCCCAAAATCAAGCAATTTCACATTTATATTGCCTTCTTTATTTTCTATAAATATATTCCCAGGTTTTATATCCCGGTGGATTATTGTTTTGCTATGAACATATTCTACTACTTGTATTAGCTGTTTAAAAATTTGCATACTTTCATCTATGGAAAACTTTTTTCCACTTCTTAAAAGCTCAGCCAGGCTTTCACCAGTTAAAAATTCAGTAACAATATAAGGTACTCCGTTATAATCACCCATATCATATACTTTTATTATGTTAGGGTGCTTTAACCTACTTATTATGTGTACTTCTTTTTTAAATCTTATAACGTCTTCTATGTATCTTGTTGTAATTTTATCTTTCATTAACTTAACAGCAACAAATTTATTTGTTTTTATATTCACTGCTTTGTAGACAAAACTGCTTCCACCTTCTCCACATAATTCTTCAATTTTGTACTTTTTATTAATTATTATTCCCTTATAATTCATAAGATTTCCCCTAATAAATGGTTAGTTTTTTCCCATAGTAATAATATCATATCATATTAATTGGTGCAAATATTTTGTTGTTTTTATATAGATACGTTACCAAATATGTCATATAATGTTAGGATAATAAAAAACCCCATATTCCTTTTAATATGGAGTTCTTTTCTTCTTTGTATTAGTTTTTTTTAATCCGTAAACAGCCGGGGTGGTGTTACATAGCTTTTTTAAAATTTATCCCCTTGTTCAAATCATTATAAATATCAGATTTCTCTTTGCCTGCATGGGATAATATAATTTCATTTATTTTATATATATTTTTAATTAGGAGGACATCAAAACTATAGGTGTTTGCCAAATACATTTGCTTTTTTTGTAAGTTCTTTCTGTAATTTTCTTTCAATTTATAACCTTCTCTCTTTAGAAAGTTTTCCGCACATACTTCTCGTATCACGAAATTACTCCCCTTATAAAAATCCCTCACAGGCCCCCTTATATCTGTCTTTATATGTAACACCCCCTGCTGACATTTATATAATACAATATAAAAAGTCACTAATGTAAGTGCCATTAGTCACTATTTCACGTGACTTCCGTCACAACTTTTATGTAAAAAAAATGTGACTTTAATAAAAAACCGTGACTAAAGTCACGAAAAAATGTGACCAAAGTCACGTTAATTAATCTATCATAAAACTTTATTAGTATATATTATCTTTCTATTTTACCTTGTTAAACTTAATTATTATGCTTTTACATGCTGTCAAAAGTGTTTTTAATTTCTTTTAAAAACTCTTCTGTATTAACTACCCTCTTTTCCTTCGCTTCAGATAAAAGTGCCAAGTCTTTTGTCATTATACCTTTTTCTATTGTGCCAATAGATGCTTTTTCAAGCTTGTCTGCAAACTCTACAAGTTCATCTATTTTGTCAAGTTCTCCACGTTTTCTAAGGGCCCCGGTCCATGCAAATATAGTAGCCATTGAATTTGTAGATGTTTCTTCACCTTTTAAGTGTTTGTAGTAATGTCTTGTAACTGTGCCATGGGCAGCTTCGTACTCATACTTTCCATCAGGAGAAACTAAAACTGAAGTCATCATAGCCAGGCTTCCAAAGGCAGATGCCACCATGTCGGACATAACATCTCCATCATAGTTTTTACATGCCCATAGCATTCCACCTTCGGATCTAACAATACGTGCAACAACATCGTCAATTAGTGTATAAAAATATTCAATATTATTAGCTTCAAATTTATCTTTGTATTCAGCTTCATAAATTTCAGCAAATATATCTTTAAATCTATGGTCATAAGTCTTTGAAATTGTATCTTTAGTAGAAAACCATAAGTCTATTTTTTGATCAAGAGCATAATTAAAACAAGCCCTTGCAAAACTTCTAATGGACTTATCTGTATTGTGCATACCAAGAATAACACCTGAATCATCGAATTCATGAATTGTTTTTTTGGTAACTTCACCATTTTCAGATGTAAAAACAAGCTCTGCCTTTCCTGCTGTTGCTACTCCAATCTCAACATCCTTATATATGTCACCATATGCATGTCTTGCAATTATTATAGGCTTTTTCCATGTTTTAACAAAAGGTTTTATGCTATTTGTTACTATTGGGGCACGAAATACAGTCCCATCTAATATTGACCTTATTGTTCCATTTGGACTTTTCCACATTTCTTTCAAATTATATTCTTCAACCCTTTGAGCATTAGGAGTAATTGTTGCACATTTTACTCCCACACCATACTTTTTTATAGCATTAGCTGAATCAATTGTTATCTGGTCATCTGTCCCATCTCTCTCCTTAAGGGCTAAATCATAGTACTCTGTTTTTAAATCCACATATGGCTCTAAAAGAATATCCTTTATCATTTTCCATATGACCCGCGTCATTTCATCCCCGTCTATTTCAACTAACGGAGTGCTCATTTTTATTTTACTCATTATTATTTTTCCTCCCTGCATATTTTTTATATAAAACTTATATAAAACATGTTATTTAAATCCCCTATCATTTTAAATTAAATTCTTATATTAATCAAGGAACAACCTAGAATTCATTACACATGTATTCTAAGAGCCTTAAATTCACCTGACATTTCAAAATCCCCCATGGCAGCAGGTATAAATACAGAGTCCCCTTTTTTTATTTTTTCACTGCCACTTTTATAATTAATTTGGCATTCCCCATCTAAAACAACATATACTATAAATTTTGAACCATCAGCCCTATCAAAAACTTTCCCTTCCACATAATATTTTTCAATTACAAAATATTCATTATTAATTAATTCTGATCTTTTAACCCCATCATTTATTAAAATGCACTCTTCTTTTATTTTGTCAGCTTTTTTGCTTTTTTCAAAATCTATAACTTCTATAGCCTTGTCTATATGTAATTCTCTGGTTTTGCCATTCTTATCAACTCTGTTATAGTCATATATCCTAAATGTGAGGTTGGAATTCTGTTGAACTTCTGCCAGCAGTATTCCCTCTCCAATGGCATGTACTACACCTGCTGGGATATATATTGTATCTCCTGGGGAAACCTCTATAAAATTAAGACAATCTTCAACGGTACCTTCTTTGACACTTTTTATAAATTTATCCCTGTCCACATCTTCCTTTACTCCATATATAAGTTTTGCACCAGGCTTGGCCTCTAGAATATGCCACATTTCATTTTTGCCAAAGTCACTGCTTCCTATTAATTTTGCATATTCATCATCAGGATGTACCTGAACAGATAATTTGTCATTAGCATCAATGAGCTTAATAAGAAGGGGAAATTTCTCTATGTACTTTTGTGGTATGTACTTTCCCATTATATCTTCTGGATGTGTTTTAATTATCTGACCCAAAGGTAATCCTTTATATTCTCCATTTTTAATAATACTATTTCCATCAGGATGGCAGGAAACTTCCCAGCTTTCAGCCACATTTCCTGAAAAATCTTTATTGTATTTTTTTAAATTTTCACCACCCCAGATATAGTCTTTATATACAGGTCTGAACTTAAAAGGATACATCATAACAACACTCCTTTCTTAAAGATATTCATATGTCTAAGTATGTTACTATATCCAATAAATACAGACTCACAGCCGTGCAGCCTTCAACCTCTACACAATCTGTTAAATTCATACTCAAAGTCAGAAAATCTTCAGTATATTACATTGAAATGCTTTAAAATAATCTTTATAATTTAAATAAAACTATTTTTATTTTTGGAGGAAAGTATGAGTAAAAAAGTAACTATGGAATCTATTGCTAAAAAACTTGGCATAACTAAAAACACCGTGTCTTTAGCCCTAAGAAACATGCCTGGAGTTAGTGAAGAAACACGCAGGCTTGTTATTAAAACTGCCCAAGAAAGTGGCTATGAATATAAAGGTTCTTCAAATAAAAAATCTAAAACTAAAAATATTTGCCTCATGCTTTCAGACGATACAAGAAGCTCTGTTGGCTTCTTTTCTTTTATACAATATGGCATTGAATCTGAAGCCAAAAAAAACAATTTAAACACCATACTTTATTGTTTCAATGAAAGCAAAGACTTTGAAGTACCCTTATCTATAAAAGATGGTATAATTTCAGGCATAATAACCCTTGGAAGACTTTCTGAAAAAACTTTAAAATCCATTATTGATCTTAATCTGCCCCTTGTTGTAATTGACCACTATTTTGACAATATTAATGCCAGCTACATACTTAGCGATAACGTATCAGGAGGCTATATTGCCACAGAGTATTTAATTAAATCAGGTCACAGGGAAATTGGCTTTTGCGGAAATATTTTTTCATCCTCAAGCTTTTTTGACAGATACCTTGGTTATTTAAAAGCTTTAACCCAATATAAAATACCTTTTAATCCCCTTTACTCAATAATAAATATGTCCATGGCAGAAACAGCAGATCATGATATGGTAATTAAAAAATTAAAAGAACTTCCAAAGCTTCCAACTGCCTTCTTTTGCTGCAATGACATTGAAGCTATAACAATAATAAAAGGTTTGTCTTCAATGGACTTAAAAATACCAGAGGATATATCCATTATTGGATTTGACGATATTGAATTGTCAAAGAACATTTCACCAGAACTAACTACTATGCATATTCACAAGGAACTTTTAGGAGAAAAAGCTGTTAGAACGCTTATTTTACAAATGACACAAAAAAATTATACAAAAGAAAAAATATTACTGTCAGCAGATTTAACAGAAAGACAATCTGTTAAAAAAATAATGAATCAATCCTTAAGGTGAGGATTCCCCACCTTAAAGATGATATTTAAATAGACTAATTCACTTTTTTAATGCTTTTTTGTACAAATCAATATATTCTTTAGCTGATTTTTCCCAACTAAAATCTTCTGACATACCATTATACATTAAATACTCCCATGTTCCTCTGTGATAATAGTAGTGTACAGCCTGTTTAACTGCAAATAGCATGTCATGTGCATTATATCTTTTAAAAGTAAATCCATTTCCTTTTTGAGTAATCTCATTATACTGTGTTACAGTATCCTTTAATCCTCCTGTTTCTCTTACAATAGGTATTGTACCATATCTTAAACTGAACATCTGACTTAGACCACAAGGTTCAAATAATGATGGCATCAAAAACATATCAGAACCTGCATATATTCTCTGTGCAAGCAATGCATCATATTTTAAATTAACAGAAAGCTTCTTAGGATATTTCCCCTCATAATGCTTTAACATTTCTTCATATTTTCTTTCACCTGCCCCAAGAATTATAAGCTGGATATCCATTTTTAAAAGTTCTTCCATTACAAAATCTATAAGGTCAAAACCTTTTTGGTCAACTAATCTTGATATAATACCTATAATGGGTATATCAATTCTTTCGTCAAATCCAACTGTTTTTTGAAGCATATGCCTGTTTACAAGCTTCCCTTCCATATTGTCTTTGCTAAAGTTTTCAAAAATCCTTTCATCTGTAGCAGGATCATTTCTTTCCATATCAATACCATTTAAAATACCATAAAGGTCTTGGGATCTTGCATTTAAAATGCTATTTAAGTTTTCACCATAAAAATCAGTCTTAATCTCTTCTGCGTAAGTTTTGCTCACTGTGTTTATAATATCAGAATACGCCACACCTGCTTTTAAGTAGTTTACTTTATCATAAAACTCTATTCCATCAGCTGTGAAATACTCCCACGAAAGTCCTAATAATTCTCCTAACACTTCTTTTGGGAAAACCCCTTGATATTTAAGATTATGTATTGTATAGACGGTTTTTATGTTTTGATAAAACTCCAAATGCTTGTAATGTGCATTAAGGAGTATACTAACTACTCCTGTTTGCCAGTCATTACAGTGAATAATATCTGGTTTAAAATCAACAACAGGCAAAAATTCTATTATGGCTTTGCAAAAAAAGGCAAACCTCTCTGCTTCGTCATCATATCCATAATATCCATCCCTGCCAAAATAATATTCATTGTCTAAAAAATAATAAATAACCCCGTCCTGTTCCAACTTCAAAATAGCACAAAATTGATGTCTCCATGAAACGTCAACATATACGTAGCCCATATATTCCATTTTGTCAACATACTCTTTAGGTATGTTTTTGTACTTAGGCATTACCACTCTTATATCCTGCCCTAAACTACTTAATGCTTTAGGAAGAGAAGCAGCTACATCAGCCAATCCTCCTGTTTTTGCAAATGGATCAACTTCTGATGATGCAAAAAGAACTTTGTTTTTTTTCATAAAAGACCTCCTGCGTATTTTTTTAATGGTTAACTTGATTTACCTTTAAAAGGTAGGTTTTTTTGACGTGCTATTTTTATTATTAATATTGCCTCACTTATATATTATAATTAAACATTTCAAATAAGTAAAATTATTTTTACAAAAATTATAAACATTTTTATTTAAAATATTAATAATAAATTTCTCACTTATCTTTATACTAATAAAATAATATATATTAATTATTTGGAGGCTTTAAAATGGAAGCAAATAAAAAATGGGATTTGGCAGCTTTAGCATCAATACCATTAATTATGACTCTTGGCGGTTCAATGTTAATACCTATACTGCCAACTATTGAAAAAGAATTAAATATAACTAAATTTCAGTCAAGTTTAATAATAACAGTACACTCCTTTGCTTCTATACTTTTAGTACCTGTTGCAGGCTATCTTTCGGACAAACTGGGAAGGAAAAAAATAATAGTGCCAAGCCTTATTATAACAAGTATCGGTGGAATTATTTCAGGTTTAGCAGCCTGGCTTATGCCAAAATCTTTTTGGATAATAATTGCAGGACGTTTAATTCAAGGAATAGGTGCTTCAGGAGCTTTTCCTGTAGTGATACCAACTGTAGGAGACATGTTCAAAGAAGATGCTGACGTAAGCAAAGGACTTGGTATCATAGAAACTTCAAATACATTTGGAAAAGTGGTAAGCCCCATATTAGGAGCTGCCTTAGCAGCTATTTTATGGTTTATTCCCTTTTTTGCAATTTCTTTTTTTGCAATAATATCAGTTTTTCTCGTTGCTTTTTTAGTGAAAACCCCTAATGAAAAAGATAAGGAGGAAAATGATAATTTTAGAGTGTTTGTAAAAAAGACAAAAGATATATTAAAAAAAGAAGGACGCTGGCTTTCAGGTATTTTTTCAGGAGGTTTTATAACTACCTTTATACTTTTTGGGCTTCTATTCTTTTTTTCTTCAGTTTTAGAAGACACTCACGGCATAAAAGGTATTCCACGGGGTCTTATTGTTGCCATTCCCCTTTTAACCCTTTGTTCCACCTCTTTTATCATTGGAAAAATTATTGGAAAAGAAAAATACTTAATGAAATGGATAATAGTTTTTGGAAACATATTAGCTATAACTTCCCTTATTGCTTTGAATCTTTGGAATAATCTAATATATTTAACCACAGTCCTTTCTTTTGCAACAATAGGTATCGGCGCCATTCTTCCATGCCTTGATGCACTGGTAACAGAAGGTATAGAAAAACTGCACCGTGGAACAATAACAGCATTATATAGCAGTATGAGACTTCTTGGTGTGGCTCTGGGCCCTCCTATAGCAGCTTTGCTCATAAAATCTGGTACTATGGCTGTCTTTTATAGTTTTGCCGGAGCAAATGCAGTAGCAATTATTTTAACACTTTTACTTATAAAACCTAAAAAACCTTATCCTAAACCTGCATAATCTTTTATCATTTTAACTAAAGCTAAACACTAAAATAAATTTAAGGTGGAATAAAAATTCCACCTTAAATTTATAAGCAAAATGAAAATTTTAGTTAATACTTGTTTGAAGGCTGACATCAAAATTCCTTATATCTGATGCCATTTTTATAGATAGACGTAAAAATGTTATAAAAGCTATTATAATGGCTAATAGACTAATTTGTGTTATTCTTTTTCTTATACCTGCTATATGGCTGGCTGCAACTTTTTTCTCGATTCCATTAGCCCACATTCCAATTATTTTGCCTTCACTGTCTTTAATTGGTGTATATTTTGTAATGTACTTTTTGCCTGCAATAGAAGTTTCTGATATGTATTCATTCCCCTTTTTTAAAACATTTTCTATAACTTTATTAGATGCTTTAGCACCTATCGGTCTTGTTCCATCAGCTTTTAAAATATTTGTAGAAACTATGGTATCCCCCATAAAAACAGTTAAAAAGGAATTTGTACTAGAACTGATTCTATCTACTATATCATAGTTTTCATACATATAAGCATGTCCTTTATACAACATACTACTTTCAATTGACCAATCACCTTCATATATCTCATCAATCAACATATACCCTAATTCTGAATTAACTGTCAGTTTGTCTTGTATATTATCATTTTCAAGTGTATTAACAACATTACCAACAGTAAAACCTTGTATAACAAACCAAATCAAAAAGAATGTAACTGTTAACAATAAAGACATCGTTAAAACTTTCCTCTGTGTTCTATCACCACTAGAGTCAGATTCAATAAAGGAAACCTTAAGAGTATCTATATCGCTAAGATACTTTTTTGAATATAGCAATAATATTATACAGCCTAAAATACCGCAAAGTAAAGAAACTACAACAATGGAAGCTCTCATTGTCAATATTTGTTTTGCCTGGTCGCCAACATAAGTTTTGGGTATAGCTACAGACCACATTCCAATTATTCTATCCTCACTATTTTTTATGGGGATGTATTTTACAATGTGTTTTTCACCAAGAATATTTTCTACCCCTCTATACACAGAGCCATTTTCCAAAACCTTTTTTGCTATCTCCCCTGACACTTTTTCTCCAACAACTCTCTCTCCTTCACTATCTAATATGTTGGTTGTTACTATTTCATCTTTAAGATATATGGTTGCAAGGGCATTTATCTTTTTTTTAACTTCATCTACAATCCCAAAATTATAACTCACCAAATTTTCCCCTTTAAATAACCTGCCGTCTTTAACATTCCAATCACCATCATGTTTGCTTTCAATAACATCAAGACCAAATGCTGAAATAGAATCTAATTTTTCAAACATATTGTCTTCTATTAAATTATTAACCCTGTTGTCTGTAACAAAAAAGATGGTGGCTGTAAATAACATAATGATAGCAATAGAAACCCTCAGCAATTTTTTTCTCAACCTAGGCTTTTTTTTCATTCCCACATCTCCTCCCACACAAAACATAACATTATTTTTTAATAAATTTTATCTATAATCCCCTAGAAATGCATTTGTTTTAAAATATCCATTATTAAGGCGTCCTTTTAGAACAGTAAATTATATTTTTTATATTTTACCTCAAACATAATACTACACTATGTAGAAAAATTTTGCAATACTTTTTTTAAAATCATCTTTTTAAAACCAATTCCAAGGAGCTTTATCAGGAGGATTACATTTAAATGTTACATTTTTTTTGGTTGTGGGATGAATAAAACTTATTTCATTAGACCATAATGCTATTTGCTGACCAGGAGAATTAACACCTCTTCCATATTTCTGATCCCCATATAAGAAATGACCTGCATTTGAGAATTGAACTCTTATTTGATGTGCCCTTCCAGTGTGTAAATTTATCTTTACCAAACTAAAATTTCTGCTTTCACTTAAAACATTGTACTCTAAATAAGCATATTTAGCTCCTTTTGTGTTTTTATCCACTACATTTACAATATTGGTGTTTTTGTTTTTTAACAAATAGTCTTCCATTTTACCTTTCTTGTCTTTTAAAATACCATGAACCACAGCTAAATATGTTTTATAAAACTCCCTTTTTCTGATGGCATCAGAAAGCCTTGATGCAGCTTTAGAAGTTCGTGCAAACACCATTATACCCCCTGTTGGACGGTCTAATCTGTGAACAAGGCCCAAATATACATTGCCAGGCTTATTGTACTTTTCTTTTATATATTTTTTTAAAACTGTCAACAAATCCTCATCATTTGTAGAATCCCTTTGAACAGGCATATTAACAGGTTTTTTTACCACCAATAGGTGGTTGTCTTCATAAATTACATCTGTTGTACTTTCCCAAAGCATCATTTTGCCTCCCATCGTCCATAAATACCACAAGGCAAAATAACACCTGTCTTAGTGGCAGGAATTCCTACTTCCCCACAAGAAACACTGCCTTTATACTTCTTTTGAACTGTCATTTTAAGAATATTTGAAATAACTGTTGGTGAAAAACCTGTTGTATATGAGTTTACCAAAAAAAATAAAGGATTTGGGGACAAAACTTTCAAACACTCTTCCACAAACATAAAAAGCGAATCTTCTATCTTCCACAACTCACCTTTTGGACCTCTTCCGTAAGAAGGCGGATCCATAATTATGGCATCATATTTATTTCCCCGACGCTGTTCTCTTTTAACAAATTTAATAACATCATCAACTATAAACCGAACTGGCTTATCTGAAAGACGGGACAAGAAAAGATTTTCCTTTGCCCACTGTACCATTCCTTTAGCAGCATCAACATGACACACAGAAGCTCCTGCATATGCTGCTGCAACAGTGGCTCCACCTGTATAAGCAAAAAGATTTAAAACATTAATCTTTCTTTGGGAAGATCTTATTTTTTCTATTATCCAGTCCCAGTTAACTGCCTGTTCAGGAAAAATTCCAGTATGCTTAAACCCTGTTGGTTCTACAAAAAATGAAAGTTCCTTATATGAAATTTTCCACCTTAAAGGCAGCCTCTTTTTAAAACTCCATTGTCCCCCGCCTTTTGAACTTCTATGATATGTAGCATCTGCTTTTTTCCACAATCCTGCCTCATCTTTGACAGGCCAGATAATTTGAGGATCTGGCCTTCTTAAAATATATTTACCCCATCTTTCTAACTTTTCACCATTACCAGTATCTATAAGTTCATAATCTTTCCACTCTTTTGCAATTAACACAATTACTCCTCCATAAAATATATTACTATAAATCCTTCTCAGTTTTCTCTAAAACCGCTCTTTGAGCTTCTTCAATTGCCAACTGACAAAAATATTCCTGACAATTTAATTTTTCTTTTTTATTCACTTTTGCATAATCCCCATCTTTATCTAACATTCTACCTTTTTCAGTATCTCTCATGCAAGCATCTAATATCCTGATTAATCTCTTTTTTATATCAGCATCTTCTATGGGAAATAGTATTTCAACCCTGCGGTTAAGATTTCTTCCCATCCAATCTGCACTTGACAAGAAAAGCAACTCATCCCCATCATTATAAAAATAATATATCCTCCGATGCTCTAAAAAGCGACCAACTATGCTCTTTACCCTGATTCTTTCACTGAGGCCTTTAATACCTGGTCTTAGACAACAAATGCCTCTTACTATCAAATCAATTTCAACTCCAGCTTGAGAAGCTTTATAAAGCTCATTTATTATTCCTTCATCCACAAGAGAATTTAAATTAGCAATTATTCTGGCTTTCTTTCCATTTTGGGCATTTTCGGCTTCCTGACGTATAAGTTTTTCAAATTTTTTTCTCAATGTAACAGGTGCAACAGCCAATTTATACATTCTATTTAGCTTCGAGTACCCTGACAACATATTAAAAATTGCCGATGCATCTGCTCCAAAATAAGGATTTGATGTAAACAGCCCTAAATCTGTATAAATTTTTGCCGTTATATCATTGTAATTGCCAGTACTCATGTGAACATATCTTTTTATACCATCTTCTTCTTTTCTCACCACTAAAAGTATTTTGCAATGAGTCTTTAAACCCACAAGTCCGTATATTACATGGCATCCAGCCATTTCAAGGCGTTTTGCCCATATAATATTGTTTTGTTCATCAAATCTGGCTTTAAGCTCCACCAATACTGTAACTTGCTTTCCATTTTCGGCAGCCTGGGCTAATGCCTCCACAATAGGTGAATTACCACTTACCCTATACAAAGTTTGTTTTATCGCCAAAACATTAGGGTCATTGGCTGCCTGCCTTACAAATTCAATTACAGGGTCAAAGGACTGATAGGGATGATGAAGAAGTATATCCTTTTGCGAAATCACACTAAAAATATCTTCTTTGCCAATCAGCTCTGGAACTGGCTGTGGCACATACATTGGATACTTTAGGTGGTCATATCCTTCTATTGAGTTAACTTTCATTAATAAAGTCAAATCCAAAGGACCATTTATTTCATAAACAGTTTCCCTTGGCACTTCAAATTCTCTAATTAGTATTTCTAAAAGTTCTGGTAACATACCATCCTCAATCTCCAGCCTTATAACCATTCCCCATTTTCTTTTTTTAATATACTGCTGGATGGCTTCTAAAAGGTCATCTGCCTCCTCCTCATTAAGTCCCTGGTCGGTATTTCTGGTAATACGGTAACAAGCCATTGTTATAATATTGTGTCCCTCAAAAATAGTCTTAATGTACATTTTTATTATGTCTTCCAGCAATATAAAACACTTTTCCCCATCTTCTCCCGGAAGCTCAACAATCCTGTCTAAAACTGAAGGAACCTGAACCGTTGCAAATATTGGTCCTTCATTCTCTTCCTTATTTTCAAGAAGCAATGCTATATTAAGACTTTGATTTAAAACAAGAGGAAAAGGTCTGCTCCTGTCCACCACCATTGGTGTAAGCACAGGATAAATGGTGTTGTAAAAAAATGTCTCAACAAATTCTCTTTGCTTTTCATTAAGTTTTTTAGGTTTTAATATAATAATTTTTTCTTTTTTTAGGCTGGGTATTATAGAATTATTGTAACAGCTGTATTGATCCTTTATCATTTTATGAACCCTAAGAGCTATCAAATCAATCTGCTCTCTTGGAGTAAAGCCTGCAATATCAGGTTCATTAAACCCTGCCTGCACCTGATCAAACAGCGTTGCTACCCTAACCATAAAAAACTCATCAAGGTTTGAACTTACAATTGACAAAAATTTAAGCCTCTCCAAAATTGGATTGGTATTTTTTTTGCATGCTTCATTAAGCACTCTCTCATTAAACTCAAGCCAGCTTAGTTCTCTATTAAAATAATTTGTATTTAATTTATATTCAACTTTTTTCATAAAAGCATCAACCCCTACGTCTAATAACAGGTTTATATCCCATTACCTCTTCAAAAAAATCAGCGTTGCTTGCAAAACTCCACTCTTCTAACATAATATCTTCATCTGACCATACATCAAAGTACAACTGCCTTGAGCGCTTATTAATTTCTATCTTCTTTATTTTTTGCTTATGTGAAATATCCAAAGCTTCAGCCATCCTCAAAATTACTGTAAGCTTTGACACAATTATTTTTTCTCTGGCATTAAGAACATAATAATTATCATGTGATAAATCAGGAATTTCATCACTGTGATATCTTGCTATATTTGCAACAATATTTAGTTCACTGTCTGACAGAGCCATAATATCTTGAAAACGGATTATATTATAAGAATGTGCATCATGCTTGTTATGGTTCACATACTTTCCTACATCATGGAGTATAGCTGCCACCCTCAAATAGAGTTTTTCCGTTTCATCAAGAACATGAATGTCTTTTATTTGCTCAAATATAGACATTGAAATTTCTTCAATATATTTACTGTGAACTTCATCTATAGAATATTTCCTTCCAATATTCCAAACAGAAGTAATTATATCATTATACGTCTCTTTCTTTCCTGCAGTATTAAATCTGTCATCTATCATATCAACTAAAAGCCCGTGCCTTAACGATACCATAGGTGCATGTATGGTATTTGCATTGGTCATTTCTAAAAAACTGTTAAACAGTATTATAGAGGGCAAAAGAATTTCTGCATGATTTCTGGAAATTTCAAATTCCTCTATTATCTGGGGCGTTGTCAGTCTGTGAACTTTTTCGTATAAATTTTTAAGCTCTTCCTTTTTTATTTTAAACCTATTATCTTTTTTCTTAGAACACAACTTTATAATGGTTTTTAATTCTCCTCCAAGACCAACAAAACCTTTAATATTAAATCTAGGCAGTATTTGTTTCATAAAATCTATTCTGCTGTCAATAAACTCCTCCATTAATCCAGGAAAATCAAGAGTTCTTTTTTCAAGACTGGCTAAAATTTCCCTAAGCCTTAAAGAGCCAATCTTCAAATATTCAGTAAGTTTTAAATCCTCTTTGTCATATACTGAAATTTCCACGCCTCCTGAACGTATATCCATTACCAATACGCCTTTATCTGAAAATTTCATTTCATTAGACATATAATTTCTTATAGCTTTAGACATTAAAAAACGTTCCTGGGCATTATTAATTACTTCAACTTCTAAACCTGTTCTGGTTCTTATTTGGTCTAAAACATATTCCCTGTTTTCCGCTTCCCTTATCCCGCTTGTACTCACAACCCTGTAGTTTTTAAGTTTGTATTCTTTAATGACTTTTAAAAAACCTTTTAGGATCTTACAAGTATCATGAATTGACTGTACCTGGATCCTTCCATATGAAAAAGTGTCTCTACCTATGTGAGTCGGCATATACAAGTCTTCAAGAGGAACAATCTCTCCTTCTGATGTAACCTGTGCTATCATCATTCTAAGCGAATTAGACCCTACATCAATAGCAGCCATTACTTCATGTTTTTCTTTACACATAAAGGCTACATCCTTTCTTTTTTAAATTATTACCTTCTTAAAAATATGCCTTAATAATAATTTTGAGTATATTATATCACTTTATCTGTTATTTTTAAACTATCTCTTAACACTAGAAAATATACATATTTTTATTGTTCCATTTACAAAATACTATTATAAACTTATAATATAACTTACAAAGTACGTAAAATGTTGTTTTTCAATAGGAGGAAGCTGATGAAAAAAAAACCTTACAAAAAATTAAAATTATATGGTTTTAACAACCTGACAAAAACTTTAAGTTTTAACATATATGATATATGTTATGCTAAAGAACTTAATGACCGTAAAACTTATATTGACTATATTGACGAACAGTACAATGCTGAAAGACTAACTAAAATTTTAACAGATGTGGCATCAATAATCGGCGCTAATATTTTAAATATTGCAAGTCAGGATTATGAGCCTCAAGGAGCTAGTGTAACAATGCTTATCTCAGAAGAAAAGATTCTTGATACACCTGTTGAAGAAGCTCAAGCTGAATCCCCCGGTCCACTGCCGGAAACGGTGCTTGCACACCTTGACAAAAGTCATATTACTGTGCACACTTATCCAGAAAGTCACCCTGATGACGGTATCAGCACTTTCAGGGTAGATATTGATGTTTCCACATGTGGAAGAATATCACCCCTTAAGGCTTTAAACTACTTAATACACAGCTTTGATTCAGATATAATAACAATTGACTACAGGGTAAGAGGCTTTACAAGAGATATGTCAGGAAAAAAACTCTTTATTGATCATAAAATTAACTCAATACAAAATTATATATCCAGCGACACCAGGAATTTGTATCAAATGATTGATGTTAATGTATATCAAGAAAATATATTTCACACAAAGATGCTTTTAAAAGATTTTGATTTAGATAATTATCTTTTTGGAGTGTCAAAAAAAGACCTTAAACCCAGCGAGATAAGAAAAATAAATGCAAAGCTAAGAAAAGAAATGTCTGAAATATTTTACGGCAGAAATATTTGATTTTTTTACATTAATAAAAATTCACAAAGACTTAAAAAAAGTATAATCTTTGTGAAAAAACATAAAAACTTTTTAAATTACACTAAGGCATCATATATTTTTAACATTTTATCAACTATTCTTTTTTCATCACCACCAAGAATAGGTTTTATTATATTAAATGCCTGGGCTATTTTTTCTGCATCAAAACTTTTTGCATATGTACTAAAATGCCTGTTAAGGTTGTTACAGGTCTCTAAATACAATTTGCTTTTTGATGCCCTTGCTCCAAATGCTTCCCTGTTTTCTTCAGGCGTATACTGTGCTAATATATCTAGTATCTTACATGTATTGGCTAAAAGATTGGTTTTGTATATTCCATTTCTTTTGTTACCTTGTTGTTTATACAGTACTTCACCTATTTTTCCTGCAGCAAATATTCCATTTGCTACATTGTAAAGCATCTTGTATCCCCTCATATTTTCACCTCTTTTAAAACTCATTTTAGCAACTTCCGCCAAATACATATCCATATATAGTTTTAAAGCTAATGGCTTCCTTCTCATAATATGTGCAAAAGCTGTTCTTGGTTACTTTCTAAGCTAAATGTCTGTTAAATTCTAAAAGTTGAAGGGGCTAAAAGCCCCAAACCTTTGTTTTTATTTACATAATCAAAATCCCTAGTTGTTCTGATACATCTGCCACCCATATCCTTTAGTACATTCCTCTAATGTTTCACAGCCTGAGTCTCTCCATGGTTTTTTCACATTGTTGTTCATAAATACGTTGCTTAATACATCTCCACTTTCTGCTAAAACTTCGCATATGCAATCAATATCAACAAACTTTATGACAGATCTGTTCACACTAGCCACAAGCAAATTTCCCACAACAGCTTCAACACAAACTGTCTGCTTACATCCTGATCTAAGGACAATTACAACTTTTTCTCCTTTAAGAAGTTTAAGCAGCTTTTTTATATTGTCAGGAAATCCCTTACGGTTGTCAGATCCCAAAACATCACAATACATAGTACAAACCTCCCATAATAGTCTCTACTATATAATATGTCATAAATATTTTATTGCTACCTGTTACGTTTACTCGTTATGTTTATTATAGGAATTTCTTTATAATCAACAGTGCTAAAATAAGCATTCCATTAAAGTACCAATAATTAATTCCTCCTCTTTTATCTTTTTTAAAAAAATTTTTTACTGATTTATATCCAGACTCTATAAGGTAATTTATTTCATTTTCATCTAAATCAAAATCTAAAAAAGATATATCGGAAACATCTATATTGATAATATTTTGAGGATTAAAACTTACTTTCTCTGGTATACCAATGTGGTATAAATTAGAAATGATATTTTTAAGTATGTTAAAAGGATTTAGTCCTTTTAAAAATTTTTTCCCTTTTAATTTTATTCCTATAGCAGGTATGTCATAAGAATGTCCATAGCTATCTATATGATTATTTTCATTATCAATTAACCAAAATGGGAAACCATCAAACACTCCCCCATCCACAAAGTAATAATTTTTTTCTGCATTATTTGCTATCCCCTTAATCTCAACAGGTTTAAATACAAATGGCACACTTGTACTCATTCTCACAGCCTTTGCCACTTCAAAATCATCAGGCTGTATGCCATAAAACTCCATATCATCAGGCAAAACCACAATTTTACCTCTGGTAGCATCCACCGCTGTCATTCTCATTTTGTACCCTCTTGGATTTACCTTGTCTGATAATCCTCCCCTTAAATCACCAAAGGTTCTTATCCCTTTTTTTATCAAAATATCATACATCCACTCTTCTAAATAGTCTCCATCAAAAAGATACCCTTGATTGCAAAACTTAATTATTTTTTTTATAATACTGCAACGCATATCATAAAAATTTAATTCATTAAATCCACTTTCACAACCCTCTTTTAATCTTTCCATAAATAAAAAAAATTCTTCACTTTCTTTATTTAAAACTCTTTGGTTTTGAATAAAATCCACATATTCTGATATCATAGGAATTCTTCTTACAATATCATCACCTTTAATTTTTTCAAAATTAAATTTATTTAAAATATCCATTAAGCTATGAGGACTATAACCTGATGCAAGAATACTTCCCACCATAGCCCCTGATGAAACTCCTGCTATATTTAAAATTTTCCATCCTTCCAAATCTAATGCCTTAAGGGCACCTACATATGCAATGCCTTTAACCCCCCCGCCGCTTAATATTAAATTTAAGCATTTGTTACCTTTAAACACCATTTACTACCCCTTTTCTATTTTATCTTATATATTTATATTTAAAAAAAATTAAACTTAGAATGTAACATTTTAAATACATAGGTAATATACTGTAATGAAAAAAACTAAAGTTTATTAAAAAGAAAGGATTGATTGAATGACTTATAATAATTTGAATAATACTCTTTCAGGCATCATGGGAAATATGGATAAAAAATCTTTCCAGGAGAATTTATCAAAGGCATTAGATATATTAAAAAACAGCAATGCAAATGAGCTTGCTAAACAAATAAACTCTGTATGCAGCTCAGATACACCAGATAAACAACGTTTAGAAAAATTAAATATTAATACAGAAGCAGTAAAAAATATTAACCCTTCAGACTTAGAAAAACTCATTAATTACATAGACAGTCACGGAGACGAAATTAAAAGTAAGTTAGAGGATGCTATAAAATAATTAATTTCACAGTGAAAAATTATAAAAAACCAAAAATTTTTAAAATAATACGGGGGAATGTTTATGAGTGAAGACATGGACAAGAACATACAAAAAGCAATAGAAATAATAAGCAATCCTGAAACTTTAAATGGGCTTCTAAGTGTTTTGGGGAATGCTGGAAATAAACAGCAATCTAACAGGGAAACCTCAACTGATGCAAAAAATGAAAATATCTTTCCGTCAAAGGATACGTCAAAGGATATTGGGGAAAATACCCTTCTAACAAATGAAATAGGTGAAAATTTAGAGCTTTTACAAAGGGTTAAAGAGGCTGTGGGTGTATTAAATTCTAAAAAGGATCCCAGGATTAACCTTTTAAAAGCCATAACACCTTTTATGAACAAAAAAAGAAAAAAAGCAGTTAATGACTGCATACAGCTTTTAAGAGTTTCACAGCTTTTACCCACTATATTAAACATAAATAACTTAAATAAAAGTACATAAATAACTTAAAAAAAGTCCAGGGTTATAATCCCCCGGACTTTTTTTAGTTATTTTATATTATTTTTAATCTGCCCCTTGTATTTACCCCTCCTATTCCCTTTGTTCCTGAATAAGTACCCCTTACCGCCTGCTGGGGGGTTATAATTTGGTTTTGGGGTGTTGTGGCAATTCTAGAAACTAAGGTTACAGGATCTGTAGAATGTATCAATACTCTAGCTGGGGAGCTTGCATAAGTGGCACCTGCTGAGATAAGTGCTTCATAATAGGACTGGCATGCTCCTGCATATACAAACAAAGCATTAGAATCAGGCTGGTATGCCCTAGCTTCACTTACCGCCTGATGATAGTATCTTGAATATGTATAGCTTTCAAATGATTCAATATCAGTGGCATCCTTACGCAAGCCATCATGACCTGTAAAAACCACAATATCAGGATTATATTGACTCAGAAGGCTTCTGGCAACTTGCGGCTGTTCTGGTTCATCTATATATATTCCTATGGGGTTTAAACCCAAAATTTTATAATACATCATACTTGAATTTAAAAATTCTCTGCTCCCATCTATATGTAATATCTTCCCTGGCACCTTTCTCCTTCGCATATTTCTCATATCAAATAAATTTAAGCTTCTAGATAAGCTGTTAAAAAACTGTTGTTTTTTAAACATATAAATATTTCTTTCATTACTAAGCTTTACAATCCCAGGACTTACCTTTACTAAATCATCTTCATCTGAATCAGCTATTAATCTGGCAGTCAATCCCTTTAGCACATATCTTTCGCTTCTTTCATCCCCCTCCTCAATGTCAGAAATCACAAAGACAACATCTTTTCCATATGATTTTCTTGCAACAAAATCACCTACACCATATTCTGGCACTTTTAATCCCCCTTTTTCCAGGCTGAAATAGCCATTGAAAAATAACATAATACATAATATGCAGAAGCATTTGTTTTTGATAATGGAATTGGGGATGACTTTAAATTAGAAATTTATAAACATCACATGGTAACATTTTAAATATATATGAATATATTGTATTACCGCCCATGGTATTTTCATGTACATAACAATTTATTCAGAAAGGAGCGTATTAATATGTCTGATGACAGGATTTTCTCAGGAGTTGGTCCATCCCAGGGTGCAAGTGCAGCAGCTGCTGCCACTACCAAATGTTGTCCTTCAACTCCTGCATGTGGAGGTGTAGGCCCTTTTTCGGGAGGTTTTGATTTCTTACTTATTATTTTATTAATATTCCTTCTTTTTTACTTGCTTGGTTTTGGTGGTTTTGGAGGTTTTGCACTAGCAAACTAAGCACACACCAATTAATCAAAGGGGGAAAAATCCCCCTTTTTGCATTATCCTCAGATTTTATATGGTGAATTTATTTTTTTATTTTTTTGTAAAGGCAAATATTACATTTGTATAGTTGAATAATTTAGTGTTAACATAATATAAAAAGATGCTTATTTTAATCTGCTGCCAATGAAATTAATTTACAACAATCTGGTTTTACATAAAATTTAATATAATTTACTTCGTTGCATATAGGGGTGTTATTATTTATGACAAATTTAAAAGGTTTTAAAAGGTTTTTGGGAATTATTATTTTGTTGGTAGTTGTTTTTAACTTTCACGTAAAGGCTTTTGCACAATTTGAAACAGTGGCAGGTTCAGCTATTTTAATGGAAGCATCTACAGGGCAAATTCTCTATGAAAAAAATGCTGATGTTCCCCTTCCACCAGCTAGTATTACAAAAGTCATGACTCTTTTATTAGCTTTTGAAGCTCTAGAACAGGAATTGATTGACTGGAATGATGATGTAAGTATTTCTGAAAAAGCCTGGAGAATGGAAGGCTCAAAAATGTTTTTGCAAGTGGGAGATAAAGTGAAATTAAGTGATATAATAACAGGAATTTCAGTTGTCTCCGCTAATGATGGCTGTGTTGCACTAGCGGAACACCTATATGGCAGTGAAAATGCCTTTGTAAAGGTTATGAATCAAAGAGCAAAAGAACTTGGAATGACAAATAGTACATTTAAAAACGCAAGTGGTCTACCAAGTGATGGACATCTAATGAGTGCAAAGGATATAGCCATTTTATCACGCTATATAATAGAAAATTATCCTGAAATTTTAGAACTGGAATCACAAAGAGAATTTACCTACAATGATATAAGACAATTTAACCGCAATCCACTCCTGGGTGTTTTTGAAGGTGCTGATGGATTAAAAACAGGTTGGACTGATGAAGCTGGATACTGCCTTGTGGGAACTGCAAAACAGGAAGATATCAGAATGATATCTGTTGTTCTCAATACAAAAAACGAACAGGAAAGATCCGAAGCTTCTCAGGAACTTTTAACTTATGGATTTAGAAATTTTAAAATAAAAGATTTTATAGATGCTGGTGAAGTTGTTGAAAATCTCAATGTAAAAAATGGCAACATGCCAAGTGTACCATTGGTGGCTAATGACGACATTTCACTAGTAATACCTGTTTCCCGAGAAAAAGATATTGAAATAATAACCTCACTTGATGCCGAAACTGTAAAAGCGCCTGTTACAAAAGGGGAGGTTTTAGGGAAAATAGAAGTAGTACTTGATGATAAAGTATTAGCCAGCTCTGATATATCAGCATCTGAAGATGTTTCACGTTTAGGATTTTTTAAAATTTTATTTCGCAATATAATTAACTTTTTTAAATTCTTCTCTAAATAAAAGCCAAGCCTTCCAAATTTAAAATTACACTTCAAAAAGATATCAGGCGAATCTTCCCTTCGCCTGATATCTTTTTAAATGGTTTTATATTACTTATATTATTACAATGGAAAATCAGAATCTTTTTTAATATGCTTAAAAGTCTTTACCCTTTTTGCATAATCATCTACAATATGTCCCTGTCCAATAACCTTATATTTATAAATTAAAAGACCGTCCAGTCCCACAGGACCTCTTGAATGGATTTTAGAAGTACTTATACCCACTTCAGCACCAAATCCATATCTAAATCCATCACTAAACCTTGTTGAACAATTCCAAAATACATTACCTGAATCCACCAATGTCATAAACATAGCTGCATTATCTTTATTATCGGTAATAATGCTATCAGTGTGACCTGAGCCAAAATTATTGATATGATCAATAGCTTCCTGAATATCATTTACTATTTTTATAGAAAGCTTATAGTCTAAATATTCAGTCTTCCAATCATCGTCAGTAGCTGGTAAAACAGATATAATTTCTTGAGTTTTTGGACATCCAACTAAATCTACATTCTTCTCATCAAGGGCTTTTTTAAGGTCAGGCAATACTTTAGATGCCACATTTTTATGAACTAATAAAGTCTCAGTTGCATTACATACTGCAACGTATTGGGTTTTAGAATCCACTACAATTTTTAACGCCATATCAATTTGAGCATGTTCATCAATATAGCAGTGGCAAATACCATCTGCATGCCCCATAACAGGTATTCTTGAATTGTCCATAATATATCTTACAAAGTCATTTGAACCACGTGGAATGATAAGATCTATATACTCATCCATCTTTAGCATCTCTTTAACATCTTCCCTGGTTTCTAAAAGACAAATCCAGCCCGAAGGAATTCCTGCTTTTTCTGTGGCATCAGCAATAATATCTGCTAGAATACGGTTGGTGTTTCTTGCTTCAGAACCACCTTTTAATAATACCCCATTACCGCTTTTTAAACACAAAGTAGAAATTTGAACAAGGGCATCTGGCCTTGATTCAAAAATTACACCTATAACTCCAATTGGACATGTAACTTTATATAAATCCAACCCTTGGTCAAGTTCAGTAGAAAAAACCGTCTTTCCTACAGGGTCTTCTAATTTTATAAGACTGTTTATTCCATCAACAACATCTTTTATTTTTGCATCATCAAATTTTAGCCTTTTTAAAAGGGGTGCAGCTAAGTTTTCTTCTTCACTTCTTTTTAGATCCTCTGCATTAGCTTTTATTATCTCATCTTTTCTATCCATAAGTGCCTTAACAATTTCAGCTAACGCCTGATTCTTCAGCTCAGTATTTGCTGCAGCTAATTTGACGGATGCTCTTTTTACATTAAAGGCCAATTCATTTAACAACATAAATATCTCCTCACAGCTGTTTTATTTTACATGATTATAACATATCACAGCAATAGCTGCAAGCAGTAGGTAATTTCGCTGTAATAACAGCTATGGCTTATATAAACTTTATTATGACCTGCTTAATGAATCAATATCTCTGGAAGTTTTTTCATCAACATCAGTTTTACAACAATCTTCACCTTGAACATTACGAGATTCTATTTTAGATGCTTCCATTACTTTTTCCATAATTATTTCTTTTATTTCCTCTGTAGTTTCTTCAAGGGAAAATGTACTTTTTATTTCTTCTAAAAGCTTTGTCTCTGAAATTTCTGCTAAATCTATGTCTAAACATTTATCGTCTGCGCACAACCTAAATAAAGCTTTGTATTCATAATTGTCCTCTGTAATATTTAAGTTTACCACTTTTAAATCTTTACACTTCATATTATTATTCCTCCTATACTAATTATTTATAATTGATAATATACCACCCTATTAATATATTAAAACAAATATCTATTAAATTGTTAATTTTTTTTAAAATTCAATGGAATTTATTAAATCCAATTTTTTCTAATATAAAATAATATAAATTGAGAAGAATAATTTTGGAGGTGTTTATATATGAAAAATAAATTTAAAATAATTTTGGCAGTATTTCTGGCAGCATCTTTACTAACTTTTACATTCACTGGATGTGCTCGGCCAGACAAAGACCAGCAAGATCAAACTGAACTGTTCCCTGAAAGGGACGTACCAGGTGTACCAGGTGAAAACATGGGAACATCCCCATCCCCTAGTCCTAGCCTTGGAACTAGAAATGGAAATAAAAATGGAAACCTTTTAAATGACAATCTCCCTAATAATGAAACACCACAAGCAAATAACGGGAGAAATGAAACTGGGTTAGACGGTCAAACGCCTATGCAGCAAGGAAGTTTTGACAAAGAAAGGGCAGATAAAATAATCAACCAGCTTGAAAAAATTGATGGCATTGATGAAGTCAGTGCAGTTGTAAACGGAAATACCGCTGTTGTTGTCTATACCCCAACAGACCCTGACAATACTTCAAATGAAATAGACACCATGATAGCAGGAAAAGTTAAAGATGTAGATAAGTCTATAACCAAAGTTGAAATAAGTCATTCTTCCAGTGCAATGACAAAAATCAAAGAACTGACAGATAACATTAGACAAAACAAACCTATGGAAGAATTAAATGATATGTTTCAGCAGTTAATGCGTACTATAAATCCACAAAGCTAATTATCAGGTAAATATAATATATTTTTTGATATTCAAAACAAAACCATAATTTTAAAACAAAAAAATGTGATGCAAATATTTATTGTAATATTTGCATCACATTTTTATTTAATTATTATTGTTGTCTGTATTGTGGTTCCTGCTCCTGGATATACTGCTGTCTTCCCTTTAATTTCATAAGTGCATCATCAAGATTGTTGGCTATTTGCCAAAATGTCTGTTTAGCTTCTTCATCCTGTGTTTCAAGGGCAAAAGTTTTCATAGTTGCAGCAGCACTTTGAATACCTGCTATAGCCTGTTGCATTTGGGTTTCTACCGTCATACAATCACCTCCTCTTTTAAGTAATTATCCTTTAGGTCTAAAAATAAGAGAACTCATAAATCCAAAAATTATTGCAGATGAAATTCCAGCACTTGTAACTTCAAAAATTCCTGTAAGTACTCCAACAACACCTGTGCTTTCAGCTTCTGAAAGGGCACCTCTTACCAAAGAGTAGCCAAAACTGCTTATTGGAACTGAAGCCCCGGCTCCTGCAAATTTAATAAGAGGTTCATAAAGGCCTAAACCACCTAAAACTGCTCCTAAAACAACAAAGGTACACATAGTATGAGCAGGAGTAAGTTTAAAACCATCCATTAAAATTTGTCCAATTGCACAAATAAGCCCTCCAATTACAAACGCCCAAATAAAACTCTGCATTTTTCCAAAACCCTCCTTGTTATATTTCTATAGATACCGCATGAGCAACACATGGAATTGATTCTTTTTGTTGATATGACATAGGGGATAATAATGCACCTGTTGCAACCACCAATATTTTTTTTAGTTCACCTTTTTTCATTCTATTTATAAAATGTCCATAGGTAGTTACTGCTGCACACCCACAACCACTTCCACCTGAAAAAACAGGCTGTTCATCTTTATATATAATCATGCCACAGTCGGTGAACTTTTCTTCTGGAAAGTTAATACCATGTTTTTTTAATAATTCTACAGCAAGATCATGTCCTACCCTTCCTAAATCCCCTGTGGCAATAACATCATAATAGGACAAATCAATATTTAAGTCCTTTATATGGGCTGTAATTGTATCCACTGCTGCTGGTGCCATGGCTGCTCCCATATTAAATGGATCAGAAAGACCCATATCCACAACACGCCCAATAGTAGCGCATACAACTCTTGGTCCTTCTCCTTCCTGTGCAACTATAGCTGCTCCAGCACCTGTAACTGTCCACTGTGCAGTAGGGGGTTTTTGTGCTCCATACTCTGTAGGATATCTATACTGCTTTTCACATGCCGCATTATGGCTAGAGGTAGCCGCCAGGGCATTTTTTGCAAATTTAGTATCCACCAAAAGAGAGGCCAAAGCCAGCCCTTCCATAGAGCTTGAACAGGCACCATAAATACCTAAGTAGGGAATTTCTAATGTACGTGCAGCAAAACTGCTTGATATTATCTGATTTATTAAGTCCCCACTAAAAAAAAATTCAACATCCTCTTTTTTGATTCCAGATTTTTTTATGGCTATCTCACAGGCATGCTCTAATAGCTTTCTTTCTGCCTTTTCATAGCTATCCTGTCCAAGCCATAAATCTTCAGTAAACATATCAAAATCATCAGCTAAAGCACAGTTTGATTCAAAAGGTCCTCCAACTGCTGCATTCCCTACAATAACAGGTTTAGATTCAAAAACCCATGTTTGGCGGCCCTGCAACAATTACATCCCTCCTAACCCTTCAATTATCAGTTTAATAATGGTTACAACAAAGGCTGAAAAAACACCAAATACAATAACCGGTCCTGCAATTTTAAACATATTTCCCCCTACTCCTAATACATATCCTTCAGTTCTGTGTTCTAAAGCAGCGGAAGTAATTGTATTGGCAAACCCTGTAACCGGTACTGCAGTTCCTGCTCCCGCCCACTGGGCAATATGATCATAAAAGCCTAAAGATGTAATAAGTGCAGAAGTAAAAATCAATACTGCCGCAGTGGGATTAGATGCAGTTTCTTCGGTAAATCCAAAATAGTTTATAAATACCATCTTAATTGCCTGTCCTATAGTGCATATCAATCCCCCAACAAAAAAAGCTTTTATTGAGTTTAGCAATATAGGACGTTTTGGCTCTTTAGACTTAGCCAATTGTTGATATTCCTGCTGGGTTGGAGTAAGTTTTTTCTTCTTTTTCTTTGACATATCATTCACCTTCTAAATGTATATATTAAAACCTTGGTACTTGCTGTAAATAGCTGGTTTTAGTAATTGTGTTTGAAATTTATTTGATTTTTTGTTTTACAATAAAATTTTATTTTAATAAATAAGGTTCTAGTTTTTCCTTTAACTCTTTTAATTTTTGTTCATTTTTTTGATACATATTTTTAGCATCTTCATTTTTGGTCTCAAGGGCATATTTCATAAAATCAGCGTGACATTTTTCTATATTTGCATATAACATCTCCTTAACTTTTGGCTGGGGTGTATTTATGGCATCATCAAAAAGATCAATATACAGATCCCCAGATGAATCCACCTGCCCTATAAAAACATTATCAATAGACACTCCCATTTTATCCAGCTGGGTTTTTAGCCAATTTTGATTAAGTCCTAAAGATGTTAATGGACCATTTAAAGGCGTTCCGTCTAATATCACTGTTTGTGATTCTGATTTAGGGGCAACTTTTTTACCAATGTCATAAGCAGTTAAAGGCTTTTTATCACTTTTCATAAGTACATTTATTTCACCATTTGATTCCATAAGTGCAAATTCCACATCTGCTAAATTAAAAACATTTTTAGTTCTTAAATCTCTTAAAAGTTCTTCTCCTGTTATTCTTGCCTTAAGCAAATTCTCTTCCATAATTTTACCATTTTTTATAAGTACTGTTCCTTTTCCATTCACAACATCATGAATCCATTTACTTTTTATTGAAAGATAATCTATTGCAATAGGCAGTATAACCCACCCCCCTAAAGCAATAAAACCAAAAGCAAGGTTTTTAATAACTTTTGTTGATATTAAAGCAGATATAACTGCAATAACTATATAACTCATAAAAGTAAAGGGAGTTACACTTGCCATGTTTTTTTTACCTAAAATCCTAGCTGAAAATAAAACTAAAATAAATAGTGACAAAGTTCTTAATAGTATTTCAATCCATTCCTGCATAATACCCACCTATCAGTTTCCTTTATATTGGAATTCTTCAAATTCTAAAGCTTGAAGTCTTTTTTCCATATCTTTTATTATGTCATTTACATTGCTTAATGCTTCATTAAAAACATTTTTTGTTTCCTCATCTTGTGATTTGTTAGAATATATCCCTAAAGTCCCCTGAATACCTTTTAAGCTTGCTAAAGTTTGTTTAACTTGTGAAGCAACAGTCAATTTAATCAACCTCCGTTTTAAGTTTATTATTACACCAATTGTCATTTTTAATCCATTAAAACAACAGGCAAAATTTGGGGCTTAGAAGTAAGAAGTGGGAAGTTGGAAGGCAAAAAAAAGCTGCTGTACCAAATTTAGTACAACAGCTTTTTTTTTACTTAAATTAATCATTTACAGGAAATGAAGATATTATTTCTAATACATATCTGCTTAATATTGCTGCATCAACTGAGTTTATTCTGCTATCCCCGTTTAAATCAGCACTTTCTAAAGGTGCTGGGAAACTGTCTATGATTTCTAGTACATATCTAGAAAGCAATGCCGCATCAACTGAGTTTATTCTACCATCCCCGTTTAAATCACCGTAAACTATGTCTCCATCTGGAACTTTAACAGGCTCATCCCCATATACCAATTTAGATTTTACATATACTGTAATATTTGGATTTGCAGTAAATTCTTTTGCTTCTAAATAGGAATAGTCATTTGACTGGTCAAATTTTTCATAGTCTACTTTTTCTATGCTAAATTGTATCTCACCTGTTTGTGAATTAGCACCTAGTACACCTGCATCTTCTGTAAATCTTATTTCTAAATAAGTATCTGCAAGTTCTACAGGTTCATCAATTTCCTTTACAACACCTATTATATTGCTGCTTCCAACATGAGCATAAGGTGATGAAAATTTTTGCTCTTGATCCCCATCTCTTGTATACCAATAACGCACCACAACATCTGAAAGATTAATAGGTGTTTTTCCTGTATTCTTTATATTTATTGCTGCTCTAATATCATTAGTTTCACTTATAGTTAAACCACTTTTGTATAAAACTTCTAAAGAATAAGGGTCTGCTGATGTAGGGTCTGGTCCATCTGGATCTGGTGTTGGCGTTGGATCAACTACAACTGGATCAGGTTCTACACCGTATACCAACTCATCCCCTATATAAAGTGGAACTTTTTCTGTGATAATAAAGTCATCATCATTTAATCCCTCTCTACTATAGTCATTTGTTGGATCCCAGTTACTATTGTAGTTGGAATCTTGAGATGATATTATTGCAAATTGTACTTCACGCTTACCATATATAATACGACCAGTCCAGTCAATTTCTACATAATATGTGCCTGCATCATCATGTTTGAATGGTCCCTTATATTCAGCAGCTCCATCATAACCAGCTTCGTTTTCATCATAATATACTTCTATTCTAATATCATCTATAGACTGACCTGCAGCAATTAACTCAGAAATATTAAAATAATATCTCATTTTAAATTCTGTTTCAAATCTTGGAGGATAAGCAGAGTAGTTATTTAATTTTAATGTTACTTGTGTTCTTTCTTTGTTTTCCTGCTCTAACTTTGCCTCTGAATAGAATTCTACAACTGGATCTGGCTCAGGCGGAAAGTCTTCTAAAGGATAATGCCCTTCGCCATAATACTCGTATAATCCAGCCATTGCACCTACAATTGCAGCATTAAAGTCAACAGCCACCTCATTGTATACATAGTCTGTAGTTTCATCCACATGGTAGTCATCTAAGTCAGGTCCCCCTACCAAAGCTCCCCAAAGGGTAAAACGATGCTGTTCAGGATCAAGCATACTATATGTCCTAGAACCATGTGCAGCACGGTGGTGAGGATGTTCTGCATGATTTTCACCATATCCCACAATATAGCTTCTTTCCAATGGATTATTTCCCATTATGTATTCCATTTGATTTTTGCACCATTCTGCAAACCGCATATCACCGGTTTCTTTTGAATAAGTAAGAGCACAAAGCTGTGCTGCCGTGTTATACCTTGCAGAACCATAAGCATTAACCACACTATATCCTGATGGACTTTGAGCTAAGAAAGTAGTATCTGAAGGGTCTTCATGCGGTATTCCTGACCAATATTCAAGATTCCATCTGAAAATATACCAATCTCTGTCAGTGTTTGTTACAGGAGCAAGTTTTGCAAAAACCCCGCCCCAAACAGTATCCCAACAATGTACCCATATGTTTTGCCATCTGTCACCTGGATGTGCAATAATTCTCTGGAAATATCCAGTGTAAAAACCTTCATCATCTGTTTTAATTATATCGTCAATATAATCCCACTCGCCTGTTGCAATATGCAGCCATACAGCCGCCCAAGCCAATTCATCATAATCATAAGATGAAGTATAAAAACCTCCATCATATCCAAGTCCTCTATTTTCCACTGCAAAATCATACAGTGCTATTGCAGTGTCCAAACACTCTTCTGCATACTCTGGGTCTTCATCCTTAAAGTTAAGATAGTTTATTGTAAGGGAAGCTGCAGCACCTGCCGCTTGGTCACTGGCTGGTGTCTCAGCTGTAGCAAAATATGCTGGTCTTGAAAAATCCAATAAAACCTCAGAATGTTGCAGCTCCGGAGGATTCCAGAAGTTATGGTCTATATTACCTTCTCCCACTTGATAACAATAAGCTATTACATCTCCATTGTCATCTCTGTAGGTAACTTTAAGGTAATAATCATTAAACCATCTTAGTACTTCCTTTGCATGTTCAGCTGTACCTGTAGCTTCAAATGCATCTCTGAACTCATAAAATCCCCATCCTACTGTAGAACCTGCAAATGTTCCTGGCAATCCAAACTTAACATGGTCCCCGGCGTCGTGATATCCACCACTTAAATCAATGGTACCATCTCCATCAGGGTCTAAAATGTCTCTATATTTGTCAATAAACTCCTGAGACATATTTGTGCCCCAATAATCTTCTGTCATAGGAATTAACGGCACTTCTGCATCTTCCATATGACAATGCCCTCTCCATGGTAATCTGTCCCCTGATACTGGTCCACACATGTTTGCATTAAAAAAGTATAAAACCATTTGCAATCCTGCTGCAAAGTTATACTCTGGGTCAACAGGAATGGAGTATACCGTAAGTGATGAGGCCATCAGAGAACTTAACAAGCAAAAAATCAACAGAAAAACTTGTAATTTTGCTTGCTTACTAAACTTTTTTACCATTTAAAAATCACTCTCCCCTTTAAATACTTTTTTGATGTCCTAAAACATAAAATAAGTTTAAAAGCACAATTGGCTTTTATTTATAAATTATTATTGGTCTTCAAAATTAACCATTTCACCTCCTTAGTTAAAACATGTTAAAAATATATTTTAATATTTTTTATAAAATATAGCTTAAATAATTGTAACATTTTATAACGCTCTTTAATACTATATACTGTCATAACTCATAAATTAATTGAAAGGAGTTGTTGCTAATGTCATACGATGAAAGAGCAGGAGCAGTTGCTGCAGCAGGTTCAGGGGGATTTTTTGCTGGACCATTAGCAATATTTTTTATAATAATTCTTATAATTATATTGCTGCCACTGTTTGGTTGTGGTGGATTTGGTGCAGGTGGTTTTGCTAACGAGTAAACTTGAAAATCATAACCATCAATCAGCTACATAGTTTATAGTTTGTGGGGATTGGTAAAACCATTCCTCCCCCACAAACTATTTTTCAATTCTGCTTTAAATATCTACTTATCAATTGTTTTGAGTTTATACAGGAATTTGTTGGATTATTTCCAATACATACCTCTTCTTTCCTCCCCATAAAAAACACTTTAAATATTTATTATACTATTATATTATCATTTTTTTCATTTTCTTTAAAGATTAATTTGCGTAAATATAGTTTAAAATCATAAAAAGTTTTTTTCTGATACTGTTGACACCAAAATAAGTATATGTTAATATTGTAATATATAAATACATTAATATAGGGAGGTATATTATGAATACAATAACTGCTAAAATTAATACAAAAAATAAAAAACCCCTATCAATAATGTCATGGAGCTGGGTATTTTTAGTTCTGTTTTTTCTGCTATCTTTTATAGATGTACGTTTTGCCTTAGCAGGATTTATATGTATGGCATCCCCTATAGCATTTGCTGTTGCTGGTAAAGGAAAAAGACACTGTTCCCACTACTGCCCAAGGGGGTCTTTCTTTGGTAAGTTTTTGCCCTTTATATCATTAAAAAAGCCCCTGCCTGAATTCATGAACACTAAATGGTTTAAAACCCTTCTTCTTGTACTGATGTTTACCAACTTTGGAGTCCTGCTATATCAGATGGGCTGGGGGTATGAAAATATAGGAAGGGCTATTTTTAAAATGATGCTGCGTTCTTTCCTTATAGGACTGATGTTTGGAATAATATCCTTACCCAGAAGCTGGTGCAAAGTGTGCCCTATGGGCTATGCAGCTGGAATGATAAGAGATGTTAAAAAATAATATTTATTATAAATCCCTGGCTTTAAAGTCCTGGGAATTTTTTTAAAAAAGAAGCTGTGCACTAATTTTTTAGTACAACAGCTCCTTTTTTTAAAACTTTTAAACAAATTCTTTTAAATAAAATTTAGCTTATGGTTTAAACTTTTTGATTTCAATTTCTAATTCTTCCAGATATTTACTAAGCATTTCAGGAGTTATATCTCCCATATGACCAATTCTAATATTTAGATTTTCTCCGCTTTCTTCTAGCTTTTTGTTTAATCCGCCATAGCCAGGGTCAAATAAGTAACCTTTTTCTCTTAAGTTTTCTTTAATTACCATCCTGTCAACATATTTAGGAATTTCTATAGCAGAAACTACTGCAGAACGATAGCCTTCCTGTGAGAAGAATTTAAAATCATCACTTAATGAATTTTCAACCCAGTCAGCCACCATCTTTTGCATTTTTTCATGGCGTTTGAATCTATTTTCAATTCCCTCTTCTTCTACTATATACTTAAGTTGTTCTTCCATCTGATTAATTAATGTACAGTTTGGAGTGGTTACAGTCTGTGATTTCTGACCACTTGCAGCTATAGATACAAGGTCTGTCACATATCCTCTGTTTTCAACACTCTTAGCTTTTTCTAATGCATCTTTATGCACAAAAATAATTCCAAAACCTGCTGGAAGTCCCAAGCACTTTTGTGTACTGGTCACATAAATAGATGGTTTAGCTTCTTCAAAAGGAATTTTCGTTCCTCCAAAAATACTAACACCGTCAACAAGTGTCATTGCACCATACTTTTGTATAAGTTTACATACTTTTACCATGTCATTTGTGACACCTGTGGAAGTTTCATTGTGGGTAAATGTAACAACATCATATTTCTTGGATTTGAGTTTTTCTTCCAATACTTCCAAATCAATAGCTTTTCCTGGTTTAAATTTTAACAAATCAACATTCTTTTTATTTGCAACAGTAATTTTGTTATAAAGATCCCCAAAAGCCCCTACTGATACATTAAGAATATTTTCGTCATCCCCTGCTAATGAACGGATAGATGCTTCCATAGCAAATGTACCGCTGCCAGAAATCAAGCAAACTTCATAATCCTCATTTATCCCTGCTATTTTTCTTAAGTTTTTTAAAATTGATTCAATTTTAACTTTTGCCACTTTATCACGATGGCCAAATTCGCAATAAGTACCTGCCTGGCGTATTTCTGGTCTTATATAAGTTGGACCTGTGATAAATAGAACTAAATCTTTAAACTCTGTGTTTTTCATATATTTTCTCCTTTCAAATCTTTTATCCTATAAAAAACATCCAATACTATTTTACTATTTTATCATCAATTATAAAAGATATATACTAAAATTTTTATATTCTTTACTCCAATAAAGAAAATTAAAAGTATATTTTATGACAGCAAAATATTACATTTTTCTATTGACATGATGTTATAATTTTAATATAATTTAAATTCATGAGAATTGCAATAAAGACATTTTATAGTGTAAGTATGTATATTTTATATATAGTCAATTATATTAAAAATTATATGGAGGAAGCTTATGTTTTGTGAGAAATGTGGTAATGAATTAGACAATAATCAAACTGTGTGCCCATACTGTGGTGAATCGACTGAATTATTATATGACAATTCTAGCTTAGAAGAAAATAATAATTACAATCTTGACATGAATGACACAACTTCAAAAAAGTCAGGCTCAAAAAAAGTTATCCTTTTTACAAGCATTATAGTGCTGATAGTTGTAACTACATTAACTGTCTTAGCTTTTACATCTAATGCTTTTAAATCTCCAAAGGAAATTTATTTAAGTGCTGAAAGAAAAAACATCAAAGAAAAAATTGAAAACTTAAAAGATGATGGGACTTTTGTTGGTAATATTATAAAATTATCTGACCACGCCCATGAAACTGAAAGGGAATACTCTTTGAGCATAGATTTAGACAGTTTAAGCTTGAATTCGTCTTTATCCGGTCAAAGTCCAGATTTTTCTTTAATCACAAGTATTTTAAAGAACTCAAAGGTTATAATCAATAAAAAGTCAGACCCTGCTAAAAACCAACAACTTATAAATGTAGACGTTTTAATTAATAATACTAAATTTTTTGATTTTTTAGCAGCTTTTGAAAATGACATTTTAACTCTTTCAGCTCCTGTACTATTTGATAAACACCTTGTTGCGGATTTAAGCCAAACTGGAAATGCTGTAGAAAATTTAGACCTTCCGGGATGGATTGATAAATTTTCTTCTACTTCAGTTAATATAGTAACTCCTAAAGACATATTACGAGCATTGTCCTTTGAAAATAAGAAATTAGATAGTATTAAGAAAGATTATAGCAAAGCACTAAAAAATTCAATTAACAAAGAACAGGTTTCCATGGAGAAAAATGTTCAATTTAAAGTTGGCGAATTTGATTTAAAATGCAACAAACTAACAATTAAGTTTGAAAAAGAAGATCTTAAGCGTGTAATAATGAATTTACTTGACGCAACTGCTGAAAATGATGCATTTTATGAATTAACTAAAGAAAATATTGATAATATTTATGAACTTCTTAAAAGTTCTGACTCCTCTGATGACTTAGAGGATTTTGAAAAAAGTAAAGATGAATTTTCAAAAGAAAAATTTAAAGAAGGAATAAATGAAATAAAGACTGGGTTAGAAAAATCTTTTGAAAATTTAGTGCTTCCTGAAGGTATCAGCATGAGCATATTTACAAATAAAAATGAGATAGTAGGTAGAACAATTAATACAAAGATTAAAACTGCTAACTCTGATGAAACAGTTGGTTTAAGTGTTAACTCTTCAGGTGTAGCAGATTATAAAAATAGAAATATTAAAGATTGGGAGATAAAACTAAGCTACGATAATGACAGCAATATAGGCAACACTATAAATGAAATAATTTTTGAATATAAATTAGATGGAAACCTTGATAAAGAAACTGAATCAGGTAAAAAGGACTTTAGCATTGCTATCGGATCAAAAGGTTTTTCAACAAAGGTATTTAAACTAAATACTGACTTCAACATTACATCCGACTCTAAATCAAATTTTAAAGAAAGTTCACATGATTATAAAGTTTCCATTGGTGTTCCTATGATGTTTTCAATAGATGCCAATGGCAACCTAACAGTGAATAAGTGGGAAAATCCAAAAGAAAAACAGTTTGGAAATGATATGGATTTTAGCATTAAACTAGATATCCCAGCTAATATTCTCTCAGGAGAAACATCCATTGGATTAGACTTTAGTAGCAAAACTAAAAATACTCTTGATGTAACTTTTGATTTTCCTTCATTTGATCCTAAAAATTCCATTGATATTACCAATGCAAGTGAAGAAGAAATATCACAACTGAAAGCCCAGATAGAAACATCCATTGAAAAGTTTATAGAAAATAATCTAGAACTTATAAATCTATTTCAATAATTTGAATAAGACTTTAAAAATATAATATAAAACGAATTAAAAAGAACTGGCCTAAAAAAGCTGGTTCTTTTTAATTCGTTTTGATTTAACTTATTTTGATAGTGCCTTTAACCTTGGATAAGAAATAGAAAGTAAAAGTATAGATAAGGGTATAAGAATTCCAGAGTATAAGAACCACTCTAAGCTATTTTTATCTATGAATATTTCATTTAAAGCTTTTAAAGTTAGACCCTGGGGTGTAAAAAGTGACACCTTCTCAAAGGTTTCTGATAGAAGAGATATATCTACCAAGCAGCTTCCTGCAAAACTTGTAAGCAACACAAAAATAGGGGTAAAAGCATTAAGCTGCGTGGATGTTTTAAATATAGATGCAAAAAATATTGTAATGGATGAGGCAGTGACAATAAATATAAACAGTGCAATAAATATACTGATTTCATTAAATACAATAGTCTTAAAAAAAGTATTTATCAATATAAAAATAGCTGCTTGAAATACACCGGAAATAACAAGGCAAAAAAAACTTGCCCAAAAGGAAATTACAAAGCCGTTTTTTACAGTTTTAAGCCTCTTTAAAGTTCCATTTTCCCTTTCTTCAATTATCCACCCACTTCCAAACATTAGAAAAAACATTATAAACATAAGAAGTCCGCCATATACCATATACTTTTGTGAATCAATTAACTTTTCTGATTCCAAAAAAGCATCAGAAGCATTTATAATATTATAATCTACCTGCATCAATGGTTTTTCTTCAGTAAGCTTTATATAGTAATCATTTATTCTCTCTGCTAACCCCCCTTTATCAAAATTTAACTCTTCAAACTTTTCTGTTATAAGTGCATTTGACAATAATCTTGAATTTATAACTGATATTTCAGAAGATATAATCTCTGATAAAAAGGCTCCTGAAAAGGATGAGGGCAGTGTAAAAATCTCAACAGAAGAACTTGTGTCCAAATTGTAGAGTTTTTCTTCAAATCCTTCTTTTAGTACAAATATAGCCTCTACCTTTCCGGCCTCTAACATTATTTTCCCCTCTTTAAAGGATGTTTCAATAACCTCTAACCCTTCCCTTATTTTAATTCGCTCATATAATTCTAAAGACAACCTGCTATTGTCATTGTCTACAAAAGCAGTTCTTATAAGTGAACTATCAGCGTTATTTGCTGTATAGCCATAAATTCCCCCTATTAATACAGGAAAAATTATTGCTATACAAGTAAAATATACATTTTTAAATATCAATTTAATATACATAAATACACATAGAAAAAACTGTTTCATATGCTACCTCGCCTTCTTGAGTTTATAAATTATAGCTGAAAGTACCAAAAAGATAGCTCCAATTACCCCTAAATATGTTATTTCTTGAAATACATCAGGATACCTGCTGCCTGAAAATACTTTCATAAAACCTTCCTGAATCCATCTATTTATTGTTAATCCACTTAAAAACCTTATTTTATCCGGCATTTTTGCAATAGGATAAATACTTCCCCCTATTAAAGCCATAAGTAAAATTCCCATACTGCTTATAATCTCAAACTGCCGCTGATTATTAGATGCAGCAGAAACAAACAAAGACCAGCATGAAACAGCAAAAACTCCAAAAAGAAAAACTACAGAGGTTATAAAAAAACTTGCTCCCCAATAGTTTTTAAAGATTTTTGAAGTTATAAAAAATATTAAACTCATTTGAAATACAGATACAAGAAGGGAAACAATGAGTTTTGACGCTAATATTCTAACCCCTCCTGCATTAGTTGTTGCAAGCCTTGATCTTACACCTGATGTTCTTTCCATTAAAAGAAATCTAGATACAGGCACAGCTGAAAAAAGTAAAAAAAGTGCCAAAAGAGAAGCAGTGTAATATTCTGTAGCCGTCAAATTATCTTCTGGATATGTTTTAATTTCTGAAATAACATTATTTCTGTCTAGAGACTTCATTATAATATCTTGTGAAAGAGCATCAAACTCCCTGTTTAGTTCATCTCTTGCTATTCCAGTTTCATTTACAAATTTATAATATGAATACAATACCGCCTGACCTGATGAAACAATATTTGATGCACCAGTTATAAGAGTTTTTATAATTACAGCCTGCTCTTCTTTTTTTGCATTTCCTAAAATGGAAATACTTTTGTTTTCCCCAGAAACAACGCTAGAAACAAATCCTTCAGGAACTATAATTGCTGCTGCAATTTTATTTTCATCAATTAAAGATATTGCTTCCTCTTCAGATACTTTGTACATTCTACCAATAAGTTCAATTTCTTCAAGCTGTTTTATTAATATCCTTGACTCTATAGTATCATCTTTATCTATAACAGCTACTGAAATAGGTTGTACAACAGTATTTTCATTTAAAATTGGATAAATTGCATATGAAAAATACAGTATCAATAAAACAGGCATTGCAAAAATTATAATAAGCATTTTCCAGTCAGACAATACTAATTTAATATCATTAAATAAAATATTCATAAAAATTTTCATATAACAACACCGCTCTTTATATATAACAGTTTTTTAAAATACCATCCATTTAATATTACTTTTTAATACCATTACTTTACTACCCTTACTACTCTTTAGTAATGAAAATATCTTCTAAAGAATCTTTTTTATATTCCTTTAATATATCATTTAATTTGCCATAAGCTTTTACCCGTCCATTTTCTAAAAGGACAATGCGATCGCATAGCTTTTCAACTTCATCTGTACTATGGCTTGAAAAAACAATAGCCCGCCCTTCTGATTTTAGTTTCAGCATTTTATTCATTATTTTTCTTTTAGAAATAATATCAACACCAACCAATGGCTCGTCCATAATAATTAATAAAGGATTATGAAGAAGTCCTATGGCTATGTTAAGCCTCCTCTTCATGCCTCCAGAATATGTATCAACTCTTCTTTTTATAACATTTTCAAGATTCATATCCAAAATAGCATTTTCCACAGCCAGCTTCTTTTCTTTTCCAGAAAGTCCATATATACCTGCCCAAAAATTTAAATTATCTCTTCCACTTAAACTTGAATACAGTGCAAGTTCTTGAGGTACATACCCAATATTTTTTTTAATATGCTGCTTACTTTTTGTTATACTCTTCCCATCTACAATAATATCTCCACTTTGAGCTGTTGATATAGTTGCTAAAATGGAAAAAAATGTTGATTTCCCAGCTCCATTAGGTCCTACAATACCTAATATTTCCCCTTTTTTTATTTCAAAGCTTATACCTTTTAGTGCCTCTATATTTCCATAATTCTTTTTTAAATTTTCTACTTTTACAAAGGTTTCTAATGCCATATACTAAACTCCTTTTAAATAGCCTCTATATTCCACCCTTTATATATTAACACATTTCTTTACTTCATCAATATTATATATAATTATTATATAAAAAATTTCTTTGTAATTTAGTACAATTAATGGTATTATTATAATAGGTATATAATAATATTCTTAGGGGGGTTGTTTATGAAATCAATAAAGCCTAATATGCTTATTAGAGACAAAATGCCAAAGTATATAGAGCAAAACGGCAAAAAAGCAATAATTGAAAAATTAAGAGAAACTGATATGATTTTCTATTTAAATTTAAAATTAAGAGAAGAGCTGACAGGGTACGAAGATGATAGAAGTGTGGAAAAAATAGCTGATATCGTTGAAGTATTGTACGCTATTTTAGATTATAAAGGTGTATCTATTAGCCAATTTGAAAAGATTCGTACTAAAAGAGCAAATAAACTGGGAAGATATAAAGAAAAGCTTCTTTTAAAAGATGTTATAGAAGAAAAATTATCTGACGCTTCCTCCCAATAACAAATGCTAAAATATTATTTTTATTTATAATTACAAAATTTATCTTTAGAAAATTGATACAGTGCAATTCCTATTGATATAGGCAAGTTTAGTGAGTCTATCTTTTCAGAATGATTTATACAAATGCTTTTGCCATAATTGTGAAAATCCTCATCCAAACCAGAGGATTCATTTCCAAATACCAAAGAATATAAAGGTGTATTATATCCAGTAAAATCTTGCAAAGTATATTTACCATCCAACATAAAAGTAAACACATCATGCTGTTTAAAACAATTTAAATACTCCTCAAAAGAATTAAAGTATTGAAAATTAATATTAAATACCGCTCCCATTGAAGCTCTTACCACCTTTGGGTCATAAATATCAACACCCGGGCTTATAATTGCTAAATTTTCTATTTCAAAACCCAAAATAGTTCTTATAATAGTTCCAAGATTGCCCATGTTACTTGGATTTACCAATACAACATGTGGCTTATTTTCATTAAGGCTTAAAGTATATTTTTTAAACAGCCCTATAACATAGCAATTATCTTTAGGGCTCAAACGGTTTATCAGCTTATCATTAACCTGTATTTCCACATTTAACTTTTTACAGTCTTCAACTAACTTCAGATAAATATCATTACAAACAAAACTTGTACTTACTATAACTTTTAATAGCATATCAGGTTTAGCATTAATTAATTCAATAGTGGGAAATGCCCCTAAAGTATAGGAATAATTTAAATTTTTATTATATTTTTTTGTTTTTTGATTTTCAGTCATACTAACTCCTCTTATCTTTATTAGCTTAGTCTTAAGTTTTTATTTAAACTCTTTATTATTTTTATTTTCACTAATTCTATCATATTTTTTCTGTCTTTTCTACCATAGTAAATTGCCACATCTTAATATTTTTTAAAAAAATAAAATAATATGTGGAAAATACAGTTTAACTTTGCTAGAATATAATATGAATTTAGCTTTTAAATTGCCGCAAGCAATTCAAATTAATTTTAAAGGATGTGAAGATATGTCTGAACAACTAAAGCAAATGGCAGAAAGAATAAAGGCACTTAGAGAACTTGCTGATATATCTGTTGAAACTCTTGCAAAAGACATTGATATATCTGCAGAGGATTTAAGAAAATATGAAAGTGGTAATGAAGACATACCTGTAAGTGTTCTTTTTAGCATTGCAAATAGGTTCAATGTTGAGCTTGCTGTGCTTTTGACAGGAGAAAGTCCAAGACTGCATAATTATCTGGTTGTCAGAAAAGGAAAAGGCTTGAAAGTAGAAAGAAGAAAAGAATACGATTATCAAAATCTTGCTTATAATTTTGTTAACAAAAAGGCAGAACCCTTTTTAGTAACAGTAGCCCCCGAATCAGAAGAAACTCCAATAAGCTATAATTCCCACGCGGGACAAGAGTTCAATTATATACTAGAGGGTACTGTCAAAATTTTTATAAATGATCATGAACTAATTCTCAATGAAGGAGACTCAATATACTTTGACTCTGGAAATAAACATGCCATGAGGGCTTTAAATGGCAAAACTGCTAAATTTCTTGCAATAATTTTATAGAAGAGAGGTTTAAATAAATGTTGTTAAGTAAATTTGTTTCACAAGTTGACTTTAATTCCTATGAGGAATTCAGCAAATCTTTTAAAATTTGCATACCAGACAATTTTAACTTTGCCTACGATGTAGTAGATGAAATTGCATCTGCCACACCTGAAAAGGTAGCAATAGTCTGGTGCAATGATAAAGGAGAAGAGGCTGTATTTACATTTGGACAGCTAAAATACTACAGTGACAAGACAGCAAACTTTTTTAAAAATGCAGGAATCAAAAAGGGAGATCCTGTAATGCTAATTTTAAAAAGAAGGTATGAATTCTGGTTCTGCATACTTGCCCTTCACAAACTAGGAGCTGTATGCATACCTGCTACACACCTTCTTACTGCTAAAGATATTATCTATAGAAACAATGCTGCTGATATCAAGATGATTGTTACTGTTAATGAAGAAGAAGTTATCAAGCATGTTGAAGATGCACAGGAAGAATCTCCAACTTTAAAATCCAAAGTATTAGTTGGAGGCAGCCGTGATGGCTGGTATAATTTTAATTCTGAACTGGAAAAAGCTGATGAAAACTTTGTAAGACCAACTGGAGAAGAAGCAACACAAAACAGCGATAGGTCTTTAATTTATTTTACTTCAGGAACAACAGGCATGCCTAAAATGGTGCAGCATGATTTTACATATCCTTTAGGACATATCTTGACTGCAAAATACTGGCAAAATGTTCAGGATGGGGGCTTGCACCTTACTGTAGCAGATACAGGATGGGCTAAAGCTGTATGGGGTAAAATTTACGGTCAGTGGATTTCTGGAAGCTCTGTTTTTGTTTATGATTATGATAAGTTTGTTCCAAAAGAACTTTTGGATGTTATAGTTAAATACGGTGTTACAACTTTCTGTGCTCCACCTACAATATATAGATTTTTTATAAAAGAAGATCTATCAAAATATAATTTTAGTAAACTTAAATATTGTGTAGTTGCAGGAGAACCTTTGAATCCTGAAGTGTATAATCAATTCTACAAAAGTACAGGGTTAAAACTTATGGAAGGTTATGGACAAACTGAATGTACCGTTGCCCTTGCTACTTATACCTGGATGGAACCTAAACCAGGTTCAATGGGCAAACCATCCCCTGGATATGATATAGATATAATTGACGAAAATGGAAACTCCTGCGAAATTGGTGAGGAAGGGCAAATAGTAATACGCACAGACAAGAGGATACCTCCTGGTATGTTTAACGGCTATTACAGGGATGAAAAATTGACCTCAAAGGTTTGGCATGATGGAGTTTACTACACTGGCGATATGGCATGGCGTGATGAAGACGGATATTTTTGGTTTGTAGGAAGAGCCGATGATGTTATAAAAAGTTCCGGCTACAGGATAGGACCTTTTGAAGTGGAAAGTGCATTATTAGAGCACCCTGCTGTCCTTGAATGTGCTATAACGGCAGTTCCTGATCCTGTTAGAGGTCAAATAGTTAAAGCTACAGTGGTATTGGCAAAAGGCTATACCCCAGGGGATGACCTTGTGGCAGAACTTCAAGAACATGTAAAAAATGTAACAGCACCATATAAATACCCAAGAATAATTGAGTTTGTACCTGAACTTCCTAAAACTATAAGTGGAAAAATACGCAGAGTTCAAATAAGAGAACAGGATAATAAATAATCAAAATAAACATATAAAATCAGGGGCTTCTAAACTTGTTGCCCCTGATTATTATTTATTACTTTATTTACTTTATGATTTACTTTATGCCTTTAATGTAATTTATAAAATGGGAAAATGCCACGCCTGGATCTTCTAACTCTGCACACCAACGTTTTACCCATTCATAAGAGATATAACCATCAAAATTATCTTTTGCAAGAAGTTTAACTGCTTGTGCCACAGGAACATCTCCATAACCTGTCATTTTATATTTTACCATTCCTTCTTCCATAACAGAATCTTTTATGTGTACATGTTTAATAAATTCTTTAAGCTTTGAATAAGTTTCTTCAACTGGTTCATTCATAAAACGATATGGATGGTGCACATCCCACAGCACTGCTATATTAGCGTTATTAATCTTTTTCATAAGCTCTGACATTTTCTCAGAACTTGAAAGTACTCCGTTTGTTTCAACCAATACAATAATATCCTTCTTTTCTGCATAAACTGCAAGTTTTAAAAGTGAATCTGCTAAAAAATCCAAGGAAATATCCTCTCTTGGTTCAGCCTGACCATCACCTAACACACGTACATATTTTGTACCAATTGCCGCCGCTGTTTCAATATACTCCTTTGCTTCTTTTATATTATCCTCAATATTTGATTCATCAAATAAGCAGCTGGAAGAAGTAAGGCAGGATATAGATAACCCCATCTCTTTAAGCTTTTTCTTTGTTTCCTCTATATTCTCCGGCAAAAACTCTTTGATTTTTGGGGCGTAAAGTTCTTTTCCAACTCCACGTATTTCTATGCCATCAAACCCTAAATCCTTTGCCATTGATGTTATTTCTGCCCAGCTCCATTCAGGGCAGCCAAGGGTGGAAAATGATACTTTCATACTATCCCTCCGTTTCTATTATTTTTATTACCATTATGCTGTTTCTATATTTGCTTCGTCATGAAGCTTTAGCTCTTCAATTGCCATTTCCCTCAACTTATATTTTTGAATTTTTCCACTGGCAGTCATTGGATACTCATCTATAAACCTTACATAAGCCGGAACCTTGTGTCTCGCCATATTATTTTTTACAAATTCCTTAATTTCATCTTCGGTAACAGTTTTGCCATCCTTCAATATAATATATGCCATTATCTCTTCCCCATACTTTTTGCTGGGTACACCTATAACTTGCACATCCTTTACATCAGGATGGGTATAGAGAAACTCCTCAATTTCCTTAGGATAAATATTTTCCCCGCCTCTTATTATCATATCCTTAGCGCGGCCAGTAATTTTGAAATAACCATCTTCATCCATAACTGCAAGGTCTCCTGTGTGAAGCCATCCGTCTTTATCTATGGCATTTGCCGTTGCCTCCGGCATCTTGTAATAACCTTTCATAACACTATAACCTCTAATAACCAACTCTCCCTGTGTATTAGGAGGCAAATCTTCATTGGTCTCAGGATCAACTATTTTTACTTCAATAAAGGGCAAAGACCTTCCTACAGTTGAAACCCTTCTTTCTATACTGTCATCCACCCTTGTCTGGGTACATACAGGAGAATTTTCTGTAAGACCGTAAGCTATGGTTATTTCACTTGCCCCCATCACATCAACCACCTGTTGCATAACCTTTACAGGACAAGGAGATCCTGCCATAATGCCTGTCCTTAGTTTAGGAAATTTAAATTTATTAAAATCTGGATGTTCCAGCATGGAAATAAACATTGTAGGAACACCATGAACACCGGTGCACTCTTCATTTTGAAGTGTTTCCATCACCCTTACAGGATGGAAATGGTCTAAAGCTACTATGGTAGTGCCATGAGTAACACATGCCATTATCCCAAGAACCAGTCCGAAACAGTGAAAAAACGGTACTGGTATACAAAGCCTGTCCTCGTAGGTAAGATTCATACAATCTCCTATGCTTTTTCCATTGTTAACAATATTGTGATGAGTCAGCATTACTCCTTTAGGAAATCCTGTTGTACCTGATGTATACTGCATATTAACAACATCATACACATCAAGGCTTGACTGTACAGCTTGAAGCTCTTCATCTGATATTTTCTCTGCCATTTCGTACAGCTCGTTCCAGTTAAACATTCCCGGATGTTTTTTGTCTCCCACATATATTATATTCTTAAGCTTGGGCAGGCTAGGGCACTCAAGCTTTCCAGGCTCAGAATCCTTAAGTTCAGGACACAGACCGTTAATAATTTCTACATAATTTGCATCCTTATAGCCATCAATAAGAATCAATGTAGTTGAATCCGATTGCCTTAAAAGGTATTCAACTTCAAAATTTTTATAGTTTGTGTTTACCGTAACAAGTACAGCACCTATTTTTGTAGTTGCAAAAATAGAAATAAGCCATTCTGGATAATTAGTTGCCCACATGGCCACATGATCGCCTTTTTTTACTCCCATTGCCATAAGACCTTTTGCTACTTGGTTACATATGTCCCTGAACTGGGAATATGTTTTCCTAAAAGGATGATCAGTATAAACCACCGCTTCATGGTCAGGATATCTCTCCGCCATTTCGTCAAGTAAATCCCCCACCGTTTGTTTCATCAATTCCTTCATATTGACCTCCTAAATTTCTTTATATACATAAAATTATATTAATTGTTAAAATCAATATTAAAAATTTCAATTGCATTCCCACCTAATATAAGGCTTTTTTCTTCATAAGTCAAATTCAAATTGATAATTCTATGTAAATCATGTTTAGGACTTCCCCAAGGATAATCTGACCCAAAAAGAACCTTTTTTGCACCTATAGTTCTTATTATGTCAACAACCATACCATCATCAAGCCAGCTAGGTTCATTTGTATCTAATATGCCAGGATAGCCGCTTATAACAATAGAAGTGTCAAAATACACATTTTTATATTTTTTTGAAAGTTTCACAACATCATCTATATTACCATCAGCCATATGAGTAAGTATTACAGGAATATCCGAGTATTTATCAAGCACCGGAATTATACACTCTACATCAGAATACTCATTAAGCCTTGCATTTGAAACTCTCCCACAGTGAAACTCAATGGGAAAAGCAATTTGGTTGCAAAAAGTATAAAGGGGCTCTAATGCAGGATGTGTAGGTTTAAATCCCTGAGCCATGTTATGAAATTTAATGCCTTTTGCACCTAAGTTTATATACTTTTCCAATAAGGGAGGTATATTCCCATCCATGTCAGGATGAAAACTCACCAATGGAATAAGACCCTTGTTAAATTTAGACATTTCCAGAGTCCACATATTATTTATATCAAGAATTTTAGGTGGTGCAAAATTTGCCATTATAGAATAATCAATCCCCGTTGAACTCATCCCCTGAACTAAATCATCAATAGTACCTTCTCCTGGAACATCAAAATCAATAAAATAAACTTTGTTAAATGATTTTATTATCTTTTTTGCTATTTCGTCAGAGGAAAAAGTATGCACATGTCCATCAACTGTCTTTATGCTATCTAACACTTTCTATTTCTCCATTCATCTATATTCACTAATATATTAACTAAAAGATAATTAATTTACTAAGATAATTATACATCAAAACAACATAAATGGCGGTATTATATTTAAAAAAATTTTTTTTAATGTAAATCATCAAACAAACTGCCTAATACTTTTCCTATACTATCATTTATTACTAAATTTGCTTTTTTGTCGTAAGGAGTTGAAGACTTGTTAATAAGAACTAGTTTGTCCCCTTTAAAATATTGAACCAGACCTGCAGCAGGATAAACTGCCAAAGAAGTCCCCCCTATAATCAACATACTAGCATTTCTAATGTACTTTACAGCCTCTTCAATTGTATATGAGTCAAGGGGTTCTTCATATAAAACTACATAGGGCTTTACAATGCCATTACACTTATTACATCTTGGAATAATTTCAGGACTATTTATAACATAGCTTAAGTCAAAACTCTCATTACAGTCAATGCAAAAATTTTTATGAATGGTTCCATGAAGCTCAATAACATTTTTAGAACCAGCCATCTGATGCAGCCCATCAATATTCTGAGTAACTACCCCTTTAAGCTTCCCTTCCTTCTCAAGCCTTGCCAGTGCTTTGTGAGCGTTGTTTGCCTTTGCATCTTTATATATCATTTTGCTTTTATAAAACTCAAAAAATTTCTCAGTATACTCCATAAAAAAAGTGTGGCTTAGTATAACTTCCGGGGAGTATTCATAATTATTTTTTGTATTATATATTCCTGTATCCGCCGATCTAAAATCAGGTATACCACTTTCAGTAGATACTCCTGCACCGCCAAAAAACACTATGTTCTCACTTTCATTAACCATAGACTTAAAATCATCAAGCATCTGTTTTCACCCCTGCTTTCTTTATTCATAAGTATTTCCTTAATTTATAGTATATAGTTTATATTTAAAAATATCAAAACATTTTATAGCTTTCTAACTGGTATTGATATATAAAAAACACTTCCCTTTTCTTTTCCTTCTTCAAACCACATTTCTCCTCCAAATCTTCCTTTTATTGTTGAATAAGACAAAAGTAAACTTGTCCCTGTTCCATCTTTATCCCTTGTTGTAACCATGTGTTTAAATATTTTATCTTTAACATCTTCTGATAATCCTCTTCCATAATCCCTGACTTTAAATATAATTGATTTTTTATCTAAGTATATGCTAAGGTCTATCCTAAACTGCTTTTCATTATTTTCATCATATGCTTGAATTCCGTTTATTAGTAAATTGTCAATTATTTTAGCTAAACTTCTTATATCCCCTGATATTCTGGTTTTAACATTAATATTAATTTCAATATTAAGATTACACCTATCAAGCTTTTCATTGTTCTTTAGACTATATTTTATTACTCCTAAAAGTTCTTCTATTGTAAATTCTTTTATAGAAGTACAATTTAGCTGGGTAGTTTGATTTTTAATAGTTGAAATCATTTTAGAAATATAGGAATTATGTTTTTTTATTTTTTCATTACACATTCTCATGGTATTAATAATTTCTCTTTTTTCTTGGATAGTTGTTTTTTTATCTTCTAAAAGTTCCCTTTGTTTATTTATAAGACTTTCTAAAGTTTCCTGTATTTCTGATATTGCACTAATAGGGGACATAAGATTATGAGAAATACCTCCTACCAACTGCCCTAATGAAGCAAGACGTTCTTTTTCTAAAAGTATTTTTTCCATCTCGTCTTTTTCCTTCAATGTTAAAGCCCCTTTTAATGTATTACTTATCTGAGACCTTAACCCTTCAAATAAAAAAATATCATCATTGCTTATTTCAGTGCATAAAAACCCAAAGTTTTCTTCATCAAAATATAATGGAGCCACAAGATAAATAAACCTTCTGTCTGTAGGAAGATAACAGTCCGGTACTATGTCTTTAGTATTATAAATCTTTATACTGTCTTGCATCTCCTCTCTTTGAAAATTATAAAAAGCATATATAAGCTCTGACTTTTCTGGAACAGTATAAGATTTATCCAATAAATCTGTATCAATAAATTTTATTGCACCTTCATAATAAGTTGAAATAAAAAAGCTTCTTATGCTAAATCTTTTTACCATAAAAGTGGTTTTGTTGTACAGTTCTTTTAAGGAATAAGTTTCAACCCCTCCTGTCATTTCCATATCCGGTGTAAGTCTTAAGTATTTATTTGATATTTCATCTAATGCCTTTTCTCCCTCACACCCACAGGACTGTCTTTTAACTAAAATTGCTGGAAATTTCATTATATCAAAAGTTTCTTTTCCATCTATTTTTTCAATTAATGTTTTAACTGCATTATAACAAAGTTCTTCAATAGGCTGACGCACAGTTGTCAAAGAAGGAGTTGTTAATTTTGAGTTAATTGAATCGTCAAAACCACACATGGTAATTTTTTTTGAAGCATCAAATTTATACTTTTCAGATAAATCACCAATAGCTTTTATACTTCCTAATGCCATATCGTCATTTGAAAAAACAATTGCATCATAATCAATATCATTTTTAATAATATTCTCCATTATTCTGTATCCATCTTGAGAATTAAAACTTCCCTCAAAAACTATATCTTCATCAAGCTCAATGTTATTTTCCTCTAAAACTTCTACATAAGCTTGGTATCTTTCCATTGCTTCATCGTTGTTTTTAGGGCCTGTTACAAAAGCAATCTTTCTATAGCCATGGTCCTCAATTAAATGTTTTACTGCACTTTTCATGCCTTCTTTCCCATCTACTAATATACTAGGAACATTAGGTACAACCCTTCCCATTGATACCATAGGTATATCTTTATACCTATGTAAAAAGTTGGCAAGTTCTTCTTCACTTAACTCATCTGATATTGCAGAAGTAAGTATTATACCATCAAGTCTGGGTTTATCAACAAAACCATAAACAATAGTATGTTTTGCATCATCACCTATTTTAGATTTTATGGTTTTCCCCTCATAAACTATTAAATTGCAGTCAAACTCTTCAGCTGCTTTTTTTATCATAAGCCATATATAAGTCAAATAGTTTCCATCTAAACCTTTTATCAGCAATCCTAGTGTTTTACGTTTTTTCATTTTTTACCTCCAATTAAAATAGCACTAAATTTATAAACGAACAGGTATGGATATATAGAATATAACTCCTTTATCTTTTGGTTCTTCAAACCACATTTCTCCTCCAAATTTAGCCTTTATAGTGGAATAGGACAAAAGCAAACTTAGTCCTGTGCCCTTTGTCCCTTTAGAAGTAATCATATGTTTGAAAATTTTATCTTTAACGGTTGGTGGTATTTTGTCTCCATAATCTCTTATTTTAATTATGATGGAATCTTCCTTTTGATATATATATAAGTCAATTACATATGCTTTTTCATCTTCAGGGTATGACTCAACTGCATTGATTAAAATATTGTCAATTACTTTTACCAAGCTAATCATATCCCCTGATACTTTTATTTTATCATCAACATCTGTTTTAACATTTAATTTACATTTTGAAAGTTTTATATTATTATTTAAATTAAATTTTATTCTTTCTGTAAGTTCATTTACTGTAAATTCATTTTTATCACTAGAACTTAACTCTCTAGCTTGTGCATTGATACTTGAAATTACTTTTTCCATATAATCCTTATGTTCTTTTAATCTGCTATTCCAAGTTTCCATTTCACCTAAAATTTCAATATAATCTTCCTTTAGAACCTGAGGATCTTCTAAAGAATCTTCATACTCATCTATAAGGCTTTCCATTGCAACTGTTACACCTGATATGGACATTATAGGTGACATAAGATTATGAGAAATTCCTCCCACTAAATGACCTAAAGAAGCTAACCTTTCACTTTCAACTAAAACTCTTTTTATCTTGTCTTTTTCCATTAGTATAAGTGCACCATTTAAAATATTGCTAATTTGTGCCCTTAATGATTCAAAATGTACAACATCATCATTTACCAATTCAAAACACAAAAACCCAAAACTATCTTCTTCAAAATGCAATGAATTTACCAGATAGTAGAATCTTCTGTCTTTAGGAATAAAATGTTCCGGCGCTAAATTTTTTGTATCAAAAACTTTTTCATCTTCTTCTATATCTACTCTTTCACCATCTTTGAAAGCATACAAAAGCACGGACTTTTTAGGAACTTCAAAAGAATCTTTAAATAAAAAAGTTTCATCATAGGTAATTGTACCCTCATGGTATGTAGAAATAAAACAATTTCTAAATCTGCATCTTTTAAATTCCCTGGTGATTTTTTCATATATATCATTTAAATTATATGTCTTTACTCCCATATTAAATATGCTTTGTGGTACAAGCCTCAAAGATTTGTTTGTTATTTCATCTAAAGAGGTGTCTTTTTCACATCCACATGATTGCCTTTTAACTAAAACAGCAGGAAACTTTATTACATCCTCTGTTTGTTTTCCATCTATTTTGTCTAAAAGAGCTTTAATAGCATTCTCACAAATTTCTTCAAAAGGCTGGCTTACAGTTGTCAGAGAAGGAGTTGTTAATTTCGCATTGGTTATATCGTCAAATCCACATATAGTCCTTTTTTTAGAAACGTCTATGCCATATTTTTGGGATAAATCATCAATTGCTTTTAGTGCTCCTAATGCCATGTCATCATTTGAAAAAACAGCAACATCATATTGGATATCTTTTAAAATTACTTCTTTCATAATTCTATATCCTGTATTTGAGTTAAAATCCCCTTCAAATATAATATCTTCATCTACCGAAATATTGTTTTCTTCTAATACTTCCAAATAAGCTTTATATCTCTCCACCGCTTCACAATTATTTTTAGGCCCTGTTACAAACATAATTTTTTTATAATTGTGATCTTCAACTAAATGTTTTACAAGACTTTTCATACCTGCTTTATTGTCTGCTATTATACTGGTAGCCTCAGGTATTACCTTTCCAATTGATACCAAAGGTATATCTTTGAATCTATTCAAAAAATTATCAGCATCTTTATCATTCATACTGTCTGTCACAGCAGAAGTTAATATAAGACCATCTATTCTTTTTTTATCGATAAAACCATATACAATGGTGTGCTTTTTAATATGATTCAAAGGATCACCAAAAACTCTTCCTTCATAAATTATCAAATTACAGTCAAATTTTTCAGCAGCTTTTTTTAACATAAGCCAAAAGTAAGTTAAATAATTCCCGTCTAAACAGTTAATTATAAGCCCTATTGTCTTCCGTTTTTTCATATTTTCCTCCCAATATGTAGAAAGATAATTATATAATACCCATTAAAATAATAAGTATCTATATATTAAATCGGAATATATAGGGCTTTTTCTTATGATATTTTATAATTTACATAGTTATGTTATTGTAAAGTGTTAATTATTCGCTTTAAAAAAATTGTCCTTATTTTTAATATACAAAATCTCCTTTGATATTTGTTATACAATACCTTCCATTAACTTTTGACATTTCAAATACTATATTTTTATCTTGTACAGGCACAGTGATAACACAGAAATCACCGTTTATTTGTATGTCAAATTCTCCCCGGTCGTCAGAAATATCAGATATCCAAAAACTTATGTAGTCCAACTGCCAAATCTTATTAAAATCCAGTGCTTTTCCGCTTGTGTTAATCTCCGCCAGCCTTTTTTGAACCTCATCACATTTCTCTTCTCTTTCATCAAGTATACTTAACTTTAAGAATTGTCTTACCACTCCTTCTTCATCTTCCGGGTACTCCGGAACATCAACACTTGTTGAAACATGATGGAAAGATTCCCCGTTCCATTTATAATACCTGGTCACGTTAAAATACATAACATCATAACTGTATCTGTTCTGCACATACCCATCATAAATATCGCTGTCCTCTGATGAAACCAGGTAATCTATACCCGCCCCGGTGGGAGACGCAGAGTATTCAATTAATTCAACATCATTTTCCCCTACTTTATATAATGCAAATCCTGATAAGCCGCCTCCATTGGTTACAAAAGCAGCAATATATTTATGTTTTTTACCTTTCATTTTTACCAAGTGGGGATCATAAACACTATATCCTCCGCTTTCAGCAACTCCAATTTTATACAATTCATCTTCAACTTCCCGTAACACGTAAATCATGTTTCTCCATTCACCAGTAAAAATTGTTATTACTACCTCCTGGTTTCCGTCTAAGTCAATGTCTTCCTGTATAAAATCTGTAACTTCTCCTTCTACATTTAAAAATTTCAGGTATTTATCGTATTTTGCCGAGTTGTTGTCAGTTTTTACAAAATCCGTTTTTTCTCCGTTTATGGTATAGCTTTTTACTTTTCTGTTTTCTTTGTCAATAAAAACTTCTATCTTTATGTTATTGCTTTCATCTACAAAGGAGTAATCCCAGAAACCATTTGCTTTAGCAACCTCCTCAATTAAGTCTTCGATAGCCTCTTTACGTACAATTTCCTCTGATAGGGTTACATAAAATGTAGGATAGGTCCTGTTTTCAATAAGCTCAAGTTTACTTATAGGTATTCCCTTATCTTTTAACACATTTTTTACGGGATGTTCCCAATTATCTATATCAGAAATTACAACTACATCTGATGAATTATCATCTTTTAATTCTGTATCCTTCTTACCTGTTTTTAAATTACCCTCTATTAAACTTATATAATCCTTACCAGCTTCTAAACTATCTTCCTTAAAACCTGAATCATTCATCTCAACTTTTTCCGGGGTTGGGGATACTTCATCATTTCCTTTATCCGGCACATCCTGACCTCCACAAGATGATAAAAGAACACACAAAAGACAGCAAACAATGACTTTTTTCATTTGTTTTTACCTCCAATACAATCATACACTCACATTTTATCATATTTTAGTAAGCTAGGTCTACTTTTTGTCCATTTAGCTATCCCCGGAATTTATATGGTATTTTCCATCCTTTTAACAGTATAACTTCTTTAAATCTAAGGACAATACTCCTTACCTGTTGCCTGCCCCGGCAGTTACAATGTTTTTAACATTGTTACCAAAATCCATATTATAAGCATATGGGGGAGTAAAAACATAAGAATTTGGAGCCCATGAAGGAATGGCGGTATTTACAAATGCATTTCCGTTATTCCAGCGGATTTTCCCTTGATCACTGCTGTTATTGCTGTAATTTCTCCAGGCACTTTTTTGGTTTTCAAAATAATTGTTTTCAACAAGTATCTCGCTGTAAACACCTACACCTATATTGTAAAGGGCATTGGGACAACCAAAATAATTATTATAAACATGTACCTTCCCAAAACGAACCCGAGGCATTCTTTGGTCACAGCCGGTATCGTACCAATTATGATGCAAGGTTACATGAAGCTTTCCAGCATCATTTGAAGCACTATCACTATTGCCTATAAGGTTTACAAAATTATGCTCTCTTTGATTGATGTATCTGAATCTGCACCAGGAAATGGTAACAAAATCCGATGCTCTTACTACATCTAAAGAACCGTCTGAGCAATCATAAAAAGTACATTTAGTTACAAAAACCTTGGTGCTTCCTGAAATTTCTATACCATCACCTGTTCCTGCACCGTCAGGATTTGTTATATTGAGATTTCTTATAATTACATTATTAACTCTTTTAATTGATATACAACCTTTAATAGTGCTGTTTGAATTTTTCCCTTGTATTGTTTTATCTGAAGCTACTTTAAGTTCTGTTGAACCTAAATCTATATTCCCATCAACAATTATAACCATTTTAGATGATGAACCTGCAGCGTTTCTAAGCTCTGTTGCATTTGTAACGGTAACTATAGTACCGTCTTCTCCCCCTGTTGTTCCTTCTGCAAATCCGTCAGCAATACTGTGTACAGGTGTCGGTGTAGGTGTTGTGGTTGGTGTTGGCGTTGTCGTTTGTGTTGGCGTATGTGTAGGTGCAAGGGTTGGTGTTGGTGATGGCAAACCCCCAATAGGTATAGTATCAATAATCTCTAATAAATATCTTCTCATTATATTATAGTCAATGGAATCCACCCTGCTATCAAGGTTTAAATCTGCATATTTAAGCTGCTTGTCATCAAAATCATAAATTTCAAGTATATATCTTCCCAATAGTGTAATATCCCTTGAATCCACTATTTTGTCCCCGTTTAAATCACCATAAATGCCATCAGAATTAGCCTTAACAATAATTGTATATGTACCACTGCCTGTTTTTCCATATACACTTTGTTTATTAAGGATTAATAAACCACTAATCAACGCAAAAAGCATAACAAAACCAACTACACTACTTATAACTTTTGTACTTTTAAACATTATACCCAATCCCCCTATATGATTTTTTGTAGATTAAATATCTTATATTAAATACATTCGAAAAAAGTCAAGTTTTGCTGGTCATTTAGAATTTACCCCTAGAACCTCCATGGCTTCTCCCTGAAGAAGATTTATGAATAGTTGTACCAGTAGAACTTAAATTCCTTTCTTTTGGTTTTTCCCTTTTGGTTACTATGCTATATAGAAATAAATCCTTGTTTGCAAATGGTGACATGACAGTATCTACTATATATTTTGATGCGCCCCTTTGTTTTGATACTGATTTGAGATTTCTTTTCATTATTTCTGTAATTACAAATGCTATTAAAGTTCCACCTAAGATTGAAACTAATATCCAAATAGGTGACATGGGTTTTTTAGGGAGATTGTTACTATCATAGGGCTTATCTGTTTTTGCCTGTGTAATAAAATCATCTGATAAATAAGCAAATTTATCAAAAGCTTTATAATACTTACCCTGCCTTAAATATACTATAAAATTATCCACCATATATTTTTGCCCTGCATCTGTAAATACAGTAATGCCATAGCCATGAGTGGATATAGCCCAATCTCTTTTTTCTACTGATATAAGTAATAATATACCATCATAGTTGTTTCCCATTCCAAAACCGTTGAAATCGTAAAAATCATCTGCATATTCAGTGGACGTATAGCCTTCTTTCAACGAATCTACAGTAACAATAATTACATCAAAATTTTGCCTTTTAGATATTTCATCTAGTTTTTCTGTAAGCTTTTCTACTTCTTCATTTGTTAAAAGACCAGCAGAATCTATTAATCTTGGCAACTGTCTTTCAATTGGGACAGCTGCTTCCCCATTAGCTAACAAAGGTATGAAAGATACAAAAAGAAATATCACCAATAATAAATTAAGTCTTTTTTTCATCTTCATACCTCCTAAATTATTAATTTTACTAAACCAAAAATAATAGCTGCCCCAATTACATTGAATATGCTAAAATATTTCCAATAAGCTCCTCTATCTAAGGGAAGGTCTCCAACAAATTTTCCTGTTTGACCATTCATGGCAAATATGTATTTATTTCCATTCCATGTGGTATTTAAAAGCCACACTGGATAGAGGGCATATTTTGCTTCTCCATTTTTTAATTGTATGTTTATATTTTGTTCTACAACAGTTGAATACCCTTTTACTGTCCATCTAAATTCTTCTTTTACACTTTTTCTAATTCTTTCATTGGCTCTGTTTATGCTCTTCTTTTCATCTACATTATATTTATCTGCTAAATAGCCCGCTAAATATGCTGTTTGGAAATCTACTGCTTCTTTAAAATCATATGGCTCTATAGATTCCATCAAATCATCATCTATTTTTGTTGAGCCATCTACAGGTATCTTTTCAAATTTTACAGTTCCTGATCTTAATATAGAATAATATCTGGTTTTGGTATAATTATATTTACTATCACTATAATAACTAACTTTACTAGCTTTATATCTTATATTTGCATTTGCTTCTGCATCAAATAGCCAAAATGGAACATATATTCCTTTTATTTTATCAATATGATTTTTATCTTTAAAAACCTTAGGTAAAAGTTTTTTACCTCTTAGATGATTATATAGTCCCTCTTTTGCTGTTTTTTTATCTAATTTGAAAGGTATTATATAATTTGGTCTAAGTGTTCCTTTGAACCTTCCCATAATAACAACTGGATTATCACAAAATGGACATGCTGTTGCAGCTGTAGTTTCATCTACTACAATTTCTCCTCCACAAGATTTACAACCATAGACTGTCATACCCTCTATTTCTTCCTCTGCCCACTCTTCTCCAGGGGATGTCTTCCAACTCATGTTATCAGGTAATTCTTTTTTTAATTCTTCATCAAAGGCCTTAAGGGTTTTTATTTCAAACTCTGTATCACAATAAGGGCATTTCATTTTTTGTGTATTTGAATCAAAGACTATAGCTCCACCACAGGCTGGACACTTATATTCCTGTAAACCTGCCATAATTTCAACTCCTACTTAGAATGTTTTATATATTAAAAAGGTTTTCCACACTCAGAACAAAATTTGGGCAAACCATTTACGCCCTTTGGTTCATATCCGCAATTTGCACATTTTAATGATGAAGCTGTAAAAAGATTTTGTGCATTTATTCCACCCGCTTGTTGAGCCATTCCTATTCCCATAAAACCGGTCAAGGCTCCTGCTTCATTCCTTGCAGCAGCTTTCATTGCATCTGATTGTGCATCTGCTATAGTAGCTGCTGCCATTCTCGGATCGCGCATAATAGCTGTTCTTTGTGCCTGTTTGATTAGTTCTGCATCTTCTTGAGGAAGTGTAATTGAATTTAATCCAATAGATACCACCTTAAGCCCTCTAGTTTTTCCCCATTTATTGCTAAGTACAAGATTCATTGCCTCGGATAATTCTTGAGCATATCCTGGTAGAGCCGATGGTCTAACTCCAAGTTTTGATATTTCTGCAAAAGCAGGTTGAAGAGCTGATATAAATTCTGCTTTTAATTGACTATCTATTTCATCCCTGGTATACCTATTAGATATATTTCCTGCAACATTTGTATAAAACAGTATTGGGTCAGAAATTTTATAGGAATATACTCCAGAGCATCTTACAGATACATCTATATCCAATCCTATGTTTTGGTCCACTACTCTAAAAGGTATTGGATTTGGTGTACCAAATTTGTTGTCTATTAACTCCTTAGTGTTAAAATAATATACTCTTTGATCCCTCCCTGTATCTCCTCCATATGTAAATCTTTTTCCTATGGTTTTAAAAGTGTTTTTAATGCTTTCTCCTAAATGACCTGTAAAAATACTTGGTTCTGAAGCCATATCATAGGTATATTCTCCTGGTTCTGCACAGATATCTATAACCTTACCTTGTTCAACTATTATCATACATTGACCATCTGCCACTGCTATTCCAGAGCCATTTGATATAATATTGTCATTCCCTTTTTTGTTTGAAGATCTTTTGCCTACTACTTTTTCTCCCTTCACCATCATTACTTCTTTTGGTAAGGATTCGCAATAAAAAAACTCTTTCCACTGGTCTGCTAAGGTACCACCTGTTGCTCCTAAAGCCGCTTTAATTAAACCCATATTCTGCCTCCTTGCTCTTTAATATACTTTTTGAATTATTTTTAGCTAACTTCCATCATGATTAGATTTAGGATTTTTCTAATAAAATTTTCTTTCACCCTTATGTATATTTTGTAATGGATGTTTTTATTAGTATAATGTTTCTTGACATTTTCCCCACTTTTCACACTATATATATTTTATGTCTACTTGCGAGGAAAATATTGTGCTTCCTCTCCATAGGAAGTTATCCAGTCATAAATATTTTTTTGAAATTGCAAAACTCTGATTTATCCCTCTGAGTTTGCAAATATAGCAAATGTTTCTGCTCTTGTTATGTTATTTCTAGGTCTAAATGTATTGTCAGGATAACCGCTTATAATGCCTGATTTGACAGCTATTAATATTGAATCTCTCGCCCATTCTCCAATTAATTCCTTATCAGCAAATTCAAGTTCATCATCTGGAATACTAACGGCTATGAATGTATTTATGTACATGGTAATTAGTTCTTGCCTGGTAATCTTGTCCTTTGGTCTGAATGTATTATCAGGATAGCCTTTTATAAATTCCCACTGCCTTGCTGCAGTTACATATCCTTTTGCCCAATCAGATATTTGGTTATGATCGTCAAAATGCATATCTGTGTCATTGGAAGGGTCTAGGCTAAAAGCACGGGCTATTAATACCGCCGCCTCTTCTCTGGTAATTTCATTATCAGGGCGTATTGTCCCATCTTCATATCCTTTTATCATTCCTCCTTCATACAATTTCATTGTCGCATTTTTTGACCAGTGATTTTGTAAATCTTTAAAAACAGGCAACATGATTTCATCTTCCACAGGTTCCTTGTATTCTTCTTCTGGCTCTTTATATTCTTCCTCTGGCTCTTTGTATTCTTCCTCCGGCTCTTTGTATTCTTCCTCCGGCTCTTTGTATTCTTCCTCCGGCTCTTTGTATTCTTCCTCCGGCTCTTTGTATTCTTCCTCCGGCTCTTTATATTTTTCATTCACATTTACCTTACATGTTGCTGTAAAATTACCGTCATCCGTTGTTACCGTAATAATTGCCGTTCCCGGTCTTTTTCCAATAACTCTTCCAGTTTTGTCAACCACAGCAATACTTTCATCACTAGAAGTCCAAGTAACTTTTCTGTTTGTGGCATTAGGAGGTGAAATAACAGGAATAAGCTGTCCATCAGTATCAAGAATCATATCACTATTTAAATTAATCCACTTGTCATATTCCATTATACCTGCATCTGCAATATTTTTATAAGCATTTTCTATTTCTGAACTTACAGAAATTATAAGCTTGACACTAATTGGTTTTATATCTTCGTACTTTAAAGCTTTAAAAACTATATATACATATTCACTTATCCTAACCGTACTTTCAGGACTAAAACTCCCGTCAGGCCATCCTCTCATTATCCCATGGGCAACTACCGCCTGAATATATTCATAATAAGGGTGATGCTCGGGGACATCTGGAAAATCAACCTTTTCCGTACGGGATTTTAAATCAAATGTCTTTACTAAAAACTTTGCAAACTCCTGCCTTGTCAAATAATTTAATTCCTCATCTTCTGAACTAACCTCAATATCAATGGATGTGTTGTATAACTTTATACCTGTTACAGGCACATTGGGCAGACGTTCACTTAAATAAGTTGGGTTTTTTCCCTGCACAGTAGAAAAATTAATCAAAATTATTGCAATCAATAAAATCAAAATACCATTCTTTTTTTTAAACATACTAATCCTCTCCTAACTTTAAAATATTATATAAAATCCATCTATAGCCATTTTCCTCATAATCGGCAAACCTTCTTCTTTAAAAACTCCAATATTAAAATATGCAAATATCTTGTTTTCAACTGCATATTCATTTAATAAATTATATAGATGAATAATTTTTATGTCATCAAAACTTGAAAGACTCATCTCCCATTTTAAAATATCATTTTCTTCATCATAAAATATTTGTGGTTCCTCTCCACAAGAAGTTATCCAGTCATAAATAATTCCTTCAAAATTGCAAAACTCCGGATTAGCATTTGAATTAACTAAATTAAAAGGTACAGGCGACAAAGGTTCATTCATATTAATAGATAGACAGATATTGCATTTGTCTTCTTTTGTATAAATAAAGTTTAAATTATCTGCAAAATTTTTTGAAATAGAAAGACTTGGGTGTACTTCAAAAGGGAATAAATGGTGCAAGAAAGCTATTAGTTCATTGGCATCACTTGCATCTTCATAATTGTATATTATTACTAGAACGTTTTTATATTGCACTAACGAAGCTTTATCAGGCAAACACCTTTTTATTACATCAATTCCACCAAGTTTTTCAATATGAGATGGGTTTAATATATACGATTCTTTTGTTTTTCCGGGATAAGGAACTGCATCTACAGGAAGTATGTGGTCAAACATAATGCTGTTTATGATGGTGTCCCTCTGTTCCTTCTCCATTTTCAGATAAAATGAACCATTATCCAAAACATCATATTTGCAATTTTCCATAATATCAGGAAAATACTCTTTTAACATTTCCATATGAACTTGATTTAAAAAATTACCTGCAAAAATACCAGCCACACGCCGTTCATACTGTTTAGCCACCACTCTATCCATTAGTAGCTTTCTTTCATATACACTTCTTTTTGAAAAAAGCGCATTTCTCATATCCATTATGTCCCAGTAGCCATAACTGGAGTTTGAACTTATATAAAGCTCTTTAAAAACAATTTCAAGTTTTGAAAATAAATCTTTCGGTACTAAATAAGACTGTATGCAAACTTCTATCCTAAATTCCCCGCTAGGTATAAGTATCTTTCTGCTAAGTGCACTTCTTCCATATGCTTCTGAAGAATAATGCCTATGGTTCTCATATGTAATCTGAAAACGAAAGGGAAATACCGTATTGCTATCAGTATCCTTTAGCCTACATATAAATTCAAAATCTTTTACTTTTTGATCCTCTAGTTTTTTTAAAAATGTATCTAAACTTTTTGAAGATACTTTTTTCTGAGTTGCATTTTGTGATAAATTATGTCTTAAATAATAATCTCCTTTGTTATTATTAATACCATCCAGCAAATTTATCATATTAATTATAGTTTTACTGAAAGTGTAAATAGGTTCACAACTATAACAGCGGAAAACAATGTACCTTGTATCTTCCATATTTTTTCCACCTCCTATCTTAACTAAAAAGTACGTTCACCGGACTAAACCTTTTTGGTCTGTCCTGATTAAACTGGACATGCAATTACGTTAGTTTACTACCTCATTCTCAAAATTTCTCTGTCTTTCGTTAGG